>Ga0207702_10002893_pt1 | contig 16059 bp, 4 predicted proteins | sample KBSCornC62_FD_184302 | JGI IMG/M metagenome (GOLD analysis project Ga0207702, IMG submission 184302) | Corn rhizosphere microbial communities from Kellogg Biological Station, Michigan, USA - KBS Corn C6-2 (SPAdes) (version 2) | ecosystem: Host-associated > Plants > Roots > Rhizosphere > Soil ...
GTCATTTACCGTTGCCGGCAATGATATTGTTTTAGGCTTTAGCGATGGCTATGCCTATTTTACACCCTCCCTTAAAGATGTTGTTGCTCCCTCCGACCCGGTAATTGAAAGAGTGTACGCCAACAATCAGCCGGTGCTAAAGGGGTATCCCGGTCAAAAAAGTGAGACAGAGGTCGTTTTTAATCATTTAAGCAATTCTATAAAGATTGCTTTTACCGCCTTTTTGTATACCGACCCCGACCATATCAAATTCAGATACCGCCTGAAAGGCGCCGACCCAAACTGGCTTAATGCAGATGGCGAACGCATTGCCAACTACGCGCAGCTTGCGCCCGGAAGCTACACCTTTTACGTGCAATGCGGCAATAAAAACGGGGTATGGAACAACAGGCCCGCATCTTTCAGCTTCGTTATAGCGCCGCCCTTTTGGGAAACGTGGTGGTTCAGGCTGATGGTGATATTGGTTACTGCATTTGCATTATACAGTTTATACAGGTACCGGGTAAAAAATATCCTGGCCATTGAGCGGATAAGAGAAAAAATCGCTTCTGATTTTCACGACGATATCGGGGCGGCGCTAAGCAGTATTTCAATTTTCAGCGAGGTTGCCGATACCCAGCTGGAAGAAAAATTGCCGCGTGAGCAAACACGAGAGATCATTAGCCATATCTCCAATCAATCGCGGGCTATGCTGGATGCTTTGGATGATATTATCTGGGCCGTGAATCCCCAAAATGATCACTTTTATGACCTGGCGGTAAGGATGCGTGAATATGCGATCCCGCTGCTAGAAGCAAAAAACATAGCTTTTGATATTAATATACAGGAGGATATACTGAACGCACGCGTAAAAATGGAAGCGCGCAAGAACATATTTTTAGTTTTTAAAGAATGTGTTAACAACACACTTAAACATTCCGGTTGTACCCGTATCACCGTATTGATGAAACGGGTTAACGACCAGCTGGAGATGGTGATCACCGATAACGGATGCGGCTTCGATATGAATGTTCCGAACAATCGTAACGGGATAAAAAATATGCGGAGGCGCGCTGCCGAGATCAATGCGGTGATAGCAGTTACCACGCAGCCGGGCGAGGGGGTTACTACCAGGCTGCTGGCCAATATCACATAGTTATACTATTGCCGGAAAACGTAACCCGGTTATCTTTACAATTTAAATCGCGTACATTGGATATTAAAGTTGCCGTATTTGACGATAATAAAGCCCTCCGGGATAGTCTGCAATATTTAATATCGGCAAAACCGGGCTTTGCCATTGCGGGGATATATCCTGATGGCAATAATGTGCTTGAACATTTGAAACAGGACCCCGCGGATGTCGTGCTGATGGATATCGACATGCCCGGCCTCAATGGTATCGACGCCACCGCCCTGATAAAAAACCAGTTTCCGCTGATAAATGTCCTTATACTTACGGCTTATGACGATAGCGCGAAGGTTTTTGCGGCACTTCAGTCGGGAGCAACCGGGTATATATTAAAAAAAACGCCGCCCGCGAAGATATTACAGGCTATTACTGAGATCAACGAAGGCGGCGCGCCGATGAATGCAAGCATTGCGCGTAAAGTGCTGGAATTTTTTAGCGAAAAGAAAAACAGCATAAAAAACGAATACGAACTGTCTCCGCGCGAAAAAGACGTATTGGCCTGCCTGGTTAACGGTGATAGCTATAAAATGATCGCTGCCGCTTGTTTTATCAGTATGGGAACAGTGCAATCGCATATTACCAACATTTATAAAAAGCTCCAGGTGAATTCGAAGTCCGAAGCGGTTATAAAGGCGCTTCGCGAACACCTGGTCAGTAATGCGTATAATGTGGCCGGAAAGCCTTGAAACGGCTTGCGGGAAGAGAAATTTTGCTGCCGGCGGCGGGTAAAGCCACGTATCTTCGCCTGAACCCTCATTGAATATTCCCGGGTGCTCAATGCCCGCGCACCCTCCGTCGCCCCTTTTCAGTAAAACCGTATGATTATATGATTGACCCTCAATGAGCTATTCCCGACTTTGGTATCGCCCCAAAATTTTTGCGTTACTATAAGTTATAACCATGAAAAGCCTTTCAATTATACTGCGGAACAACATTGCAAAAATGATTTCGCCCCAAAAAGCGCTGCTGCTGTTTGCAATTCAAGTTTGTTTTAGCGGCCCCCTGCTGGCCGGCAACACGGGTTTATATAAATACCGGCACGGCAACCATCCCCTAAAAAAGATCAATAAAGCTTATCCGGCCGCGACAAAAAAGGCGGGTGTACCGTTTACGTCCGCAGTAAAAAGGCCGGGAGTACTGTCACCGCCGACCCTCAGCTATAATACGCCGCAAAGTTTCGTGGTTAACACGCCGGTTGCGCCGCTTGCGCCAACCAGCAGCGGCGTAGCGCCGGCTGGTTACAGCGGTGTTGCCGTGCCGTTTGCGACAGGTTTGGGGCACCCCCGCGGTATCACTACCGATGCGGCGGGGAATATTATCATATCGGATTTTGGAACCAATATCGTAAAGGAGTATCCCGCCGGCGGTGGCGCCACTACCACCATAGGGTCGGGATTTTCCGGCCCAGACGGGGTAGCCGTCGATGCGCAGGAAAATTTCTATATTTCCGATTACGGACATACAGCTGTAAAGAAGGTGCCTGCCGGCGGCGCCATTACCACGATCGGGAGCGGCTATAACAGCCCTTATGGTGTGGCAGCCGACGCGGCGGGAAATGCGTATGTAGCAGATTATCTGAATGGCGCGGTACGAAAGATACCCGCTAACGGAGGCGCAACAGTGGTTGTTGGGGGCGGGTTTACCAGTCCGGCCGGGGTTGCGGTGGATGCGGCGGGAAACATCTTTGTGGCCGACTATGGCGCCAGCGCAGTTACAGAGATACGGGCAACCGGGCCAACCAATTCGCTTGGTTCGGGGTTTTCACATCCGTATGGCGTTGCTGTCGACCACCTGGGCAATGTATTTGTGGCCGATTTTGGTAACCAGGCATTAAAGGAAATTCCTGTTGGCGGCGGCGCTACCATTACCATCGCCACCGGCTTTACAACACTCACCGGGGTGACCTTAGATAATGCCGGAATAATATATACCGCCGACTACGATAATACAACCGTCGAATCGTTTAAACCAACCGGGGGCTATTACGTTAGCCCGGCGCTGCCCGCGGGACTGCAAATGGATAACTCAACGGGGGTCATCAGCGGGAACCCGACGCAGCAAACCGCTCCCGCAACATACACCATTACCGCATACAATAGCAGCGGGAGCACCTCCTTTCAGCTAAACATCAGCGTAATAGCTTTGACTATAAGCTACGCCAGCCCGCAAAATTACACTAAGGGAACCGCCATTTCACCACTGACGCCTACGTCCGGCATGGTTGCGGCCGCTGGCTATTCCACTTCGCCCACGGTTAATAATGCGATCGGGTCAGGCCCCTACAGTGTCAAACTTGATGCGCTGAATAATATCTATGTGATTGACGCCGGAAGCTTTCAGGTTGTTGAATACCCCGCTGGCGGTGGGGCGCCAACTTCGTTTGGCTCCGGTTTTACCACGCCACAGGACCTGGCGATGGATGCCGCGGGGAATATTTATGTGGCCGATTATGGAAACAATGCGATCAAAAAGATCCCTGCCGGAAATGGCACGCCCATTACTTTAGGCTCGGGTTTCAGCGGCCCCACCGGGGTAGCGGTGGACGCGGCCGGAAATGTATACGTGGCCGACACAGGGAACAATTTGGTGAAGGAGATACCCGTTGGAGGAGGGGTCGTCATAACGATCGGCTCTGGTTTTAACGCACCGGATGCATTAGCAGTTGACGCAGCGGGCAACGTGTACGTGGCCGACCGAAATAACAGTGCCATAAAGATGATCCCGGCAGGAAATGGAACTCCGGTTACGCTCGTTTCCGGGTTAAATGGTCCGTATGGCGTGGCAGTTGATTATTCGGGGAACGTATTTTACAGCGACCGGAATAACAGTGTTGTAAAAGAATTAGTTGGAGGCACGGGAAGCCCCGTAGTAATTGGATCAGGCTTCAGTTTTCCGTATCAACTTACAACGGACGCCGCCGGCAACGTTTATGTGGCCGATTTTGGCAACAAGGCCATAAAAAAAATTGCCCCTGTCGGCGGTTTTTATATCAGCCAGTCTTTGCCTGCCGGCCTTAGCTTTTCGTCGGCTACCGGCGCCATATCAGGAACGCCAACGGCAATCAGCCCAGCCACAAATTATACCGTGACCGCCTACAACAGCTCTGGCAGTAATTCCGCAACGGTCAGCATCCGCGTCAGCCCTTCTGCTAACGCAAACCTTTCAAGCCTCTCCATAAGTAATGGCACGTTAAGCCCTGCATTTTCTGCAGGAGCCTTAAACTACACCGCAAATGTTAACAATGGCCTGGCGTCGATGACGATAACGCCAACCGCTGCCGGCCCGGGTGCGACGATCACCGTCAACGGTGTCGCTGTGACCTCCGGCAGTGTGTCTCAAAGCCTGCCGTTAGTCGTCGGCGCAAATGCCATTAACGTAGTGGTGACAGCCTCAGATAATGTAAGCACCAAAACGTATACGCTAACGGTAACCCGCGCGCCATCCACTAACGATAACCTGTCTTCATTGAAAATAAGCAAAGGTATTTTTAGTCCAACGTTTGCCAGCGCTACCACCAGCTATACTGATGCGGTCGGAAACACGATCACTTCAGTAACGGTTACGCCCACCACAGCCGGTGCAAATGCCACCGTAAAAGTAAACGGAACAGCGGTAGCTTCGGGGGCAGCATCCGGCGCGATTAACCTGAACGTTGGAAACAATACAATCAGCATAGTGGTAACGGCGCAGGACGGAACCACCACCAAAACTTACACGGTAACGGTAACCCGTGCCGGGAACAACAACGATAACCTCACCTCGCTGAAAATGAGCAAAGGCATCTTCAGCCCGGCGTTTGCCAGTACGACCACCAGCTATACGGACGCGGTCGGCAATACCATCACTTCGGTAACGGTTACCCCAACCACCAGCGACCCGGACGCTACGGTAAAAGTAAACGGAACAACGGTAGCATCGGGAGCAGCATCCGGCGCAATTAACTTAGCCGTAGGTGCAAACACCATTAACGTAGTAGTGACAGCATCGGACAACGTCACCACAAAAACCTACACCATAACGGTAACCCGGGCAGGGAACAATAATGATAACCTTACTTCGCTGAAAATGAGCAAAGGTATTTTCAGCCCCACGTTTGCCAGTGGTACCACCAGCTATACAGACGCAGTCGGCAATACCATCACTTCGGTAACCGTTACGCCAACCGCCAGCGACCCGGACGCTACGGTAAAGGTAAACGGAACAACGGTAGCATCAGGAGTGGCATCCGGCGCAATTAACTTAGCCGTATGTGCAAACGCCATTAACGTAGTGGTAACCGCTTCTGACAATGTCACCACAAAAGCCTACACCGTAACAGTAACCCGTGCCGGGAACAATAACGATAACCTCACTTCGCTGAAAATGAGCAAAGGTACCTTCAGCCCCACGTTTGCCAGTGCAACCACCAGCTATACCGACGCTGTGAACAACCCGATCACATCGGTAACCGTCACCCCAACCACCAGCGACCCGGATGCAACGGTAAAAGTAAACGGAATAACGGTAGCATCAGGAACAGCATCGGGCGCAATTAACTTAGCCGTAGGTGCAAACACCATTAACGTCGCGGTAACGGCATCGGATATGGTAACCACCAAAACCTATACCGTAACGGTAAACAGGGCCTCAGGCGGAGCGGATAGCTTTGATCCGGGCATCAGCGTAACCAAACCAACCGAAACGCCCATTCTGGCCGAAGACGGCATACAGGTACACCAGGCTATATCACCCAATGGCGACGGTTTAAACGACTTTTTGCAGATCGACAACATCAGCCAGTACCCCGATAACAAGCTCACGGTTATGAACCGCAACGGGCAGCTGATCTATGAAGCCAAAGGCTACGACAATAGCTCGAAAGCATTTGACGGTCACAGCAGCCAAAACGGGCAGATGCAATTGCCGGGCACTTATTTTTACCAGTTGGATTATGTAGTAAACGGCATCGCCAAACACAAAACAGGGTTTTTGGTGCTGAAATATTGATGACAGCGTTTTAAAGCTGTTAAAAAAAACGAATCCGGGAAATCACTAATGGCAAAAGCTGGTTTGTGCCGGTTTCATTCAACCACCGCACAATTGGAATGAGTTGAGGTTAAACTTTGCATCATTCCGATACAAGCGATACAACCCGATACAAAGCGAAACAAGGCTGATTGTTAGCGACTTAGGCGCTGACGGAATTTTGTCAGTGACAGGCCGCTGTCACCACTTTTTCTGTTTCCGTCAATTTTCGCTGCCGATGGTGCGTTAAGTAAGGCTTTAAATTATTATTTCTACACAGCAATTTAGAGGATAAGTTGGCAAAAAACCACAGACAGGGGTGATATAAAAAACGTTTCTTTTTTTGTTTTGACTATCTATTGATCCATGTTTTCTACCTCCGTTCGCTATAGCAGCCTTCCCGGATGATTTAACGCCTATCGTTTTGCGACAATTATTTTATAAATAATTTAAACCAGGTTTGCAAAAAATCCAATCTTTTTAATACTTTCGGTATAGCCATCAAAGGGCGTAAGGATTGATAAATTTCGGTAGCATAATCCTTACAGAATACCACGTTTGCTATGCCGTTTTTCGGTTTTTACAGGGGCCATTGCCATAAATTGCGCCGGGCGCTATTATTTGCGTTTGGTCTTTGCTGCGCCTTGAATGTTCGCGGGCAATACCAGGCATTATTACACAAAACTTTTGCAGAAAGGGCGCCTGCGCTTAACCGATTTTACATGAAGGACATGGTTGACCTGGATTCGGTTACCCTATTCACCCGCATCAATAAAATCAGGAAACTGGCGGCGGATAACCATGACGACGACCTGCTGATGGAAGCGGCCCTGCTGCGCGTCCATTATTTTTACTACCGGAAATTCCCGCACACCATGGTTTTATCGATGCTCGACAGCTTAAACCGGGAAGGAAAAAAGCGGGGGAAACTATGGCTGGAGATTATGACCGAAAACATGCAGGCCTTATACAATTTTGAAAAAGTGCAGCATTACGAGCAGGGATTTGAGCACCAGCAGCGTGTTTACGATATGCTGAAAGAAGTGAGCCCTGCCGAATTTCCGTACAAACAGGAATGCTTAATGCAAATGGCGGATAAGCATTATTTTTTTAACGATTTCAGGGAAGCCATTTTTTACGATTTGCAGGCCGTTGCGGCTGAGCCTCCGGTTCAGCTCGCGCCGTTTGCGATGAATCTGACCATCCCCAACACGATTGGCCTGTGTTACGAGGAATTGAAAATGGACGATTCTGCCAAATATTATTTCAGGCAGACGATCAGCCTTGCGCAACGCACGAAGAATGAGGTCTGGGACGGAATTGCCAGTGGAAACCTTGGTCATGTCCTTTTTATGCAGAGGAAATTCGCTGAGGCCAAATCTTTGCTGCAGAAAGATGTGGATATCGCGATCAAGTACCACGATTGGGGCCTCGCCTCCGGGTCGTTGATGGTGCTGGCCGACATTAGTCTGTCAGACGGAGATCTGGCCCAGGCGGGTCGGCAGATCAGCGACTGCCGCCGGTATGTAAGCCTGGCGGGCCAATACCAGCGCTTTCAGCGCTTGTATCCGCTAATGTCGAAGTATTATGCCCTGTCTAACCAGCCGGCCCTGGCTGCAAGATACCTCGATTCGTCGATCTTTGTCAAAGATAGCCTAAGCAGGAAATTCAGCGGGCTTCAGTTGCTGCGCGCCAGCCAGCAGATAGACCTGGAGCGGAACCGGGCCGCTATAGCGAACGTAGAATCGCAAAAAACCATTAATATTATAGAGCGGGACAGCTTGCTGGGGATACTGATCCTGGTGATGGGGGCGACGCTGTTAATATACCGCGAACAACGTAAACGGGCGCGTTTGCAAAGGGAAATGATAGCCAGGGCGCACAGTGAACTTGAAGACGCCACCCGGCAGCTTAACGATTTCGCGAAAAATATAGCCGAAAAAAATGAAATGATCGGGCTGTTGGAGCAACAAAGCGACGGCCACCATAACGATGCGGTTTGGAAACTGCAGCAAAGCACTATCCTGACTGATGCCGACTGGGCATATTTTAAAGGGCTTTTTGAGAAGGTACACAGTGGCTACCTGCAGCGATTAAAGGAAAAACTACCGGGCCTTACGCCTGCCGAGGTCCGTTTCATGGCATTGAGCAAGCTCGGCCTTAATTCGAGGGAAATGGCGGCTATGCTGGGCGTGGGCACCGAGGCTATCCGCCAGTACCGCAGCCGGCTTCGCAAAAAATTTAGCCTGAATGAAGACGCCAGTCTGGAGGAATTTGCCGGGCAGATATAAACCCGTAGGGGCAGAAAATTTTCTGCCCTCACACCGCGCCAACCCAGACGGTTTCCGACAAACATAATTAACAATAACCCATTCTATCGGGAAATGCATTTGCACGGCGGAAGAAAATTTTCTGCCCTTACCCCGCAATTGGATTACCCCTTGATAGGTAACGAACGATACCATGTACAAATGCCGTGGACGTAAGGGCAGAAAATTTTCTGCCCTTACACCCCTACGCCCCTACGCCTGTCCTTGTCGCCCCTTGCGCAATTGTAACCCCACTATAACGCATTTGTCACGCATGGTGTAACGCCTTTCTCACGTCCCAAATTTCATATTGCCATCCGGCCGGGTATACATTTGTTCCATGCAAAAAGACGAAGCAAAATTTGCCAAAGTGTCCAGGCACCTGATCTCACTCATTGTGTGTTTGCTGGTATTGCTGACATTATTCCTGCTGATCATGCTTTGGTATAATCACAAGATAAACCAGATGCAAGCCGAGGAGCAAAAGCTGCGCAAGGATGTTTCGGTCAACGCTTTCAGAAAAAACAACCTGTAAAAAATCAGTATCATGAAAAATTTTTACCTGTCCGTTTGTAAAATTTTGTTCCGGGGGCAAATCCGGCTGGTGTTAGCGGGTATGGCCGCGGCTTTTGTGATGGCCGCCCTGCCCGGCAAATTGCTTGCGCAATCGCCATCCATCAGTTACAGCGGCCCGCAAACTTATAACGCCGGCGTGACCATCACGCCGCTCTCCCCAACAAGCAGCGGCGTAGCCACTTTTGGCTACACCAACCCTGTAGAATTAGGTCATGGGCTTCTCGGTGTAAACGCAATAGCGATTGATCCGTCCGGGAATATATATGTATGTGATAACGTCGGCGTTGAAAACGCACATGGTAACATTTCCAACGTTAGTTTTATACGCGAAATATTGGCCAGTAGTGGCAGTATGGTCTCTTTATTTTCAGATACCTTTGGTGTAACCGGAATGGCTTTTGATACAGGTGGTAATTTATATATAGCCGATAGTCAGGACCACATTACAGAAATACCGGCCGGCGGCAGCGCCAGTTCATCAATTCAATTAGGATCAGGTTTTAATGACCCGATGGGTGTTGCTGTTGATGCCGCGGGAAATGTTTACGTAGCCGATTACAGGAATTTCGCAATAAAAAAGATCCCCGCAGGCAATGGCCCCGTGCAAACCCTTGCCAGCACTCAAGACGGCCCCACCAGCGTGGCTGCAGACGCTGCCGGCAACGTTTTTTTTGTAGCAAATGCAAATATTTATAAGATACCTGCCGGCACCGCCAATAGTGCGCAATTTATTGGCGGCAGTATAACAACTGTAGTAGGCAGCGACCCGACCGGCGACCTTTTTATAGGCACCAGCTTTGCAGTAGAGTTCGCAGGAGCCGGCAGCACTTCACATAGTATTATTGCCGGAGGTGTTGGCCGGGTTGAAGCGGTAACAACTGATAAATCCGGAAACGTATATATGGCTGTTCCCACCCTGGACGATACGATCGGCGTAAAAAAAATAAAACCCGTTGGCGGTTATTTTATTAGCCCCCAGTTGCCCGCCGGCCTAAGTTTTGATAATAATACCGGTACTATCAGCGGCACCCCCTTAACAGGAAGTGCGGCAACAGACTATACCGTAACCGCCTTTAGCAGTACCGGCAATGTTACGGCTACGGTTAATATTAAGGTAAACAGTTCTACTGATGCTACGCTTTCCAGCCTTCAATTAAGCAGCGGCACGCTCAGCCCGACGTTCGCGTCGGGGACGACCAGTTATGCAGCGACCGTGGGTAGCGGTGTGTCGTCAATCAGTGTTACGCCCTCGTCAAGCCACATGGCCTCGTCCATCACGGTCAACGGCACAACGGTAGCCAGTGGCGCCGCCTCGGGCAGTATTTCGCTGCAAACAGGGGATAATACCATCGCCATAGTAGTAACCGCACAGGACGGCATCACCCAAAAAACCTATAATGTGGTGGTAACCCGGCCTTCAACCAACGCTAATCTTTCGGGCCTTACCTTAAGTTCCGGTACTTTAAACCCGTCATTTTCCGCGGGAACCTTTAGTTATACGGCAACGGTAGCAAACAGCACATCATCGCTTACCGTAACCCCGGCTACACAGTCCACAGCGGCTACGATAACCGTTAGTGGTTCGTCAGTGGCCGATCTGACAGCTTCCCAGTTTATTTCGTTAAACGTCGGCTCCAATACAATAACCTTAGTGGTAACCGCGCAGGACGGTGTAACTAAAAACACGTATACTTTAACGGTAACCCGGTTAATTCCGCCGCCGGCGATAAGCTACAGTACGCCGCAAACTTATCAGAAAGGTACCGCTATTAGCACCCTTACGCCAACATCGTCAGGTGTAGCGGCATGGGGATATAGCAGCAGCGCGGTTGGTGTAGGTTCGGGCATCAGGGAGCCGCTGGATGTGGCAGCCGATGCTGCCGGGAACCTGTATGTGGCCGATATCGCCGCCAGCCACGTTATAAAAATTCCAGCCTTCGGCGGCTCGCCCGTTTTCCTCGGCACTTTCAGTGCGCCCATTGGTGTAGCGGTTGACGCAGCCGGGAATGTATACGTTGCCGATGCCAGCCTCACGGTGATAAAAGAGGTCTCCGCAGGGAGCCTCACGCCTACTATCATCGGGTCCGGGTTCAGCGCCCCGTCGGCAGTGGCTGTTGATAGATCAGGCAATGTGTACGTCGGTGATACCGGCAACGGCGCAGTGAAAGAAATATTTGCAGGTAATAGCACACCGGTTACTATAAAGTCTGGATTTGCCACCATCCAGGGCATAGCGGTCGACGCTTCCGGAAATATATATGTGGCCGATGCGGGCGTAGGCACCACCGGCAACGGGGCTATATATAAAATACCTGCGGGCGGCGGCTCCATGGTGTCAGTAGGTACCGGTTTCAGCCGGCCGGCCGGCGTTGTCGTGGATGCTGCGGGCGATCTTTATGTTGCCGATCTGGATAAAAGCGTAATTACCGTAGTGCAACCCGGCGGTACCCAGTTTACCATCGGCTCCGGGTTCAACCAGCCAAATGGCTTGGCGGTAGATGGTTCAGGAAATGTTTATATAGCCGATTCGAACAACGATGCATTAAAGGAGGTAAATATCACCGGTGGCTATTTCCTTTCGCCTGTTTTGCCCGCTGGTTTAATATTCAATAATAATACTGGCGCCATCAGCGGCACGCCTGCTGTAACAAGCCCGGCAACCGATTATACAGTAAAAGCATACAACGCCATCGGCAGCGGCATGGCCACTTTAAACATCATGGTAAATGCCCCGCCGCCGCCTGCCATCAGCTACAGCACGCCGCAAACTTTTGTGGTTGGCACCACTATAACACCCCTTTCACCGGTAAATACCGGCACTGCGGTGCCTTCATTTGGCTATGGTACGCCGACGTTTGTACCTACCGGCGTTAGCGATCCGATGTGCATGGTGAAAGACAAGTCCGGCAACATGTATATAGGCGAAAGTTCGGGCAAGGTTTCGCTGCTGCTTTCGGGCGCAACCACAGCTTCGGTTTTTGCAACCGGATTTGGTCCGGTCAATAACATCATCCTCGACGCTTCAAATAATGTGTACCTTGCGGATGGGGCGAAAGTATGGAAAATACCGGCAGGGGGCGGAACGGCCGTTAGTTTAAACAGCTTTTATAATCCGCTTGGGCTTGCTTTAGATGCGTCCGGCAATCTGTACGTTGGCGACAGTAATATACCCGATTCATTCGGGGAAATATTCGAAATGGCGCCTGATGGAAGCAACAAAACGCACATTGCGTTTGCGGACAACCCTTACGCGTTGGTTTTTGATTCGAATGGCACGCTGTACTATCTTGACAGGGGTAGTCCGATAGCGCTTAGGTATATAGGCGGTGGTTGTGACTGCAGTGTGAATCCGGCCCCAAACGAGGCGTATTTAGCCGTCGATGCCGCGGGAAATGTTTATGAGGCGGGCAGCGGAGGTATCAATTTTTATTCGCCCGGCACGGGTTCGTTTAATATCAATGCGGTTTCTTCGGCCGGGATCATGATCGACGCAAATAATAGTATATACTACGCAGATGGCAGTAATATTTATAAAATGAGCCCTGCAGGCGGTTATTTTATAACCCCTCAATTACCTTCGGGCCTTTCCTTCAATTCAAACACCGGGGTTATCAGCGGAAATGCGACCGTCGCTTCGTCCGCTACCAATTATACAGTTACAGCGTTCAGCGCATCGGGAAGCGGCACGGCAGCCGTCAATATAACGGTTGATCCGCACTTGCCAACCCTCAGCTACAGCAGCCCGCAATCGTACCAGGTAGGCACAGCCATCAGCGCACTGTCGCCATCATCGTCCAATGTCGCTTCATGGAGCTATAGTGCCGCCGCTACCTCGGTAAGTTCCGGTCTTGGGGTGCCGGTAGATATGGCCGCAGATGCAGCCGGAAATTTATATGCCGTCGAGTTTAATAACAACGAGGTAGTAAAGATACCTGCGGGGGGCGGCGCTGCGATAGTTTTAAGTTCTGGCTTCAACGGCCCCTTCGGGGTAGCCGTTGACGGTTCCGGCAACGTATATGTTGCCGATGCCGGTAACAACGCGGTAAAGGAAATTGTTGCCGGCCCGGGCACGGTAAATACCATCGGGTCGGGTTTCAGCGCCCCCGCGGCAGTAGCGGTTGATGCAGCCGGCAATGTGTACGTGGGCGATACCGGCAATGGCGCTTTAAAGGAAATACCCGCGGGCAATGGCGCCCCGGTTACCCTGCAGTCGGGCTTTGCCACCATCCAGGGCGTGGCGGTCGATGCAACGGGCAATGTCTACGTGGCCGATGCGGGTGTTGGCACAAGCGGAAACGGCGCGGTGTACAAAGTGCCCGCCGGCGGCGGTTCCATGGTTTCGGTAGGTACCGGTTTTGCCAGACCCACCGCCGTAGCGGTGGATGCCGGCGGCAACCTGTATGTTACCGACATCAGTAAAAGCGTTGTCACCATCATTGAGCCCGGCGGCGCCCAGCTTACAGCCGGATCGGGTTTTAATCATGCTAACGGTGTGACATTCGACGCCAGCGGTAACCTTTATATTGCCGACGCGGGTTCAGCTACTATTCAGGAAGTAAAAATTACAGGTGGCTATTTCCTTTCAGCGTTTTTACCTGCCGGCTTAGCTTTTGATAATAATACGGGTATTATAAGCGGTACGCCTTCGGCAGCAAGCCCGACCGCCAATTACACCATTACGGGCTGGAACGTAACCGGCAGCGCCGCCGCTGCGTTAAGTATCACGGTGGGCGCGCCTGTTATTAGTTATACCAGCCCCGTTGCTTACGCCACAGGTGTCGCCATTACGCCGCTTACGCCGTCGTCGGCTGGTGGCGCGGTGGCAAATGTCAATTTTGCCGCGCCGGTTGCTGTGGCCAGTGGTATTACCGATGCCACCTGTATCACTGAGGACAAAGCCGGAAATTTGTATATCGGCCAGGCATCGGGGCAAGTGTCCAAACTTGCGCCGGGCAGCAGCACCGCTACCGTTTACGCCACCGGCTTCGCGGTAATCGATCCCCAAAACTTTCGGCAGGGAATTGCCGCAGACCCATCAGGCAACGTCTATTTTGCCGACGGAACCTCGCTATGGAAAATACCGGCCGGCGGTGGCGCGCCGGCTACCCTGGGAAGTTTTGGCCAGCCTACGGCTGTGGCATTGGATACCGCCGGCAATATATATGTAGTCAACTTTGGTACAGGGATATATAAAATAGCCGCCAATGGGGGCGCACAGACAACCATTCTTAGCGGAGGCTTCCAATTAATGACCGTGGACGGGAACGGCAATTTGTTCTTTGCGACAGATAACACTGTTTACGAAATACCGTCCGGGGGCACGTATAAACAGTTGGGACCCATAACGCTCGGCGCCAGCATGACTTGCGATCAGTCGGGAAATGCGTATGTGCTCCGATACGTAAACATGGCCTTCAGGCTGTTCCCGGCGGGTGGCGGCAGCGCAGTTAGCGTGGGGCCAAGCAACATTTTGCCGAACCTGGCCGCCGGGTTAGTCGTCGACCCCAATTTCAACGTCTATGTCGCCTGCGGTACGATAACCAAATACAGCCCCAATGGCGGTTATTTTACACGCCCCGAGCTACCGGACGGGCTTCGCATCGATGGCAACACCGGCGTTATCAGCGGTACGCCCACCAAGGCCTCGCCTAATACAAACTATACCGTTATGGCGTTTAACGCCTCGGCAAGCACTACGGCAACAGTTAATATAACCGTCGGCCCGCCGCCGGCCATTAGCTATAGCACACCGCAAACTTATACCGTTGAGACGGCAATTACACCACTATTACCCACCAGTACAGGCGCCACAGTCGGCGCGCCCGGTTTTAGCGGTAATTCGGTTCCTGTCAGCACAGGCATTACCGATGCTGCCTGTACGGCTATGGATAATGCCGGGAATTTGTATATCGGCGAATCTTCGGGCAAGGTTTCCGTATTGGCGGCGGGAAGCACCGTCGCTACGGTTCTTGCATCAGGTTTCAATACCGGTACCGTCAGCGGCGGCATCGCCGTCGACGCCTCAGGCAATGTGTACCTGGCTGATGGAACCTGGTTGTGGAAAATACCGGCAGGCGGCGGGGCAGCAATTAAAATCAACTTCGATAACCCGCGCCAGGTTATCGTAGGCGCCGACAACAATATCTATATCGGTAGTTTGCTCGGCGGCATATACAAAATAGCACCCGACGGCTCTAATAAAACGCAAATTTACAATAGCGGAGCGTCCATAATGGCGATGGACCAAAATGGCAATACGTTTTTTAGCTTTCGCGGAAGCATGATCGGGCTGCACAAAGTACTGCCCGGAGGGGGTCAGGAAGCAATTATCGCCGGCGTTGGATTCCGCGCTTTTACCACCGACCCATCCGGGAACGTTTATATGATAAACACCGACCAATCAATCGGCATGGTCCCGGCCGGTGGCAGTACCGAGATGCAGGTATTGCCGGCTGTAAGCGGCACTACAAGTATTATGATAGGCGCCGATCTGAGCTTGTACACCATAGTGAATGGCAGAATCATGAAGACTATTCCTACCGGGGGCTATTTTATCAGTCCCGAATTACCTAACGGTCTTGCCATTGATCCAACCACCGGCGCCATCAGCGGAACATCTACAGCGGTTTCCCCGGCTACCGATTATACGGTTGCTGCTTTCAGCAATTCGGTTAGCAGCACAGCGCCGGTAAGTATTACGGTAAACCCGCCTCCCGGTATCAATACGCTCAGCCTGGCCGCCAGCAGTCCGACTCATGCGACTTCTGTTAACTACACTGCTACGTTCAGCGGCGCCATAACCGGCTTAACGGCAAGCAATTTTTCCATAACGGCGTCCGGTACCACCGGTGCAACAGTGGGCACACCGACTACCGCTGATGGCGGCATTACCTGGAGTGTTCCGATAAGCGGTTATTCGGGCGACGGTACCCTGCAATTGGTTTTGGCCAATGCGATTGGCGTTTCGCCCGGTATAGGGACAACGCTTCCGTTGCAGGC
>Ga0207702_10002895_pt1 | contig 16055 bp, 13 predicted proteins | sample KBSCornC62_FD_184302 | JGI IMG/M metagenome (GOLD analysis project Ga0207702, IMG submission 184302) | Corn rhizosphere microbial communities from Kellogg Biological Station, Michigan, USA - KBS Corn C6-2 (SPAdes) (version 2) | ecosystem: Host-associated > Plants > Roots > Rhizosphere > Soil ...
TGCCGCCAAAGGTTACCAGCAAGTGGATATTGGAGCTAATCCAGATGTGGTCGTGCTTTACCATGCTTCCACTAGTAAACAGACGCAACTCAACACGATGGGCACCGGGTGGGGCTGGTCTTGGGGCGGCTCATCAACCACAACTGTCAGCGAAATCCCGACAGGGCAACTCTCCGTTGACATCGGAGACGCTAAGTCCAAGAAATTGTTATGGCTTGGCAGCGCAAGTGACACGTTGAGTGATAAGCCGGAGAAAAACGAACAGAAGATTCAGAAGGCTCTCGACAAGATGTTCAAGAAATTTCCGCCACCCGCGAACGACTGACAGTGATCGCGAGCACATCTGTTGAACAGAACGATGCACAAAGGCAACAGTTTTTTCATGCGTAACTCCTGCGCTCCAGGGCCGCTGCGTCCGCAATGGCCCTATCTTCCAAATTGTCTCGCCTTCAACGTCCCACGTGGCTCCGATTAGCTTGGATCGCTCAACCGCGTACTTTCCAAAACCCACTCATGCGATTTCGCTGGCAAGTCATTGTGGTATTGCCGTGCGCTTATGGTGACGGCTGAATGGGCTTTTCGAACGAAAAACGAAACCTCCGTACCGCTGTTTCTAAAAACTTACTCCCCCTGAAACCTGCATAGAGTATCCCTGGAAAGTCGCTCGATTTGCGAATTCCCTAAAAAACTTCATCCCCAGGTTGAAGTTCTGTCGCGGAAACGCAAGATGCGATGCGAATCCGAGCGAATTAACGGCATACCGTTCTCTAGATTCGTCCGCTGTGATCGCCGGGGTAGTCTTAGCGGTGATTTGACGCTGTTCATACCCTACGACTCCGATCTGCAGTGACGCGACTCCGCTTTTGAGGATGACTGTTCGCGCCAACGAATAATCAAGATCGAAAGTGTCGCCGGGGCGAATTCCGGTTCCATTCTGAGTGGTATGGATTTCGTACATCTCATAGGCAGAAAGCGCGAGCGACTTGCCTTTCGTCAAATAGAACGTCTGCCCAGACGACACAGCGTGCGTCCAGTATCCCGAACCCACGTTATCATTTGCCCCAGCGGCAAAACGGCCTGTCGGCGCGAGAAACCCATATAAGGCGCGGACTGAAATACGCTGCTTGTTCCAGCCTAGAACAAGGGGCATGTAATAGGAATCGGCAAATCCGCCGCCACCGCTGAGGTTACCATGGAAATCCGATGTGAGATCATTCTTCGCAAACGGAAGCGTTGCTATCGCAGAATAGTTAGCGCCTCCCAAGATGCTCTTCCCGCTTACCCATATCAGCGAACTTAGATCCATCAATACGGAATTACTGCCGGCGACTGGTAAGGTGGCGCCGTCATTGTTTTTTGCTAGATCGCGAGAGTAGAAAAGCAGTTGGTTGGAATAGGTAAACCCCGGCTCTGGCGTGTGACCAGGGTTCAAGGCACTCATTCCAAGCGGATACACGCCCCTGCTCTGAGCCTCGGATCGCGTTGGCAGGTGAAGTACAACTACAATCCCAAGAATGCTCAACCATGTCACACTGACTAGACTTCGAAACATGGGTCCGAAGGCGCTGGCCACGACAAGTGCGCTCTCTAAGCTGCTCGTGTTGCTGAACGCGTATGCACAACTCGAGCCCTTGAATGAAGAGGTGTCCTCGCAATGTTCCTCCAGAAGTTTTCTAACGATTTATCACCGCCGAACAACGTGGTGAATATTGTCGAGTCAGCGAACAGAATGTCGCCGGCGCGTCCACCAGCTGGCGGCATCCAGAGAAACATGTTGAATTCCCGATTTCCAGCTTCTGTGAACGGATGCGGATGGGACATATCGATGGGCTGTTTCGCTAGAACATGGATTGCACTAGGATCATCGGTCGTCAATGCATAGTGGGGCAAATGAGGATGGAAGTTGAAGGTCTTTACTCCATTAAGCCAGCCCTTTTTGTCCAAGTCTCTCAGAGTGGTTAGCGGGGCAATATGATTTGTTTCTTCCACTACCGCGGGACGAAGGCCATAGCGATTCTCAACCGGAGTGCCTAACCCCTTCATAAGCGAGCGCGTGTACTTGCCGAAACGCTGCTGGCGCGGCACGAGAGGATCACCGTGATGGGCGTATTCCATGTTGCGCACCTTCAGGTCGGGCGAGATCCCGACATCGTGATGCGGGCCCAGGACTAGGCAGGTTCCGTCTCGCATGAGAAACTCGCGAACGGCTTCTACTTCCTCAAGAGATGCTTCCTGCTCCGTGAGCATGTGGTCAAGGCCAAATACCATTAGAGTGTCGGTGTCTGAGAGCACCATTTCGTGCAGCGGCAACCGCTGCCCTGCCTGGTCGATTCGTTGGTAAACGGCAACCGGTTGTTCCGTGACTTCGCCCACGAGTGACTGGAATTTCAAGAGCGAAAGATGAAACAACTCCAGGGTTCCCGCGATGCCTTGTAGAAACATCTTTTCCGAATATTCGATTGACTCGTATTCGGGCCAACCAACTCTCCGCACTTCCGTCATGGTTGAAAAGCGATTATCCAGCTCAGTTACGTCCCGATTGGCCTCCCAGGGATAACTCCACGTCCAATAAATGCTGAACCGCCTCTTTCCGGAGCTATATTTGCGTGGGGCGTGCCCTTGGTTGTAGGTGCGTGGTACAGACTTAGATTCACTCATCGCAGTCGTCCTTCTCTTAAAATTTAGCTACCACTCGAGAGCGTCGCAAGATATCGCAGCGCTTTAATGCCCGGTAGGAAGAAGTAGGCGCCGCCCCGGACTGTGGTGAAGGCCGGAAGTCCCTTGATCTTTTTCCGGATTGGTCTTTTCGGAATCGTCATGTCAAACGTGCCGTCCTGAGTGCCCAGGAACGGATCGCGATCATTGCCCAGTTGATGAAAATTCGGATCATTCGTCCATACATTCATCGCAAACTCAAACTGCCGGACAAGGCTTGCACAGCCAACGAAAGCTGCGATTCCACGTTCCACACCGTCTTCCGGCGCGTCGTCTGGCAGTGGAGGCCCATAGGTGCCACCACGGCGGATCATTCTGTGTTGTTGCATGTTCGATGCGGTGTCACGTGGGTTCATGCGCCGAATGTGGGCTCCCAACGGGCAGCCGTAGCCGTGTGGGTCCATCTTGCCGTAGTCGAAGTTGTTGGTTCGTTGCATATCGGCCCCGAGAGCCGGATCGTCTTTCTGTGGGGTCAGAGCAAGTGGAGCCCCGCTGCGCCAGCGGCCCATAAGCTTGGCAGCAATCAATTCCCGTTCTTCTGATGTTTTTCCATGTTGTCTAAGAAAGTCGCGAAAAGCGCCCACATGTTCCTCGAGTCTGAGATAAGCGAGATAGCTGCCATTACGAGCAAGAACCTCGGGTTGAGGCAATATGGGCTGACTGCCGCTATCGTCGGGATAGCCAAGAAAGAACTCACCCGGTTTGACAGGAGGGCCTGAGCCGGGCGTCGGCTGATCACCTGTGCCCTCGATAGCAGGCTGGGAAAGCCGGTCACGATAACCGAAGTGTTCATGAGCGTAGTTGAAGGGTGGTATCGCTTCCAGATCCAGCGAGGAAAGCACCTCTACGCCCGGGCATCCTGAGAGATATTGCTCGTGCTCAATCTTGCATCGCTCGCGCTCTTCAACGTTGCGGGCAAACAGCACCACGATTGCGTGAAGCTCGGGGTTGCTAAGGTGTCCCACCCAGTGGTTGGGATGATTTGCTCCAGTGGTGCCCAGGATCTTCGCCCGGGCTGCCATGCCTTGACGAAACTCTTCGGGAAACGTAGCCAAGCATTTTTCATTCAAGCCGAGGGCTTGCAAGCCGCGCCACGTGAAGGCAACGGTCAACCATCTCGAGTCAAGTTCACCGGATCCGACTCGACTTGCGATCCCCACCTTTTCGAGAATGCCGGTCAGCCAGGCTTGCCCGCCTGTATGCTGGCGAAACGTCAAGAACTCGTATCGTGCCGTGAGCGCGGGTGGCCGTGAAATCAAAAAATGCTGGATATCCTCAAGCTCAAGCACCGTCGGCTCTCCCTGCGCAAAATCTCCGCTATTGCATCTGATCGAGCATGTTGGAAAAAGCGGTCTTCAGAGTGAGCGCCTTCTTCACCTCGTCGGCACTCACGAACGGATATTCCCCATATTCCAGGAAGCTCGGACACTGATGGTCGCGAAAGAATTTGATAACCGCCGGAACATTTGTCTTCCAATCCTCCGGCCAGCCTTCAAGGTTCACAAAAACCGTGGTAATACCGCTTTTGTTGAAGAGCGCCACTGCGTCCTCGAGATATTTATCGAAATCGGTATCGAAGATTCCCTGATACATGAAATGCAGCCCCGAGCCGACGTCGAACAAGACCCATCGGAGATAATGAAGCTTGAGCGGCGCGAGGACGGAAGGAGCAGCTTTGACTGCCTCTTCAATGTTCTTTCCGTAATCACGGATAGCCTTCTCCCGGCCAGGCTTCACCTTCGCAACCACCGAAAACCCATAGTTGGCGGGAGTTTGGGGAAATACTGGGCCGTATCTTCCTGGTTCAACTTTGAAGTATCCCTCCTTCGGGATTGCCATGGCCTGTGGGTTGGTCCAGTCATTGGTTCTTGGTTTCTCGACTATTTCCGGCCCTTTTGAGGCGCTGTTTCTTTCCTCTGTCAAAGATTGTGTTGCCATGTTGTCCTCAATCAGCGATAGCTTGTTTTGTGGAATTTGCACGGCCAGCCGACGATTCTCAGCCTGCTCTGCCTTTTACCACCAGATGTCTCGATTTTTTGACTCTCCGCGGAAATCCTTCATCTCTTTCACTCTGTGGGCTAAGTTACCTTCCCATGCTAGGAGGGTTTTGGGACAGATAACACTGACAATTTAGACAGGCACGTCGCGTGGAAGAGCGACAACTGTCGTCACCGTGCAAAATGTCAGATTCGACAAATTGAATATTGCTTTCGCCTTTCGGAACCACACTGGATATTCGCACGGGAATTAGATTGCTGGTTCGACATTGTTCGGAAAGCGTCGTTTAATGCCACAGTCGTCGCAAGGAGGCTCACAGGGAGGAAATGGCGGAGTGCGCTGCGCAGATATTCTCGTAGGTTTTGTTCCCTTGGTCCGGTTGCAAAGCGGGAAGTAGAAACCCGCAGAGAATATCCAGATCGTATGTTTTCGCGACGTCGTCCCAAAGGCGTTCGAGCTCAATCGCCGCATCCACCTTGCCTTGCGCCCACAGAATAGAGGTACCTTCTCCGCAGGCTGCAACGCGGCGGTGCTCACCGCACGCCATTTGGGCGGCTCCCGTAATGCAGTCATGCGCTGCTTTGAAAAATCGGACCGGATCGGGCAAATCGTTGACCATGAATTTCGAAAGTGTCTCCTCAACATCCAATGCAATGCAGCGGCCTTGCTCGATGGCAGCATTAATATCTATGGCGTCCAGCCGTAGTCGCCGAAGCGCGCTCTCTCGATGCGATTGGCTCGCAATCACGATAGCTACTCTACCGGCTGTAAGAGCAGTTTCGATAAAGCTAGTGAAGCCGGCCAGAAGGGACTCTTCGTTCGAATAAAAGTGACACTCATGCCACCGACTGATGACCCCTTTTCTTGACGGGACAAGCGAGAGGCCCTGCCCCCGTCCCGTGTCTTTAGATTTTTTTTCTCCCCCCTGCCTATCAACCGAACCGTGTTTCAGCGCTTCAGTGACAAAACGCTCACCTCGGAGCACCGCTTCGACAGCCGCCCGCAGCTCACTTCCAACTTGCGATTTAAGGACGTAGCCTTGTGCGCCCAAGCTCAGAGCTTCCTGCACCACATCGGCATCCGACGTTTGACTTAGGAAAAGTATTTTGGATTCAGGGGCAAGCGTACGAATCCGCCTGGCGGCTTCGATTCCATTCATGTTTGGAAGGCCGATGTCTAGCAGTATCAAGTTCGGCTGTAGTCTCTCTGCATATTGAACTGCCTCTAATCCGTCACCAACTTCGCGGGCGACGTGGAACTGCGGATCTTGCTCAAGCAATGAGCAAACCAATCGGCGAAAAGGCTCGAAATCGTCCACAACCAGAATGCTCGAGGATGGTGTTCTCAATTTTGCCCGACCCCTTCCGGTATAGAACCCCAGTTCTGAGGGTTAGTTGCCAAAGCGTACAGCTTGGCCCGCAGTCCGGTTCTCTTACATTTCATCAAAAGACGAATAGAGGGGTTGCTGTGGGAGCGCCCTTCCACGGGCCAACCACGCGTGCCAACTGGGCGCCATCTGAATTCCAGCTCTTTGGCTTAATGAGAGTAAATAGAAGATGTCTAAGATCGCCCGGCCATGAGCGTAGCCTCGAGCAAGAAGGCGGTCAATTACACAAAAGTTGTAGATACAGGACCTGTGGGTGAACAGCTGGATTGCGGTTGCTCGTGAGGACACTCTTGCCTCCCCGACCCGGGCGTTCGCCCTTTTGCCGACCGCGCAGCAATTCGGGCCTGTCTCGTTGAGTGCGCCCTGGCAGGATCGTCGTTGTCGCTTGATAACAAAGAACAACACCTGTTACCAAAAATGTTGAAATCTCTTCGAACTACAAATAGACGTTCGGTGCAAAACACTCATACATTGGAGCTCAGTAAACGGCGACAGTATCCACTACCTTTGTGGTAGTTCCTTTGGAATCTATAGCATAAATTGCTACTCGCACATTTGTGCCAACCGGTAGCCTGACATTGGCATCCAGCTCCCCGCCTTTGACTTGGAAAACTTTCTTGTAATTCGCCCAGATCTGTATCTGCGCCATTGGATTGTTACCCGAAGCCGAAGCCACAATGTGCACGGGATTGGTGTGGACCGAATGATTGACCGGAGATGCAACTTGCAGGGTGAGAGCAGGTACCCCCAAGAAACCGTAGGGTTGTTTCACCGTAAAATAGTTTCCGACCACGACACGAGCAAAGTTGATGGCGGTGACACATGACGCAAGCCCTTCCTGTGCAGGGTATTTTTCTGAAGTCTCGCTGCCTTCAGAATTCTCTACTTGGAATGATATAAAACCTGCCGTAGCGTCGTGGCAGCCGACGATGTCTCCACGACCGTTGATCCCAGTCACTTGGTTGTCGGCACGGCCTCGAGGTTCGAGAAAGTCCAAATCATTAGCTATAATCCAGAAACCGCGCCAGTTGCCTCCGGTCAACACTTGCCCAGCAATCCAGCCCAGGTTGTTGATTCCGTTCAACTGCGTGTTCGGCGGTTCTCCTTGCAGTTGCGGTGCATCCAGCGTGCGGTACTTGTCTGCACTATAAATGAAACCGTGAGCGTTATCGTAGCTGCCAATAATTGTGCCGGCGCGATTGATCGCAAACGCGGTAGTGCCGAACTGGGCCTTTGGAGAGTCGATCGTCGTGAATACTCCATTGTGACGCAAGAAGCCGTGGAAATTCAGCGGCCCCGGCAATTGGTACACCCCGACGATGTCACCGTCATCGTTGATTCCAAGCACCTCGGTCGCAGTCGCACTCGCAAAATTTACCGCAGTAAACTTGCCTTGCCGGTAAACAAACCCATGAACAAAGTCGTTGGAATCAAAGTAAGAACCAACAATAGTGTTGCCGTTGTTAAGTCCATTCACAGTGGTCAACGTGGCGCCGGGATATGCGATTTTGGCATATTCGTATGCAACCGAAGTGGACACCTGAGCGCGTGTTCCTGTAATCAGGGTGATACAAACAAAAACCAGGGTTTGAGGCCGGATCAGTCGACTTCTCATGGCGGAGTTTCTCCTCGGGAGAAAGATGCTGAAAAGTCGAATCCGAAACAACTGAGAGAATTTACAGGCTGAAGCCCACCCTAATGCAAAGCCGTCCTGCTGGCTCTGCTGCTAGGTTTAACAGTTTTCGCGCCCTCGCGGGACCGCTAGTTTGGGATGGTGACCCCCATATCGTTGCACCTCGAAATCCTCTCGCTTTAGATCTTTCACGCCGGACGAATATCACGTCAATGCCGATATTTGGTCTCCAGCCCGCAGGCTTGTTCCAGACAATTTTTGAAAATATTGGGGCTGCCGTCGCGGTAGTCGATCTACAGGGGAATTTCGTGTTCGCGAATCAGACTGCATTGGACATGTTTGGCGTGACCAAAAAAGAGAGCCTGCATAGATTCGAAGTTTGGCGAAAGAACTACCGAGTTGAAGACTCTTTTGGGCACGAAATTCCGATCGAGGACTCCGCGATTATGCGCGCCCTCAAGGGAGAACATGTCACATCGCAGGAGGTTCGGGTGAGGCTCCCGGACGGGGAAACCAAGTGGGTCCTTAGCTGGGCATACCAGTTCTCCGCAATGGGACTAAGTGGAGCGCTGGTGCTTGTTTTGGACCAGACCGCCGAAATGGAGCTTCGTCGGGCCGCGGCACAGCTCCAGCGCATGGAAACTTTCGGAGCGCTTGCTGCCGGTCTCACGCACGACTTCAAGAACATTCTTGACACCATCGTCGTGAATGTAGCTCTCGCTCTTGAGAAAGACACCCCGAGCAAGGGGCTTTGCGCGCGATTAGAACAAATCGATACCGCGACACGAAAGGCATCTGATCTGGTCACTCGCTTGATGCAGTTTAGTCGCACTCAAGAGGTGCACATGCGGACCGTCCAGATCAACGAAATTGTTCGTGGTGTTTTGGGATTGGTTCAGCCACTCATTCGCGATAACATCCTGGTGAAGGCCGATCTCTCTGATGGCATTCCACCGATTCACGCCGATCCATCTCAGATTGAACAGGTTGTGATCAATCTGATCGTAAATGCACTGGATGCGATGCCCGAGGGTGGAGAACTCAAAATCTCTACGGGGGGGGCAGACAGCGCGGAAGCAGTATCATCCAATGCTGGCCGGCAATCTGTATTCATCGCCGTTGCTGACACGGGCACGGGAATTCCTGAAGATCTGCAGTCTAGCATTTTCGAACCCTTTTTTACTACTAAACCTGAAGGCCACGGCACGGGCCTAGGATTGTCTAGTGCTTACGGCATCGTGCGACAACATGGAGGGGATATCAGAGTGCAAAGCGCTGCGGGAGCTGGCGCAACCTTTGTAGTTTCATTTCCTGCACAACAGACAATCTCATCTCGTAATGCGGCTACCCGACTCTCCGGCTAGACTTCTAATCACTCTCGCAGGCGGACCTAAGGTGAGAATATCGCTTAGCAATTCCCCCCGCTGCGATTTATTACAGTTTTCCGGATCGCGGCAGCATTGTAACCTTTCTTCGAAGGACAGCGCGATGACTGAGTCCCTATGGCGAAACGTGTACAAAGAGGCGCTTCTCGAACTCGATCCAGTAAAGCTTCCACAACGGGTGGAGGCGGCACACAGGGCAATTCGCGACCGTCTTGCCGAGGATTGTGAGCCTCTGAGTAAGAGGGAGTTCGACGACATTGATGGAGCTTTGCGGATCCTCCATTTTTTGACAAGCTATGCTGCATAATCGCCGCCTGCCGCATCCGCATGCTGTCAGTTTTACCAGTGGCACCCATCAGACTTCCCGTATTCACTCATCACCGAGGTGTCATTGTCGCTGGTTTCTCTGGGATCGATGACCCGGCAAAGCGTTGATATGGCCAACCGCGACATTGCTTGTGGAGAGTGGGCCGGAGAATAGCACTGTTGGATCGACGGGGACGTTGTCCCCGGGGGCTCAATCCCTTTAATTGCCAACCGTTTCACCGACTCTGTCGCAATGCAGATTCTCTTGCAGCGGCTTGCCGGTCGTGTTAGGATTCCGGCCCAATCAGTTCCAGATGTATATGAACAGAGTGGGAGTTTGGTGGCGCCGAAACAAACTACCCTTGTTCGGTAATCGCTAAGGGATTAATGCAACAGGAACAAAGGCCGTGTACGAGTGAGCCGTGCCCCGACAGCAAGGGCAATTCTTCCCGTGTAGTCAGCCAGGGAGACACTTAGATTCCCCAATTCTAAGCGCTTGCGGTATTCCATTTACGTCAAATTCTCGCTTGGAAGTGACATCGAGTGGTTTATGGGCAGAAAATCGGAACTCGTTATCCTTAAATCGTAAGGAACTCGATCCCGATGTCCCCGGTCCTCAATCTCGAATTTCTGATTTCACGCGTTCGACGAATCCCCCTGCTGCGGACGCCACCGTTGTACGCTGTATTGGGCTGCGCCCTTCTGTTGAGCGAACAATTGGTGGTGGCTCAAGAAGGCTGGATCTCCACTGTCATCATGGGTGTTGCTGTAAAAAAATCCTCTCCGAAACCTGGCTGGTTATCGTCCTTCGACAGCATCTGGCTGGGTAACGCTCGCAGAGTCGACCGTCTAAGCCAGTCAATTCATCGAAATTCACCGAAGGAACTCCCTATCAGTGCTAGCGCTTTGCTGCGAAGCCGTCTGCACATCTCTGCAACCAAGTCGAAAGTCACTTTTGGAGCAAGATTTGGAAGTGTCATTACAGTTGGGAACCGATATTACGTTTCCGGAGGCGTCGTTGTAGCTATTTCTGAAGCTGCCCTGATTGCTCTCTTGCTTGGGCAGTGGAGGCGCCGCAAATACGTTCAGACAGCGCTCGAACGGCGTTTTGCAGTAGAGCTGGTAATTACGCAGATGTCCTCCAGGTTAATGGATTGTCCGCCGGGGCGGCTGAGCGTCGAAATCGATGCGGGACTCCGCAAGCTATTAGACGCTGAGAACGTCGACCAAGTTACGTGGTGCACTATTCCGCAAGACACGGCATTGAATGCCCATTTTATTCAGCGTGAAGGCATTGGATCTCATCCAGTTTTACCATCGGAGATGCCTTGGTTCGCAAATCGTTTGTTGAAGGGCGAGATTGTCGCCATAACCCATCTCAAGTCCATTCCGGACTGCGCGGCCAATGAGCGGGAATATCTCTCTCGACGGGGGGTGAAGTCCGTAATCGAAGTGCCGTGCACTCTGGTGAACGGGACAAAGGGGGTCCTCGGCTTAACCTGCTTTAACTGTGAACGGCATTGGCCCGCAACCCTTATCAATCGCCTGGTCGTACTCGGGAATCTGGTTGGAGATGCAGTATTGCGCAAAAGAAGCGGCGAGGCGGAACGTGCAAGCGAGCAGCGTTTTCGATACTTGTTTGAGCAAGCGCCTGTCGGAATCGCGGTAGAGGACATTGATGGAAGGCTGTTGTTGGCTAACCCGGCACTTTGCTCGATGTTAGGTTATAGCGAAGAGGAGATGCTGGCTTTGCGCTGTGATCAGTTCGCGGATCCGGAAGACTCAGCTGACGACTGGAAATTGTTTCAGGAATTAAAGGCTGGGCTACGGCTAAGCTATCAGATCGAGAAACGGTATGCGCTCAAGGACGGGAGGAAAGTCTGGGGCCACTTAAATGTTTCTCGCTTGAGGTCTCAAACCGCAGGCGCGCCACTCGTACTGGCGATGGTCGAGGACGTTACTGCTCGCAGAGAAGCGGAAGATAAATTGAAACAGGCGCAAGCCGTCCTGCACGAGCTTCCCTCGCGTCTAATACAAGCACAGGAGGAGGAAAAGCAGCGCATTGCTCGCGAGTTGCACGACGATATCGGCCAGCGGCTTTCGTTGCTGATGGTAGAACTCGACCAACTCAATCGGGAACTGCCGGTCTTCCCGACGGGAATGTATGGGGAGTTTGCGGAACTCCTTCAGGGAATGGATGAGGTCACAACCGATGTCCATCAGCTTTCGCACCAACTGCACTCTTCCAAGCTGCAGTATCTCGGCTTAAAGGCAGCGCTATGCGAGCTGTGTCAACTGATTGCAGCACAGCATGAGATTACGGTTCTTCAACACGTGGAGGATGTACCGGATTTAACACCCGACGCACAACTCTGCTTGTATCGAGTGGCTCAAGAGGCTCTAAACAATGTGGTAAGACACAGCACTTCTAGGACCGCATCGGTGCGACTGACCGAGAGTCGAGGCATCGCTCGCCTAAAAATTAGAGATATGGGTATTGGATTTGATGTTCGGAGAACAGGCGAAGGTCTGGGCATGGCAAGCATGCGTGAACGGCTCCGAAGCGTCAATGGAACCTTCAGCGTCAGTTCATCCCCGGGGCATGGCACCCAAGTTGTGGCCGAAGTTCCTTTCAAGGTCGAAACAGATTTCGCAAAAGCCGGCTGATCCAGCGCCAGACTAGAGTGCTCAACGCCAATGCCCCAGCCAGCATTGAGTGATATATAAGCGGCCTGGGACGGCGCCACGCTCCTAAGAAGTCTGTGACTTTTGACAGTTCTGCGCGTCCTACTTCGAAATTTCAAATCAAAACTATACCGCCAAGGATGGCTGGGTGCGGACGCGGACTGGGAACGGGCGGATTTTCCGGCGTGACGCAATCTCGCTCGTCAGACGCCCGGGGCTCGGCCACCCGCGCGGTTTAGTTAACAGCAACGCAGCACTTGATTATCTCTGGAGGACATATGTGTTATCGATTACTTGCAGTGTTGCTGGCCACCAGTCTGGCCTTGGCCCAACAGACCGGAGACAAACCAAACCCCGCCATACAGAGAATGCAGTGGATGTCGCAACAGTTGCAACTAACGGAATCTCAAAAGGAAAAGATCACGCCAATTCTGATTGAGGAGGCTCCTAAGGCGAAAGCCGTCAAGGCAGATGCCACACTGACCCAGAACGAAAAAGTAGCCAAGATGCTCCAGATTCGAAGCCACACAGATGACAAGATCCGGCCCCTGCTGAATCCGGGCCAACAGCAGAAACTCGATCAGATCAGACAGCAGGAGCGGCAACAGATTCTTCAGGAACTCAGCCAATAGCAGCGGGCCCCTACCGCGCCGTACGAAGGCAATTATGAGCTTGGAAACCGTGATTCTGCTCGTTCTGAAAACCAGCATTGTGCTGGACACGCTGGGGGCCGGGCTACAAACCACGTTCGGCGAAGCGACATCACTGTTTCGACGGCCTTCGGACCTGGCACGTGCATTTGTCTCCATGAATGTTGTTATGCCCGTCTTCGCGCTGGCGCTGGCGATGACTTTTAACCTTCATCCGGCAGTGAAAATTGCGCTGGTCGCATTGTCAGTGTCTCCTATACCGCCGCTGTTCCCGCACAGGGCACTCAAGGCAGGCGATCGAGATTACACCTTTGGGCTGTTGGTTGCGATGGGCCTGCTGGCGATCATCGTGATTCCAGTCGCAATGAAGATCTTCGAGCGTCTCACCGTGTTGCCGTTGCAGATGCCAGCTCGTTCGGTTGCTTCGCTGGTTGGCAGCACAATTGTGCTGCCACTCTTTGGCGGAATAGCTCTGCGAAACTTAATGCCTGGTTTCGCCCAGCGAGTGGCAAGACCGATTGGAATTTTAGCTTTGGTACTCCTGGTCCTGAGTTTCGTGCCGGTTCTGTTCATGTCGGCGCGTACCATACTGTTTCTTATCGGCAATGGGACGGTCCTAAGCTTAGTGGCGTTTGCCCTGGTCGGTCTGGGTGCTGGTTATCTGTTCGGGGGGCCGGAACTTGAAAACCGCCGCGTATTGGGGCTCGCAACATCGGCCCGCCATCCCGCGATAGCAGTTGCGATTGCGCAGACAAATTTCCCTAATCAGAAACTGGTTGTACCGGCGATTGTCCTATACCTACTTATCAGCATCATCAGCGGTATGGTGACTGGCGTGACGAAACGCGGCAAAGCAGAAAGCACCCACGACGTAGAAGTGCGAAAGGCTGCGTAAAGCGGAAGGGGCTCAACAGCGGGAGGTCCACGATGGCGCTTACATCTTTTCCAGCTTAGATCACACAATTCACCGTCGCGCCATTGAGGCTGTCGTCTGGGCATGTTCGCCGTGAATTTCGAACTGTTGCACCAGGCGTTGCTTCAGGCTAATGGCAATGTCAACCAGGTCGTCTACTGGCAGCTACCGGATGGAAAATCAAACGCTCATGCCGAAACCGGAGACGATCTAAGTCTTTCCCTTCTTCAACACCAAGGATGTGGGTCAATGGTGATCGAGATTCCTTGATCAATCAAGAGCAGCGTGGACGATGGCTGGTAAGCGGCACTAGAGCATGCAGGGGCGGCTGGTGTTACCAAGGGAAAGGCGGCAAATATTTGATCCTGCCGCCGGGCTACAAGGACAAGATCCCCGAAAGTTACACTGTCCCGCCTTCGGACTTCTAAGCGGGCTACGCGATTTTACGGTCCAACCTCATCGGCGGGAGTGAGATCGACATAGCTAACGCTGTGACTGCGACAAACGAGTCCGGTTCTATCCGCTGACGGAGGCTCCTATCCCCCCGGACAAACGTTTGTTGACGCGATCAATGTCGTTTTCCACAACACAATTCCCTACGATACGATCTGCGCTTCTTCGAATCGGGCGACCGCTTTGTCCAAGAGAGCCTTGGCTGGAAAGAGGGGCAACAATCCTGAAGAACGCGCTCTTTAATCTCAATCTTGTGCCTTCGAAAAACGACGGCAAGACATTTACAAGTTGCCAGTCAAGGATGTACCGGTTGATAGTTTCTGGTCGATCAGCATTTACAACGCCAAAGGCTGCTTTGAGAACAATGATCGCGATGCTTACACGCTGAACAACATTACATCCAGGAAGAAACGCGGATGGATCGGTTACCGTCCAATTCGGGGACTGTCGCGCAAGAGTCGTCAATTGCCTGCGGGTCATGCAAAGGTGGAACTATTTGGTCCGGCTGTATCGTCCGCGACCGGAGATTCTTGATGGAAGCTGGAAATTCCCCGAAGCGTTGCCCGCGGGGAATGCGGTGTCAGCGGAGAAAGTCAGGAAAGTCGCACAACAGTGGAGAAACGCGACCTCATTTCGGAACTTGGCATTTGCAATTTACCGTCCCAACTGAACTTCCGCTGGAGCTCTTTAATGTGGATCGACTGGATCTGATGAAGGCATGCGTTTTAACGTTGGAACAACACTCCCATGTTTATCAACACCAAGTCGATGCTCCGCTTGGCTTAAGCGCATTTTGATTTCCTGGAACTCGGATGTATCGACTTTGTACTCAGGTCTGGGCGGAAGCAAGCCATTGATTTCCTGCTGCGCCTTCTTGATCCGGTCCCGTGTTTGGGGGTGACTACGAAACGCCTTCTCCATAAAATGCTGCTTCGGTTTCTCCATGCTGGTTAGTCTCTCGAAGAATGCGGTGAGCGCCTGGGGATCGTATCCAGCCTTGTACATGTATTGCACGGCAAGAAAATCGGCTTCGGACTCAAATTGCCTGGAAAACTTCATGAACATCATTGGGCTGCCTACGGATAGGGCCTCATGTGCGGCGTAACCAATCGGCCCTCCTACCATCATCAGTGGAAGTGAAGCAAAGTCCATCAACTGCCCACGCGTTCTTGAGCGAACAGCATGGCATGCTGCAACGTGCGCAATTTCGTGCGCCATCACGCCAGCCAGTTCCGCCTCGCTATCGGCATTGAGAATCAGTCCGGAGTCAACGTAAAAAAACCCGCCTGGCAGCGCAAACGCATTCACATTGTCGGAATCAATGATCTTGAATGTAAAAGGAACGCTAGCGTCAGAGTTTCGGACAAGTTCCTGTCCCAGTTGATTGACGTACTGCGTCACCATGGGATCTGTGATTATTTTGGACGTCGCTTCGACTTCGGCGGCATAGTCTTTGCCCATCTTAATTTGCTGCTCCAGGCTGTACCAGTTTCCAAAGCCGCGTTTGCAACCGATATTGCGGTAACCGATGGCGTCAATGTCGCGAATGCCGCCATGATGAAATTTCGTTACGCCTGGAACATCGAAATGTGGGTCATCTACCGGAGTCGTACCCACCCCTTGTCCCAGTGCGCAAAACCCGCATATTACTTGAAAAATGCATGCGGAAACTACTTTTAGTGCCGTTGGCCGGGGTCGCACTACGGAGATGCCAGTCATGCACCCGACCTCTAATTTCTTGGATTGAAGTTGCATGGCTGTGCTGCTCGGCTCCGACTCGATGGGAACTTCTGCCTTGCACAGTTTAGGAATCAAGTCTGTGCCGGGAGACTGTTAATTGTGTCAGCCCTCGCGTAACAAGGACCGTCATGGGGCCGAGGTAGGCAGAGCAGTCGCGAGAGTCGTTGATACGGATCTCTCAATAGCAAGC
>Ga0207702_10002897_pt1 | contig 16054 bp, 10 predicted proteins | sample KBSCornC62_FD_184302 | JGI IMG/M metagenome (GOLD analysis project Ga0207702, IMG submission 184302) | Corn rhizosphere microbial communities from Kellogg Biological Station, Michigan, USA - KBS Corn C6-2 (SPAdes) (version 2) | ecosystem: Host-associated > Plants > Roots > Rhizosphere > Soil ...
CTCGACCGGTTCCTGGAATGTACGCTCCAACGTGTGCTCATCCACCAGTACACCCACCAGGGCGCGAGTCAGCCGAAACGAGGACGGATTGTCGGACACAGCTTTTCTGAGGACACTCTCGGCATCCTTCAGCGATCCCGCCTGCGCATAGGCGCGCGCGAGATCGATCGCGAGATCATCATTCTTTGGCGCTGAATGGAGCAAGTCCACGGCCGCCTGGTAGTTCCCCTGGGCGATCAACTGTCTTGAGATTCCGTCGAGCGCCGCCACTGATTGGGGGTCGCGCCGCAGGGCGGCTTCCCATTCCAATTGCGCCGCATCCCCTTGCTTAGATTTCTCCAAAAGCTCTGCCAATTTTTCATGAGGCTCGGCGGAAGAAGGGGACAAGGTAATGGCCTTGCGAAGGGCCGATTCGGCTGCTTTCGTGTCCCCCGCGGCAAGCAAGCTGCTGCCAAGGAGGAGAAACACATTCTGAGAACCTGGATTGAGTTTGGCTGCCGAGGCGTACTCCCGGGCCGCACACGCAAACATCTTCCGTCCGTCGAACCAGTTCCCCAGTTCTATATGGCTTTTGGCGTCATCCCGCAAAGCCAGCTTCGCCTTTAGAGTTTCCGGTACCGGGCAAGAGAAATTAGCCGATGGGGCTTGCCCATAGAGAGTCGCATAGGAAAGGAATGCTGCAAGCGACATCCGTACAAGTTTCCGCAACCAGGAGTTTGCTATTCGCCGCACGCAGTAGGGAACCCCAAACGGCACGTTTGTAAATTTATGTAAAGCATACGTGAGCCAAGGAGACGCTCGCAACCATATTTCATTTCTGGCGCTATGGACGCTTGAACGGCCTGCCCTTCACGACTCCCTCGCCTTCGCGGATCGTCACCAGCTGATCAGCGGCAATTTTCGTGAATTTTTCGGACGCGCCTGTAGGCCAATTCACGTCGATATCAACTATCGTCGCCTCTCCAAGGCCGAAATGCAGCCGGGGATCATTCGCTGACAGGAAACTGGACTGGCTGGTCACGCACTGAGCCTGAACTTTCCCTCCATAGCGAACCAGAACTCGCGATCCGATCGCGCTGCGATTGCTCTTGGTTCCTTCCAATCGGACTTTGATCCAATGATGGCTGCCCGGTGCATCGTTGCGGAGCAGAGAAGGCGGTTCATTGCGATTCATAATAAGGATGTCGAGATCGCCGTCGTTGTCGAAGTCGCCGAAGGCCGCACCGCGACTAACGTGGCGCTCCGCAATCGCCGGTCCCAGTTCATCTCCCAATTCCACAAACGTCCCATCCCCCATGTTTCGCCAGACCAGCCTGGGATTCCGGGCCTGGTACTTGGCATAGACCTTCTCTAGCTCCGGAGCAAACGTGCCGGAAACAACGAAGATGTCAGGATGGCCGTCGTTATCGAGATCAACGATGCCAGTACCCCAGCTCACGAAGCGCTTCTCCTTTCCAAGTCCGGCCTGGAATGTGACATCATCGAACTCGCCCTTGCCGTTGTTGCGGTAAACGCCTGTGGCTTGGTTGACGAAGTGGGTCTTGACGATATCGAGATGACCGTCGAGGTCGAAGTCGCCGATTCCGACTCCCATGCCGGCCAATAGGTTCCCGTCGCGGCTGACCGCCACTCCGCGCAGCATGGCTTCTTCGCGAAAAGTTCCGTCGTGGTTATTGAGCAGCAGCAGGCTGGGAGTGGCATCGGCCGCCACCAGCAGATCTTGCCATCCGTCTTCGTCGGCGTCGAACGCGACCACGGTAAAACCATAGGAGGTGCGGATTCCTGAAATACCGGCTTCCTTGGAAATATCCGTGAACGTTCCATCGCCGTTGTTGCGGTACAGCTGGTGGGTTGGCACTGCCAAGCCCCCGGGTCCGCAGTTCGTAGGGACACCTTCAAAATTGCAATTGGGAATATCCATCGACGGTTTCGGAGCCGTGGCCAGATCAATATCCACGTAATTTGAAACGAACAGATCGAGATGCCCATTTCGGTTGTAGTCGAAAAATGAGCACCCGGAACCGAATCTCGTCTCTTTGTGCAGGAGCCCGGCTTTCTCGGTTACATCGGTGAAGGTCCCGTCGCCATTGTTGCGAAATAGCTTGTTCTGGCCGTAGTAGGTGATGAATAGATCTTCCCATCCGTCGTTGTTATAGTCACCGACGCAAACTCCGCAGGCCCATCCCGGACTCGCTAATCCGGATTTCTCGGTCACGTCAGTAAAACTTCCGTCCCGGTTGTTGTGATAAAAACGGTTTCCGCCACCGGGAGGGACGCCTTCCAGCGTGCGCCCTCCCAAGATGAGCGCATCCATCCACCCATCGTTGTCATAGTCGAAAAACGCACAGCCCGCGCCGTTCACTTCGACGATGTAGGTGTTGTGATCGGGCTGCGCATAGATCATGGTGTGCGTGAGTCCGGCAGCTTCGGCAACATTGACGAACTTAGAAAAGGGAGATTGTTTTTCAGAAGTGGTCGAAGGCCACAAGGCTTCCGGGATCAGGAAAGGAGCAAGTGCTGCCGGAGCGCTCTGAAGCAGGCGTCGACGTGACCATTTTCGGTAGGGCGGGTTCCTCATCTGCTGGATAGGATGCGCGGCGAAGCTTTCATCATCAGTGTTGTGCCAGGGCTTTGGCAATGGTTTCGCGGAGAAGAAGCGCCTGCGGATTCTTTGGTTCCAGCCGGAGCGCATTCTCTGCCGCGTCTTCGGCTTCGCTGAACTTGGACTGCAAACCAAGCGAGGCCGCCAAATTGACCCACGCTTCGGTGAAGGTAGGTGCTGCTCGGAGGGCCTGCCGGAAGTGCTTCTCAGCCGTGATGGGGTCGCCGCTTTGAGAGGCTAGAAACCCCAATTGATTTTCCGCAGGGGCCAAATCCGGATTGAGCTCAACCGCCTTTTCTAACAACGTTCGTTCGTTGACGGTGTCGCCCACTCGGTCCAGGGCAACCGCCATTTTGAAATTGAGCTCGGCGTCATTCGGAGTTGCGTTCAATGCCTCGCGATAAAATCCTGCTGCCTCCTTCGCCTGTCCCGCTTCAAGAGCCTTGTCCCCCTGTGCCGTCTTGCTCAAGGCCAGAGCGCGATCATGTTGGTCCTCGAGCGATTGACGGTATTGTGTCAACTGGGTCGCGGAGGCATCGTTCTCTCCGAGACTGCGAAGCACCCTGGCGAATTGGAGGTGAACTTCAGGCCCGGTGGCTCCCAGTTCAAGCGCGCTCTCGAATTCTTTTTTTGCGCCTTGGTTGTCGCCCAGCTGCACCAGCGTCAACCCCAGATTGAAGTGCGCTACGTCCAGGTTTGGGTTGATAGCAATGGCTTTCTGAAAATGCTCGCGAGCTGCTTCGAATTCGCCGGCATCATGTTCCAGCACTCCGTTGCTCACCAGGACCGTGAAGTCAGAGGGCGCGAGCGTCAACAGCTTCTTTGCCAGCGGACGGGCCACCGGCTTATTGCCTGTCAACAGCAAAGTTTGCAGGTACAGGATCTTGGCTTCGAGATTGGTGGGATGTTGCTTCAGGGTTTCAGCGCAGAGCTTTTCCGCAGCCAAATACTGATTCTTCTGCAGATGCATTCTGGCCAGGCTGTTCGCCAAGATGATGGAAGTGGGTCGCCTCTTTAATGCGCTCCTGAGCACGGTGAAGGATTCCTCGGACATATGGAGTCCCATATAGCTCTGAGCGATGTCTGCAATCAGGACGTCGTCATCGGGTGTTGAACGCAACAGACCGATGACTTGGCTGTACTCGCGTTGTTTCAAGAACCCCTTGGCCACTCCATGAAGTGCCTCGGGAGAGGTTGGTCCCAGCTTAAGCGCAGCTTGCCACTCGGCCGAGGCCTCCTCGGATCGACCCAGTTGGTCTAAGGCTTCGGCAAGAACCAGGTGAGGTTTCAGAACCGCAGGAGATAGTTCGATCGACTGCCTAAGTGGTAAAACCGCGGATGCGGCCTTTCCGTCCGAAAACAGATTCAGGCCAAGCATATAAGCCAGCCGGGGTGACTTCGGACTCAACTCGAAGGCTTTGCGGTAAGCTTCGGCGGCGCAAGAGAGCTGTTTGTGTTCCCCGAACCATAGGGCCGCCGATTCATAACTCGCGGAGTTCGGATGGGCCTGCAGTTGGGTTTGCAACGCTGGGGAGGGGAGACATTCGGCCCCAAAAACAGGAACTATGGACGCAAGGGCAAAGATCGCGCATGGGAAAACATTGCGCAGGAGAAGGTACTTCCACATTGGGGATTGGTCACCGCCGCATCCAGAATAGTGTCCATTGCAACAACCTGCAACCCTAGTAGACGACACCTCCACAAACCCTTGCGGCCGCGCCCGCCATCTGCGATTCCCCCTTTTCCGTGCCCGAAGTGGCCTTGCCATGGCATGGGAAAGTGGCCTTCTCCCACCCCGTCTCGAAAGCGTTTCCAGCAGGTCTTGAGAGCGTTTTAAGTGGTTTTAGGTTCCAACACTTGGGCTCTCCTGGGGCACACCGTGCAGGTTTTACAACAAAAACGTTTTTTTTGCTTGACAGTATTCAGCAACACACGTTAAAAGTGCTGCCCAGCTGGAAGAGTAGTGTTTTTGTACTACTGGACGCTACTTCGGTTTTTGCGAGGGGGAGGGGCTCCCGCTCAACCCATTCGCTTTTTCAATACTTTCGACTCGCAAGAAAGCTTAACTGGAGGCAGTTAATGACTTCTAAGTCAAACTTGGCGGTCTTGTGCAGGGCAGGCTCGGTCGCCTGCTTGGCACTGTTTATCTCGTTGGCCTCGCTAGGATTCGGTCAGCAGCTGACCGGAACCCTAACAGGAACCACGATGGATTCGACCGGCGCTGTGGTCGCGAACGCAAAAGTCACCATGAAGAATGAGCTTTCGGGTGATACGCGTACTACGGTTTCAAACGGATCCGGTTACTTCTCAATCACAGCCGTGCAGCCCGGTTCCTACACCGTCATCGTTAGCGCACAAGGTTTCAAGACTTGGTCGCAGACGGGGGTTGTATTCGCGCAGGGCGATAACAGAACCATTTCAAACATCTCTCTGCAAGTAGGTGCGGTTAACGAGACCGTGGAAATTCAAGCTGGCGCTCTGAGCGTTCCGACCGACAACGCCGAGGTCAGCACCACGCTGAACCAGACTCTCGTCACCGACGTGCCGATTCTCGGTCGCGATGCTGGCGAGCTCATCAAACTAATGCCTGGCGCGGCTTCGACGAATGGTCTCAACCAGGGCAACAGCTTTAACGACAAAGTCGTTGGAACCAACACTGGTCCAGTGGGTTCCTACTCGATCAACGGGACCCAGCCTTATGGCTCGATGGCATTCATGCTAGACGGTGCCAACCTGGTCGATCCAGGCAACGCCGGTACGCAGATTGCGAACATCAACCAAGACATGGTGTCCGAAGTCAAGATGTTGATGTCCTCCTACAGCGCCGAATATGCCAAAGGCCCGGTGGTCTTCCAGGCTTTCAGCAAGAGCGGCGGCACCCAGTATCACGGTGTGGGCTACCTTTATGCCCGCAACCAAGCCCTTAACGCCATTGATTCCTACACTCACAGTCAAGGAATTATCCCGGACGATGAGAGCTACTACTACATGGGCGGCAACGTAGGTGGCCCGATTCTCCCGCACAGCAAGCACCTGTTCTTCTGGGGTGGGTACGAGTACATGCGCCAGCATCCTGCCGGCTCAATCCATGCGTACAACGTCCCCACACTTGAGCAGCGCGCTGGCGACTTCAGCAATACAACCATCGATGGTGCTCCTGGCTACACCGGCACCGCTGGGAACTGTCAGGCGACTCCGCTGTTGCAAGGCCTGCAGGGCCCTTGGTTCTACGCCTATAACACTCCGAAATTGCCGACCGGAAGCGCGGCCTGTTTCGCGGCTGTCCCGGCAACTCCGGATCCTCTGCTCGCCTCGATCATGGGCTTGTATCCCAAGCCGAACACGACCCCCAACGCCGGCAATGGTTGGAACAACTTGGTTCTTGCTTCCAACAACCCCCAGAACCGCTGGGAAGCCACCGGCAAAATTGACTATGCTATCAGCGAAAACACGAAGCTGACTGGTTCCTATACCCGCCAGATCGAGAACGATGCGATTCCGTTCGAGATGTGGTGGTCTGGTCCAGCCTGGTCCCTGCCTTATCCGTCGAACGCTCTGGCGAAGACGGTTTCGCAGGAAGTCATGGCCAACTTTACTCACGTGTTCAACCCGACCACGACCAACGAGTTCGTCTTCACGCTGGCCCGGTACATCAATCCGGCGATGTTGACAAACCCCTCCGCGGTCGATCGCACCAAGCTCGGATTCAACGTCAACGAAGTTTTCTCACACAACCAGGGCATCAAGCAGATCCCGGACCTCATTGGCGCTTGGGGCGGTTCCTTCCCGGACATCCGGCAGGTGTCGTTCTCGAGCAACTTCGGAGCCGGCAAAGACGCGTTTGGCGCTCTGAAGAAAGATCCATCCATCTACGACAACTTCACCAAGGTTCTTGGTGCTCACACGATCAAAGTCGGTGCCTATTGGGACACCAGCGGTAACATCCAATCGGCGTTGGGATTCGCTCCAACCGACAAGGGTGCCATCAACGTTGGCGGCGGTTGGAACAGTAACGACACCGGCAACGTTGTCGCCGACTGGTTCCTCGGTCAGATGAGCAGCTACCAAGAAGTCAGCACTGGCGGACCGGTTGGTGGCAATTACATCAAGAACCATCAGTGGTCGATCTACGGCCAGGATAGCTTCAAGGCCAACCGTCAGTTGACCCTGAACTACGGCCTGCGTCTCGATCACGTCGGACAATGGGTTGGCCCCGATTCCGGCGCGCAGGTGTGGGATCCGGCCCTCTACTCAAACGTTCCGGGAACGTTTGACCCTCAGGGCAATTGCTTGTCCAATTGCAACCCGGGCTTGACCTGGCACGCAATCAACAACAGCATTCCGAAGTCGGGTTTCACTTCCCCTCTGTTCTATTACGAACCCCGAGTCGGATTTGCCTATGACGTGTTCGGAAGCGGGAAGACCGTTCTCCGTGGCGGTTTCGCGGCGTTCCGGTATCAGTTTGCCGTGAACGACGTGACCGGCCCCATGAACGGACCTGCCGGTATCTTTACCTTCACTGCGGTCCCCGGCGGATCGACTCCCTATGATCCGAACGCTGCCAACCCCTCCTGCACTGGCTACGGAACCATTAATTGTCTGAGCCAGCTTGGATTCGTGCCGCCCTCTGGATCCGTCCAGAACGGTGCCACGATCTCTGCCATGCAGAAGGGCGACAACCGCACCCCGGTTGTGTACGACTGGAACGTGACCATCTCGCAAGCCATGCCATGGCGTTCGGTGCTGGAGATCTCTTACGTTGCTAATAAGAGCCAGAACCAGCTGCTGAACGGCGCCAATGACAAGGTGCTCGACCAGAACGCCGTTGCTCCTGGCGGCTATTTCCTGGCGGATCCAACCTCTGGTCTCGCGGTTTCACCAAGCGGACTGAGTTGCAACAACGGCAGTACCTCGGGCGGCGTATATACTCCGAGTCCGAAGGATGCCGTGGATTGTTTCAATGTCAGCCCCAACGGCGGCGGAAATAGACGGCAAAACTATAATGCCGGCTTCACTGCCAATCACTTCCGTCCGCTAGATAACTACACGGATATCTATCTGATTACCCACGGCGGATATGCCAACTACAATTCGCTGCAGATTGGGTGGCAGAAGGCCTCCGGCCCGGTTACTTTCCTGACCAACTACACCTTCGGTAAGGTCCTCGGTACTCGCGATGGCCAAACCGATAACGGTGCTGGAAACGGGAAAGCCACCGATCCGTTCAACCTGAAGAACAACTACGGACCTTTGGCTTACGACCACACGCAAACCATCAATGCCGGCTACGTGTGGAACCTGCCTAAGTTTGTTCATGGCAGCAAGTTCGTCGAAGGTGCGGTGAACGGCTGGCAGCTCAGCGGCTTCACCACGTATGCCTTGGGCGCTCCGATTCAGCCCAACCTGGGTGGTAACCTGAACGCCACGTTTGCCAGTGGCATGACGGTGCCAACACTTGGCGCACCCGATCTTCCGGACAACAGCATACTGCTGCCAAACGGTCTGAGATCGAACAACGTCAACCCAGGCACTTGGTTCGGAACCGATGGCGGCGGCGGCGGTTACACTGTCCTAGTTCCACAGGTCACGTGCGATCCGCGGCACCATGCCTCGGGATTGTCCTTCAATCCAAACTGCTTCACTACACCGGCCTACGGACAGCAGGGCACGATGAATTTCCCCTACATCCGCGGACCGGCATATTTCGACAGCGATCTGGGTCTCTTCAAGAGTTTCCAAATCAACGAGAGACAGAAGATCCAGTTCAGAATGCAGGCAATCAACTTCCTGAACCATCCCAACCCGCAATTCGGTTTGGCTGGCCAGGCTGACCAAACCCTGAACCTGACGCGGAACTACAACGTGCCGATTCCGGTAACCGCAACGAGCTCACCGCTCGTCGGCGGCGGGAACGAGTGCGCGTTCCTCCAAGGAGCAGGACAGGCGACGTTCAACGCAGCGAACGATCCAAACAACTGCTATGCCAAAGTTGTAGGAATGTCTCCAACGAACACCAACCCGAGCTTAACCGGCAAACCAGCATTCAAGACCGGCAATCGTTCGATGATGTTCTCGGTGAAGTACTACTTCTAAACCGCAGTTGGTTACAATCAGGGGTGGCCTCTGGCCACCCCTTTTTCTTGTCCCTGATGGCGACCCGTTTACGAACCCTGGTTGTACTGCTTACCTTCTGTTGCGCACTGGCTGCGGGTGCCGCCGATGCTCCCAGCCCCATCCGCTTCGAACTGAAATCTCTTGCCTTCCAACTTGAGAACGACCCCACCCCAGCGCGGAATGCTCCTGAAACCATGGTCGGAGGCGTTGCCGTGTTCGATTACAACGGCGATGGCAGGCCGGATATCTTCTTCGCCAACGGGGCCAATGTCAAGACCCTCAAGAAAGACGATCCCAAGTACTCCAACCGGCTTTTTCGCAACGATGGAAACGGTGTGTTTACGGACGTGACTGAGGCCGCTGGACTCGCCGGCACCGGCTATGACACGGGAGTTGCCGTAGGTGACTACGACAACGACGGCCATCCCGACCTGTTCGTCGCGGGCGTGCACCACAGCACGCTTTATCACAACAACGGGGATGGCACATTTACCGATGTGACCGTCAAGTCTGGGCTCGATGCCGCGATCAATCGTCCTGATCCGGAATATGGCCCGCTGTGGGCAGTGACGGCCGCTTGGGTCGATGTAAACAATGACGGCCGGCTTGACCTTTTCGTGTTGAACTACCTGCAATGGCAATATTCCGACAAACCCTTGTGTGCCTTTCAGGGTAAAGGCGACTATTGCCATCCACGGTTTTACAAAGGAAGTCCCAACCAGCTGTTCTTGAACAACGGCGATGGTAGCTTTCGCGACGCAACCAAAGAATGGGGATTGCGCGACAAGGTTGGCAAGGGCATGGGGGTCGGGGTGGCGGACTACGATCTTGACGGCAATCAGGATCTGTTCGTCACCAACGATGCTCAATACAACTTCCTATTCCACAACTTGGGTAACAAGTTTGAGGAAGTGGCGTTTCAGACAGGAGTAGCGCTTCCTGAGGACGGAGCGTTTGTTTCCGGGATGGGGCTTGATTTCCGCGACTACAACAACGACGGTTATCCCGACATTGTCTTCGTTGCGCTCGCCCAACAGACATTTCCCCTATTTAAGAACACCGGTCACGGCGACTTCCAGGAGGCGACAACCTCCTCGGGCTTGCGCGAACAGACGTACCATATGGACGGATTTGGCGCCGCCCTCTACGACTTTGACAACGACGGTTGGAAGGACCTCTTCGTGACTCGAGGTGATGTGGGGATTACCCAAATGAGCAATCGTCCGGTGTTTGAAAACAACACCGTTTTCCGCAATCTCGGCTCCGCGGGCAAGTGGCAGCCGCTGACGGATGAAGCCGGACTGAACGCCAGCCAGCCGGCTCAGCATCGCGGCTGCGCTCTGGGGGATTTTGAAAGCAATGGCCGGATCGGCGTAGTGGTGACCGCAATTGGCCGTCCCGCGGAGCTCTGGATGAATCGGAGCCCCAGCCCCGGCCATTGGCTGGAAGTCGCTCTAACGGGCACCCAGAGCAACCGCGATGGCATTGGCGCGCGCATTAAGGTGGTGAGCAAAACCGTGGGCACTCAGTACAATCACATGACCACCAGCGTCTGCTACGCCTCGTCGAGCGATGGACCGGTGCATTTTGGCCTGGGCGCAGACGAGCGAGCGGATCTGGTTGAGATCCATTGGCCCTCCGGGGAAATCCAAAAATTCGAGAACGTCGGCGCCGATCAGGTGCTGAGAGCGAGTGAACCGGCAAAGCCCGCAAACGCCAAAGCTCAGCCTTCCAAATAGCCTCCAATCGCATCCAGCATTTCGAGACCCCAGCCAGGCGCGATCGCCGCCTGTATCATCGAAATATGTCCGCCCGCGATTTTGCCGTTTCGATTGTTCGTACCCTGCGCGATAAGGGCCACCAGGCTTACCTTGTCGGCGGCTGTGTGCGCGACCTTCTTCTCGGGCGCGAGGCCGCCGACTATGACGTCGCAACCGACGCCTCTCCCGAACAAGTCATGCGGATCTTTCCCGAAACCTATTCGGTGGGTGCGCAGTTCGGGGTCGTGCTAGTACCTGTGCCGAAAGAATTGCGGCAGGGGAAATCAGGCGTTGATACTCTCGCCCGCCGCGGCCAAACCGGTGGGGGAGGGGAGCCGGGGCAAGGCAGCGAAGAGCCGCCTTCTTTCGGCCATTCGCACAAAGCCTGCGTTGAGGTCGCGACTTTCCGTTGTGACGTGAGTTACTCCGACGGCCGCCATCCCGACGAAGTCCGCTTCAGCCGCGATCCGCGGGAAGATGTCGAGCGCCGTGACTTCACCATCAACGGCCTGCTTCTTGATCCCGAGAACAATGAGGTGCTCGACTTTGTTGGCGGTCAAGCCGACCTGCGGGCGGGGATCATTCGCGCGATTGGCGATCCTGAGCTTCGATTTGGCGAGGACAAGTTGCGCATGCTGCGAGCGATTCGCTTCGCGGCGCGCTTTGAATACCACATCGATCCGGCAACCTTCTCCGCACTTCAAAAGCTCGCGCCACAAATTCGTCAGGTCTCGCACGAGCGTGTCCGCGATGAGATCACAAGGATGTTGACCGAAGGCCACGCGAAGCGGGCCTTTGAACTCCTCGACCAGGGCGGACTTCTGCATGAGGTTCTCCCGGAAATCGAGGCCATGAAGGGAGTTGAGCAGCCGCCGGAGTTTCACCCCGAAGGCGACGTTTTTGTGCATACGCTTTTGTTGCTCGAGAAGTTGCCCCGTCCCTGCACTCCCACCTTGGCTTGGGGGGCACTGCTTCACGACGTGGGCAAGCCACCGACATTCCGCCGCGCTCCTGACCGCATTCGTTTCGACAATCATGTAGGCGTGGGAGTCAAAATGGCGGAAGCCATCTGCAAGCGGTTGCGCTTTTCTAACGACGATACCGAGCAGATTCTCGCCCTGGTCGACAATCACATGCGCTTCGGCGACGTCGAGCGCATGAAGCCGTCGACATTTAAAAAATTCATTCGCCTGCCGCGCTTTGATGAGCATCTCGAACTGCATCGGCTTGACTGTGAGTCTAGCCACCGCGCTTTGGGGATGTATGACTTTACGCGCGAGAAAATCAAGAATCTTCCGCCCGAGGAGGTCCGTCCGAAACCGCTGCTCGGCGGCGATGATCTGATTGCCGCCGGCTACAAGCCAGGACCCTGGTTCAAAAAAGCTCTGGGTGCGGTCGAAGATGCGCAACTGGACGGCAGGCTTGGCAGCAAGGAAGATGCCTTGCGTTATGTCGAGCAGCAATTTCCGCCCGACTATGATTAAACTGCGGTGGCGTTTTCTGTGAAATGCGTCCTAGAAACGTCCCAAGAGGTACGGTGGCGCCCCGCCAATCCAAAATCAAGGCACAAGCCGCAGCTGAGTTGTTATTCAAAGAAGAGAGAACGTGAGAGGCAAGCTCTCTCGATGTTAGAATCAGGACTCTGTGGAACCAATCGGCGGAGCAATCGAAAAAATAATCGCAGGCAGCGTGCGCAAGGCTCCGAGTGCCGAGGCCGTTCTACTTGCCTGGCCCGTGGCATGCGGATCGGTTGTTGCCGCCCGCACGCAAGCCTTGGAGTTTTCGCAAGGTGTATTGAGAGTCGAAGTCCCGGATTCCGCCTGGCGGGCTGAACTCGAACACCTGGCGCCCAGGTACGTCGCCGCTTTGAACCGGTATGCCAAGGGCGTGAGCGCGGTTGAGTTCGTGGTGCGCCGCAAAGCCGCTTAGAGCGCCTGATCGAAGTCTGAACCTCGGTACTGTTTTGCCCGGGTGGCGAGATCGTACTGTGCCCGACCACGGAAGCTGGTCAGAGTTAGGAATAGGGAGTGCGGTTAGAGCTGATTCACGGAATCCGCTTCATCGCATGGCACCAAGAATATGAAAGTTACCGAAAAAGTCGTCACCTATGTGGCTGACCTGGCCAACCTGGAACTCTCCGAGGCGGAGCGCGAGCGGATGGTCCGCGACCTGAACTCGATTCTTGGCTACGTTGATTCCCTGAACGAACTAGATACCGGGAACGTGCCTCCGATGGCCCAGGTCTCCGACCGTTTCGGCCTGGATGATTCCAAACAGGGAAGCGATCGCTTCGCCTACGCCAGCCGCCCCGACACTCACGAGGGTTTGCGCAAGTCTCTACCCCATGATGTCGCGCTGGCCAATGCGCCGGACACCGAGGGCACGTTCTTTAAGGTTCCGAAAGTGATTGAAAGATAGTTCTTCAGTTCCCGTACTGAACACCGTCAACTGAGAAGCCGCAACACACATGGACCTCCGCAACCTCACCATCGACCGCGCCCGCTCCGCTGTTGCGGAAGGCATCACCAGCGCCACGGCGCTGGCGGAGTCGTACTTCAGAAAAATTGAAGCCGAGGATCCAGCCATCGGCGCCTATTTGATGCTCTCGAAAGAGCGTGCGCTCGAGAAGGCTGCAGAGATCGACTCGTTGGTGAAAAACGGCGAGAAGCTTCCGCCTCTGGCAGGTTTCCACTTGGCATAAAAGACGTTCTCGTGACCAAAGGCGTTCGCACAACTGCCGGATCGAAGATTCTGGGAAATTACATTCCGCCGTACGACTGCACGGCAGTCGCTCGGCTGGAGGCAGCCGGAGCCTTAGTACTCGGCAAGCTCAATTGCGACGAATTCGCCATGGGATCGTCGAACGAGAATTCCGCATTTAAGCCGGTACACAACCCGCGGGATGTGACGCGTGTTCCAGGGGGCTCGTCGGGTGGATCGGCTGCCGCGGTTGCGGCGGATATGGCAGTTGCAACCTTGGGTTCTGACACCGGCGGTTCCATTCGACAGCCTGCGTCGTTTTGCGGGGTGGTTGGCCTGAAGCCGACGTATGGCCGCGTCTCGCGCTACGGCTTGATTGCATTTGCCTCCTCGCTCGACAATATCGGCCCGTTTGCCAAGACCGCAAAAGACACCGCCCTCATGCTGCGCACCATTGCCGGACGGGATCCGATGGACTCGACCTCTGCCGAGGTGCCGGTTCCCGATTACGTGGGAGAACTCGAAAAGCCCGTTCGCGGAATGAGGGTTGGGGTCGCCAAAGAGTATTTTGGCGAAGGCCTTGAGCCTGAAACTCGGGCGGCGATTGAGGCCGCAATTCAGAAATTGGCAGGGCTCGGCTGCGAAATCGTTGAGGTTTCCTTGCCGCACACGAAGTACGCAATTCCTGCGTATTACCTGGTCGCCACCGCCGAAGCGTCATCCAACCTCGCGCGTTTCGATGGCGTGCGTTATGGCTATCGGGCCAACGGTGTTCGCAGCCTCTCCGATATGTACCGCCGCAGCCGCGACGAGGGCTTCGGAGCCGAAGTGAAGCGCCGCATCATGCTGGGAACCTATGCCTTGAGCACCGGCTATTACGACGCTTATTACCTGAAGGCGCAGCGCGTGCGCACGCTGCTCACCCGGGACTTCGTAGAAGCTTTCCAGCAGGTGGATGTCATCGTCGGGCCAACCAGCCCGACGCCGGCTTTCAAGCTTGGTGAAAAGGTGGACGATCCCCTGGCGATGTACTTAGCCGATATCTACACGGTGACTGCGAACCTGGCGGGCATTCCGGGGATCTCGATTCCCGTGGGCCATTCAAAAGAGAATCTGCCAATCGGCATGCAGATTTTCGGGAAGCACTTTGACGAAGCGACGATTCTGCGGGCCGCCCACGCTTACGAGAAGGCGCAGTCATAGAAGTTCCAAGAACGATCTTCGGCGCCCCTTCCCGTTGAGTTCATGCTTTGAGAATTTCGTAGTACTGTTCTCCCGCGCAGCTGCGGCACAGGGTTTGCATGCCGCGTCGTACCTCCCGGCGGAAGTTGATGCCTTCCCCGCATGAATCGCAAGCAATGCGTTGGCCGCGATATCCGGGGAATTCTTCCGGAGGCAAGTCGACCTTGACCCACTGCGTCGTGAACAGGTCATCGTCCGCCATCTCGCGATAGGCCAGCATCTGCTGCTGGTTCTGGTTTTCCAGTTCCGGATGGAGCTGACGCGCGAGGGCTTTCGAGGATTCTTTCGCAGCAATGCGAATGGCACGCCCGGTTTTGACGTCAACAAAGGTTGCCGCCATTTTGCCAAAATCGCGAAACTTCAAGGCCCGCTTGCCTAATCGACACCCGGTGACAACGGCGACCGCGTCGGTTGCGCAGCGGTCAATTTCCACAAAGGTAACCAGGCGTTTGCGGTCTTCTTTGTTGTTCTGCGGGTCGCCGATCCTTAGCATCTGGAGACCCAGCATCGCCATCCGTACGCCGAGCACCTGCCCGGCGCAGATGTGTCCGTGTGCCCGTTCAGCGTCGATGAGATAGTCGGAGAGAGAGCGCATGAAATTAGCCCGGCCACGGGTCGATTACCATGCAAGGCCGGCGAGGACACATCCTTCAAGTCCCCATTTTAGATCCACGGTTTATTTCCTTCTCCAGCGAATTCCATCCTTGGTCTGCTCTACCACGATGCCTTGGGCGATGAGTTCGGCACGGATTTTGTCGGAAGTTCCGAAGTCCCGGGCCTTGCGCGCCTCGCTCATTTGCTGAATCATGGCCTCAATTTGTGCATCGCTCAGGGCGGCGGAACGGACGATTTCCTCCAGTTCCGGGCTGACATCCTTCTCGCGCCCTTCGGCCTTGGCCCACTCGTAGATGCGTCGCATCTGAGCCGCATCGTCGTCCTCGAGAACCGAGAAGATCTGATCGAATTGCCCGAGGGCTGCGAGGAGAGCCGGCACATCGCCGCTTTTCAGGTCACCGGAGTCGATCGCGCTGTTGACCGCACGAATCATGTCAAAGATTGCGGCTTGCGCTTGAGCGGTATTCAGGTCGTCGTCGAGCGCCTCCCGCAGACGCTTGCAAGTTTGCTCCCCGAGGCTGGGCATGGCGATGCTTGAGCCGTCGGGTAACTTGCCCGCGATACGCTGGCGGAAGTTGCGCAGCCTGTCGACGGAAGCTGCCGCCTGTTGCAAGCCGTCAAAAGTAAAGTTGAGCTGATTGCGATAGGGGACGGATGCGAGAAGGTAGCGAATCGTCGAAGGCTTGTGACCTTTGAGTACCAGATCGCGCAGGGTGAAGAAATTCCCCGCGCTTTTAGACATTTTTTCGCCCTCGACCAGCAGAAAGCGCGCATGGAACCAGAAATGCGCGAACGGTTTACCCGTGAGCGACTCGGATTGCGCAATTTCATTTTCGTGATGCGGGAAGATCAGGTCTTCTCCCCCGGCGTGCAGGTCAAAGCTTTCGCCGAGTTGTTGCATGGACATGACCGAGCATTCAATATGCCAGCCTGGGCGGCCGGGGCCGATCATGCTCTCCCATGAGGCTTCGCCCGGCTTGGGGGCTTTCCAGAGCGCGAAGTCGCGGGCGTTGTCTTTCTC
>Ga0207702_10002903_pt1 | contig 16043 bp, 14 predicted proteins | sample KBSCornC62_FD_184302 | JGI IMG/M metagenome (GOLD analysis project Ga0207702, IMG submission 184302) | Corn rhizosphere microbial communities from Kellogg Biological Station, Michigan, USA - KBS Corn C6-2 (SPAdes) (version 2) | ecosystem: Host-associated > Plants > Roots > Rhizosphere > Soil ...
ACTCGAACCCAATTTGGGAATCACGCGATAACTGGCTTCCCGGCTGGTCAGCCAGTTATACCGAATGATGTACCATAAGGCCGCGATGCCATCTTTCATGCCGATCTTCTTACCTTGTTCATAAGTGCGGCCATAGTAGCTAATCGGAACTTCAAAAATCGCGCAACCAAGCTTCGCGACCTTCGCTGTCACTTCGATCTCGAACCCGAAACCTTTGGACGTAATCACCATGTTCCGGATGATCTCGCCCCGAAATGCCTTGTATCCGGTTTCGACGTCCGATAAGTTCACATTCGTAAGCAAGTTTGAAAGAAACGTCAATCCCTTGTTGGCCAGGTAGTGATAAAAATACAACACTCGCGCCGCTTTGCGAACCAGAAACCTCGATCCGAACACCACATCGGCCACTCCCTCGATAATCGGCTGAATCACTTCCTTGATTTCGGTCGGATCGTACTCGAGGTCGGCGTCCTGCACGATCACGATGTCTCCACGCGTCTCGGCAAAGCCGGTGCGTAATGCGTGTGTTTTGCCGCGATTCTGCTCGTGATGCAGCACCCGCACTTGCGGATGGCGCGCCTCGAGGCCCCGCGCGATCGCCAACGTCCGGTCCGACGAGCAATCGTCGACAATGAGGATTTCACGCAAATAAGGAACGTCGATCAGCTTCTCCACTACGCGAGCTAAAGTCGCTTCTTCATTGAAAGCTGGCACGACGATGGATAACACCTCTGAGACCAGAGAATCGGAATTAGTCATTTATTCCTTGCCATTTTCTCCCAAAGAAGCGGATTTTTGGGTACTCGCTGTACTACGGTAATCCTTCTGGAGAGAGAGAGATACTCTTTTATAGGGCAGGCCGGCTCCGTTCAGTCAAAGTCCAGCTCTACGTTATCGACATAACACCAACCCCAGTTCTCGCCAGGCTCGAGCGAACGCACAATCGGATGCTGGCTCGCCTGGAAGTGCTTCGTGGCATGCTTGTTCTTCGACGAATCGCAGCACCCCACATGCCCGCACTCGAGACACATCCGCAGATGCACCCACCGATCGCCCATCTGGAGACACTCCTCACAGCCCCTGGTTTTGGGCTTCACGTTACGGATCTGGTCGAGATGCGTACATGCCGGCATTTAGTCACTCCTTACATAGACAAACCGCTATCGAGGAAGTTTCGTGTCCGGTGTGACTAATACCGATTCCATCGTGTACGTTTTCTCGGGTTTGAATTTTGAATCGTGTAGAATGCGGCTTCCGATCTCCACTGCTTTGTCCACACAAAGGGGGTAGACGAACGTCGCCGCCAGCACGCCGTCATGGACTTTTTCGATACCGCCCCCCGGGCCACTCAACCCATCGATGCCGACGAAGATCATTTCCTTCTCTCGCCCCAGCTCACGCGCCGCCAAATATGCGCCTACCGCCATCGGATCGTTATGCGCATAGACGACATCGATTTTGGGCTGCGCGCGTAGCGCCTCCGTCATGCGGTCTTTTGCTTTCGCCTGAATCCAGTCGGCTACCGCTTCATGCACGACTTTGATTCCAGGATATTTCGAAAAAACTTCGTGCGCCCCCGCGTAGCGGTTAATTTCTCCCTCGACGCCCAGCAGCCCACGCAACTCGACAATATTTCCTCTCGGGCTCCCGTTCTTCTTTTTCAAATAATCAACGATAAAATTCCCCGCCATCTCACCGATCTTGTGATTGTCGGCCTTAATATATGTCGTGTAATTGGGCTGAAGAATATCGCGCTCGAGACAAATCACCGGAATACCACTCCGGTAGGCGCGACCCATCACTTCGGTCAACGGCGCCCGCTCGTTTGGAGCGACAATCAGTAAGTCCGGTTTCTGCCGGATGAACGCCTCAATCTGCGCTACTTGCTTGCTGTTATCCTGCTGCGCATCGGCAATCACCAACTCCACATCGCGTTGTTCGCCAAACAGCTTCGCCATCAAAGCGTTCTGCGCCGCCCGGTAAGGCTCGGCATTGTTGCACTGGCTGAATGCAACCAGATATTTTTTCGCGCCAGTCTGCTTCGTGCCTCCGCAGCTCGCCAGCAAACACATCGCCGCGAACGCTGCTACCCAATTTCGCATGCTACTCTTTTTTCCCACTCTTCTGAATCGCCACTGCAAGCACGATAATAACGGCCTTCACCATCATCTCCACATTACTGTCCACATTCTTGAGCCGAAGAATATTCGTCAGAATGCCCATAATGAGCGTGCCGATTACCGTCCCGCCAATCGATCCGCTTCCCCCCGCCAAACGAGCGCCGCCAATCACCACCGCCGCAATCGCATCCAACTCATACGCTACGCCGGCATTTGGGTTGCCCTGATGGTTTTCCGCCGCATAGAGCACGCCGGCTATCCCGGTAAGCAGCCCCGTCAGCGCATACACCCAAATCTTGATGCGCCGGATCGGCAAACCCGTGTAGCGTCCCGCCTCTTCGTTATCGCCAATCGCCCGGACATAGCGGCCGAACACCGTCCGTTCCAGCACGACCCAGAAAATCAGTGCCAATATCCCAAACGTTCCCAGAATCGCCGTCTTGCTGTTGACCACATCCGCAAACCGCGCCGCCGCATCCGCGCCGAACCCGATGTCGATGTTCTCGTTGTTCGTAAGCCATTTTGCCAGCCCGCGAATGCCTATCATCGACGCCAGCGTGACGATGAACGGTGGAATCCGTAGCGCCGAAATCGTGACGCCATTCACCACACCGACGAGCGCCGACGCGCCCACTGCAATTGCGATCGCAGTAGCCGCATGCAGGAACAGACTCACCGGTCCGGACCGCACCACATACATTGCCACCAGTGATGTCGCCAGCGCCAGCGTGCTCCCCACGCTCAGGTCGATGCCGGCGGTCAGAATTACGTAAGTCATGGCCAGCGCGATAATGCCGATCACCGACATCTGCCGCAATACATCTGTCAGGTTGCCGGCCTGCAAAAAAATATTGGAGCCGTCGCGCGCATGCGGGCTCACCAGCACGGCAATCAGAACAATTCCGGCCAGCCCCGCTACGCTCTTGAACTTTCGGAAAGCCGGATTCAGGCCGCCCTCTCCTGCATGGTGGCGAGTGTCATAATCTGTTCTTGCGTGGCGGAATGGGCGTCCAATATCCCCGTCGATCGACCGTCACGTAAAACCAGAATCCGATGGCAATTGCCGAGAAGCTCCGGCAGCTCCGAACTTACAAACAGAATGCCTTTCCCCTCCCTCGCCAGCTCTTCGATAATGGCGTAAATATCCTGCTTCGCACCGATATCGATGCCGCGTGTCGGATCGTCCAGAAACAATACCGCGGGATTGTTCAGCAGCCATTTAGAAAATAAAACCTTCTGCTGATTCCCCCCGCTCAGACTGCCGACGCTGATGCTGTTTGACGCGGCTTTCAACCGCATGCGCCGATGAACCGGCTCTGCCGCTCGGGTTTCCGAGCGCCGCCGCAGCAATCCCAATTTCTGAAAACGAGCGAGCGATGCCATTGTCGTGTTTTCCCCCACGCTCATCTGCATCATCAAACCTTCGAGCTTCCGGTCTTCCGGCAACAGGCCGATCCCTGCCTCCAGAGCATCGCGCGCCGATTTCGGACGGATCTCGCGGCCTTCCATCCGAATCGTGCCCGAGTCGATTCGATCCAACCCGAACAGCGCCGCCCCTAATTCGCTGCGCCCCGCGCCCACCAAACCGGCGATGCCTAAAATCTCGCCGCGGCGCAGATCGAACGATACGTCGCGGATCTTCTCCGTCTTCAGCCGTTCCACACTAAGCAGAACTTCGCCCGGTTCACTCCGCTCTCGTTCGGGACACGCCGCCAGTTCCCGCCCCACCATCATGGCGATGATCTCTTCAATCGTCGTCTCCCGCGTGTGCCGCGTACCGATCGTCGCGCCGTCCCGCAAAACCGTCACGCGATCGGCGATTTCCAAAATCTCTTTCATCTTGTGTGAGACATACACGATCGAAACACCGTTCGTCTTCAGACGGCGGATTACCGAAAAAAGGCGTTCCACCGCATCTTCCGGCAGCGAGCTGGTCGGCTCATCCATTAAAATCAGGTTCGCCTCGAAGCTCAATGCCCGCGCGATGGCCACAAGCTGCCGCTCGCCCGTACGCAAGTCGCCTACCCGCGTACGCGGCCTTGCCGTCAAGCCCACCTGGCCGAGAAACGGTTTCGTGAACGCAATCAGCTCGCGCCAATTTACGAAAGCACGGCGCTCCATCCGCAAATTGCCGATGACAATGTTTTCCGCGATCGACAAGTTCGGAAAAACATCCAGCTCCTGAAAAACGATTCCGATGCCCAGCCGCTGCGCCGCCATGGGCGACGCGATCGGCACTCGCTCGCCGCGCCAGTAAATCTCGGCTGAATCCGCCTGCTCGGCGCCCGCGATAATCTTGCTCAACGTGCTCTTCCCGGCCCCGTTCTCACCCATCAGCGCATGCACTTCACCCGGCAAAACGCTAAAAGCGACATCCGCCAGCGCGCGCGTCCCTTCATAGTGCTTGTTCGTGTGTTCGATTCTGAGAAGTGGTTCCAATTATTCAATCCTACCGGCTTCGCCATACTGCTCCATGGCCCGGCGCGCCGCGGTCCGGTTCTTTGCGTCTGCCGACAATGCCTGATACGCTTTCATTTCCCGATCCAATCCCCTGCTTATTGTCTACCGCCCGATAAGCGCGCGTCAGCAAGTAATGCGCTGACGAATCGTCCGGAACCGATCGTATATATTCCTCGAGCATCGGGATGGCGGCCCGATAGTCCTGTCGCCGCAAACTGGCCTTCGCCAGCAGTTTTCGCACCACTGCCGGCGGCCGGCCCAATCAATCGCCGACAACAAATGTTTTGGCATCCGGGTCACTTCCGGCAAGCAGTAACGCACCAGCCAAATCCACATGGGCCGTCGCCGATTGCGGCTGAAGCGCAAGTTCCGCTTCGAACTCCCGCACCGCCTCGGCCGTATGACCCTCCTATAGAAGCTCTCTTAGAAGCTCTCTGCCAATAGCCTGATGAATAGCCGGAAGGTCGGGCTTCAGACGGAGGACAACGCGATATTCCGCGATTGCCTCTGTCCTGCGCCGCGCTACCGCCAGCGAATCGGCAAGCACCTCATGCGCCCGATAAGAATCCGGCGATACGTCTCGGACCCGCGCGAACGTCTCTCTTGCCAGGGACTCATATCCGCGCGCTTTTTGGAAAATCTCGTCCTCTCCGGCCACGACAACGGATCTTCGATTAACAGAAACTTCCGCGCCGCCGAGTTCCCGAATGGCGCTCTGTATCTCGGTGAGGTCGGGCCGGCGCTCATAGGCGCCGTGGAAGAACTCGAGCGCTTGCGAACGCTCACCCCGCATTTGGCACTGCTCCGCCGCCAACTGCCAAGCGCGCCTGCCGTCCCGTGCAACCGCGAGCAGCCGCTCTGTTTCAATGCGGCCCATTTCGAGATACGCCTTCCCGAGCGCCGGGCACCGAGCCCGCTACGCCGGGAGTCAGCACGACGAACGAAAGCGGGTTACGGCTATCGGACGTCAGAGGAACCGGCAGGTTCATGATTTCGCGCCGCGTCACCGATGTTCCAACGTCGGAAGTTTCGGCGTCTACCAGCGGCGCTTCTTCCTTTACCATCACCGATTCATACACCGTTCCCGGCGCCAGCAAAATGTTCAACGTCGTCGTCCTGCCCACATCCACCGGCACTGTCTCCTGAACGAATTTCTTGAACCCGCTGCTCTCACACGTTAGCTTGTATTGGCCCGCTACCAGACCCACAAACGTGAAGGATCCTCCCGGCTCGGTCGTGGTCTCCAGGCTCGCGCCCGTGGCCGGATTGTTCAGCGTGATCTTGGCGTCCGCTACCATGGCGTTCTGCGGATCGGTAACGGTACCAGTGATCGTTCCCCGGTCGATCTGTCCATAGACCGGCGTTGTCAACAATGCCAATAAGCACAGCGCGGCGACCACTCGTAATCTGCTCGTATGTACTCCCCAAAAATGAAACGATTCAAAATTGAGTCGATTACATCACGCGCGCCGCTTGCCGTCAAGAGAAACTTTACTCGACTCGCGAATCTTCAGTTCCGGTGCCAGTCGGATCGTCACCGGCTCGCCAGATAGTTTCCCCTCTACCCGGTCCATCAGCAGGTTCGCTCCTCGATAGCCCATTTCATTGCCCGGCTGTGCCACCGCTGTCAGCCGTGGATGAAACGAGCGTGCAAAGGGAAGATCGTCGAACGTCGCCACCGCGATATCCTCGGGGCAGCGCACTCCAAGTTCGTCCAGCGCCAGCAATAATCCCAGCATCATCACGCCATTCGAAGTGAAAATCGCCGACGGCCGTTTTCGGCGCAACAGCAATTCCTTGCCGAGCCGGTGGCCGGCTTCCTCACGGAAATCGCCTTCCAGCACTAGGTCCGCCTCGTAGCGGATGCCCGCTTCCTTCAACGCGGCACGATAGCCATCCAGCCGCTCGCGCCCAATCTGCAAACATAGCGATCCTGTAATGATCGCTATGTCTTTGTGGCCCAGTCGTATCAGGTGCCGCACGCATTCCTGCGTGCCCCGCGCATTATCCGCCAGCACAGCGTCCACCGCGATACCCGGCGCGGCGCGGTCCAGACAAACGATGGGAATGCCGGCCGCGAGGGCGCTCTCCAGGTGCGCCTCCGATTTGCTGGCTGCCGCCGCCAGCAGAATTCCGTCGGCTCGATGAGAACGCAAAGCCGCCACAAGTCGCTTCTCCCGTTCCACCTGTTCGTCGCTGTTGGCGGTAACCAGCAAATAGCCGCGCTCCAGCGCTGCATTTTCCGCGCCCCGAATCATATCCGAAAAAAAAGGATTGGTGATGTCCGGAAGCACCAAACCCAGCATTCTGGTTTGCTTGCTCTTCAGGCTGCGTGCGATTTCGTTCGGATGATAATCGAGTTCTTTGGCCGCGGCCAGCACTCTGGCGGCCCGCGCCGAACTGACAGGCGCAGTGCCGTTGATCACGTTTGAAGCCGTACCCACGGACACACGCGCCCGCTTCGCCACTTCCTTGATCGTCGTCACTGGTATCTGCCAGTATAATTGAAAGGTTTCAATTTGCCTCTCCTACTTGCTCTTATCTCCCTATGCGGCGCGCTCACTGACCCAGCCTGGCTTTGTCCGCAAGCTCCCGGCGATCCCTTGATATGGGGACGCAAGGACGGCCTCGTGTTTGGCTTGCCTTCTCCGGGCGGCTTGCCCGGTCCGCGCGGCCTGATCCGCGTAGGCGTCTTTTCAAAGCAACACTCGCGTCCTGAACTCGTCAACTTTATCGCCATCGAACCCGTCATCTCGGCTTCCGGTCCACGCCGCGCGCGCATGGCGTTCAGTGAGCTCGAACCAAGCCTTCTCGATCCCGGCCAACGGGGAAAACGTCTTACGCTAAAAGCCGCCCTCGGCTGCTGCGCTCGCGTGGCATCGAACAATTGCAGGTGCCGATTGCCGTCGAACGTTTTTCCGCCAACGGCGCCCATGTGTTCGTCGTCGCCTCGATGTTCAGCGATCAGCCGAACGAACTCCACCTCTCTGTCGCCGCCTATCCCGACAGCCCTCCTATCGAAGAGCTCACCCTCACCGCCACCATGGGGAATTTTGAAAGATTGCGCGTGCTCTGGCTCAAAGACCGCCTGGTCCGCAGCGATCAACGCTACGCCGGATACCGCGAGGACAATTTCATCGAGCACGAAAATTATATGCTCGATGAAATGCTTCGCAGTGCCAGTGGAGACGCCTTTGCCCTATCCACCTCAAACGAAACTTCTCCTTCGAACGTTTTTTCGACGACGGCGGCGTCGCACTGGCATTATCAACTGCCGCGGCTTACTCAATATTGGAAAGTTCCCGCCAGTTACATCGAACCCGATTTGCGCGTACGCATAAATGGCCGTCGCGTCTATTGGGCCTCTCACGATCCAATTCCTGGAGGACCGGCATTTGAAAATTTTGAGCTCAGGCAGCGCTATCGCCCGGCTCAAGTCTTCATTTTTGGCCTCACTTCCCAAGAACCCGAACAGTTTCAGCCGCCCATACCGCATTTGCCGAAGGAGCAATAGCCTATGCCCGAAAAGCCGTCCGTCCGCGCTGTCCTTCTGGGCGCGCTTCCCTTCCTCGGTATGTGCTTTTCCGTTCCTCTGTGGGATCGAATCGATCCCATGGTCCTCGGCATGCCGTTTAATTTATTCTGGCTTGTGCTGTGGATTCCGGTTAGCAGCCTTTGCCTTTGGATGGCTTACCGTGTAGATCGCCATCGCCGATGAAGTCCGCGATTCCTATCGCCATCATTGCCGCGATTGTTTTGCTCGGTTCAGGCATTGGCCTGCTGGCCGGCTCGCGCCGCAAAATGGATCTCGAACAGTGGACGGTTGGCGGCCGTGGCTTCGGACTCATCCTGGTATGGCTGCTCATGGCCGGCGAAGTGTACACCACGTTCGCTTTTCTCGGCGCGAGCGGTTGGGCCTATTCTCGCGGCGCACCCGCGCTTTACATCCTCGCCTATATCACTCTCGGCTATGTCGTATCTTTTTTCATCCTGCCGCCCATCTGGGAAATGGGCCATAAATTTTCGCTCCAAACGCAATCCGATTTCTTCGAAACTCGCTATCAAAGCAAAGCGCTCGCTGCGCTGGTCTCGCTCTCGGGCGTAGCCTTCCTAATTCCGTATCTCGAAATCCAGATTACCGGCCTCGGCATCATCGCGCAGATTTCCAGCTTCGATCGCATCGGCCGGGCCCCGGCTATGATTATCGCCGTCGCTCTCGTAGCTGCCTTCGTCTTCGCCGGCGGAATTCGCGCCGTCGCCTGGGTCAGCATTCTAAAAGACGCGCTGATGATTTTCGCCGCTCTTGCCGTCGGTATCGGCGTACCTTATATCTATTTCGGCGGCATCCGTCCGATGTTCTCTACGCTCGCGCATACCCGGCCCGCTCATCTGGTAATGCCTGGGGCGACCGCCCACATGGGCCACGCCTGGTATATCTCGACCGTTCTGCTTACGTCGCTCGGCTTTTATATGTGGCCGCACACCTTCGCAGCCGCTTTTACCGCGCGCAGCGCCGCCGTCCTCCGCCGCAATGCCATCGTGATGCCGCTCTACACGCTCAGCCTGACGTTCATTTTCTTCACCGGCTTCACCGCTTTGCTTGTCATACCTGGTTTGTCCAACGGCGATCTCGCTTTATTCACTCTGGTCCGCAAAGCATTCCCAAACTGGTTCTTAGGCCTAATCGGGGGCGCCGGCGCGCTCACGGCCATGGTTCCCGCCGCTATCCTTCTGCTCACAGCCGCCACGCTCTTTGCAAAAAATGTGTACCGCCCGTTATTCGCTCCCACAATGAGCGAATCCCAAATTGCCCGCCTCGCCCGCGCCATGGTCATCGTGTTGAGCCTCCTCACGCTCTACTTCGCTATCTACAGTTCCACGACGCTCGTCTCCCTCCTCTTACTCGGCTATGCCGGCGTAACGCAATTCTTTCCAGGTATTGTTCTGGGCCTCTATTCCAACCGTGTCACCAAATCCGCTGTCTTCGCCGGCCTACTCACCGGCTTATTGAGCGCATGTGTTTTAATCCTCAGTAACCATGATCCTTTTCTAGGAGTTAACGCCGGTTTCTTAGCCTTATGCCTGAACCTGACGGTCACATTTGCGTTTATTCGCGTGTATTCGTGGCGAAAAAAGCCGTCGCAAACTGTCGATTCCGGCAAGGCCTCGTTCGACGCCTAAGTGAGACTGAATGAAGAACAGTCAAATCGAAAAGGAGAAAACTTATATGCGATTCATGGTAATGGTTAAAGCGACCAAAGAGAGCGAAGCGGGCGTGATGCCGAGCCAAAAGCTTCTCGCGGATATGGGGAAGTACAACGAAGAGTTGGTAAAAGCCGGCGTGATGTTGGCCGGCGAAGGGTTGCAACCGAGTTCGAAGGGCGCACGCGTGCGGTTCTCGGGGAACAAGCGGACTGTCATCGATGGTCCATTTACCGAAACCAAGGAACTGGTCGCCGGTTTTTGGCTTTGGCAGGTAAAATCCCTCGCCGAAGCGATCGAATGGGTCAAGCGTTGCCCCAATCCCATGCCGGGTGAGAGTGAGATCGAAATTCGCCAGGTATTCGAGGCCGAAGACTTCGGACCAACTCTCACGCCGGAGATGCGAGAACAGGAAGAGCGCCTTCGCGCGCAACTCAGCGCCAAAAAATAAAGCCCCCTGTTATCGCTAGTATCGCCACGCTGTTATCAATCGATGATGCTATCGATAAAGAGTGGCGGCTACCGACACTCACAGTGCAATTGACGCCGTCTGGCGGATCGAATCCCCGCGCCTCATCGCCGGCCTCACGCGTATCGTGCGTGATGTCGGGATGGCCGAAGAACTCGCGCAAGACGCTCTGGTTGCCGCCCTCGAACAGTGGCCAGAGTCGGGTGTCCCGAACAATCCGGGCGCCTGGCTCATGGCTACCGCCAAGCATCGGGCCATCGATCACTTCCGCCGCAACCGGATGCTCGATCGCAAGCACGCCGATATGGGCCGCGATCTGGATGCCCGCCAACGCACCGTCGTTGCCGATATTGACGAAGCTCTGGACGACAACATGGGCGACGATCTCCTGCGGCTCATTTTTATTTCCTGCCACCCCATCTTGCCGACCGAGGCGCGTATTGCGCTCACGCTCCGCTTACTCGGCGGCCTCACCACCACCGAAATCGCCCGCGCCTTCCTCGTTCCCGAACCCACTATCGCGCAGCGCATCGTCCGCGCCAAACGCACTCTGAGTGCCGCCCAGGTTCCTTTCGAAGTGCCTCGCGGCGAAGATCTCGCTGCGCGCCTCGCCTCCGTGCTCGAAGTTATTTATCTGGTGTTCAATGAAGGCTACGCCGCGACAGCCGGGGAAGACTGGATGCGGCCCGGACTCTGCGAAGATGCGCTCCGGCTTGGGCGCGTTCTGGCTGAGCTCACTCCCGCCGAGCCGGAAGTTCACGGCCTTGTCGCCCTCATGGAAATTCAGGCATCGCGTGCACGAGCTCGCATCAACCGCTCTGGAGAGCCGATTCTGCTTCTCGATCAAAACCGCGCGCTTTGGGATCAGCTTCTCATTCGCCGCGGTCTCGCCGCTCTCGAACGCGCCCGGCAAGCTGCCGCAACTGCAGGTCGCTACACTCTCCAGGCCGCCATTGCTGCCTGTCACGCCCGCGCGCGTACCGCGCAAGAAACGGACTGGCCGCGTATTGCCGCGCTCTACGACGATCTCGCGCTCCTTGCGCCGTCCCCCGTTGTGGAACTGAACCGTGCGGTCGCCCACGGCATGGCCTTTAGTCCGGCGGCCGGTCTCGAACTGGTGGACAAGCTCTTATCCGAACCCGCGTTGGAAAGCTACCATTTGCTGCCCAGCGTCCGCGGCGATCTTCTGGCCAAGCTCAACCGCTTCGCCGAAGCGCGTACCGAATTTGAGCGCGCCGCTTCTCTCACCCGCAATGAGCGCGAGCGAATGCTCCTTTTGGAGCGCGCTCGCGTCTGCGCTGTCTGAAAGGCTCAATTCCCGGGGCGCGGCCCTTTGCGTCCATAATCGTTAACTCTCGAGGCTATAAAGGCTTACAAGTGGATTTACAAGCGCCAAATCCAGAGAACCATGTCGCGCAGAGCTGCGGTCTCCAGCTAGAACTTACCACCTCGCGACCCGGTTTTTAATACCGCCCCACTGCGCGAACAGGAACTGATAAATGTCTGTGAGCTCGTCGATCTGCTCGCTAAGTGCTGTTCCGATGCCGTGGCCGGAGTTACTGCTTGTTCGTAGAAGGACCGGCTTATGAGTGCCGCTTGCTTGCAAGCGCGCGGTCATCTTCCGCGACTGCATTGGATCGACTCGAGGATCGTTTGCGCCCGTTGTGAATAGAATTGCCGGGTATTGAGTACCGTCTCGGACGTGATGATAAGGGGAGTATGTGAAGAGAGCCCGGAACTGGTCTGGCTCTTTCACCGTTCCAAACTCCGTGGTATTGAAGACTCCGTTCGGAGACTGCTCAACGCGCAGCATGTCGTAAATGCCAACCATGGAAACCACTGCGGAGTATAGTTCCGGGTGTTGTGTGAAGGCCGCTCCCATTAGCAACCCTCCATTACTGCCGCCTAGAATGGCGAGTCGCGCAACTTTCGTGTAACGCTTGTCAATCAGAAAGCGCGCGCAAGCGTCAAAGTCGTCGAACACGTTTTGTTTGTGAGTCAGACGGCCGGCATGATGCCACTCCTCGCCATATTCTCCACCTCCGCGGAGGTTTGCGACCGCGTACACCACGCCACGGTCGAACAGCGGCCGAAGGGTTGGGTCAAAGTAGGGCGGCAAGCTAATACGGTAACCACCGTAACCAGTCAAAAGCGTGGGATTATTTCCGTCGAGGATTGATCCCTTTTTCTGGAGTATAGTGAGCGGAATCCTCGTGCCATCTCTTGAAACTGCAAACTCCCGACTCACAACGATATCGCTGAAATCCACCGACGCGCTGGACCGTAGGGCGGTGCGCGAGACCTTACGCGTGGATGGACTGAAGCGATACCAAGCGGGAGAATTCACATAACTGGCACTCTTGAAGAGCACGCTCCCTTCGCTATATCGCAGCACATGGTAAACGGCTGAGTTCGGCTCCGTCGGAATCTTACCTTGGGGCGCGCCATTTTGTCCGTAGATGCGGACTTCCGATGGGCCACCGGTCACCCCTATAACGTAGAGACGGTCGCCGGCAGCCACAACGCTCTTCAGCGCGATATCGCTTTCCGGGATAATCTCCTTCGCACGCTTGATTTGCGCATCTCTTACGGAGAGCTTCAGTACTTTTCCCTTTGGCGCCCCCTGACGCGAAAGCAGATACAGAGAACCGTCGTCGCCGAACGCGCCGGAAATGACTTGGTCGGCCAGGTTCGCAATGTGGATCCACTTGCCATCCGGGCCGAGAAGATACTGTGCAAACTCGCCGCCATCCCCGTTTGCCATGGTTGCGAGGATGTATTGACCATCGTCGGATGATTGAAGGGAGATCTCGGCTATGCGAGGGAAGTCCTTGCCAAGGGAATAGGTATCAGTTTTATCGGCATCGGAACCAAGGCGGTGAAACCAGACCTGCTGATAAAAGCCAAGATCTGCGGCCGCGCGCTCCCTCGCATGTGGATACCGCGTGTAGTAGAAGCCGGAGCCGTCTGCATTCCAGGCCAGGCCGCCCCCGGCAAGTCCCGGCGTTGACGCGGTGTATCACGTCAGGCAGACTCTTGCCGGTTGTCGTTTCATACACATGAACATCACCGGATTCGCTGCCACCTTTCGAAAGTGAGACTGCAACGTACTTGCCATCACGTGAAGGGACAAAAAATCTATGGACGTTCCGCCGGATGGATCCAACTGTATCGGATCCAAAATGATCCGAGCCGATTCGAGGTCGTCAGGCGAGTCGAGCACAATCAGGAATGGCTGCTCTCTGGGTGGCTGGAAATGGAGGGCAAATATTTTGTCGCCGCGACGGCGCAGCCCGAGGAAATTACTGCCTTGTTTTGAAAAGAGAGCTGCAAGCTGCTCGCGAAGAACCGATCGTCCGGGGATTGCCCCAAGGTATTTACGCGCATATTCGTTTTGGGCATCACTCCATAACCGCGTATTCGGATTCGACCAATCTTCCAGCCAGCGGTAGTCATCGGTGACCTTGACGCCGTGGTAAACATCAGTAACGGGTTCTTTGCGCGCGATCGGTGGACCGGACTGCCCCGGCAGGAGCGCTCCAATTATCAGAACAGAAACGGCTATCCAGTGCGAGCGGAGCATGGTAGATAATTCTATCCAGGAAAAGCCTGCAACGATTTGGTGATTCTAGCGAGGCGATCCCTCATTCTCCGAAAAACAGGTGGGAAAGGGAGTGTGTTGAAATCGCTGAGCCAAGAAAAGCACGGCTACAGAACCGGCAGCCTTCAGCAAGATTAGCTACGTCGCTCTACCCATGCGCCTGGAACATTTGTAGTTCGTGAAACAGGGCTCTCGCAAGTGGCTTTGGCGGTCCAACGACTCAACCACATCTCCGGAACTTTTAAGCTATTGCTTATGGGACCTGCGTGCCTAGCGTTTCTCAATCCGACCGCAGCGCTTGCATCACATCGACACGCGCCGCACGCGTCGCCGGCAGCATCGACGCAATCACTGCTGCCGCCAATAACACCATCGCTGAACCGATCACCGGCGTCGGCCCGGGCATCTTGAGGTCCTGGAAATATCCGGCTGCCAGCCGCGCCAGCGCGAAGCCTCCGATAGCACCCGCCGCGATGCCGATTCCCGCCATCGCCGCTCCTTCGGCAATCACACCTCGCACCAGATGCCGCGGCTGCGATCCAACCGCCAGGCGAATGCCGAACTCCCGTGTCCGTCCACTCACTGAAAACGCCAATACACCCGCTACGCCAACCACCGCGATCGCCAGAGCTACAAAGGCAAACCCGCCAAATACTAGCGTGTTCAGCCGGTCTGGCGTCAGCACTTCGGCGCGTACATCCTGAAGCGTCGCCGCATGCTCCACCGGCTGGTCCGCTGAAATCTGCCGGATCACATGTGTCACAGGCGCCACCAAGGCGTACGGATTCCCACGTGTGTGAATGAACAATCGTCCTCCCCACGCCGGCTGTTGCTCGAACGGATGATAAACCGTCACTGCCGGACCGGGCACGATATTTTCGTCGTCGAGATCGGCGGCAACCCCCACAATCCGTCGCGGTGCCGGGCTCACGTCGATGAACTTCATGATCGGGTCGGTCCACATAATGTGCCGGTTCACCGCATCTCCATGCGGGAACATCCGGTGCGCCAGCGTCTCACTCACAATCACTACCGGCTCACTGCCGCTGCGGTCGCTGTCGTTGAAGTCGCGCCCGGCCAGCATCGGCACGCCTAGAGCTGCGAAGAATCCAGGCGATATGTTGCGGTAGCGCGCCCGCGGGTCTTCTTCGCCCGGCGCTCGTACGTGTCCATCCGCCGAAAACTGGAAGCCCGGGCCGAAGCTGCCTGCATCCCTCCAGGGAATGCTGGTGCCGACCGCCACCTGCTCTACTCCCGGAAGCTCCGTGATCCGTCGTATGATTTGCCGATAAAAGGCATACACCTGTTCATGCGTCCGTCCATAGGTCATCACCGGCACATTCAGTGCCAGAACATGCCGCGTATCCACGCCCGTCTGCACTGCCTGCAACGAGAGCAGTGTCTTCACCAACATGCTTGCGCCCGCCAGCAGCACGAACGAAGCGGCAATTTGCGTAACTGCGAACAAACGTAGACGCCTGCTCGTGCTCCCCGTGATACGTACGCTGCTGCTTCCCAAACCGATTCCGTGCGAAGTATTCGTGGTAGGCAAACGCGGTACAAACGCCAGCAGTATTGCCGCGACAACCGCCAGCACCGCTCCTACCCAAAGCAGACTCGAATCCACGGTTAAATCGAGCGCCCGCACCGAAAATCGCGCCGCATAACGCGCAAGCAGCGCCACCATCGGCCCCGCGCTCAGCACCCCCAATATCGCCCCCGCTCCACATAGCAGCAGACTTTCGGCCAACAGCAATCGCCGGAGCGCACCCGTTCCCGCTCCAAGTGCCGCGCGAATCGCAAGTTCGCCTTCCCGTCGCACGGTTCGCGCCAAAATCAAGTTGGCCACATTCGAGCAGGCGATCAGAAACACCAGCAACGATGCCGCCATAAGTACCAGCAGCACGGTCCGCGCGCGCGAAGTAATCTGATCGCGCAGCAGCACCGCGTTGATCTGTGAATCCGCCTTGGCCGAATACGCCTCCGGATGGTCCTTCACCATGCGTGCGTACACTGTTCGCAATTCCGCTCGTGCCGCTTCGAGACTTACGCCCGGCGCTAGTCGGCCGAACAGCTCCGTCATTCTGTGTATTCGTCCCGTCACCATCGTTGCCGAAAGATGGTGCGGGCTTGTCACGATATTTGCGATGATTTCGGTTTCCGCCGGATACGGCACCGAAGGCTCGAGCAC
>Ga0207702_10002908_pt1 | contig 16031 bp, 6 predicted proteins | sample KBSCornC62_FD_184302 | JGI IMG/M metagenome (GOLD analysis project Ga0207702, IMG submission 184302) | Corn rhizosphere microbial communities from Kellogg Biological Station, Michigan, USA - KBS Corn C6-2 (SPAdes) (version 2) | ecosystem: Host-associated > Plants > Roots > Rhizosphere > Soil ...
AAAAACGGGCAGATGCAATTACCGGGCACCTATTTTTACCAACTGGATTATACGGTAAACGGTGTCACCAAACGTAAAACCGGGTTTATTGTGCTGAAGTATTGATGTTAGAGACTTGCGACCAGGGATGGTTGTTTTTCACACGAATCCCTGGTCGCTGGTTAATGATCCGTTCTCCCAAATTTTATAAGGCCTGCAGGATTAAAAGGCAGGTATAACAATCTTTTACCAAACTGCGTTTTAGATGGAGCGAATGCATAATTTTATCAATTATGGTGAAAGTACTGTTGTTGTCATTTTCCCTTGCATTTTTTGGTGTACAGGCTGAATATCACGTCGATAAAATATGGTTGTTTTCGAAAGTTCAATACCCGGGCAACGTGCCGGTTAACAGGGATGGAAAGCAGCTGCTGGTCCGCTCATCCAAACTGATCTGCTATCTTAAATTGGGCAAAAAGAAGGAGGCGCCGGATTGGCAAACAGCCTTTATTTGTGGTAACCGGTATTCAGTGGAGGCAGTGCCCGTAACGCAGGATTCTATAGCTGTTGGCGCTTTAAAAAACTCCAGCACGTACGTCACTGTTAAAGCAGATACAGGCGCCAGGTTGGTTCAGTTAGTTTTTACGAAGCAGGGCAAAATAGAAAAACCTGAAGCATGGGAATTTATTTTAAACGGTACATTGAACGGGAAACCGGTTTACCTGCGGTCAAATGATCCCATCGTCGAACTCCAGCCCGATTTAATGCCCTAACAACGCCACACGTCACGGAGTAGATAAAGTGATCTTCCCTAACCCGGCTTTAACCAACTGTTCGTTCAATAATTTCAACCGTTCACCTGTCAGCCCGTCAAATTTTGAATTTAAAAGGGTAAAAGAAGCGGAGGCTTCACTTAGCGCACCCATAACCTGTGCGGTTACGGGCATATCGCTTTCCTGCATTAAATTCATCAGGCCCATGAACCGGCCTTTTAAACTGGCGAAGCTGTCTTGTTTGGCCCCTGGTGCGCCGTTTTCCAATATCGATGCATCACCGGCAATGCTTCTTAAAGCAGCCGCTAACGGGCCGGTCGTCGCGGGTAATAATTTGGCCGCCTGCGTTTGTAAGCTATGCAGTTTATCAGCTGCTGCCGATGCTTGTTTAAATTCCCGGTAGCACTTATCCGAAAGATCATATTGCTTTTTGAGCTCAATGGCTGATGTTTTTACCCTGGGGTCCATTTTTATGGTGAGGGGCCGGGTGTAGCTTTTACCGTCGACGGTCAGCTTAACCGTATAAGTGCCCGGCATTACCCATGGCGAGGTCGGATTGGGTGCTGTTTGTCCGTAAATGGCCGCAATAGCATAGTTGGGCGACAAATTGAGCGGTTGGGTATGCATATCCCATATAAAACGGTGTGCGCCTTTAGCAGCTGAAAGTATTTCCTGCGGACGTATCCAGTACAAGGGAATATTCACCGGGGGGATGGCATAAGGCTCATCGTCACTTTTATAAATCCTCACAACTTTGCCCATGGCATCCAGTATTTCGAGGGAGACTACACCCTTAGCATCGTTGTTTAAATAATAATCGATAATGGCCCCATCCGGTGGATTTTGCCCGGCAGGCTCCTCTTGCGGCAAGGGTGTGTCGGTGTTCATGTTCCAGCGTACCCTGCAGGCTGCGCCGGTTTCATATAAAGCCGTTTGCCCGCTGCTTTTTAGCCTGGCAAGGTTTCGGAGCGCCGCAATATCGTCCATTATCCAGAAGGAGCGCCCGTGTGTGCCCACCACCAGGTCATTATCCTTGATGATCAGATCGCGGATGGATGTGGCGGGCATATTTAGCCGCAGCGGCTGCCATAGTTCTCCATCGTTAAACGATACGTAGGCCGCCCTTTCTGTCGCGGCAAAAAGTAAACCTTTGCAAAGCGGGTCTTCACGCACCGCATTTACGGGGTCAGCAGGCAGGCCGTTGACAATCTTCTGCCAGGTTTTGCCGCCATTGTGCGTTTTATAGATGTACGGGTTCATGTCATCCAGCCGGATCTTATTGATAGCGGCATAAGCTGTCTGATCATCAAAATGCCCCGCATCGATCAATGAAACCTTATTCCACGACGTGATTTCGGCAGGCGTTATATTTTTCCAGGTTTTGCCCCCATCCTTCGTCAATTGTATCAGGCCATCGTCCGTTCCCACCCAAATGGTGTTTATATTTTTATGAGAGGGCGCTATGGTATAGATCACCCCACGCCGGGGCATGGTTTTCAATTTATCGCTTGTGTATATCCCCACGCTTTTGGGGATATCCCACGTGCTCCGGGTCAGGTCGGGACTGAGCACGTCCCATGAATGACCACCATTTATGGTCTTAAATAAAACATTGCCCGCATAAAATAAACTTTTTGGCTCGACGGTCGAGAAGATCACCGGGGCTGTCCGCAAAAAGCGGTATTTACCGCCGCGCCCGGTTTGCGGCGCTATATTTTGAACCTGGCCCGTGCGTTTGTCGAATTTGGTGAGCTTGCCGCCATAGATGATATTTGGATCGAGCGGATCCGGGGCGATATAGCCATATTCTTCCGCGCCAACCGGGTGCCACTCCCTGAAGGTGATCTGTCCGTCGTTTCCGCGGCTGGCAATACCAACTGAGCCGCTTTCCTGCTGCCCGCCGTAAACATTATAAGGGAACGCGTTATCCGCACTTACATGGTAAAACTGCGCCGTTGGCTGGTTATACCACGAGCTCCAGGTTTGCCCTCCGTTCACGGTAATTTCGGCGCCCTGGTCGCTCACCAGTAAAATAATTTCCGGATGTTCGGGGTTTATCCATAGCCGGTGGTAATCATCGCCGCCCGGTGCGCCGCGGATAGCCAGCCAGGTTTTACCGCCATCCATTGATTTCCACGTAACCACATTGGCGATATAAACGATGTCGGCATTTTTCGGATCAACCTTGCACTCCGCAAAATCATCGCCGCGTTCCCAAAGGCGTTCGTCGGTGCTTTGCCTTGCCCATGATTCACCGCCGTCATCCGACCGGTATAAGCCGCCTCCTTTAGTCGCATCTACGCAGGCATACATTCGTTTTGGGTTGCTTGCCGCTATGCAAAAACCAATACGTCCCAACCCATCAGAAACAGACGGCAGCCCCTTTTCTAATTTTACCCAGGTGGTGCCGCCGTCGGTCGATTTAAAAAGGCCGCTTTGGGGGCCTTCCCATTGGCCGTTTTCCCAGGGGCCTTGTCTTCCGGCCCAAAGGTCGGCATAAACAATATTTGAATTTTTCGGGTCGATAGTTACCTGGATCGCGCCTGTATTTTCATCTTTATATAGCACCCTTTCCCACGTTTTGCCGCCGTTGGTCGTGCGGTACACGCCCCTTTCGGTATTTGGACCGTAAGGGTGGCCAAGGGCCGCCACAAAAACTTTATTTTCATCATTCGGGTCGATGGCCAGGCCGCCTATTTGTTGGGCGTCTTTCAGGCCGGTATTTATCCACGTTTTGCCGGCATCGATTGATTTATACACCCCGTCGCCAACCGAAAGGTCAGGCCTTTGGATGCCTTCGCCGCTGCCTGCGTAAACAACGTTTGGATTGGAGGGTGCAACGGCCACGTCGCCGATGGAACCTGTCGGTTGCTCATCAAAAACCGGCTGCCAGGTGCGGCCGTAGTCGGTGGTTTTCCAAACGCCGCCGTTATTTACGCCGATATAAAATACATTGGGCTGTTGTACAACGCCGGTGGCGCCCACGGTACGCCCGCCGCGGTGCGGGCCGATCATCCGCCATTGCAGCATGTTATATGCAGACGGATCGATACTTTGCGCATTGGCGGCAAAGGCAAAAAACAATAAAAATAAGGAAGCAACAGCATAGATAAAGCCTTTGAATGGACTGGGGGAGCTCATAGTGGAGTGATTAATTTTAAATCAGGTCAGCGTATAAATATACCGATATATTAAACCGTGTTCAAATTTAGAAAAAGAACGAACAGTCGCCAATCCGCGTCCAGGCAGGAACGATTACCGGAGCTACGCCGGAATTTCGTCCGGAAAACGGAAAAAGTGGTGACAGCGCCTTGTCACTGACAAAAACCTGCCAGTGCTTAATCGATTGACAATCAACTCTGTATCGCTTTGTATCGGCTTGTATCGGAACGATACAAAATCAGGGGGCATCCCCCAGCCGAAATTAAACTAGGGCTTTGCCGAAAAGTCCAGCGGTATCAATAGTTTGATGCTCAAATTTCTGCCCATATCAAACACGCCAACCCTGCCTGTGGTATAATTTACCGGGTAATATTTAAAGCGGCTCATATAATCCATGTACGCGGTATTAAACAGGTTGTTGCAAATAATGTATATTTTGCAAACGGTTTTTCCCTTTGCAACAATATCGCCGCCGGCGCCGATATTAAACAGCGTATAGCCTTTGGTGGCTGCTTTGCTTGCCGCATATTCAAACGGCGTCAGGGCGGTATTTAAACCGCTGTAAATGGCGTACTGCTGGTAAACGTTATTTTGTTGAAAATCGCTGCGCAGCCCAAACTTCAGGTACGCGTTTTTTATTGCGCCGCCTGCGGAGTTCACCGGGAATTTAAGATCAGCCGTGACCCTGGTGGGCGGTACAAACGGCAGGTATTTTGTCGAATCGTCGGTGTGCTGCAGCCCGCCGTTAACGTAGCTTAAGGTGGTATTCAATTGTACCCATGACAAGGCAGCGGGATGCAGGTTAAATGTAATTTCGCCCCCATAAAGCCGGGCGCCGCCCTGCGTGTACTTATACACCGGCGCCGCACCTAAACCTACCGCGTTTAAAGAGTTGTTAATTGAGTCCTGCCCCATTGAGTTTTTAAGGCCCTTCGCATAAATAAAATCGCTGATGCTGTTGTTAAACAGGTCTGCTTCAAAATCAACATCCTTCGCATTTACGCCAAAAGCCACGTCCTCTTCCAGGCTGGTCTCGGGTTTAAGCGTCGGGTCGCCTATTTCATAAACAACCGTACCGTCATGCACACCATTTGCCGCGGCTTCTGCAACGTTTGGCGCCCGCCAGCCTCGCGCGATATTGGCTTTTACATAAGTGCTTTGGGAAAGATCATACGTACCACCGAAGCTGAACGACATGCCGCTGAAATGTGAGGTAAATCCCGGAAACTCATGGAATCCATTGGCGGCATTCGGCGCTACCGGCGCCTGCGTGGTTGAATCTACCCAATGATCGATGCCGTTGAAAGTTCTTTCATCATACCGTATGCCGCCGCTCAGGTTGACGTTCCCGATCTTTTTGTTGGCGACAGCAAAGGCGCCGATCTCAAAGAAATTATAGTTCGGGATCAGCAGCAAAGTACCCAGACTTTGCGACGACTGATAAACGCCGTTGGCCCCCCCTGAAAAATTGAGGCCATTTACGGTTGGCGAAATATAACGCAGATCATAAGTAGCGCCGTTTGACGAATAATAAATATCAGCGGTATTGGGAATAGTAGGATCGTTCAGTTCCTGCCGCTGGTTTTTTTGCCACGAAAAGATGCCTTTTATACGCCCGTCGCCAACGGCAACGCTGTTATCCCAAACAATTTTGGTGTGGTGTATCTTTTGGTTGATCACAAAGGGCGTATAGGTGGTTTGTTCCTGGTGCGTGGGTATTTCGTAGGTGGGTGCACCTCCGTTCAGATCGGGGCAGGCCACCGGTCGCATTAATTGACCTGACACGGAGTCGCGCGTGCCGTCTACAATGCCCGTTTGCAGGTCAAAATAACTGGCATGCAGCTGGCTGTAGCCCCATTTGCGGTGAATGCCGACGGTGCCGTCGGCATTAAAATTACTGAACTGCGAGTTGATCACATAGCCATCATATTTATTCTGATAGGCATGGGCTACGGTATTGTCTATACGTGCACTCCAGGCGATGCCGTTTTTGGTGCCTGCCAGGTGGAACATACCCTTCATGAGCCCGTTATTGGTTTGGTAATTAAATAACACATCGCCCTTAATTTGCCCCTCCGGCAGGGGATCTTCCGGAATTAGGTTAACCACCCCGGCTATGGCATCCGAGCCATAGGCCAGCGATGCCGGGCCCTTCAGTATTTCATAATGATTTACCGCGTCGGGGTCGGCTTCGATGCCAAATTCGTCAAACCAGGCCTGGTCAACCTGCTCCACGCCATCGTTCACGGTTAAAACGCGGTTATAGCCCAGGCCCCTGATAACGGGTTTTGAAATACTTTGCCCATCGGTAATAGCCGAAACACCCGGCGCGAGCGCAACGGCATCAATAACATTGGTTGATGAATTTTGCAAAAGCTGGTCATGGCTCATGGTTGTGATGGATACAGGCGTGTGTTGCCGGGCGGTAGCCCCGATCACCCCGGTTACCACGACCTCGTTCAACTGGATAAGTGAGGCAGTAAGCTCGAAATCTTTTACTACCAGGCCGGTAATCACGATCGATTCGATCTTAGTGGCGTAGCCCGGATGTGTCACTTCTACCAGGTAGAACCCAGCCGGGATTTTTTTAAGATGATAATTTCCGAGCGAATCGGAGCTGGCTGACAGGTTAAGATCAGCAATGATCACCCTTGCATCTGCAATTGGAGAATGGCTTTTGATGTCAGTTATTTTACCGCCCAATGAAGCCTGGCCTTTAACTGTGAGGCCCCCAAGCAATAAAACAGCAGCAGTGAAAATATTTTTTAATAAAATAAGTAAGTGCTTTTCCATAAAAGTTTGGTCATAGCGTATAAGGAAAACACTGATGTGTGCGACACTTTTCATAAAAAAGCGGGGCATCAATCAGTATCGATTATTTGTTTGCGGGAAAAAAGATCAGGTAAGTGAACTTTGGGGAGGGGGCGAAAAAATATCCTTAAAATCAAGGGGGTAAAAAGACGGGTCGTTTAAAACCACTTCGTCAACTTTTATAATGGTTGAAAGGCAGCCGAAATCATGACGATCACCCCCGGGGAAATACTTTGCCTCATACAGCTTAAATGCTTTAGCCGGCTGCGACGTTTCCTGCGCGGCGCTTTTTTCTGCATCGGCCAGTTTGTTTATATAGGCATCCTCGTCATGATCACTCGCCGCATAATAAAACTTTACGCCGTTCCGTGTTTGAGTTTTTACAATATCATACATTTTTCCCGCTACGAGCAGTTCGCGGCCATCGATAAGCTTTACGCCTTTGGCGTCCGCCGCAAATACCGTCAGCGACCCTGGTGAGCGGTCATTTTCTGCAAGCTCCGCCTTTATTTTGCAGACCTGGATTTTTACCCAATAAAAAAAAGGCAGGCCGCACGTGTTGAAGGCAAGCAATAATACGAGTAATATGGCGGTTACTTTTTTGATAAGCGCAGAATATATAGCGAGTATAGGTAAAATAAATAATAAGTCTTCGGAAAAATGAACGAGGGGAAACGGACAGTCTAAAATACCATTTTTTTATTAAAAGTCTCAGGTCGGCTTCTTTCGGAAAAAATAATGACTGTTTTATTCGAATAAAGCCTGCGTAATTTGTTAGCGGTCGATTTGTTTTGTAGAAAATAGTATTATATATTTAAAAGCTCTTATCTCCCTAATTAAGAAATTCTCAGCCGTTCGTAAATATTAAATAATAGGAAATCATTTTTAATCAAAAGTCGATTTCGACCACAAAAATCAACCAAAACGAAATAAAGCGCTTTGCTATGAAAACACTTTACTTTAAAACATTCTGCAAAACCATTATCATTTTGCTGGCCGTGCTGTTGTATCAGCAGACTTTCGCCGCAACCACGACCGTCCGTTTGTTAAAAACCTCGGTGACTCCGGGCGATACTTCGCAATTTCAAAAGCCCGGAAAGTTTAAAAAGCATAAAAAAATAAAGAAAGAGGAAGATGACCAGGAAGACGGCGTTAGCGACGATATCCGCGCACGCGCCCACCAGGAGTTTTTACAGCAGCGCGACCCCAAATTAAACAAGGTGCCAATTGAACGCCTGATTACTGCCCGCCAAAAGCGGGACATGTATTTAAATAATGTTAAACTCAGGGTAAAAAATGCCAGGCCGCAAAGCAACGTTATCAAACCTTCGGGTAACTCCCCCTCAGCGCCACCTACCATCAGCGGGCTGCAATGGCACGAACGGGGTCCAAACAACGTGGGAGGACGCACCCGGGCATTAATGTTTGACATGGGCGATGCCGCAAATGGTTATAAAAGAGTTATCGCCGGAGGCGTTGGCGGCGGATTGTGGATTACCAGCGATATTACCGCAACCCCGGTACAATGGACCAAAGTAAACGACTTTTTTGACAATATCGCCATCAGTTGTATTGCCCAGAACCCAAATAACCCGCTTGAAATTTATGCAGGCACCGGCGAAGGTTTTTTAAACGCAGATGCAATACAGGGCCTTGGCGTTTGGAAATCAAGCGATGGCGGGTCGACATGGACCCACCTGACCAGCACCACAAGCTTTAAATATATCAATGCCATTTTGGTCGACAAGAACAACAGCGTCTACATCGCCGGTGAAACAGACATATTTGTTGGTTTTGGCGTTGATCAATCCACAGATGGCGGCAGCACGTGGACAAATGTGATCACTGCGTCTGAAGCCGGCGCCGATCTGCAAATGGCCGCTAACGGCGATGTTTACGCCAGCACCGGGGTGTATTTTGTAACCGGGCATATTTATGTGTCAGACTACGGAGTTAACGGGGCTAATACCGGCAAGGCCGGCACCTGGACCAATATAACGCCCGCAAGTAACGGCGTCATAACGCCGGCAACAAACAGCTGGGATCGTATAAAGCTGGTTATGGCGCCCAACAATTCCAGCATTGTCTACGCATTTTTCCAAACAGCGGATAACAGCGGTTTGGGATCTTTTCAGCAATACAACAGATCCACTAATACGTGGGCTGTAAAAAACAAACCCACAGAAGCATTTGGCAACGGACAGGCCTGGTATTCCATCGCCGGCGCTGTCGATCCGAATAACGCCAACGTGATCTACGCCGGCAGCCTCGACGCGGAGCGATCAATCGATGGCGGCACAACCTGGACGCAGTATACGCATTGGGATGCGTCGACCACTGCTTCCAATTATGTACACGCGGATCATCATGCTTACGTTTATGTTCCGGGATCATCATCCCGTTTATTGATGGGTTGTGATGGCGGGGTATTTTACACGGTTAACGCGGATGCCATAACCCCCTCATTTGTAAATAAAAATAACGGTTATGATGTCACACAGTTCTATTCGGTGGCGTTACATCCCACCAATTTTAATTACGCGCTGGCAGGGGCCCAGGACAACGGCTCGGAGAAATTCTCAAGTGCAGGTATCGGGCCAACAACCGTGGCAACCGGCGGTGACGGTGCGGATGTATTTATTGACCAGACTAACGGGAATATACAGGTCACTTCCTACGTTTACGACCAATATTATGTTTCGACGGACAATGGCACCACCTTTAATGGCTTAGGCTCATACGGCAACGGTCAATTCATTAACCCAACCGCCTATGATCCCTCAACCAAAAGTATATACGCCGGCAGCGCTTCAGGCTACTACTTTAGGGCAGAAAATGTTTTAAGTCCGGCTTATAACGAAGTATTTGTTTCCGGCTTTAACGGCGCAAATGTTACAGCAGTTGCAGTGGCGCCGATTACGGCGAACAGGCTCTACTTTGGATTGGACAATGGCAATGTGGTACGCGTTGACAATGCGCAAACAGGCACATCATTAACCGGGGTAGTACTGACACCAAATGGAGGCAATGCCGCGACGGTTTCATGCGTTAATGTTGATCCGGCATCTGAGGACCACATTTTGGTGACTTATTCAAATTACGGCGTAACCCATATTTTCGAAACCAAAAATGCAAGCGCCGCTACCCCTACATGGACGGATGTAAGCGGGAACCTGCCGGATATGCCTGTTCGCTGGAGTTTGTTTTATCCGGGTGATCCAACCAAAGCTATTATTGCTACCGAATTAGGTGTTTGGACAACCGACCTGATCAACGGGGCCTCCACCACGTGGGACCCATCGAACACCGGCCTGGCCAACGTCGAGGTTGACATGCTGGCTTACCGCGGAGCTGATAGAACGCTGGCCGCTGCTACCCACGGTCGCGGGTTATTTACCGCCACCTTACCAAGCAGCGATGCAACGCTTGCAAATTTGGCTATTAGCAGCGGAACGTTAACACCTGCCTTCAATTCGGGAACAACTGCATATTCCGATGCTGTGTTAAACACGACTGCCTCGGTAACGGTAACCCCCACCACGACTGATCCGGATGCTACAGTGACAGTTAATGGCACACCGGTGACTTCAGGTACAGCCTCGGCCCCTATTGCCGTATCGGTCGGCCCCAATGCGATTAACGTAGTAGTGACTGCCCCGGACGGTACCACCACCGCAGCCTATACGGTAACGGTAACCAGGGCGCCATCCAAAAACGATAACCTTTCGTCGCTAAAAATGAGCAAAGGCACCTTTAGTCCAACATTTGCCAGTGGTACCACCAGTTATACCGACGCTGTGGGAAACACGGTTACCTCGGTAACTGTTACGCCTACAACTTCGGGTGGAAATGCCACAGTAAAAGTAAACGGAACAGCGGTAGCATCCGGAACGGCATCGAACTCCATTAACCTGAACGTAGGCGCGAATACCGTCAGCGTAGTAGTAACAGCCCAGGATGGCATCACCACCAAAACCTACACGGTAACAGTAAACCGTGCACCGTCGGCCAACGACAATCTGTCTTCGCTGAAAATGAGCAAAGGCACCTTTACCCCGACGTTTGATAGCGGCACCACCAGCTATTCCGACGTAGTGGCAAATTCCATTACCTCAGTAACCGTTACCCCAACCACTGCCGACCCGGCAGCTACGGTAACGGTAAACGGCAATGCGGTAACTTCCGGAACAGCGTCCCAGGCAATAAACCTGGCTTTAGGTACAAACAAAATCACTGTTCACGTAATAGCGCCGGATGGCAAAACAACCAAGAATTATGTCGTAACGGTAGCCCGTGGAAATAATATCGATAATCTTTCCTCGCTTAAAATGAGCAAAGGTATTTTCAGCCCGACATTTGCCAGCGCCACCACCAGCTATACGGATGCTGTAGGGAATGCGATCACCTCGGTAACCGTTACACCAACCACCAGCGACCCGGCGGCAACTGTAACTGTAAACGGAACAGCGGTAACATCCGGAACGGCATCGGGCGCCATTAGCCTGAACGTGGGCGCAAATACAGTTAGCGTGGTGGTAACAGCCCAGAACAGAGTCACTACCAAAACTTATACGGTAACTGTAACCCGTGCTTCATCAAATAATGATAACTTGTCTTCGCTAAAAATGAGCAAAGGCACCTTTAGCCCCACGTTTGCCAGTGCAACCACCAGCTATACCGACGCTGTGAACAACCCGATCACATCGGTAACCGTTACACCGACAGCCAGCGACCCGGATGCAACGATACAGGTAAACGGGACACCGGTAGCCTCCGGCACAGCATCGGCCGCAATTAACTTAGCAGTAGGCCCCAATACCATTCAAGTAGCAGTAGTTGCTTCGGATAATGTGACCACCAAAACCTATACAGTAACCGTAAACAGGGCTTCAGGTGGGGCGGACAGCTATGTCTCCGGTATCAGCGTAACAAAACCCACCGAAACGCTGCAGTTAGCTGAAGATGGGATACTGGTACATCAGGGCGTATCGCCAAATGGGGATGGGGTGAACGATTTCTTAACCATCGAAAACATCAACCAGTACCCGGACAATAAACTATCCATTATGAACAGGGACGGGCAGCTGATCTATGAGTCCAAAGGCTATGATAACAGTTCGAAAGTGTTTGATGGCCACAGTAACAAAAACGGGAAGATGCAGTTGCCGGGAACTTATTTTTACCAGTTGGACTATACAGTAAATGGCGCCGCTAAACACAAAACAGGGTTTTTGGTGCTGAAATACTGACGGTCGATTGGTCATGAATTTGCTGCTTTGCAGTAAATGACTAATAACCAATCTGCGCGGTTTAACACACAACCGTCGTACTGGGCAACGTAGTGGTTCAGTACGGCGGCTGCACTTATCGTATGTGGTTTATATCTTTCAGCGGTTACAAGATAGAACACCTGCAGGCGATTGAGCGCATTAGGGCTAACATCGCGACCGATTTCATGACGGCCTTCGACAGCACACTCAGCAGCTTGTCACTACTTAACGCGGGGATTATGCTCCGGGCGGTAGTAATTTTTAATTTATCATTTATTTCGGTAGTCCTTTTTTGCATGTTCGCAAGGCCATTACCTTTTCGGCTACTATGAAGCTCGAATCCGCAGCCGTTAGGCGGAACCTGCATAAACGTTGATTGCGAAATCACATAAATATGCGATACCGTTGTTTTGATAAATGCTTTACATTAATGTCAAATGCTGATCGGACTGAGGATAGTGGAGGACAACCCGAATTTGAAGACTCGCACTACAATGATCGCGAAAATATTTTATTTCGGTTGACACGGCACGCTCGTAATCCGGAGCGTGTATGAAAAGCGGGAGGAGCACTTCCGGTCAGAAGCCATTGTTGGGGCCCTGAATGATAAATTGGTTTAGCGGTCGGAACGAATCTGCAATCAACATTAGCGAAAGCCTTCGGTAAAGCAGGGTCTGTGCATTTTCACATAAATATGTGATTGTTTGTCAGGCATTAAAATCTCAGTTTTGCCCTGATTTTGTTCTGGGATGTTTTGATCAGGCAGTTTTTTGTTTAGCAACCTGCAGTGCCAAAGCTTGCAGGTGCCGGCATTTCGAAATAAAACCGAAAGCAATAAATCCAAAAACACGCATTCCTGGCAACAGGAATAGACCCTAATGGGGCAACACAAAATATAAAGCGGTTTTGGACCGAAGGATAAAAGGGATGCCAACTATCAGTATGAAAAAAATACGATAATTTAACGTAAAAATACGTGAATAATGAAGTATTACTACGCACGCTCCCGTTTGTTTCCCGGCTTAGTTTTGCGGTCGGGCAAAAAATTAAAATAGGGAATATGTATTAAAATGCAATGTTGTTTTTATTTATCGAAAATAATACATTAAATTTAAAACTCTTAATATCAAACGCTTGATGTACTAAAATAATACATCAATGCGGAATTTTAAAATTTCATATTCCCCTATTTCCTGATTAAATACGATTTAGATACCTAAATCCGTCAACTTGTGTTTGCGGTGTTATTTCTACTTTAACGGAGTTTTGAAAGGCGTTTCCAAAGGTATCAAAGGTCGTTACAGGGATAAGTGGTCAGGCGTGTGTAAGCCGTTTTTTTGTGTATTAGTTTATTATGATTTTATTTTTATAGCTATGAAAACACATCTACCTTCTTCACGGAACAAATTCTTAACAAAAATCCATTTACTGATAATTGTCATATTATTGGCTTTTTGCAGCGATCTGTCGGCAACGGTAAAACCGGTAAATAAGGCTAAAGACAGGCCGCTTAACAAAGCTGCGTATCATGATCTGAAAGTCGGGGGCCTTTCGACGAAAAGCGCCCCAAATGCTATGGGATTGCCAGAGGTAAGCTACGCCGGCCCCCAGATCTATATGGCGGGTAACACGATAACCCCGCTGAGCCCAACCGGAGCCGCTGTAGCGGCGCCCTCCTACAGCACCCAAACCAGCACATTGGGCTCGGGCTTTAACATTCCGGCGGGCGTAGCGGTTGACTCGAAAGGCAACATATTCATCGGCGATCAAAACAACAACGTAGTAAAAGAAATACTCGCGAACACCAACACCCCGGTCATTATCGGCACAGGCTTTTCAGTGCCGGACGGTGTGGCCGTGGATGCACAAGGTAATGTTTACGTGGCGGACGACGGCAATAACGCGGTAAAAGAGATACCGTTTACCAATGGGACCTACGGCACGCCCATTACATTAGGTTCAGGCTTTTTGCAGCCATTTGACGTGGCGGTGGATACCAAAGGCAACGTATATGTTGCCGACAGGGGCAACAATGCGGTAAAAGAGATCCCGGTTGGCGGCGGGGCAACGTTTGCCATCGGCTCCGGCTTTTCTACACCAACCGGCGTAGCGGCGGATGCTTACGGCAACGTATATGTAGCAGATAATGGCAACAGCGCCATAAAAGAGATACTTACCAACGGAACGATCGTTACCCTTGGTTCGGGCTTCGCCAACCCCTTCACGGTAGCTGTCGACGGTTCGGGGAATGTGTTTGTGGCGGATTATGGCAACCACCTGGTCAAAGAGATCCCGATCAACGGCGGAGCGATCCAGACGGTAGGCTCAGGATACAGCTTTATTTTCGGAACAGCGGTTGACAATGTCAACAATGTTTATGTAACCGATTACGGCAACAATGCGGTAAAAAAGATAGTGCCAACCGGCGGTTACTATATCAAACCGGCATTGCCTTTAGGCTTAAGCTTTAACAATACCACCGGCACCATCAGCGGCACTCCCGTAGCTGCGGTTCCTGCAACTACCTACACCATTACCGCCTACAATCAATATGGCGGCAATTCAACTGCCGTGAATATTACCGTTAGCGCTGTAACCATGACTTACGCCAGCCCGCAAACCTATGTGGCCGGTTCGGCTATTGCACCTTTAAGCCCGACCGGCGGCGGCGCGGCGGCGCCGGCGTACAGCAGCAGCACAACAACGCTTGGTTCGGGCTTTAACATCCCGGCGGGCATTGCCGTTGACGCGAAAGGCAATATATTCATCGGCGATCAGAATAACAACGTGGTAAAAGAGATCCCCGGGGGCACTGGCACCCCGATCACCATCGCCACCGGCTTTTCAGTCCCTGATGGTGTAGCCATCGATGCCCAGGGGAATGTTTATGTGGCTGATGACGGCAATAACCTTGTAAAAGAGATACCTTTTGTAAACGGCAGCTACGGCGCGCCTGTCACAATAGGTTCAGGCTTTTTGCAGCCATTTGATGTGGCGGTGGATACCAAAGGCAATGTATATGTAGCAGACAGGGGTAACAACGCGGTAAAAGAGATCCCGGTTGGCGGCGGTGCAACGTTTGCCATCGGCTCCGGCTTTTCTACCCCAACCGGCGTAGCGGTGGATGCTTACGGCAACGTATATGTAGCGGATAATGGCAACAGCGCCATAAAAGAGATACTTACCAACGGAACGATCGTTACCCTTGGTTCGGGCTTCGCCAACCCCTTCACGGTAGCTGTAGACGGTTCGGGGAATGTGTTTGTGGCGGATTATGGCAACCACCTGGTGAAAGAGATCCCGATCAACGGCGGAGCGATCCAGACGGTAGGCTCAGGATACAGCTTTATTTTCGGAACCGCGGTCGACAATGTTAACAATGTTTATGTAACGGATTACGGCAATAATGCATTAAAAAAGATTAGCCCAACCGGCGGTTATTATATTAACCCAGCCCTGCCGAAGGGCTTAAGCTTTAACAATACCACCGGCACCATCAGCGGAACACCGGTGGCCGCCAGCCCTGCAACGGCTTATACCATTACGGCCTGGAATCAAAACGGCAGCAACTCAGCAACGCTAACCATTACGGTCAACGCGGTAGGAATGAGTTACGCAAGTCCCAAAACTTTTGTGGCAGGTACTGCGATCACCCCGCTGAGCCCAACCGGCGCGGGTGGGGCGGCAGCGCCGGCGTACAGCAGCAGCACGACAACGCTGGGTTCGGGCTTTAACATCCCGGCGGGCATTGCGGTTGACTCGAAAGGCAATATATTCATCGGCGACCAAAACAACAACGTGGTAAAAGAGATACCCGGGGGCACTGGGACCCCGGTCATTATCGGCACAGGCTTTTCAGTGCCGGACGGTGTGGCCGTGGATGCCCAGGGCAATGTTTATGTGGCGGATGACGGCAATAACGCGGTAAAAGAGATACCGTTTACCAATGGGACCTACGGCACGCCCATTACATTAGGTTCAGGCTTTTTGCAGCCATTTGACGTGGCGGTGGATACCAAAGGCAACGTATATGTTG
>Ga0207702_10002913_pt1 | contig 16016 bp, 17 predicted proteins | sample KBSCornC62_FD_184302 | JGI IMG/M metagenome (GOLD analysis project Ga0207702, IMG submission 184302) | Corn rhizosphere microbial communities from Kellogg Biological Station, Michigan, USA - KBS Corn C6-2 (SPAdes) (version 2) | ecosystem: Host-associated > Plants > Roots > Rhizosphere > Soil ...
GTCCGTCATACAGCGTCCAGCGCAGGGCAAGACTTCGCGTCTCACCAGGAACCAGTTCACTGATGATGGGCCCGTGGCGCGTGATCTTGACATCTACGCTCACGTCCGGTTTGCCTTTGACGTGAATCACCTCAACGCGATGCTCAGGCTGCAGCCACCCGGTCGGTGTCTGATATCCTCCCTGCGCATTGCAATTCTCTATGTACACGTCAGTGACGGTCGGGCCCACGTTGGTGAAGCCCCACGCGATGCGCTGGTTGTGTCCGACGATCACATACGGTAATCCGGGCAAGGTCACTCCCGCGACGTCGAATGCGCCAGAGCGCAGATGCGCTTCGTACCAGAGATTGGGCATCTGATGTGCAAGATGCATGTCGTTTGACAGCAGGGGCTTTCCCGTCACCGTGTGCGCACCGGAGATGACCCAATCGTTCGATCCATTTACCGGAGCTATTTCCGGCAGAGTGACTGGCGCAATGCGGTTGCGTGTCACCCCGTTGTCGGGAGAGTCTTCATCGTCCTCATCATCGTCTGAGTTATTGGAATCACTTACATGCTGGCTCAGGTCTTCGCGCATCACGGTGGGCGGACGGTCGTGCCAGGATTGATTCACATATAGCTCAGCAGTCAACTCCGGTCCAAGTTTGGCCAGGATTTTTTCGCGAGCAAGCGCGTCGAAAAAGTAGTGATAGTTCAGGTCTTTCACCATCTGGTTGGCGATGACTATGGAATCCTGAGGTGTCCACGGCTTTGGGGCATAACCCAGAATCCGAAATTCAATGGGGAGATGCTTACGGGCATGGTCGATGTATACATTTACGCCGCGGGCGTAGGACTCGAAAAAAGCGTGCTCTCGCGGTGTAGCCATCTCGATAGATTTATTGGCGGCCGACCGCAGGCCCAAAATTCTCTGTTCGCGGTCAAGCTTGAGAGTTTCGTTGCCCAGAATTTCCGACAATTCGCCGGAGCCAAACCGGCGCATCATGTCCATTTGCCAGAGCCGGTCCTGCGCGGTGACATAGCCTTGGGCAAAAAAGAGATCTTCCAGAGCGGCCGCATCAATCGTCGGCACGCCATGGCTGTCGCGGGTGACCGTTACTGCTGCTGTGAGGCCGTTTACCTGTAAGCGACCGTCCAGTTGGGGCAGCGCGCTGTGCGCGGCATAAAACGCGTATCCGCCCAGGCCTCCGAAGACGACGAGCACGAATAGGAGAAGCCAGAAAACAATGCGGAGCGGGGCAGAACGGCGTAGCGCGGAAGTGGGAATTTCGGCCAGGGAACTCATGAGGCAGCTTCGATTGTATGCCACCGCGGCCACGGAGCGTCCTGAAAATGAATTTCATTTTCAAGATCGCGGTGGTATCCTGACTCTTTCCGTCCCGCCATGCTGCAGAAGCGCATCGATGATCAGCCCAGCCTATCCCGCCAGATGGTCCGCGAGGCCGAGGAGATCCTCCACAGCCACTTGAAGGGCGTGGGCCTGAAGCAAACGGCCCAGCGCGACACGATTTTGCGCACCTTTCTCGAAACTCGCGATCACCTCTCGACCGATGAACTCCATCGGCTGGTCCAGAAGAAGGACGCCCGCATCGGCTATACCACCGTGTACCGCACGCTCAAACTGCTCGCGGAATGCGGCTTGGCCAGCGAGGTCGCGTTTCACGACGGGATTGCGCGTTACGAGCATCAGTACAACCGCCGCAGCCATCACCACATGGTGTGTACGGATTGCGGCAGTTCGGTCGAATTCTTCTCGCCCGAGGTTGGACTGCTCGAGCAGGAGATTGGCCGAAAGTACCACTACCTTGCCACCCGGCACACATTTCAGATCTACGGAGTGTGCGAAGACTGCCGCAGGAAGAATCAGGCTCAGTGACTTGAGGCCATCTTGAGTTCAACTCGATTCAGGTTCTCAACTTTCAGCAGCGCTCCCGGAGCCAGTAGGTCAAATGGGTGAACTGGGATATTTCTCGCGATTCCGAACAGAACAATGGCAGCGCACAGTGCGCGAATCCACCTTCCGGGCAACGTGAATTGGGGCAGCCGCAATCCCCGGAAGTAGAAGACAGCCTGCCAAGCGAGAGCATAGGCGAGAAATGGCAAAAGAAGTACGGTCAGAGGATTCATTGCCCATGCGGCATGGAAGTCGCCATGCAAGAGCTGGTGAACCGCTCGCAATGATCCGCAGCCGGGACAATACAGCCCCGTCACATATCGGAAGGGACAGGGCGGGAAAAGGGTGGATGTTGCGGGATCGAAAACTCGCAGCAGTGTGAGCGCGGCCGCCGATGCGATCCCGATTGCCGCGATGACGAACGTTTTATGGCGATCCTGCATACAGCAATTATCTCGAGTGAAGCCTGCCGACGATCCCAAGGACGACCACCAGACCATAACCGACAAAGGTTAATAATCCCAGGCCAAGGGAAATCCAGCACCACATCTTGGCATTGTTGGAGGAAGCTTGCGCTCCGGCCATATCCCCGAGCTGCAACTTCGTGTTCACCTGGGACGCATAAATAATGGCCGGAATTCCGGTGGGAAGGCAGCAGAAAACGGTGGTCAAGATCGCATAAACCAGATAGTTGGGAACCGCCGCGCCCCCTGGAGGCATCACCACTCCGGTAGTTTGCAAGGGAGGCGCCGACGTGGCTGGCCGCAGATTTCTGCCACATTGAGCGCACACCATCGCATCATCGGCATTTGAGAAGCCGCACTGAGGACAGAAGGGCATGCTTTTCTCCGGTTCGCGGGCGGTTTGCAGGCACGGGCCGCAGCGAATTCGCACGAACATACTATCGGCGATGGTGTGCGTCAATGCGCTAGCTTGATTCCACCCATTTGTCGCCCGCCCCGGCTTTTGATATGGTGCCCGCAATGCATGAGATCGAGGGGCCAGTCCAATCTTGTCCGGAATGTTTCGCGCAAATGCCCGTAGGAGCCAGTTTCTGTCCGGCTTGCGGCAGGTCGATGCAGGTGATTGCGAAGGCGCACGGCAAAGTGGGGGGCCTTCCGGAAAACCTGGCTGGAGCTCTCGCCTATTTCACATTCCTGCCTGCAATCGCATTTCTCCTCCTGCAGCCATATCGTAAGAACCGGTTCGTGCGATTTCACGCGTTGCAGTGTCTCCTATTCACGGTGGCAACGATTCTGATCGCGCTCTTGCTTTGGCTCGCGAGTCTGGCTTTGTTCGCGGTTCCTGTGCTGGGACCGCTGCTGGTCGTCCTTGTTGCTGCAGTTGCGACACTGGCGGCAATATTTGCGTGGCTCGTATTAGTGATCAAAGCCTTCCAGGGAGCGACCTACAAACTCGCGCTGGTGGGCGAGTTTGCCGAGCAATATGCCGACAGGATTTAGAGCGAGCCTCGAATTCCATTGCGTTGCGTGCTTGTTTTTGTTATTTTGCCGCGAACGTTGACCCGGACCCCGACTTCATGGAGGATCATCATGGCTTATTGCAGCACCTGTGGAACGCAGATCCCGGACGGTTCTACGACCTGTGCTGCTTGCGCAAGTCGCGTTTCCGGAGGCCCATCTGCAGTGACCGCGGCTTCTTCTCAGGGAATGACCGACAACGTTGCAGGCATGCTCGCTTATGTGACGATTATTCCGGCGATTGTGTTCCTGGTCGTGGCTCCCTATAACCGAAATCGATTTATCCGCTTTCACGCCTGGCAGTGCATTTTTCTCTGCATCGCATGGACGGTTTTGTGGATTGTGCTCAGCATTTTCGCGCACATTCCGTTTCTCGGTTGGCTGAGCATTTTGCTGTGGCCCCTCATCGGGCTGGGTGGGCTCATCCTGTGGATTGTGTTACTGCTGAAGGCAAACCAGGGAAAAATGTTCAAGTTGCCCATGATCGGTGACATGGCGGAGAAGCAGGCGAACGCGATGTAGCGCGTGCTCGGTCGCCCTTTGGTGTCGACTTTTCGCGTGAGCGAGTCGCCTGATCTTACCCACGCTCTTCGGTCCGGAGGAATCGCAGCCAACTCCTGCGCTTGACTTTCTTACTCCAAGCTGTCAATCCTATTAGCTTTTCACCTACGGGGGAGTAACGAACCAAAACCAACTCCCCGCGCGGGAATTCTGCACGATTGAGGAATGCATTGCGAATCCGTGTTTTCTATCACGACAAGTGTTTCGACGGAGCTTCGTCTGCCGCGTTGTTTTCCCGTTTTTACCGCGAGCGCATTCGCAGTGATGCAGAATTCACCTTCACCGGCCTGGTACACCGGGCGGGCGCCCTGTTTGACGAGAACCAGTTTGATGGCGAGGAGAACGCCATCGTCGATTTCAAGTACTCCAGTTCCCCGAATATCACATGGTGGTTCGATCATCACGAGAGCGCATTTCTCACGCCAGCCGATGCGGAACACTTCGAGCAGGACCAGAGCAATCGCAAATTCTACGATCCGGATTTCAAGTCGTGTACCAGTTTTATCGCGATGATCGCGCAGCAACGCTTTGGTTTCAATCCCGCCCCCGTAGCCGATCTCGTGTATTGGACTGACGTCATCGATGGAGCTCTCTATCCTGATGCCAAAACCGCAGTCGAGATGAAAGCGCCCGCCATGAAGCTGACGATGGTGATCGAGTCGGCGCCCGATCATGAGTTTGTGCCCAATCTCATCCCGCTGCTTGCAACGAAACCGCTCGGCGAAATTCTGGAGGAGCCTTTTGTCGCGCCATTGTTGCCGCCCCTGCTTCGACGTCATGAACTGTCAGTGGGCATTCTGAAAGAGCGTACGGAATGTAAAGACGGAACTATCTTCTTCGACGTGACCGACCAGGACCTTGAGGGCTACAACAAGTTCATTCCTTACTACCTCAATCCGGAGTCGGTCTATAGCGTGGGATTGAGCAAGAGCAGTTTCCGCGTGAAAGTATCCGTAGGATCGAATCCATGGGCTCCGCAGCAGCCGGAAGTAAATCTGGCACGGATTTGCGAGCGCTACGGTGGAGGCGGTCATGCCCGGGTGGGTGCTATCTCGTTTAACGTAAACCAGCACGCAGCGGCGATCAAAGCGTCGCAGGAAATCGTCGCAGAGTTGCGCGATGCGATCCGAAAAAAGCCTGCGGCAAGTACTAGGTAAGCCCGGACGCTTGCCTCCGGGATTACACCATTATTGCTGAGGAGGCGCCGTGAGTGTTCGAGGCCTGATTCTTCTATGTGTCGGCGGCATAATTTTCGCCACGAGTGTCCAGGCGCAGAGCGGGCCGAATCAATTATTGTTGGCCCTCAGCAAGAAGGATCAAACTCTCGCGATTGTCGATCCCGCCAGCCTGAAAGTTCTCGCGCGCATTCCGGTGGGCAATGATCCGCACGAGGTGATTGCTTCTTCAGACGGCAAGACAGCCTATGTCTCCAATTATGGTTTCGGAGCATACAACACCATCGCAGTGATTGATCTGGTAGAGAAAAAGGCTCTCCCGGCAATCGATCTCGGACCATTGCGCGGTCCCCATGGCCTGGCATTTGTTTCCGGCAAGACGTGGTTCACTGCAGAGGCTGCAAAAGCGATTGGCAGCTACGATCCAAAGATGGGCAAAGTCGATTGGATTCTGGGCACTGGCCAGGATCGCACTCATATGATCTGGGTCGCGGAGGATCAAAAGCGCATTCTCACCACGAATGTGAACTCGGGCAGCGTGAGCATCATCGACAAGGTGCCGCCGCGAGCGGCGGGTCCGCCTGCCGGTACCGCAAACAATACGCCGCCTCGCCCGACTCCTCCCGGAGGTGACTGGGAGCAGACCGTGGTGAAAGTCGGTAACGGCTCTGAAGGATTCGATGTCTCGCCCGACGGCAAAGAGATCTGGGTAGCAAACTCTCAGGACGGCACAATCTCCATCATCACTGTTGCCTCCAAGAATGTGACCGACACCATATCCGCGAATGTCCCGGGAGCCAACCGGTTGAAATTCACTCCCGACGGTGCGCGAGTCCTGGTCTCCAGCCTGCGTACTGGAGAGCTGACAATATTAGAGTCAGCGACACGCAAGGAAATCAAGCGTCTGAAATTGGGACACGGCAACGCGGGCATTCTTGTACAGCCCGATGGTGAGAGGGCTTTCGTTGCCTGTTCCCCCGACAACTACATTGTCGTCATCAATCTGAAGTCGCTTGACGACGTGGGACACGTTGATGTTGGTCAAAACCCCGACGGGCTGGCGTGGGCCGTAAGGCGCTGAAGATCACATGTGCCCGCACAGGGATAGACAGTATGGTGCTCGCAAGTACGCGTGATAACCTGCGTGAGTAAGTTTCGTGCGCATGCGCCATCCCACGCCAGAACCACCTCGCCGCCAAAGGCGCGTGCTCCAGACGGTAGCCACCCTCGAATTTTCCAAAGGCGTTTTCGTGACGCTGATGGGAATCTGCGCCCTTTTGCTGGTGCACAAAGATGCCTGGCTCTACGCGGAAAGCATTCTTGCGGTGTTTCACATCAGCACCGACCGCCGCATAGCGCAAATCTTTCTCAACTTTGCCGACAACATAACGGATTCCAAACTCTGGGCTGCCGCATGGCTCGCATTTGCGTACTCCGTACTTCGCTTCACTGAGGCCTACGGCCTTTGGCGATGCCGCACTTGGGCCGAATGGGTGGCGGCGGTTTCCGGCACTCTGCTTCTGCCGCTGGAAGTGCGTGAACTATTTCGCCGCGTGACTCTGCTGCGTTGCGGTCTACTGATCGGAAATGTGGCGATCGTGCTCTACATGGTCTACGTCATCCTTGCGAATCGCCGCCAGAAAAAGACGACAGGCTGCTCTCAGTAGCAACGGTGCAAGAATTCACCTGCCGTCGATGGCTCTCGCACTTCTTTATCAGTAGCCCCGTAAATCACTGTATTGGCGTAAATTGCCGGTTTTGTCATCCTGGGCACAGCGAAGGTCTGTGTACTCTTTTTGCTGGAGGACGTCATGCGTTTCTCTCCTGCGTTTCTGCTCGTTCTACTCGTTGCCCCAATGTGTTCCGCGCAAGACACGAATTTCGCGTCGGGACCCAATTACCTGATCGCAACGTCCGACACGACGTTTCTGCATCCAATTGCGACCCCCAGTATGTCCCTGGATGCGCCGCTGCCCGCCATTCCAAGCCCGCCGGAATTTGGCGGTGGCAATGCGGATCAGTCATACGTTTCAAATCCCGAAGCCGAGCGTCAACCCAACTTGTTTGCTATTTATTACGGTTACCCAGAGACTCCCGTTATCGAGCTGGCTGGTACTCCTGACATTGAACCGCCTCCCAGCATGAGCGACACAGGCTTTGCTGTGACAGACTCTGCCACACCTGGCGAACTTGGATTCGGAATGCCCGTGGGAGAAGCTGCCGCGTTCTGGAAGACTCACAAACGTGCTGCGCCGCGCGTCTACACCAATGCCGATATCCAGAGATTTCACCGGAGTTAGGTAAGCGGAGCAGGGCACGCGATTCGCAAGACCTGCGCCACGTTCGCGCCGTCGAGTAAGGCGAATCGAGACTCCGTGTTAGCCTTTAGAGCACTTCACTTCGTCTCGGGGAGTTCATGCACGACGCCAATCCCTCGCATTTGGATCTGCAAGCTATTGCAAAAGAGATCATGGAAGAGCACGGATTCGAACCAGACTTTCCTGGGGCAGTTTCCGATCAGCTCGCCAGCTTAAGGAAGAATCCTCCACGGGTCGCGGTCAGCAATGAGGTCCGCGATCTGCGCAACCTGCTCTGGTCTTCCATCGACAACGACACGTCCCGGGATTTGGATCAGCTCGAAGTGGCCGAGCGTGGCTCCAATGGAGACGTGAAAATCATGATCGGCATCGCGGATGTCGATGCGTTCGCCGCTAAGCAGAGTCCGATTGACCAGCATGCGGCCAACGAAACCACAACCGTGTACACAGGCGTGCGTAACTTCCCCATGCTGCCGGAAGAGCTATCCACGGGCATTACGTCGCTGTTGGAAGCCCAGGACCGGCTCGCCGTTGTAACAGAGTTCGTGGTCGACTCCAAAGGCACGGTTAAATCGTCGAGCCTCTATCGAGCACTGGTGCGCAATCAAGCACAACTGCAGTACAACTCGGTCGGGGCATGGCTGGAAGGTGGGTCCGAGGCTCCGGCCAAAGTTCGCGATAACAGTGATTTACAGGATCAACTGAAATTGCAGGATGACGTGGCCCAAAGGTTGAAAGAGCAGCGCCACGAGAACGGCGCCCTCAGCCTTCAAACCAACGAGGTCCATCCCCTCGTGCTGAATGATCAGGTGATCGATATTGTGAAGCAGCAGAAAAACCGGGCCACGGACTTGATTGAGGACTTCATGGTCGCCGCGAACGGAGTGGTGGCGCACCGGCTGGAAGGTGTTTCCTCGCTGCGCCGCATTGTGCGCACTCCCAAGCGTTGGGACCGCATCGTGCAACTCGCGGCCGCAAAGGGAGAAAAACTTCCCGCTGAACCGGACTCGAAAGCGCTGGACCAGTTCCTGATTGGTCAGAAGGCGGCAGATCCCGATCACTTCGCGGATCTTTCCCTGGCAGTGATCAAGCTGATGGGACCGGGCGAATATGTTCTTGAGAGGGCGGGAGAATCGGTGTCCGGGCACTTCGGCCTTGCGGTGCAGGATTACACGCATTCCACCGCGCCCAACCGCCGCTTTGCCGATATGGTCACGCAACGTCTGATAAAGGCGCTAATCGTTGGAGCCACGAATCCGTATTCCGACGATGAATTGAGTGCCATTGCGGCGAACTGTACGCAAAAAGAAGATGCCGCCCGGAAAGTCGAACGTGAGATGTCGAAGAGGCTGGCGGCGGTCGCGATGCAGCAACGGATCGGAGAAGTCTTCGACGCGATCGTCACGGGTGTAACCGATCACGGCACTTTTGTTCGCGTGTTGCAGCCGCAGGTGGAAGGACTTCTGGTGCAGGCGCACGGACTGGACGTCGGAGACAAGTTACGGGCAAAACTCATCAGCGCCAATGTGCAGAAGGGCTACATCGATTTTGCGCCGGCATAGTTTCTATTCAGTTACCACGGCCTTTACCAGATTGCGCGGGTGATCCACGTCGTAGCCTTTGTTGATAGCGACATGGTACGCGAAGAGCTGAAGCGGAATGACCTCGACAATAGGCAACAGCAGTTCTGGTGCGGCGGGAACATAAAAAACCTGGTCGGCGATAGCCGAAACGTCCTTATCTCCTTCGGTGGCTACGGTCACCAAGGGTCCCTTGCGCGACCTGACTTCCTTCATGACCTCCAGCGTCCTGCGATAGCGCAACACCGAATCAGGATCGCGGTGATCGCAGGTCGCAATCACTACTACGGGCAATTTGTCGTCCACTAGCGCGTTAGGACCGTGCTTCAGTTCGCCTGCCGGATAACCCTCGGCGTGAGCGTAGGAGATCTCCTTGAGCTTGAGCGCTCCCTCACGAGCGATCGCATAATGGACTCCGCGGCCAAGGTAGAGAAATTTTTCAGCGGTGAAATGCACGCGCCCAAATTCCTCGGCCAGGCTGTCCCACTTGCTCAGTTTCTCTTCGATAGCTGCGGGAAGGCGCATAAGTCGCTGCAAGTATGAGCGCGTGACTTCCGAAGTCATACGCCCGCGCTTCCGCGCGAGGAACAGGGCCATGAGGTACAGGATCGTGAGCTGGGTCGTAAAACTTTTGGTTGCGGGGATCGAGAGTTCAGGTCCGGCTCCTGAAATCAGCGCCGCGCCGGCCTCACGCACGATCGTGGTGTCCGGCACGTTCGAGATGGCGATAGTCTTCACGCCCCGGGTAAGGGCTTCGCGCTGCGCCGCAATGGTGTCGGCCGTCTCGCCTGACTGCGTGATGACCATGACAATCGGTTCCACTGCGGCGTGCGTCGAGCGGTAGCAGTATTCACTGGCGTATTCCACGTCCACGGCCACGCCCGAGAGATCCTCGATCATGATCTCGCCGGCAAGCCCGGCGTGGCGGCTCGATCCGCTGGCCGCGATGATCAACTTTTCAAAAGTAAGCAGTGCGCCGGCAATTGCTTCCAATTCACCGGGGAAGATGATGTCATCTTTCAGATGTTTTTCGATTGTCTGGGCGATGGCCGTGGGCTGCTCATAAATCTCGCGGCGCATGGCGTGCGCAAATTTTCCTTTATTGCTTGTGGATGCTCCGCCCTTCATGTTTTTCGTCCGGGCGTCGGGACGATTGCCGTTGCTCTGCCTCTGTTTGCTAGCACTCATGATGGCTGTGGGTGAGAATAAATGATCCTGTGTTGAGAAGCCAAACGAGCTAAGCGAAGCGTGAGAGCCCGAAGTGACTAATGAACCGTGCTCCCCTCAAAATGGGCTTCAATCTCTTCCAGCGTTTTCCCCTTGGTCTCAGGCAGGAACCAGGTTGCGGTAACGAAGTAAATGACTGTGCAGGCGGCGAATCCGAAGAACATCGTCGAATATCCATGCTCGCCGACTGTGGGTAAGAAGATTGCTGCAATCGCGGTGGAGACAGCCTGATTGAGCACCAGGGCGATGCTCATGCCATTCGAACGGATGCGAGTTGGCATCAATTCCGAAAGCGCGAGCCATACGCACACGCCGGGACCAACGGCATAGAAGGCCATAAAGATGAAGAGCGCGATCGCCACAATCCAGCCATGGCTGGCAGAGGGGACAGGAGTTATCAGTGCGTTCTCAATCTTCAGCGGGGCGGTGCGCGCCAATTCCAGATCGCCGAACGGATTTGAGAAGAACGCATTCACCCGGTTTGCGGGAACACAGTCGTCACGCCTGATTTCGATGGGCTTCGCCGCAGGATCGTCGGATCGCACGGCCTGGCTGGCCGCGCGAAAATCTCCGTATGAGTAAATCACCACCAGAGAGGTTGGCGCTTGGGTGGCCGCCTTATCGGACGCCGCCAGCAACCTGGATGCAGTGTCTTGGTTATAGGCCAGAGCAAGAGTCTGCTCGGGCGCGACCATTGCCTGCAACGCGGATCCTGAATCGACACTTAACTTTTCCGTCTTGCGGAACAGAACCCCCGTGCACAACATCGAAAAAATGATTCCAGCCGTACCCAGAGAAAGCAGGAACTTGCGTCCTTTTCGATCTACCAAAACAACCCCAGCGAAGGTGACGAAAAAGTTGACGAATGTGAACAGCACATAGCCAAGGTGGGCCGCAAAATCGGACAATCCGCTCTGCAGCAGGATGTTCGTGTTGTAAGCGATGAGCGAATTAATGCCGGTTGTTTGATTGCACGCGAGAATGATGCAAGCCAGCACGAATGGAATTACATATTTCCGCCGCAGGAGCGAATCCTTCACTTTCGCACCGGAGGCTTGCTTTGTCGTTTCTGCCGACGCCAGATCCTGCATATCTTTCAGCTCGAGATCGGCCTGCTCCGTGCTCCTGGAACGCAGCAAAGCGGCGTACGCAGCGTCGCTTTTTCCTCGCTTGAGGAGCCAGCGAGGCGATTCCGACAACAACAAGCTGCCAATCACGAACAGAATCCCCGGGGGCAGAGATACCCAGAAGATCCCGCGCCACGCGGAATTCTTAAACGCAAAGATCGCGCTAGCATCGCCGCTCTGCGCGATGTGTTCAAGGCGGAAGCTGAAGAGTAATCCAATGAGAGCAGCTGTCGCGATGCCCGCCGTCAGCAGCCATTGAAAGACTCCCGTCCCCTTACCACGGCTCGAGGCAGTCAAGCACTCCGCCAGATAGAGAGGAACCACTACTCCAATCAGACCAGCGCTCGTACCTTGTAAGAGCCGTCCAAAGACTAGCGGACCGTAACCGTGCGCCAGCGCGATCATCGGGATGCTGATCACGAACATGACGCCGCTGAGCGCCATCAGCGCCTTTCGACCTATCCAATCTGCCAAGAGTCCGGCGAATAGCGTAGAGATGACGCTTCCCAGCAGCACCGCCGCCACGATTATGGAGAGTTGGCCACGATTCAGTTCCGAGGTTGCTTCCAGGTAGGGAAGCGCTCCCGCAATAATCCCGACATCGACTCCGTATAGCAGTCCTCCCAATCCAGCGACGACCAGGAGAAAGCGGTTATAAGAAATCCTCTTGCTGTCGAGCATCGCGGCACTGCCCGTTACCGGCTGCGTCGTCATAAAGGTATTTGCACCTGGTGATCCTCTGATCTCAAAAACAGGCCCTGGCGGGTCGAGCTTGGCAAAGGCATTCGCATTGTAACTGTCCCCTGAGATTCACGCGAGGGTCCTCACTTTTCCACTCTCACGCGCCGTGTGGTCTCGGCGCACAGGGTATGCGGGCCCACACTCCCGGCGAAGTTGGCCGCTAATTTGGCGACAACACGAGTAAAGAGGGCGGCATCCTAGCTGCAGGTTGGTGACGGACTAAGGGATTCCTCCATAATTTCCGCTCAGGAATAGGAGTGACACATGAGCGCAGGCGAAAATCCAAACATGCAGGCATTGCAGGATCCCGCACGGCAGCTTCCGCCCGCAGATCTTTTCCTTGCCCCAAAGGTTGCGGCTGCCGCTGACTACGTGGGCCGCATGCAAGCCCAAGCTGGGCATTTTTTCGCGCACGCCTATGACACTGTGTGCGATCGTTCAGTCTCGTGGTTTCAAGGGGTGCGGGGCCGCAGCCAGCGCCTCAAAGAAGAAAATCCTGTCGCCCTTCTCGGTGGGATAGCGGGTACGGCGTTCGCAGTTGGCGTCGCGGTTCGCATTTGGAGGTCAAGCCGGTAATGCCTGGCACTGAAAACAACGGCCGAAGCCTGATGGGAATCTTGGGCGAAATGAAAGGCCAACTGCAAGAGTTTGTTCAGACCCGCATTGAGTTGTTGAGACGCGAAATACAGGAGAAAGGCGCCACGCTTAAGGCTGCGATTCCGCTCGCCGTAGCCGGTGGCCTGTTTCTTACCACCGCTTTCCTGGTATTTTCGCTGGCTCTGGCAGCTTTGATCGCTGTGGCATTCCCGGATAATCCTTACCGGTGGTTTTTTGGATGCCTGGCAGTCGCCGTTCTCTGGTCGGTCGTGGGAGCGGGCGCTCTCTTTGCCGTAAAGCGACGGCTTAGCAAGCAAACCATGACACCGCAAAAAACGATTGAAGTTCTGAGCGGCGACAAAGTCTGGTTGCAGAATGAAGCGAGGAACGATTATGAGCGCGTCTCCCAGCCCCGAACGTTTGGAAATACGAGCTCTCCAGCAGCGTGAGCGCATTCACCGCACTGCCCTGGAATTGATCTCCAAGGTGGATGATGCCAAACAACGCCTCACCCTGTCCTATAATGTACGCGCACATTTTGCCGTCACATCCTTGATCACAGTTTCAGTTTCCTTCCTATGCGGGTATGCGGTCGCGGGTATGTTCACGGAGCGGTAAGTCCCACCCGGTGGACATTGTCGACCAGCCCTCTGGACAGCGATACACCAGCCTCTTCGAGTCTTTTTCTCTGGCAGGTTCGCTGCCGCATCGGCTACCATCTGAATCCAAGACGCAAAATTGCCTGTTCTTCCCCACCTCTTGATGCGAAGCCCTCGTAGAACTTCCCCCCAATTTGTGTGTTCGGTTTTCATCATGCTGCTTGCGACGGCAGCCCTAGCGAAGACTACCGGCTATGTCGTGGTCGTTCCGGTCGCAAACATGTATTCCGGGCCAAGCGATAAGACCGACGTAGTCTCGCAAGCGATCTACGGCAGTAACGTGGCGCTGGTGGTTGCACGTGGAGAGTGGTCGCGAATTCAGACTTCCGATCACTACAAGGGCTGGGTGCCGAGCCGTCACGTCCGAATACTGCTTACCGGGACTGGTTATGCAACGGCAGGCCCGACGGTGCAAGTTGAAAGCCTGTTCGCGAACATTTATGCCGAACCCGACTTTGCCAAACATAAACCGCTTCTCACGCTTCCCTTTGAAACCCGACTGGAAGCAGTTCCCGACGCCAAGTTGAAAGATGGAAAGCCTGTTCCAGACGGCTGGCTCCAGGTGCATCTGCCCGACCTGCGAAGCGCGTGGGTACAGGTGGGCGACGTCATTTCTGACCCCAAGCTGTTGTCGATCCCGGAAACGATCGCACTGGCGAAACGCTTTCTCGGGATCCCTTACCTGTGGGGAGGGCGTTCGAGCTTCGGTTTTGATTGTTCCGGATTTACCCAGATGCTGCTGCGCGCTCGCGGAATCAACCTGCCGCGTGATGCCGATCAGCAAGCTGCGTGGACTGGAGTTACTGCTATCGAACGCAAGCATCTGCAAGCTGGGGACCTGCTTTTTTTCGGTTCCTCCCCCAAAAAGATCACGCACACGGGTATGTACATCGGCGACGGGCAGTTCATTCACGACAGCACGAACGATCATCCCGTGGTGCAGATCAGTCGACTTGATGCCGAGCCATGGACCAAGCTGCTGGTCGCATGCCGCCGCGCCAAGTGAGTCTTGCCTCGAGATTTTCCTATAAGCAAAAATCCCCCGCTTTCCGCGGGAGGCATGCGCAAGAAAGCGGGGGCCCCCCTTGCCGAATCTCTATCTAACCGGTTCGCCCGGAAGCTGCCGCGCGCGCTTGCTCCGGCTCCGATGAGGCAGTTTTGTCCGATCCGGCCGCCGTCGCTCCTTGTGGCTGTTTGCCGCAAAGTTCGATTACTTCCGCAATACGCTGAAGCTCATGCTGCATGGCCATCTGCCAATTGCGGAGCGATTCTTTTTCCTGCCCGATCACATCGCGATTGTGCTCAATGCGTTCGGCATAGTGCGCCCGGACTCGCTCCATTTCTTGCTCGATCTGACTGTTCTCACGAGTTTTAGCAGCTTCGAACTCTTCCAGCTGTTTCTTCTTACTTGATTCATAAGAGTTCAATGCCTCTTGTCGGCGCGTGGCGTCGCGAAGAACCTGTTCCACCGAAGTGCCGGCTGCATCGAGCGCCATCAACACCGACGCGCGCTTGACCTCTTTCGACAGGTCGCGGATGCGCTGGCTGTTCAGCATATCTACAACCTTCGGAATGCCATAGCCCGAAGCGGGGTTCATGATTCCTGCCGCATGATAGATGTCGTCATAGGAAAGCATCTCTTGCGGTCGAGCGCTATTGGTGTCGGCTACAGGTGTCAGTGGCTTGTTCACGAGAACCTCCTTGGGGTTGGCTGGTTCGGGCCGATCCTGCTCCTTGGCGCGACGCCAGAAGTTGGGAAAGAGGCTTTTCGGTTGCATATCTTTCCTTTCGAGGCGAGGGGGCGCGCCTGAATTCGCAGAAGTGCTGGGAGACTCGGAAGATTTCATGTGCGTGCCTGCCACGGCAGAATTCCTGATCACCGGGAGTGCTTCTGGAGACTCAATCCGGGACCGTGTTCCTTGCCCAGCCTGCGGAGCAACCGGGCTGACCGCGGCAGTGCTCTGACACTCTCGCCGCGTACGTTCAGCCTGTAATGCCCTCAGAAGTGGATGATCTGTCGTCGCCTCTGCTGCTTTGGGCTGGATTGCATTGCTGGCGCTGATTCGGGATTTGCCCGTCGAGCCACCCGATGATGCAAGCCGTGTAGCCGGTTCGCGCCTTACACCCACGAGGAAGTCGCGCCCGTCCTGGCGGCAGTTCCTGGCCACCGCTGCGAATTGCTCCCGGTGCCAACGGATCGTGACCACCGACCCCACGGCTAGCGGACTCCTGAGCCGAACGCACGCACCCGATGCCGACGTGTCTTCCAGCGTCGCGGACGCGCGGCACGGAACTCCAGTCGGATCCTGCCAGGAGATCTCGGCCACCGCCCACATGAGCATGCGCGATTCGATGTCACGCCCGTCCATGCCATGTGTATCGGCCAAAGTGGCGAACAGTTTAGTTACCACTGGAGTTGGCCCGGAACATAGCGGCCGCAGTGCCGTCGAGCAGCTGGGCGTCGACTGCGTGGCTAAGAACGCTTGTGGAATAGCTGCATCAGCCCGGACGCGGGCAGGTCCGGAGAGAGAAACTGCGCTTCGTGTCCTGCATTCCGCGCCAACGTCTCGGCAGCAAGATACCCGCTGCGGACTGCGCCTTCCATGGTGGCTGGCCATCCGGTGGCGGTCCAGTCTCCGGCGAGAAAAACGCGCGG
>Ga0207702_10002916_pt1 | contig 16014 bp, 24 predicted proteins | sample KBSCornC62_FD_184302 | JGI IMG/M metagenome (GOLD analysis project Ga0207702, IMG submission 184302) | Corn rhizosphere microbial communities from Kellogg Biological Station, Michigan, USA - KBS Corn C6-2 (SPAdes) (version 2) | ecosystem: Host-associated > Plants > Roots > Rhizosphere > Soil ...
CGGGGCCGCCTCGGGGACCGTCAGCTGCTTGGTGGTCTCGATCGGGCGGCCGACGGTCGTGCTGACGGCGCGCAGGATCTCGTCGCGGTCGCGGACGCCGTTCTCGTTGAACACGACGCGGATCTTCGTGAGCTGCTCGGGCGTGGCGAACCTCGTTGTCAAGGTCTGGCCGTTCGGTGCCGCCGTCTTCTGTTTCGCGGCGTCCTCGGCGCGCAGCTCGACCAGGATCGACCTCGCCTCGGCCTGCGTCAGCTGCGCCAGGTCGGTGATGTCGCGGCGCACCATCGCCGAGACGGCGGCGAGCCCGGACTTCGGGTTGTCGATGCCGCGCACGGCGCGCAGTCCACCGACGAGCGCGTCGATCTGTGTCTGGTCGGCGGTCGGCACCAGCGGCGATGGCGGGGAGGCCTGTGGCATCGTGGCCCACGGGTCCTCGTCCGTCGCCGTCTCTGCCGCCAGGGCGGCCCAGCGCGCGTCATAGGCGCCCTGCAAGTCGGTGCCGTCGGCGATGCTCACACCGCCGCTGTTCGCACGAGTGCCGATCTCGCCGCCGATCGCCTGGAGCGCCTGACGGCTGTCCGCGGCACCGATGCGGGCGCGGACGTCGGCGAGCCACTGCGGGTCGGTGACGACCTCGGCGGCACGCTCGTAGCTGGTTGCATCCGGGTCAGGCTCGTCAGTGGGCAGCGCGAGCAGCTGAAGCAGCGCGATTCGGTAAGCCACGGACATCGCCTTCGCGGTGCCCTTGTCGCCGGAGTCGAATGCTTCGCCAGGGACGACGACGTCCAGGTGGTCGCCGGCCGGTCCCCAGAACTGGTAGCGGACCTGCACGGTGCACTGCTGCATCGGGGTGCGGTTGCCACCGGTGAGGATGTCGCGGTAGGTCGCGGTCTCCAGGACGGGGGTTGGGACGACGCCGGCCTTGCGCAGCGCTGGGCCGACGGCGTTGACGACGGCGTCGATGCCGCGGAAGTGGAACTTCTGCCCGGGGTTCCAGCCGTCCTTGCCGACGTGGGTGACGTCGGCCATGACGGAGCCGATGAGCTGGATGATGTTCGGGGTAGCGGTCTCGGTGGTGTTCATGATGTTGCTCCCGCAGTGGTCACGGTGGTCTGGTCGATCGCCCGGCTCGACGCGCACGGCGCGACCTTGAGCGGGGCGCTCAGCAGCCCGTAGCGGTAGGCGATCGTGATGGCCTGAACGCGGTCACGAGCCCCGAGCCGACGGAGCAGCGCACCGATGTGCTTGAACGTCCGGTCCAGGGACAGCCCCAGAGTTGCGGCGACGTCCTCGGTGGAGCCGCCGGCGTCCAGGCAGGCCAGGATCTGACGCTCGCGCCGGGTCAGCACGATCGGCTCGGTGGCGGTGTAGTTGAGCCGGCCGGACTGCTCCGCCTCCGCGAGCAGCGCGTAGCGGCGGCCGAGCTCGGCGTGGACGTCGGCGCGGCACAGAGCCTTGAAGCTGCCACGACGGGTCAGGCTCTCGGCGATCGCCAGATGCGCCTCGGCCTGCTCGCGCAGCTTCGCGACGATGACCTGGCTGATCTCGTAGTCGAGGTCTGACATCACACGCTCACCCCCAGAAGGCGGCCGGCGAGCAGGACCAGCCGGTCGTACCGGCCGGTGTCCGGGTAGTCGTACAGGTGGCCGGCCACGTCTGCGCAGCAGCGGCGCATGTCGCAGCCGACGGCGGTCAGCTCTCGGTCCAGGACGTCGGCGACCTGCTCGGCGGTGAGCGCGTCCGGGTCCACGGTCAGGTCGTGTGCGAGCAGCTCGGCGACGACGGCGACGGTGAGGACGATGGTGGGCTCGTCGACCTGCTCGGCGCTGGCCCAGTGGAAGTTCTCGCCGGGCAGGTGCGGCGTGAAGCACTTCAGCGTGACGTCGTCGGTGGCGGTGCGCAGGTGGTAGACGGGCCGGTGGTCGGAGTCGACCGACACAACCCGGGGCAGGGTCGCGGTGGTCACCGTTCCGCCTCCTTCGGGAACGCGGCGAGCGCGGCGTGCGGCTGCCAGTCGACGACCTCGACGGTGCGGGTGGTGGCCTTGCCGACCTGGCTGAGCCGTGCGTACACGTGCAGCGGGAACGGGCCGAACATGGCCTCGATGCCGCCGTACTCGCCGCTGTGGCGCTGGGTGACGGTCGCGCCGGCCTCGGCGGCGTCCTCGGCCAGGGAGGCGATGCGGTCGGGCACGTCCTTGCCCTCGCCGCAGTGGTCGCCGACGAAGACGTTGATGTCGTGGCCGCGCAGCCGGATCAGGGGGGCGATGTCGGGTCGGGCCTGGATGAGCGCGGCGAGGTTGCGCAGGCCGTCCATGGCGAGGTTGATGCGGCCGAGGGCTTCGGCGACGTCCATCTGCTCGGCGTCGGTAACGGCGGGGCGGTCGTCGAGGGCGGTCACAGCGAAGCCTCCGCCCGGATCTCGTTGGCGACGCCGTCCACGAGGTCGGCCTCGACCTCGGCGACGGCGGTCAGGACCTCGGCGCGCAGCTGGTGCTCAGCGAACAGCCACACGTTCTGGATCGTGTCGAGCTTGCGCACGACGTCGGTCGTCAGGCGCGTGATGGCTTTGGCGGTGTCGGCTTCGATGCCGAGCAGGGCGTCGGCCCAGTCGGTGCGCGGCGCGGCCTGGTTCAGCAGCTTGGCGAGCGGCGCGGTGACCATGGTCAGGGCGTGGCGGATCTGCTCGGCGGGGGTCGGCGGGGCGTCGGCGGCACGGAGCTCGCGCAGAACCTCGGCGGCGATGCCGGGACGTCCGGCGAGCGGAGCCGGGGCGACGCCGCGCGGCTTCTCGACGGGGACAAGCGCCTCGTCGTGGCGGGGGCGGTGCTTGGTCAGTACCATCGGTACATCACCTCTCGTTATGAGGGCTCAGGTGGTCAGGCCCCGGTCCGTTGCTGCGGATGCGGGGCCCTGTGCTACGCGGCCTGCGGCAGCGTGGCGGTCTTGGCGCGCTTGGTGGGCGCGACCAGGCGGGGGTTGATGATGAAGGCGAGGTGCTTGATCTCCTCGTCGGTGAGGGGCGGCCAGTCGGCAACGACGGCGGCTCCTGCGGCGAATATGCGGTCAAGCTCGCGCTGACGGCGCTCTGCCGGACTCACGACGCGATTCCGGTAAGCGCTCGCACATCGACGTCCAGCGCCTCTGCGATGCGGGTGCACATCCTCTTGCGCGGCGTGATGTCGCCCCGTTCGAGGCGACAGATGTAGCCGGAGCTAACGCCAATGCGCCTGCCGAGCTCACGCTGGCTCAACCCGCGAAGCTTGCGGATTTCCTGGATGGTGATCGGGTTAGGCTCGTTCACAAAGCCGATCGTAAGCCGATTCTGCTTACTCTCACAACCCCTGCGCGCTGCTTATTTTCTGCCAAGATCGCTTACTGTGCTGCTAGAGCGAGTGCGCCAGGGAAGCGCTACGGCGCACAGTCGTCGGCAAAGCGCTGGTTATGACCTTGAGTGGGTGCTATTCCGCTGCCTTGCGATCAGGCATCATTGGCACCATGGAGCCGAACTGGACCGCCCTCGCTGCCGCCATCAAGAAGCGGCGCACCGAGCTTCGCTTCAGCCAAGACGGCCTAGCCGGCGAGGCGAAAGTCTCCCGGTCGACGATCCAGAAGCTGGAGTGGGGAACCGCTCGCCCAGAGTGGAAGACTCTCCAACTCGTTGAGAAGGCGCTGGGGTGGGCACCCGGAAGCGCCGACGACGTGCTTCATGATCAGGCGCCCACTCTCGCGAGCAGCGAGAAGCGAGTCGACGAACTGGGCATCGGCGAGTCAGCAGGCGACTACACCCGCCGGGAAGCCGCCGAACCAGACCTTGCCGTGGCCCTCGACCACATCGTGCTCGATCTCGTTGCCGCCGTCGCGCCCGGAACGACCATCGCCGAGGTGAAGGAATTACAAGCCAGGGCCTTGAGAACCGCTGAACGGCTCGGCATCAAGCCGCGCAAGCGAAGAGTGGACGAGCATAACGAGGACGACCCGGAGAGCTGATCCCCGGGTCGTCGCACGTTCGAACGAACTTTCGCATCAGATGACATAGACACCTTGCGTACCAGCGGGTATGGGAGCAGAGTGGATCGTCCGCCCCCTTGCCGGGGCTTACGATCGGGAGGCCAGCGTGACCGCGGATCAGCCTGCTCAACCAGAACCCTTAGTCGTCACCCTCATCTTCGAGGACCTCAACGGACACGGCGCATACGGCTACAGAGCCGAGGACGGAACACCCACCGTCCACGCCGACCGCAAAGTCCTCACCAACGATCCGGCCGCGCGGGCCACCGCCTTCTCAGCACTCGTCAGGCAGACCGGCGGCGGCGAAAACTAGCCCCCCCCCCCCCCCCCGCGTAGGCAAGCTCCGGCCGCCACGACGCGCCACCGCGTCATTTCCCCACGGCGGCCTTTTCTGTGCCCAGAACCAGACGCAACCCCAGCGGCTTCCGCTCGATCACCACCGAACTCGAGTCGAACCCGCGGCCCCGCCGCGACGGCAGCAGCTCCACCGTCACCGTCGCCCGTACAATCGCCCGACGCCGGTTGATCGGCAACGCGGCCCACTGCTCCCGCGACATGTTCTGACACCCGTCGAGCACGTGAACCGCCCGCTGCGACGCCAGCCGCGACCGGGCTGCCGCGATCCGCTCATCGAGCCGGCGCAGCACCGCACTCAGCTCCAGCGGCGACATCGTGTCCGACTCGGCGAACTCCTCCTGCGCCTCCTGGCGTCTCTTCTCCAGCGCTTCAAGCTCGGCCACCGCACTACCGTCGCTCCTGTTCGCCGCGAGCTCGGCCCACAGCCGCGGATCAGCCAGGCGCGTCAACACGGCCCCGGACACGAACGCGTCCAAGTTCTCCATGTTGCGCCGCACCCGCTGCTCACACTCCAGATTCGAGCACCGGTAGCTCAGGGGCTTGCCACCCGCGCCATGGAACACACCGACCGTGCTCCCACACGCCCGGTGCACAGCGATCCCCGTCAGCAGATACTTCGACGCCGAAACCGGCACAGCCGGCCCGAACTGCTCAGCCCGCGCGCCGCACGCCGTCTGCAACGCCTCCCACGTCTCCCGCTCGATCAGCGGCTTCCACTTCCCCTTGCCAACGACCTCGCCCTTGTACACCGACAGCGCCGCGTACCGCGGGTTCCGCAGCATCTTCCCGAACGCCTTGAGCGTCCAGGCGTTGCCGGGGGTGGTGAGGATGCCGCGCCGAGTCCAGTCGCGCAGGATCGAGGTCTTCGACTCCCCCGCGAGCACCCGGGCCGCGGCGGCGCGGTACTCTGCGGCCTCCTCGTCGTGGATCTTGCCGCTGCGCTTGTAGCCGAACGGCCGGTAGCCGCCCTTCTTCATCTTCCCCTTCGCCGCCCGGTCGGCGTGCGCGTCCCGGGTGCGCCGGGAGATCGTGTCGGACTCGTTGCAGGCCTTCGCGACGTCCTGCCGCAGCCGGTACCGGTCGTCGGCGTCGTCCAGGTTACGGCTGGTCGTTGGCGAGGCCAGGCGCAGGCCCTTGCCGTCTGCGAGGTTCAGCAGGATCTCCAGGTCCCATGGCTGCCGGATCAACCGGTCGCCGTGGTAGAAGATGATGGCGTCGACCTCGCCGCGTTCGACCATGGCGAGCATCGCGTCCCAGTCCGGCCGGGAGCGATTCCGCTTCCACGCGCTCTTGTTGTTGTCGCAGAACACGAACACGACGTCCCAGCCGAGCCTGGCGGCGAGCTTGCGGCAGATCTTCTCCTGCCGCTTCACCTTCACGGTGTCGCCGTGCATGGCCAGGGATATCCGGCAGTAGATCACGGCCCTGATGCGGCGCTTGTAGACATCCACCATGTGTGCACTATAAGGGACCTCGACCAATTGAAGGCCCTTCTCTGACGCACTTAACCGCGAGCTGCATCCCGCGCTCTACGCTGCCACCATGACCTCTGACTACGTCCTGGTGACCACGACCACTGACACCGCCGAGGAGGCCCGGGCCCTCGCCGAGGCGATGGTGACCCAGCGCCTGGCGGCCTGCGCCCACATCGAGCAGACCGACTCCGTCTACTGGTGGGACGGCGCCGTCCAGAGCGAACACGAGTGGCGCGTCGAGTTCAAGACCGTCGCCTCTGCCCGGCTCGAGCAGCTGAAGGCGGCGATCCTGGCCGCGCACTCCTACGACACACCGCAGGTGATCGTCACGCCGATCCTGGACGGCTCGCCGGCCTACCTCCAGTGGCTCACCGCCGAGACCACACCGCGGTAGCAGCTACACGACGGCGTGAATCCGCTCGCGCAGGTCGACAGTAGCCGTGCTGTCGGGCAGACGCTGCGCAAGCTCGGCAAGCCGGATCCGGCCCATCGTGGTGTCGTCCTGGACGGTGGCGTCCAGCGCGCGCTCGCCAACCTCCATCGCCCGGTCAACGTCGCCGGCAGCGAGATAGCCGGCGGCGACATCCCCGAGCACTGAGCAGCGGATCTTCGCGTCGTCATCGCCGAGCGCGGCCAGGGCGTCGTCGGCGGCCGCCTCGAGCTCCGGGTGGCCGAGCCGGGACAGCGTCGACACCGCCATCGAACCCAGCCGGGCCCGGCGGAAGAACCGCGTCCACGCCTGCTCGCCACCGGGCGGCGCGTAGTCGAACGCGGTCCGCGCCCGCTCCAACGCCCGCACCGCGCCCTCCCGGTCGCCGGCCTTCGCCGCCTCCTCCGCCTCCCGGGCCGACAGCCACGCCTGCGCCGTCGCGTAGCCCGGCCCGCGGACGTTGCCCTGCGCCTCGGCGAGCATCTCCCGGGCGCGGACCGGACCGACGCCATAGGAGGCGTAGCCGAGGGCCAGTGCGCCGACCGCGCCGTGCCCGGCAACCTGCGATGCGCGCGCGGCCACGCCGTAGTAGCGCAGCGCCGCCGCATGGTCCCCGAGATCCCAGCTCATCCAGCCGGCCAGCGCGGCCGCCTCCCCGGCGGCGATCGCCAGCTGCCCGCGGAACGGGCCGGCCGACGGCAACAGCGCCGTCAGCGTGTCCAAGTGAGCCGTGAGCCGGGCAATCATCAGCCGGGCCGGGATGTGCTCCTCGGAATCGAACATGCCCTCGGTCGTAGCCGTCAGGGAGTCGGCGGTCTCGCGGTCAACCGCGGAGCCGTCCAGAGCGGCTGCCAGGCGCCCCCAGGGCTCTGCTGCCGCACCGGCCGCCAGCGCCGCGGCGCCGAGGAAAGCCCGGCGGTCCATGTCCTCCTCCGTGCTGGCGTCGTCGTCCATCAGGACGCCGATCCGGTCCAGCCGCCGGGACTGACGGCTGGCCTCCACCGCCTTGCGGACCTCGCGGACCGGGATGCCGTACACCGCGGCGATCGCGTCGTGGTAGTGCGGCGTCGGAAGCCGCTTCTCGGTCTCCCACCGCTTCGGATTGTCCGCACTGCACTCCCGTCCCATGACCGTGCCGATGGCCTCGGCCACCTGTTCGCGCTTCCGGCCGGACTGCTCGCGCAGGTGCCGCAGCAGCGGGCCGATGCCTTCGGGGTTCATCATGGGCGCTCTCCAAAGCCTGTGGGAGTCCTGATACCCATTCTGGCCCCCTAACCTGGCCCCCCGCACGAAAATGGCCCCCCTCGTGGCTCCTGACGTGCGGATTCGATCGGCGTTCACTGGATCAGGGTCCTGCACCGAACCGCAGCGGCCCCTTACCGAGGCCGCGACTACCAAGGGACGAACCCGTGCAGGTCCAGCCGATCACCTACCCACCGGGCGATCACCTCGATCAGACGCTCCTGGAGCGCACCGACGCGCGCATTGCCCAGCTCGAGGAGGACCTGGCTCTGTTCCGCGCGCTCCGGGCGCGGCTTATCGAAGGCGAGGACGTCGAGCAGGAGGTGACTGGTGAGTAGCACGCCGCGTGAGATGGCCGGCCACGTGTTCGCTACCGAGGACACGCCGCCGCGGACCGAACCCCGGTTCTGGCTACGCCGCTGCAACGGAGCCGAACCCGGTGAGCTCGTCGGCCTCCTGGACGCCGACTGGTGCACGCAGCAGAACGACGTCATCGGCACCCTCGAGACCGGCCTGTCCTGGACAGCGCGCGGCACCCAGGACCCGCGCTCGCCCGACCGCGTGTTCACGCTCACGCCGCTCACCGACGCCCAGGCAGCCGCCTGGATCCGCGCCAACCGCCGGAACACCACGTGAACGACACGCGCCTCGACCAGCTGGCCGCGCTCACCCGCCGCCAGGCCGAACTGACCGTGCAGATCCAGGCCGTCGCCGTTGAGCGGCGGGCCCTGCTGCGCGACCTCATCGCCGACGGCTACAGCAAACGGCGCCTGGCCGACGTCATGGGCCTGGACCGAAACCGCATCTACCAGCTGCTCCGCGACAACGACATACCGAACAAGGGGGAACCACCATGCGTCACCGCATCATCCGACTGACCGCCGCCGCGGTCCTCGCGCTCGCGCTCACCGCCTGCCAGTCCACCGCCAGCAGCGGCAGCTCCGGCGGCTCGACCTCCGGAGGCAGCTCCGGCGGAACCACCGGCGGCAGCGTCCCCAGCGCGCTCGCCTCCGCCGACGTCCACTCCGTCCCGGACCCCGCCGACGAGGGAAAAGGACCCGGCACGCGCACCTCGGACGACTTCGACGGCTGCTCAGTGTGGTTCGGCTACAGCAAGGCCAGCGCCTCCACCTACCTGATCGCCGCCGACAAGTACGGCATCGGCGGCCACGTCACCTGGAAGTGCTCGAAGATGGGCGCCAACATCGACCGCCTCCGCTTCACGGCGCGCCTGGAGTACGCCTTCACCCTGGGCGGCCCGTACACCGCAGAGCCGTCGTCGACGACCTCCGGCGGCGGGACGTCGCCGAGCGGTAGCCTGTTCCCGCTGACCGACCACTGCACCACCGACTGGTGGCGGGTGCGCGTCACGATCGGATGGGACGAGACCCTCGGCGGCCCGATGAGCCGGCCCGACCTCGTCTCCGAAGCTCGGAAGGTGACCGATGCGGACTGCAACCGCGAATGACCTCGGCGGCGATGGCGGCCTGATTCTGCGGCAGCTGCGGGTCCTGGAGCACTCGCATCAGCAGGAGGGCGGCCTGGGCGGTCGCTGGCGTGCTCGGCGTGTGCGGCGCATCCGGCGGCAGCTGCGGAAGCTGCTCGCGCCGTGATGGGGCGCCGGGAACGGCTCGGCTACGCGGTCGCCATGGCGCGCGGTGAGCTGCGCGGCGGCGACCGGCGCTGGTGGGCCTACGGCAGCGGCGACGGAGCCCGCGAGGTGGTCGTGGCCGCCCCGGCATGGCCGGCGCGACTGCGAGACGCACAGCGGACGTTCCGCGCCGCGCTCGCCGCCGCCCGGGACGCCGGCTGACCACACCGACGCCGCGGTGCCACACGGCCGCTGGCGGCCACGCCGACGCCCAGCCGACGAAGAGACGGCGGAGCGTCGGCGTGTCAGCTCTCCCGCAGCACCAGATACGCAGCCAGCACGCCCTGACAGTCCATCTGCGACCCAGCCGGAATCGACTGATCGAGATGCCGTAGCAGCGTCAGCGCGGTCTCGTCCGTCACGCCGTGGCTCGTCAGATCCGTATAGGAGTTCTCGACGAAGCGGGCGGTGTCCTTTGTGGAGTTGGTGCACTTGCCGGACAGCACGTCCAGCTCGGCACCGTACGCCGACTCGTTGTTGCCGCCGTTGCCGTGGTCCGCGTCGAACTGCCGCAGCACCCGGGCGCCGGTCTGCTGATCCGACACGGTTTGGGAGTTCGACGACGAACCACCCGACGACGCATTGTGGTTCTCAGCGATCTTCCACCCCACGAAGCCAATAATTCCGGCAAACACGAGTACTGCAAACCAGGTCTGCGCCTTGTACGCGCGGGTCTTCTCCGCCACACCTACCCCCTCGTTCCCGACACCCGGAGGCTCAGAGTAAGGCTTCTGATGCCCTGTGTCAGGGGCTCGGCGGCCAATGCTTCGTCATCCCCTGGGAAATCAGCGCCGTCGCCGAGTTTCCGAAATGACGTCAACATAGCTCGCAACATGGCGGCCGACGCCGTTCCGACGCCCCGCCGGGCCACGACGGCGCGACGTCTACGCGTTCCGGAGGATGGCGATCACGGAGCGGCGGGCGTAGCGTCAGCGCTCTAACTCGGGCACACCACCGTGGGGGGACCATGGACGAGCGCGACGAACCGCTACGCCGCCGCGGCGGCGGTGACAACGCGGGCGACTACGGATATACGGTCGGGCAGCCGCCCGGCTACAACGCGCCGCCACCGTCACAGCAGTGGGCGCGTCCGCCTGCGGCGCTGGCCAAGCACAAGCGCACCACGCCACTGTGGGTCACCATCGTCGTCGGCATCGCAGGCCTGGTCATCGGCACCGGCATCGGCAGCGCCGGCAAGAGCAAGACGGACACCTCCGCGACCGGTACGACCTCCTCGACGTCCTCGGCCGGACCGGCGGCATCGACGCCCGAGAAGCCCACAACATCTACAGCCGCAGCCGCAGTTGCGCCGGCCGACAAGAGCGCGAACGGCGACGTCACCCTCGGCAAATTCACCGTCGACGCCATCGGCGCCGTCACCGTCCCAGTGACCGTGATCAACCACTCGTCGAAGAAGAGCAACTACATCATCGAGTTCGAGGTCGACGACGCCAACGGGATCAAGATCGGTGACGGGCTTGCCTCGACGAACAACATCGCGCCGAATCAGAAGGCGCAGATCTCCGGTGTCGCCCTCGGCAACGGCGACGGCCAGCCCACGACAGTGAAGCTGACCAGCGTCACCCGATACGCGTCCTAGTGCTTCAGCAGCACCTGGACCACGGCCGCGCCGGCCGCGCCTAGCGTCCCGGCGCCGCCGACCAGAATCCACACCTGCCTCGACAGGCCGGCCACCTTCGTCTCCAACGCCTCCTGGCGGCGGTCGCTCTTGTCCATCCGGTCGTCGCGCTCCTTGAACTCGGCGGCCAGCCGCGCGTCACGGTCCCGCAGCTCCACGGCCAGACGCGCGGCCCGCTCATCCGCGACCTTCTCGCTCTGGTCCGACCGCGCCATCAGCAGCGCCAGCGCGCCCTTCGTCTCGGCGTTCCCGACGTCTACCGCGGCCTGAATACGCTCCAGCCGAATCTCCACGCTCGCATCGGTGGTGTTGGGCATCGGTCACGACACCTGCCCCGGCGGTGGTACAGCCCGCAGCCGCGCCCGGATCAGCTTCCACGGCACCTGCGGCCACATCTCCATCGCCGCCGTCCACACCGCGGAGCCCGCCAGCGGCAGCACCGTAGTCCAGTCACCGAACCCGTGCGCCATACCCCACAAGAACGCCGCCAGCCAGCCCGAAGCGAACCGGGCCATCTGCGCGCGCACGTGGTACTTGCGCCATACCGCCTCGAGCTCCGCCTCCAGGGCGGTCATGCCCGGCATCAGCCGGCCAGCTTCGCGCCGAGGTGCGCCACCACGGCCAGGGCCACGCTGTCTGCGGACGCACCCGCGTTCAGCAGCGGCGCCAGGGCGCCGGCCAGCGCGGCGACGTCGACCGCCGGCACAGCCGGCGGCGGGATGAGAGCGGCCACCGCGGCCGCGAGGGCCTTGACGTCCACGGCCGGCGCGGCGGGAATCTTGGCGATCGCGCCGAGGACGTCCAGGACGTGCTGGTCGGACCAGGACACCACCGCGCCCAGATTGGTCGCACCGCCCTGCGCTCCGCCGCGCGGGACCTGGTGGGTGAGGACGGCGGCCGCGGCCGCGGCGGCCACCGCGTCGATGTCCTGCTGTGTCAGTGCCACGATCGTGTCTCCTGTCGGTGTAGGGGTTGCGCCGAGCAGCGCGACGAGCTGTGCGGCGGTGCCGCGGTAGGCGTTCATGTCGACGAGCTGGCCGCCGTCCGCTGCCTGGTTCGTGTACTGGTACAGCAGCGGCGTCACGCCGCCGTAGGGCTGCCAGCCCGCGGCGTTGTCGCCGGGGTACAGCTGCGCCGCGGTCCCCGAACCGCCCGGGTACGCCGACGACACCAGGCGCAGGCCTCGGTCGGCCAGCGGCGCCAGGTCCGGTGAGCCGATCTGCTGCCAGTACCAGTGCGGCAGGTACACCAGGCGCAGGTTCAGCCCGGCCGCGTCGGCAGCGTCGACGTACGCGATCACTTGGGCGAGCGTCGGCGAGAACGACCCGGCCGGCTCGACGTCCAGCATCCCGGGCAGCGAGGCGTCGCCGACGTTTGCGAGCGTGTGCGCCACCTGCGCGTGCGCGTCCTCACCCGAGAGGAAGTGGTACCAGATGAACGGTTTGCCCAGGGCCGCGGCCTGCCTGCGCCAGCCGGAGTAGCCGGAGTCGGTGTAGTAGGTGCCCTCGGTGGTCTTGGCGATCACGAACGAGGCCGCGGACAGCCGGGACAGGTCCAGGCCGTTCTGGTAGGACGAGATGTCCGGACCGAAGATCGTCACGTGCGCCTCCTTACAGGTCGTAGCAGGTCACTGCGATACGGGTGTGCGAGCTGTTGAACGTCAACGACCCGGCCGCTGCGGACAGATTGCCGCGCAGCTTCAGGGTGTGCGAGCCGGCCGAGGCCAGCGTCGGCTGCCACGTCTGCGCGAGCGTGGCTCGTGTCCCCGACGTGGTCATGGCGAAAATCGCCTGGCCGGATTGGTCGGTACCGTCGACGGTCAGCATTCCCAGGCCGACACCGGAACCGGCAGTGATCACCTGCATGTCGAAGATGCCGATCACCTGGCATACGGCGTTTGCGTGGGTGGTCGTGAACGTGACGGTGGCGCCGGTCAGGTCGGCCTCGGTCGTGGTGGTGAAGTTCACCGACCCGCTGGCCGCCGCCAGGGTGTTGATGATCTGACTTGAGCGGATGACCGCCTGCCAGGCTGATCCGTCGTAGACCAGCGTCCGGCCGGTGTCGGTTTCCCAGATCCCCAGGCCCGTGAACGGTGCGGCCGGCCGCGTTGAAGAGGTACAGACGAAGCTGGTGAACGACTTCTGCTCCCAGCTCGACCCGTTGTAGATCAAGTATCGGATGGTGTCGGTCTCGTAGATCTGCATCCCAGTGAACGGGGCGCCTGGGCGCGTCGAAGAGGTGCACGTGAACGTGGCGAACGCCTTCTGCTCCCACGCCGAGCCGGACCAGATCAGGAACCGCTTCGTGTCGGTCTCGTAGATCTCGGTCCCCGTCAGAGGCGATGCCGGCCGCGTCGAGGACGTGCACACGAGCGCGGCATACGTTCCGGCGGCCGCCGACGCCTGCGCCTCCAGGGTCGCAACCCGCTTGTACAGGTCGGACAGGTCGTTGATGAATCGCTGATCCTGCGGTGGCGAAAACGTCGTCACGTCGTGATACCCCCTAGGGCCAGCACGGTAGACTCGGGCTGCTGATCGGTCGGCGGCTTCACTGTCCAGCCGATGATCCGGACCAGCTGTTGCAGCCCGGGTGCGCCGCTGATCGGATCGGCCGGGTGCAAAGGGGAGGTCGCCACCAGGTTCGCCTCGTCGCCGAGCTGGATCTGCCCGGCGGTGGGGTAGCCTCCGCCGGCGATCGTGACCGAGGGGATCGTAGTGCAGCCGGACAGCCGGGCAATGCGGCCGTCGGCGACAGCGTCGATCTGCGCCTGGATGGTGATAGCCGCTGCCGTGTAGGCGGTGGAGTCCTCCAGCAGCGGGTAGCCGCTGGCCAGGTCGGTGGAGTTCTGCCCGTGTGTGCTGCCGGACTGCCACGGGATTGATCCGGCAGATGTCGCCGTGGCGAGCAGCGAGTTGACCGAGGCCGAGCCGACGCGCGGGAAGGCGTAGTCGGTGACGTAGGCGCTCGGATACAGCAGCTGAAGGTTCGTCGTGGCCACGGGCCGGCGCAGCGTCGGGTAGCCGAGCTGTAGCTGGATCTGCGGCACCGTGCCGGTGGAGTCCCAGTTCGGGGTGAAGGCGTACTCGAATCCGTACTGGGCAGTCAGCTGGTTGAGGCAGTCGAGGATCTTCGGGAGGTTCGCGGCGGCGAACGTCGTCGAAGCGGTCGCCCCGGCTGTCGAGCTGCCGAGCACGAGCGCGGAGACACCGCCGTTGGCTTTGCCCAGGGTGTAGGTCAGCAGCCCCCGGAAGATGGCGAACAGGTCGGTGGTGGTGAATGTCTGATTGGCGCGGACCTGTCGGCGGCTGAACAGCGATCCGACCTCGGCCGCGTTGATCGGCAGCTGGTTGGAGACGGCGGACGTGTGCGGCCAGTCCCATACGATGCCGGCCCAGATAGGAAAGCCGTCCTGAAGTACCCACAGCAGCGTTTTGCGCGGCTCGAGCGCGGCCAGGTAGGCGGCCTGGACTTTGGCAGGCAGCGCGCCGAGGTCCAGGTACGCCGATAGCGTGCCGGGCTGGCCGACGCCGCCGAGGCCCCGGCTGAAGCTGGACACGTGCAGCGGCAGCGTGTCGGCCCGTAGAGCGCCGGTGAGCAGGTCGGTGGTGAAGTAGCGGTAGGTGGACATCAGTTGAACGCCGGCGCGACCCGGATCGCGCCGCCCAGCATCGTGAAGGCGTTGCCGCCGGTCGAGCCCCCGGTGGCCGTGAACGTCACCGTGTGCGTGGCCGCGGACGGCGTGTTGTAGATGATGTAGGTGCCGGCGTCCACCGTTCCGTTCGCTGTCTCAGCCCCCTGTGTGATCGTCCAGGAGTCGACCGTCACCCCATCGATCTTCGCGAACAGGGCGATCGTGTCCCCGGCGACACCGTTGGGACTTTCCGACGCACCGCTCCACTTGCAGATGATCTCGACCTCGGTGACGCCGTCGGTGGTGACCGACACGCTGGCCAGCGTCGTTGAGCTGTTCGGCACCGACGTCGAGGAGAACGAGGCGCTGACCGGGGTAAACGCGGCCGTCTTGGGCTGCCGGGCGTTGCCGGAGGAATCCAGACGCCGTAGCCGCCCGGTGGTCAAGTCGTCCACGTACGAGCCGGTGGCGCCGTTGACCGTCGTGCCCAGTGCCGCGTTCGCGACGAGCAGGATCCCGCCCGAGGCGCTCGTCCACACCCGCTTGTCGGTGAACACGCCCGCCGACAGGGCGACGGCGTTCGCGGCGACCGCGATGTTGCACAGCAGCAGGGCGTTCGCCGGCAGCGTCGGCGCGACCGGCGACCCGGCCGGAGTGCCGGGCAGGATCTTGAACACGGTCGTCGAGGTGTTGTTGCCGTTGTCGACCACCACGGCGATGACGCTGTCGATCCTGGGGTTCGTCGGATCCGAGGCCGTGCACGTCAGCAGTGTCGTGGTGTCCAGCACCAGCGGCCACAGGCCCGCCGTCGCCGAGGCAGTGCCCTGCACCATGCACATTCCGGCGTTCAGGTTGAACGACATGCCTGACGTCCACACGCATCCCAACGGGTTGCCCTGTCCCGGGAACACGCCGGCGGTGCGTGCGATACCGGTTGACCCGGCTGCGGCGGTCGCCGTCAGCGGGGCGTTGACGCCGTCGCGCAGATCCTGCGCGGCGACCGCGATTCCGTCGAGGAAGCACGCGTTTCTCGCGCTCACCTGCGTAGCCATTTCAGAGCTCTCCCATCAGATCCATGCGTCGCGCCATTGAACGGTCATCGAGGCCCCGGGGCTGGCCGTGCCGTACAGCTGCACGGTTGTTGTCGAGGCCTGCGGCATCACCCACCAGGCGCTGGACAGGTCGGCCGGACGGAAGGCGCCGTTGAAGGTGGCGGTGCGGCTGTTGAAGTCGACGACGAGCTGGTCGGTGGCGCCCAGCGTCAGCGACGTGTACGACACCGTCTGGCCGGTGGTCACGTTCACGATCTGCGGCGCGATCACCGGGCCCTGCACCACAACCGTCGGCCGGGTCTCGAACGATCCGGCGTTGCTGGCCGATAGGGCCATTGGCGGAGCGCCGGCCGGGAGCGTGATCGGTGGCGTCCACGGCGGCGCGAGCCCGGCCGCGGCGGCGCCCTGGTTCACAACAGCCTGGTGCAGCACCGTGGAGTACTTGCGCGGGTCCGGGGCGACCAGCCCCACGGTAAACGTGGCCTCGACGTTGTTCTGGTAGGTCTCGGTGAGCCGGCCCGAACGCC
>Ga0207702_10002917_pt1 | contig 16010 bp, 14 predicted proteins | sample KBSCornC62_FD_184302 | JGI IMG/M metagenome (GOLD analysis project Ga0207702, IMG submission 184302) | Corn rhizosphere microbial communities from Kellogg Biological Station, Michigan, USA - KBS Corn C6-2 (SPAdes) (version 2) | ecosystem: Host-associated > Plants > Roots > Rhizosphere > Soil ...
CCGGATCCACTGGGTGTCCGCGAGTTGTCACGCATCACCCGGCAGGAGCGGCCACATGTTGTCCACGCACACAACTGGGTTGTCAACAGCGCTGTTGCGCTGCGTCGCTCATCGCCGGGAGGATCTCGCTTCGGGCTCGTGCTGACTCTGCACGACTTCAGCCATGTCTGCGCGACGAAGAGGTTGATGCGGATGGGCTGGGCATGTGAGGGACCTGCCGTCGCGCGCTGTCTGCCTTGCGCTACCACCCACTATGGACCTGCCCTGGGACCACTGACCGCGGCCGCTACGGCGCTGATGCGCCCATGGAAGAACCGGACCATCGACCACGTGGTCTGCGTGAGTAAGGCTGTCGCCAGTGGCAACCATATCCCGCCTGGCCCAGACACCAGCGTTATACCGAATTTCGTCCTTGACGAGGCCGTCGTGGGCCGCGCAGGTGATGTGGCTGAGAGCCAGGCCGAAGACATCCCACCGGGCTTGCCGAAAGAGGAGTTCCTCCTTTTCGTTGGCGAGCTGTCTGGAGATAAGGGCCTGCCGACGCTGCTGCGGGCCTACGAGTCGCTCGGCATGAAACGTCCGCGATTGCTGCTGGTCGGTCGGCGCACGCCAGACACACCTACGCACCTACCTGAAGGTACAGAGATGTGCGCTGAGTGGCCACACGAGCACGTTATGGCGGCGTTCCGCCGTTGCCTTTTTGCTGTGCTTCCATCGATTTGCCTTGATGCGTGTCCGACGACCGTGCTGGAGGCCATGGCCAGTGGCCGTCCGGTGGTCGCTACTACAACCGGCGGAATTGTTGATATGATTGTGGATGGGGAAAACGGACTTCTTGTGCCCCCTGGCGATGAACACAAGCTCGCCGAAGCCATGGCCCGGTTGCTGAATGACGCTGACCTACGCGTCCGCCTTGCTGCTGGTGCGCGGGAACGCGTCCAACGGTTCACAGCATCGGCGGTCGTTGAGCGCCTCGAAGCCGTTTACGCGCAGGTCGCTCCGCGAAATTCCGGGACGTCCCAAAAAACCCGCGAGGCGAGCGCCGACGGATCATGATACGTGATGTAACTTCCGGCAAAGCGTCCGGCACTCGAAAGGACCAGCCGCTGGAGCGGCCGATTCGCGTTCTCATGGTCTGTCCACGTTACCTTCCGGAATTCGGTGGGACTGAGATGCACGTCCATGAGGTTACACGGCGCCTCTCGGCGCTGGGCAGTTTCGAAATCGCCGTGCTCACAACCGACCGGTCCAGGCGACTGCCACGGGAAGAGGTCGTCGAGGACATTTCGGTCTTGCGTGTCCCCGCCTGGCCCCGCACGCGAGATTATTACCTCGCCCCCGGGATTGCGGCTGTGATCAGACAGCGCAGATGGGACCTCGTGCATTGCCAAGGCATCCACAACCTAGTGCCATTGATCGCCATGATCTCCGCACGGCAGGCCGGCATCCCTTATCTAGTCACCTTCCACACCGGCGGGCACTCGTCACGGCTCCGGAACGCCATGCGAACAACTCAGTGGCGGCTGGCAGGCCCACTGTTGCGAAACGCCGTGTCACTTATTGCGGTAAGCCGCTTTGAGGCTGCCGCCTTCACGCGACATGCCCGCCTGGGAGACCGGCGGGTCATAGTGATCCGTAACGGCGGAGCACTGCCATCGCCTCACCCCGGGACGGTCGCCGTCCCTGGGCGGATCGTTTCCAGTGGCCGGCTAGTACGGTACAAGGGACATCAGCGGGTCATTGAGGCACTGCCGTACGTCATGCGTAACATCCCCGAAGCCCACCTGCTGATCTTGGGACGCGGCCCGTATGAAAGTGATCTCCGCGAACTCGGTCGCCGCCTCGGAGTTTCCGACCGGGTGAGCATCAAGCACGTGGCGCCGGCAGATCGCCGAGGTATGGCCACCGCGTTGGCCGGGTCGAGCGTCGTTGCCGCCCTGTCGGACTATGAGGCGCACCCAGTCGCGGTGATGGAGGCCTTGTCCGCCGGGCGTCCGGTCGTAGGTTACGACATTGCCGGCATCGGCGAGCTCGTCTCAGCGGGGTGGGTCCGCGGAGTGCCGCGCGGCGCGCCTGCCGTCGCTGTCGCCCATGAGCTTGTCAAGGCGATGTCGTCCCCCTCGCTGGTGGATCATGCGCAGCTGCCAAGCTGGGACTCCTGCGCTGACCAACTTGCGCATGTCTACCTGTCATCACTGGGCATCGCGCCCGCGAGCCGGATCCCGCGAACGCGAGACGGCCAGACCGACCGCGATGGCAGGGGGGGATGAATCGGGTGGGCTATACCCCTTTGCAGACTGCCCGGGTTTCGTGGCCGGGAGATGCCTACCTGCAGCGGGCCACCGAAGCGTTTGGAATGCGTAGCAGCAGCCGACGGGCCCGCTTTCTCACCGGCGTGATCTGCGCGACCACGGGCCTGGGCCTGTGGGGTGAAGGTCTTGCCATGGCTGTCGCCCCGCGACACCCCGTGGCAGGGCAGGTGCTGTTCTTTATCGCCATTGTCGTTCCATTCGCAATTTTCCTGACAGTACTAATGGTTCCGCGACTGGGCTCTCTCAGAGAGATTACTGTCGCCATCCTTGGCCTGTATCCCGCAATTGTTAACCGCATGTCCAGCCCACTCGTGCTGGCCGGGTACGACGAGCATCAGCACGCGCAGTCGCTCCTGAATCTATTGAACGGGAGTGGCCTATTCTCACCCAATCCGACTTTGCCGGTGAGCCCATTCTATCCAGGGCTCGAGCTTTTTACCGCCGTCGCGATCCGCTTGACCGGCCTACGCGTTATCATGGTAGAGTCTCTTGTCGTCTTGCTATGCCGACTGCTCCTCGTCCTGATAATCTATCATGCCGCACTTCTTGTCAGTCCTTCACGCCGCGGCGCATCTTTGGTGGTCGCCTTTTACGCTGTCTCCTCGCACTTCTACTCGTTCGACGCCGGATTCGCCTACGAAACGCTGGCTCTGACTTTGGGCTTGGGCGGGCTCTTCCTGCTGCGTCGCGCCCAACTTGCCGACCAAGCCGCGGCCCGCCAGCTTTTCTTTATGGCGTCGCTGGTACTGATCGCCACCGTGGTCACTCACCACGCCACAAGCTGGATGGTGCTAGCGTTCCTCATTGCCTGGGCGGCGATGAGTCGGAAGGGCGAGCGCAAGCTCCTCGCTCGTGCCGCGGTAATAATGGGAGTTGCTGTTGCCATCTGGGCCGCAGTCCTCGCTTCACGCATAGTCGGGTATCTGGCGCCAATCGTTTCGACTGCCATGCAGAGTGCGCATGCTTTTCTTGCTGGAACCAGTCAGCATCACATCTTCGGCTCTAGCGCAGGAACGCCGCCGCCCCCGGACTGGGAGCGTCTGATGCTGGTCGTCTACACACTCGCTACGACCCTTGCCGCATTGGCATGCGCCTGGATCATGCTTTCGCGAGCGTTTCATAACGGGGATCGCATGCTCGGTCTCCTGGGTGCCTTGAATCTCGCCTTCCCACTCACCGCTGCGTCACATTTTGATCCGAGCGTCGGTGAGCTTGGGGCCCGGGCTGCTTCATTTCTGTTCCTCCCGCTCGCGCTGTCATGTTCCTTGATAATCCAGCGCCACCCCCGAGTCACCCGGCGCCCGGCCGGCCCGCACGATCCCTTCCGGCCTGCCAGGCTCATAGTCTTGATAGGCGGGACCACGATTGTCTATCTAGGCGGCACCTTGCTCGGGTCAAGCCCCGACTACCTTCGCCTCCCGGGCCCTTATCTCCCCTCGGCCGACGTCCGCACACAGGATCCTGAAACTCTAGCGGCGGTCGGCTGGGCTGGCAGGCATCTTCCCACGGGGGCCACAGTGGCAGCCGACCGAGTTCCCGCCGTTATCCTCGGGAGTAAGGCACTGTGGCCCATGACTAATCCCATGCAAGGCTTCGCGCCGGCGCAATTGTACTTCTCAACTGCTTGGGGACCTCAGCAGACCGCAACCGTTAAAGGCCTGCATATTGATTACGTGTACGTCGACACGCGCCTAGCTGATTCACTCCCATACGTTGGGTACTACTTCTCTCAAGGAGAAACGACTAAACCGACGCGCATCACCGCGGCAGATGTTGGCAAGTTCGCGCATGTCCCAGGCCTGAAGGCCGTTTACCATCATGGCCCCGTGACCATCTACGATACCTCCGGTCTCGGGGTCGTGCCTAAACAGGCAGGATTCACGGGTGATCGTAAGATGGGCCTAGGGCGGCCCTTGGACGCAATTCTGGGCGCAGCCGTCGTCCTTCTCATCCTGCTCATCAGAAGGCGCTTGGCGTGGGTGAAATCGACCGTCCGGGACATCGGTGTTCTCGGGACCACGTTGGCTGTCATAGCTATCACCATTTTCGTGGGTGGTGCACTCCTCGAGTTTCGCCTGATGCCAGGCCCCGCTTTCACCTTGGGGGCCGTTGTGACATCAGTCGTGATCCTTGCAGTTCGGCGCCGAATGGACGGCCTGCGGCTTGTCCCCCTCCTGGCCTTCCGGCCCAGACTGGATCCGCTTGTCCTTCTTGGCGTCGTTACCGGCGCGGCCGGGCTGGCAATTGCGATCCAGGCCGCGTGGATCACCGATGTTTCCGACGTCAATGCGATCCTCCGGACTCTCAGCTAACAGGGAGCGTGAAATGTCTCAGCCAGTCGGGATCCGCTAGTGGCTACGCCCAGCTTGCTCGACGTCGCCTACCTCAACGGGTGGGCTGCGCAGTGGGATCAACTGGTGGATTCTTCCCCACTTCCGTCGCCCTTCCTGCGATCGTGGTGGTTGACCGGGACCGGTGGACCTGGCCGCCACTTCCTTCTGGTCGTCGACGGGGCGCACCTCCTCGGTGGTCTCGCCTTGGAGCGACGCCACCCGATGCTTAGCGTCCGGATGATGGGAGACGGCCCGCTCTGCCCGGATCATCTCGACCTGCTTGCCGCCCCCAGCCACGAAGCGGCGGTGGTCAGCCTCCTCCGGGACTGGCTCTGTCGTCCGGGTGAGCGCCTCTTGGACCTCAAAGGCATCCGGGCCGGGTCGCGGTTGATCGAAGCCCTGCCTGGCCACATTCGCCGCGAGTCCATGGTTGTGGCTCCCTTCGCGTCCTTGCCCGACAGCCCACAGGCGTACCGGGCCGCCCTGCCCTCGCAATTCCGCAAGAACCTCCGTATCGGCGCCAAGCGCCTCGCGGCCGAAGGCGTGACGCATCAGACGATCCGAGGCCGGGCCGTCCTCCAACGTCTCGACATCCTGCGCGAGCTCCACCAGTCCCAGTGGGGAAGTCGCTCCGGCTTCCTTCCCGTCTTCGATCGCTTCGCGGCCGGATTCGCTGGGGGCTGCGCGGCCGATGAGGCGGTCGTCCACGAACTCGGGAACGACGACCTGGTGGTCGCGACCGTGACGGCGTTCGAGGTGGCGGGCCGGGTGAGCCTGTATCAGAGCGCCCGGCTCACCGATCGCCGCTGGCGGGATGCCACGACCGTCCTGCTCGCCGCCATTATCGACGATGCATGTGCTCGAGGCTTCAACGAAGTGGACTTCCTCCGAGGCGACGAGCCCTATAAGGGACGGTTCACGCCGAACCATCGAGAGATGTCAAGGCTAGTAGCGGGCAAGGGGGTTGCGGGCCGGCTGGGAGGCGCCACGAAGGCGGCGGCGTTCCAGGGCACGCGGACAGCGGTCCGGTGCGTTCGCTTCGGGAGATCCACCGTCGCCCGGTGGAAGGCCTGACTGTCTAACCCCTCTACCCGGTGACCCGCTGCATTATTAGATCAGCCTCAATTGTTTCATCGAGTCGCTACGACATTAAGACCGAATATAATGAAAAGGGCAAGTCGCGGCACTTTATCGCGAATCAGCTTCGGGAGGCGTTCAAACGTGGTTTCAGCTGCCAGTGCCGCCGGCGTCGGCAGCCGAACATAGCGACCACGGCCGCCTGCATAAAAATCGACCTTCTTAAAACCGGCAGCGAGGAACATCTCCCGTATCTCGTGGGCGCTATATTCGCGCAGATGGAGGCCTGTAGCTACCTTATCAAATCCTCGAGACACGTCGTGTGGTCCGTATATCCGGTTCGGCGTAATACATACGTATACTCCACCGGGCCTGAGAGCTCGAACTACATTTGCCAGCTGTGCTTTTGCGTCATCAGGGTGCAGATGCTCCATCAACTGATCTGAGTAAGCAACGTCGACAGAGCCGCACTCTACAGGCAAGCTAACCCCGTCAGTGATTACAATTTCAAGGTTTTCCAGCCCAGCTGCCGCCGAAACTATTACCTCGGAAACATCTACTACGATACCCAGCCGGATAAAACGTGCGGCATTTATCGAGAAGGCGCAGTCGCCCGCGCCTATCTCCATGAGGCAAGAGTCTTTATTTAGGAAGCGGGATACGAATCTCAGCCTGGCTAGAACCTGCTGGGTTCGCTGGGCAGGGTCAATAGAAAGCTGCGGATGATCGGGGATACATCTAAATAGTTCATCATAAACTTCGCCGTACACCCTAGAACGCTGGGCGGGAGGTGCTGCCCGAAGCTGATCCGCAAGCCTACGCTCGATCGTATAGTGCTCGAATAGACGATCCACTGATTGATCTGGCACGGTATACCTTCGGTTATTCTAGGTCACGCTGCGGCGTTCCGGGCCACGCGGACAGCGGACCGGTGCGTTCGCTTCGGGAGACCCATCGTCGCCTGGTGGAAGGCGTGACTGTCTAACTCCCGTCCACCCGGTGGCCCGCTCCATCAGCAGATGCGTGGCCGTCCCGCTGCTTCGGACCGGCCGAGAAGGACCGAAAACGTTGACCGATGGTCCACATTCCCATGGCGCAGACCTTGGCTGTGTCAACCGTGGCGGAACGTCCCGGCTCCCGCGGGTTCATGTGCCGCCGTCGAAGGTGCGCGTTGAAGTTCTCAACGCGGTTCTCGCGAACGGTGGCAGCGGTGAAGTAGGTGAGGGTCACGGACAACGAAATCTCGGGACCGTTATGCACCCAGTGCGGCGTGTTGGGAGGTATATACACCGCCCGCCCTGGCGTCATGGGGTATGTGGCGACCTCCGGAGGCAGATCCTCGATCCGCCCGTGGGAGCCGTTCCAGTATCTGTTGAGCTCGCGCCGTCGAGCTACATCGTTTCCCCAGCGCCCGATACTGACGGTCTTGCTCCCACTGACCTGCATCAACAGGCTGTGCTCGATGTCGAAGTGGACCGGCGTGACCGAATTCGGGGAGGAAACGAAGACGAATGCCACCCGTTTGCGCAGCTTGGCCCTTTTGCCCTGCTTGGCGGTCATCCCCGCCTCGAGCTGGTCGAGATGGTTGTTCATGATTTCCGCCATGCCGGGATCGTCTTCCACCATGAGCAGGGTGAGCCAGGCGTTTGCGTCGTGCAAATCGCGTATGACGTCGCCCGGTCGTTCCAGGGCACCCCGAGGCGGACCGCCTTGAGGAACGAGCAGGGGCTGCGCCGCCGTGTCGGCGATCACTGATCGACGCGGCAGCCGGTCGGCGAGATCTGCGACCGCTGCAAGGGTCAGGCGGGCATCGAGGTAGAGATCATGGACGAATCCCACGGATCGCGCGGGGAACGCATCGTCGAATGGGATCTGTCCAATGGTCTTGGGGACCTGCTCGAGCGGGTGTGCGCCCATTACTCACCTCTCAGCAACTGGGTACCGATACTGTGCTCGTCCGAGGGGGCACCGAGTCGACAGTCCCTCGAAGACCAGCCTATTTGCGTCTCTGCGGACCGTACGATGGCTCGGCGTTCAGTTATCTGAACGCCCCGCGCCGACTTGCCCGGCCACCCTCGGCACCCCGCGCACGAGCCGCCCGGGCAGGCCGCCTGGCTGTCGGCGACCGCCTTGACATCTGCGGCCGCTCGTGGATGGGCCCCGGGCAGTCCCCGGCGGCCGGGAATGGCGGACCAGGGCACAGCTAGAGGTCCGGGCGACCGCTGGCAGCGGCAGCGCACGAGGGCGGCACGGGCGGCGGCAGGTCCACGCTGGCCGCCCGCGATGGACATTATCGCCGCGAGATGATGTTCCCCATGAAGCTTCCTCACGGCCGACGGGCACATGAGGGTGCCAGGCCAGCGTGGCGGCCGAGGTCGGACTGGCTGTGGATGCTCGCCTTCCGCCGACACCACGAGGAGATCGCGGTAGTTCTGAGCGACTTTGACACGACCGAGCGGCGCATCGCCGAGCTCTACGCCAAGGCGGTTGAGCAGCTCGGCAGCGACCAGGCCTTGGTCCGGTCCGGCGGCTTGTACGCACTCGAACGGCTCGCTCAGGACAACCCTGCACACCGCCAGGCCATCGTCAACGTCATCTGCGCCTACCTGCGCATGCCGTTCTCCCCCACGGCGCCAGCCGGCAACCCGGAGCCCGAGGCCGCCGAAGGCCGGAAAGAGCCTGGGATTGACAGTGAAACAGAGACTGGGATTGGCGGCACATGGCAACAAGAAAGGCAGGTGCGTCTTACCGCGCAGCGTATCCTTTCCGAGCATCTGCGTGATGACAGGGCCAAAGATCATCAGTCCAGCTATCCTCCGAGCTCGCGTTTCTGGGATACCATTCGTCTCGATCTCAGCGGCGCCACCCTCATCGATTTCAGCCTCGTAGACGGCGTGATGGCCGCCGCCAACTTCCACCGGGCGGCCTTCACCGGCGGCGTCGACTTCCACCGGGCGGCCTTCGGCGGCGACGCCCGGTTCGGCGGAGCGACCTTTAGCGGCGACACTTCGTTCAGCGGGGCAACCTTCACCGGCGACGCCCGATTCGGCGGAGCGACCTTCAGCGGTGACGCCCTGTTCGGCGGGGCGGCGTTCAGCGGCGACGCAAATTTCGGCGGGGCCGCCTTCAGGGGCGACGCCCTGTTCGGCGAGGCGGCCTTCAGCCGCAGTGCCGGCTTCCGCAGGGCGGCGTTCGACGGCGACGCCGAGTTCCGCAAGGTGGCCTTCATTGGCGACGCCCGGTTCGACAAAGCCACCTTCATGGGCGTCACCTCGTTCAGCGAGGCGACCTTCACCGGCGACGCCGGATTCCGCAAGGCGGCCTTCGCCGGCGACGCCTCGTTCGACAAGGCGGCCTTCGCCGGCGACGCCTCGTTCGACAAGGCGGCCTTCGCCGGCGACGCCTGGTTGGACAGGGCGGCCTTCGCCGGCGACGCCTCGTTCGACAGGGCGGCCTTCGCCGGCGACGCGTGGTTCGGCGAGGCGACCTTCACTAGCGACGCCGGGTTCGGCGAGGCGGCCTTCGGCGGCGAGGCGTGGTTCGACAAGGTGACTTTCGGCCGCGGCGCTTCGTTCGGCGAGGCGGTCTTCACCGGTGAAGCCGGGTTCGGCAAGGCGGCCTTCGGCGGCGGCGCCTGGTTCGGCGAGGCGGCCTTCAGCGACGGCGCTGATGCCCTGCATTTCGATCAAGCGCGAATCCTTTCACCCGGCGCTTCACATGTGTGGCCAACGGGATGGCAGCTCGCTGACGCCGACGGCGGTGGATACACGGTTGTCCGCGCGGACGACGACGGCGGTTCGTTAGCTGCCGTGCAGGTCCTAATACTCATACGTGTTGATCTTGCCCGGTGTATGTGCAGGGGCAGCCGTGCTCGATGGAGTGCAGGACGAAGAGCATACGCACGAAGCCCGTCTCCATACGGATTAGGCTGTGGACCGGTGCCACCACGTTTCGTACGCTGGGCACACGACGGGAACGGTGACGGTGGCGGGCGCGGCGGCGTTCGGTCAGGATGGTCGTCAGCACCCGAAGGCCATCGCTGAAGGCGTCCAGGTTGCTCACCCCGTGGATCCTGCGATGCTCGAAACTTGGAACTTCAGCGACACGGAGCCCTTCCTCCGCTATCCGCATATGGATCAGTGTCTCGATTTCGAAGCCGTCACCCCACAACAGCCCGTCGCCCTTGCGTGAAGGAGGAGAGGTGATGTCGAGGCCCAGTGCCGGAACGTACTTCTGCCAGAACACGTTGAATCCGTAGCAGAGATCTGAGTAGTGCGTTCCGTGACAGAGATTGACCGCCGTACCAAGCATGCGGTTACCAAGCGTGCGCAGCCGCGTGATGTCAGCGCTGCCGCCGCCCGCGGCGAACCTTGTTCCCTTCGCGAAGTCCGCGCCGCTCAGAAGCGCATTCACGAACTTCGGGATCTCGCCGGGATCCGCCGAGCCGTCCGCGTCGACCATGGCTATGACGTCACCGGTAGCAGCTTCGAACCCGCAGGCAAGCGCGTTCCCCTTTCCTCGGCGAGTCTGCTGCACGACCCTGACGTCGGGCCGCAGCTGGCGGGCAACCGCTATCGTGTCATCCACCGAGTGCCCGTCCACCACGATCACCTCGTAGATGTCCGCGGGCAGCCGTGAGAAAACGTACGGCAGGTTTTTTGCTTCATTCAATGTCGGAACGACCACGGATACGCGTGGCCAAGATATATTCGAGCTGGCCTGAGACACCATGTCTCCCTCATGATTCCAGGCGAAGTAAGCTCGACGCTCTCCGCCAGCTATTCACCACTGGCCCTCGCCGCAACCGCATCGCCATAACACAGTTCAGGCTGAATAATTATGTCATCAAGACCGGCATATACAGCAACGCCCTGATTGGTCTGCTGTTGTCCATCATCGATTTGGGCGAACCGCTGGTCCTCGCCCGTCGTAGACCACTGCACGCGGACGTGCCTCGAACCCCCTTACCCACTCCGACGACGCCGACCCGAATTCCGTCAGGTCGCATCGCACACATCCCCCCTCGTCCCGGTCCTGCGTCTTAGGGGCGTCTGTGGAGTTTTGCCTGTTTCGGAGCCTGACTTATTTCCGCGCGGAACGGCATCCCCGCATGAGCGGCCCGGACCTACTCAGATTGGGATGGTAGCCGCGTTCCCGCAGGTCCATACGGCAATGCACGAGTCGCTCCCGGCACGAGGCCCTCAACTGCACCTGCAGTTGCTTCCTCAACTACCCCCTGGATCCCGCCGCCGCGCTGGTACCGGATCTCGCCCCGTCCGGCTGCGTCTTGAGGGACCGGCCCCAGGCGACATAGCCGGCGCGTGCAACTGGCGATCCTCCCGCAACGCCTCCAGCCTGGGCCGGGTCAGCGCCACCAGCTCGAGCGTGGAGTGGACTTCGAATTTCGCCATGAGACTATTCAGGTGGGAGCGGACCGTGTTAGGCGAGAGCCGCAGCCGCACCGCGACCTCTTTGCACCCGGCACCCTCAAGCAGATAGAACAAAACATCCCGTTCGCGCGGCGTGAGAGCCGCGAGCAGCTCATCGCGGCGGCGGCGGTCGTCCTGATCATCGATCAGCAGGCGCAGCACCTGGCCTAGCACCGCGGGTGGCAGCCAGGTCTCGCCGCGGACGACGCAGCGGATAACGCACAGGAGATAGTCGACCGACTCGTCCTTCCGCACCCACGCGACAGCACCGGCGCGGACCACGGCGACGATCCGCTGGGCTTCAGAAGCCATGCTGAGCATGACGACGCGGGGGGCGGGTACCCGCCTTGTCATCTGGGCGCAGAAGGCGACCCCCGAATCGTCCGGGAGTTCGGCATCGAGCAGGATCACGTCGATCGACCGCCCGGCCAGCACGCGACGGCCCGACTCCGTCGACTGGGCGTCAGCCGTTACTACGAGATCCGGCTCGGCCCGCAGCCGGATCGCCAGGGCATCGCGGAACGTGCGCTGCCGGTCAACGATGAGCAGATGAATCTGTGACGGCATCGAAGACCCAACCTGCGCCATTGTCACCATGCCACGATCCGTTCCGCGGCAGCGGCCTGCCATAGGACCACGTGATCGGCTGACCCGCCGGACCCAGTACATCCGCGGCCGGATCCTGATCGATCAGCGAGCCGTCCCGGCTGGCCAGGGCAGCGAGTTGCAGCCGACTGTGCGCCCCGAACTTGGCCAGCACGTTCTTTACGTAGGTACGAACCGTCTCGGCCGTGACGCTCATCGCGAGGGACATCTGCAAGGTACTTTCTCCCTGGGCGATCCGGATGACGATTTCCTTCTCCCGCGGCGACAGCTTGTCCAGCGGGGTCACGGGATCAGGTCTCATCTGGCGGCGATTCCGGACCCCAAGCACTCCAGGGTCCGGCACTCTCCCGCCTGCTGCGATGACATCCAGCGCAGCTGCGATCTGGTCCACACTTAGGTCTTTGCGCAGGAAGCCCACCGCGCCGCTGCTTTTCGCCTCGGACAACGTTTCCGGGTCGGTGATCTGCGATAGCACCAGGACCTTGGTGTCCGGATACCACTGACGAATGGCCCGGGCAACATCGAGACCGCCCAACTGATCACCGAGCTCCAGCTCGAGCAGGCAGACGTCTGGTCCGACAGCACTAACCGCGCTGAGGGCGTCGGTGACGGTCGTTGCGACCGCCAGCACCTGGTGCCCGCGGAGACCGAGAGCAGCCGCCAACGCCTCGGCCAGAATTCGTTGATTATCACAGATGACGAGTCTCACCTGCCGCTCCCCTTTAGGCAGCCCATCATCACGAGGCAGCCCCAAGGACGTCCCCGCTCGAAAGGCTATCCATCTATGCCGCCGAGCAGGCGTCTCCAACCCACTATGCTCAGCGGTCTCACGAATTCGTAATGATCTCGGAGTCTTACTTACGGCCCTCCAGAGTAAATATGTGAGGCCTACCTAGCTTATTTGCGTCCTTTCGGACCGTAAGGTGGCGGGCCGTTCAGTTTTCTGAACGGCCCGCGGCCATCCGCGGGCCGCATCGTCGTCGCCGGTGTCGCCGTGATCAGCGCAACCCTGGCAAGAGAAAACCCGACGGATCGCATTGATGACCTGTGAGACCTAGCCGGGGCCTTGACCGGGGCGGCCCGCTCCGGCGCGGTCGTCAGCGCCGGCCTCTCCGCATCCCGGGCGTCCCGCATTCACGCCACCACACAAATAACATGAAGCTCACTTATCAGCCTGCGCACGGAATAGCTCAATAGCAGCGGCCCGGTCCAGGACGCCGAGCTTCCGCACTATCGAGGAGATATGTACCCTGACCGCGACCGTCGACAGCATCAGGCGCCGGGCGATTTCGCTGGTGGACTGCTGTTGCGCCAGCAGGGCGAGGACCTCCCACTCACGGCTGGTCAGTCGCTGGCCCGGGCTGCGATCTGTGACTGGCTGGCGCCAGCGGGGCTCGTGCCCGCGGAACTGCTCAAGCACGTGCGCGACCATCGTTCGGGGAATCGCCGCCTCGCCCGAGAGCACCCCTTCGAGCGCGTCGGGTAGCCGCCGCAGGTTCATCGTCTTCAGCAGGTATCCGTGGGCGCCAGCGCGCAGCGCGGCGAACAGGTCGGCGTCGTCATCGGAGACGGTCAGCATGACGATCTTCGCCTGAGGAAGCCTGGCGGCGATCTCCCATGCCGCGGCGAGACCGTCGCCTGGCATCCTGATGTCAAGCAGGCAGACATCTGGTCGCTCTCGTACCGCGGCCTGGATAGCTCCGGCGGCATCCGCGACCGAAGCGCACACGCTGAACCGCTGGCTACGTTCCAGCGACCGCTGTATATCGTCTCGGCTGGGTGCGTGGTCATCGGCGATCAGCACCCGGAGCGACCTATTTTTTGTGCTCACAGCATGACCTCCACCCGGCTGCCGTGGCCGGGCACAGAAGAGACGACCAGTTCGGCGCCAACCGAATGGGCACGCTCCCGCATCAAGGCAAGGCCGAACCCGCCGCCGGGGTCAGCGGTGTCGAAGCCGTGCCCCTCGTCGCTGACCCACAGCCGCACCGCGGAGCCGTCACGTTCCAGTCCGGCGTCCACCCGGTCGGCGCCGCTATGCCGGGCGGCGTTGGTGACTGCCTCGCAAGCTATTCGCACGAATGCTTCTCGCCTCGAATCCGGTAGCCGGATGCCGGAGGTGAGATCGAGATCCAGTTTCACGTGATAACGTTCGGCGACCTCGGTCGCGGCTTCGGCGAGCGCGACCTCGAAGGGCTGGCCGCTGGGCGCCGCCGCCGCGCTGATAACCCTGCGGGACTCCAGTTGTGCGCGCTCCACGGCCCGGCGCAATCGGTCCAGGTCGTCCTCGTCCGGCTCTCCGTCCAGCGACTCAAGGTTACGCGCCAAGTACGCGAGTTCTTGCGCCACCCCGTCGTGCAGCTCGCAGGCGATCCGCCGCCGTTCCTCCAGCACCGCTGCCCGTGGCCGTGCATGCCAGTAGGACCACATGTCCCGCATCGAGCCAATGAGCAGGACAACGTAGAAAGCACAGCGGAACGCGTCGCCGCCGTACAGGAACTGCGGGTTCGTGGCGTCCAGCAAATAGGTGACCTGCGCTGCCGCAGCCAGCGCGGCGGCAACGGTAAGCCAGCCGAGGAACTCGTCGCGACCCTGCCGGAAACGCCGCAGGAACCCGACGGCGGCCACTCCGTAAAGCACCGCCATCGCGAGCTGCAGGCCGAACTGCGCCAGTTGCAGCGGCATTTCAGAGCGGGCGGACGAGTCGGGCACCAGGGAAGCCATGACCTGAGGCGGCAGCGGACGAGCGAGCGCGGGGATGAGGACCAGGGTCAGCAGCAGCGCTGCAGTCACGCCACCCAAGCCCACCACGACCAGTGGCCCTGGCGGCCGCGATTGACGGTTCGGCGCCCACGCGGCGAGGACGAACAGCAGGGCACCGAACGAACCGGCGACGGGCGCTCCCCAGACGGTCAGGTCATCCGGTGCCCAGCCCGCTACGGCCGGCACCGTCACAAGGAACAGGTTGGATAGCGCGAGTACCACGATCGCGCACGCCAGCATGAGCTCGTTCAGCCGGGTACGGCGGCGAAGCCGGGCGAAGACCAGGAGGTAGGCCAGCAACCCGATGACCGACAGGGCCGTCTCCATCGTCAGGTCCTCGGCGTGCCGCCGGTAGCCGGGGTGAAACTGGGGAGCCAGGACAACGGCCGCAGCGACCGTGACGAGCACGACCGCGGTCACCACATCCGCGGCGCGCATCTGCTGCACGGCGCTGAGGCGGGCGGCGATGGCAGACCGCAGCAGGTGACTACCCGCAGGCCCCGGGCTGCCCGACGCGGATGAGCGAGGGTTCGGCGCTGACGTGCTTCCCCTCATGGTTAACCCACCGCGAGGAGAAGGCCCGGGCAAACCCGGGCTCCGAGACGATCCGTGCACACCTCCGCTCTGCTGACGAGATGTTTCAGCCGCGAATAGACCGTGCTCGGCATGCTGCGGCCAGCCGGTGCCGCGCTCACGGTCCTGATCGCGATTACGATCGGCGGCTGCCTGTCGGTACGGGTCGTCCGGAGGCACTGACGCGTCTTCGCCTTCCTGCGCCTGTTAAGGCCGGGAACCTTCCGGCCCAGAACGACCCGACCGGGTGGCCCGCTCGACATCACTAGACAGGATGCATCCACCCGAAACCCTCCATCCGCACCTCTTCGTGACGAATTGTGTGGTGCAAGTACGGATGTATCTGGACTTTCACGACATCATTGCTCATACCAGACCAGCAGACAAGCACCGGAGGCACCCTCTGTTCCTGGTAATCAAGGGACTTCGCGGGTGCGCTCTAGGGTGATGGCGGCGGTGTAGCCGCCCGCGGCGATGGGCTTGCGGAGTTCGAGGCGCAGCCAGGTCAGCGGGAAGTCGGCGAGCAGGCGCCCGGCCACGTGCTCGGCGGCCGTCTCGATCAGGCGGAACTTGCCCTCGCGCAGCACGGCCGCGATCGCCTCGGCCACGGCGGAGTAGTCGAGTGCGTCGGCCAGGTCGTCGTTCGCCGCGGCTTTCCGCACGTCGGCAGCCATATCCACGCTGACGAGCAGGGTCTGCTCGACGTCGCGCTCCCAGGCGTGCACGCCGATGACCGCATCGACGCTAAGATCCCTGACCGATACGAAATCCGTCACGTCATCGAGGCTAGCCACTGCTCGACGCCGGCGATGTGCACGGTCGCCCAGGACCTGGCCACCTCGGGCTCGTGCGCGGCGAGCGCGTCCAGGATGGCCCGGTGCTCAGCCAGCGTCTGCGCCCGCGCGCCGGCCTGGGTG
>Ga0207702_10002924_pt1 | contig 15990 bp, 17 predicted proteins | sample KBSCornC62_FD_184302 | JGI IMG/M metagenome (GOLD analysis project Ga0207702, IMG submission 184302) | Corn rhizosphere microbial communities from Kellogg Biological Station, Michigan, USA - KBS Corn C6-2 (SPAdes) (version 2) | ecosystem: Host-associated > Plants > Roots > Rhizosphere > Soil ...
CCGGCTTCGGAGGCTCCGCTGTCTTGGCGGGAGCTTTCTTCTTCTTCGCCGGCGCCGCCTTCTTCTTCCCCACAGGCTTGACCGGAGCGGGCATGCTCATGCCCGGCATGTTCATTTGCGCGTGCGCCGGAGCGCCGGCTGCGGCCAAGGCCAATGCCGATCCAAGCAGGAACCCAGACCGCTTCACGCTTGCTCCATGGAAAGAGGCACCCCCGACGGGCTGCCGGGGGTGCGATTTCGGACCAGGCTCAGCAGTTGCAGTTCTTGCAGGTGCAGGGGTTGCAGCGGCAGCCGCCCTTGGCGCATCCGCAATTCCGCTCCGCTTCGACGTTCTGGCGATTCTTCATTTCAGCTCTCCTTTTTTTCGTTGCTCACAAGCGAGCGAATCACCATATAGCTCCCGTACTATGGTACGGAATCAAGCGATTTCTTCGCTGAGCATCGGAAAGCTCGCCTCCGCGGGCGGCGTGGGCGTGGAAACGGTGCGTTTCTATCAACGTCGCGGCCTCCTCGACACGCCAACGCGCGACGACGGGATCCGCCGCTACGGCAGCGAGGACCTGCGCCGGCTTCGCTTCATCAGGCAGGCGCAGTCGGCGGGCTTCACGCTCGAGGAGATCAAGGAGCTGCTCGCCCTCGACGCCAGCGAGGACCGCTCCCGCGCCCGCGAGCTCGCCGCCGAACGCATCGTGGCTCTCGACTCGAGGATCGCCGAGCTGCAGCGCGCCCGCGATGCGCTGAAGCGCCTGGCGCGGGAGTGCGGCTCGGGCAGTCCCGGCCCCTGCCCCATCCTCGCTGCATTCGAGGTCTGAGCCCCCATTGCCCGCGCGCTTCTCCGGCGGCACAAGCTTGCCGACGCATTTTCCGGCGGAGGGACTCTCGATGAATCAGCGTAAATGGGCCGGCAGGCTGCTCCTTGCGGCGTCGCTGGCGGCAATCACGATCCCATCGGCCGCGGCGGCCCAACCCGCCGGTCCCTTCGCAGCGCCGAGCACCCTGCCCTACCAGGCGCCGCGGTTCGACCAGATCCGCGACGGCGACTTCCTGCCCGCCTTCGACCGGGCGATGGCGGAGCAGAGCGCGGAGATCGCGCGCATCGCCAACAGCCCGGCGCCGCCGAGCTTCGCCAATACGCTGGTGGCGATGGAGCGCTCCGGGACCATGCTTCGGCGCGTCCAGTCCGTGTTCGGCGTGCTCAGCCAGACCGATTCCACGCCTGAGCGCGAGGCAATCCAGAAGACGATCGCGCCCAAGCTCGCCGCGCACAGCGACTCCATCTACCTCAACCCCAAGCTGTTCGCCCGGGTGAAGTCGGTCCACGACCGCCAGGCGCAGCTGCAGCTCAACCCCGAGCAGAAGCAGCTGCTGAAAGTGGTTTATCAGCGCTTCGTTCGCGCCGGCGCCCAGCTCTCGCCCGACGACCAGGCCAAGCTCCGCGCGATCAACACCCAGCTTTCGACGCTGCAGACCGCTTTCGGCCAGAAGCTGCTCGCGGCGACCAAGGCCGGGGGCCTGGTCGTCGACAACCCTGCTGCACTGTCCGGGCTCTCCGACCGCGAAATTGCCGCCGCCGCGCAGGCGGCGAAGGACCGCGGCCTTGCCGGCAAATGGCTGATCCCGCTCCAGAACACGACGCAGCAGCCGGCCCTCGCCGACCTTGCCGATCGCTCGACCCGCCAGCGCCTGTTCGAGCAAAGCTGGACCCGGACCGAGAAGGGCGACGGCAACGACACCCGCTCCACGATTTCCGAGATCGCGCAGCTTCGCGCCCAGAAGGCGGCGCTGCTCGGCTATCCGGACTGGGCATCCTTCACGCTCGCCGACCAGATGGCCGAGACTCCGGCCGCCGCGCTCGGCTTCATGGACAAGCTGATCCCGCCAACGGCCGCCGAGGAGCGCCGCGAAGCCGCCGAGATCAATGCGATGATCAAGTCCGGCGGGGAGAATTTCACCGTCCAGCCGTGGGACTGGGAACGTTATTCCGAGCGCGTCCGCAAGGCCCGCTACGATCTCGATCAGAACCAGGTGAAGCCCTATTTCGAGCTCAACACCGTGCTCGAAAAGGGCCTCTTCTACGCGGCCGGCCAGCTCTACGGGATCAGCTTCAAGGAGCGCCACGACCTGCCGGTCTGGCATGACGGGGTCCGCGTGTTCGAAGTGTTCGACGCGAACGGCAAGCACCTCGGCATTTTCTACACGGACTATTTCAAGCGCGACAGCAAGCGCGGCGGCGCCTGGACCAGCGCGTTCGTGTCGCAATCGAAGCTGCTGAACACGACTCCGGTCGTCTACAATGTCGCCAATTTCCCGAAGCCGGCGCCGGGCCAGCCCGCCCTGATCAGCTTCGACAATGTGACGACCATGTTCCACGAGTTCGGGCATGCGCTCCACGCGCTGTTCCAGAACATCACCTATCCGTCGCTGGGCGCGAGCGCGCGCGACTTCGTCGAGTTCCCGTCGCAGTTCAACGAGCATTGGGCGCTCGATCCCAAGGTGCTCGCCAATTACGCGGTTCACTACCAGACCGGGGCGCCGATGCCGCAAGCGCTGGTCGACAAGATCCGCAAGGCATCAACCTTCAACCAGGGCTACGACATGGGCGAGCTGATCGCCGCGGCCGAGCTCGACATGCGCTGGCACGCGCTTAGCCCCACCGCTCCCCGCCAGGACGTCGATGCGTTCGAAAGCCAGGCGCTCAATTCGATGGGGCTCGACGTCCAGGACGTTCCGCCGCGCTACCGCTCGAGCTATTTCGAGCACATCTGGTCCGGCGGCTATGCCGCGGGATACTACGGCTATCTTTGGACGCAGATGCTCGAGGACGACGCCTTCGCCTGGTTCCAGGAGCATGGCGGGCTCACCCGAGCCAATGGCGACCGCTTCCGCAACCTCGTCCTCTCGCGCGGCCACACGCAGGACTACGGCACGATGTTCCACAACTTCTACGGCAAGGACCCCGACATCGGCCCGATGCTCGAGGACAAGGGCTTCGTGGTGCCGGCCGCGCCGGCGGCCGCGCCCGCCAGGAGTCCCGGCGAGAAGGGCTGATCCGCCAGCCCTTGATCCGCGATTCGGCGGCTCCATATTGCCGTTATGACTGCGCGTTCCCCTCGTTCAGAGATTCATCCGGGCAGCAGCACGGCACGAGCCTAGCGCCCTGGGCCAGCCGCGCATGCGGCGAGATGCGCCCGGGGCCGTTCCAATGAGCAGCGCTCCGCATCGCGCGCAGCGCATTCGCTGACACACTCGCAGACAAGCCGCGACGGCCTTCGCCGCTCGCCGGCGCGCGTCTGCACATTGGAGTTCTTGAAGTGCCTAGCCAACGCTTTGCAGTCGAGTTCGACCGCCGAACGGTCGGCATCGCCGTCCGCGTGCCCGGCGGGTTCATGTTCTTCTCGTCGAGCGACGATTTCGACGCGCTCGATGGACGGCTGTTCCCGCGCGCCCGCGCCATCGAACGGCAATTGCGCAAGATCGCCGGGCTCAAGCGCCGTCCGGCGGCCGAGCCGCGCCGGCTCCGGACGATCTGACGGCGGCTTGCCTAGTGGCTCGACCTCCGGAACCGATAGCGCCCGTGAGATGGTGCGGCCTGGTAGGTCTGGCCGGAGCTGCAGGTGACGCTGAACGTCCCCGGCGCCGCGCCTTCGACGGGCGCTGTCGAGGCGACCTCGCCGCAGCGATAGCCGATCCGGTCGATCGTTCGCGCGATGACGGCATTCGAAAGCGGCAGCTTCGCCGCGGCCGGCCTCGGCGCGAGCGGATCGGCAGCTTGCGGGTCGCTGGCAACCCCCTCGGGCTGCGTGTCCAGCGCCGCGTCTTCCGTGACGGGACCTTGATCGGCTTGTCGGGCGGCGGCCGATGCCGATTGGTGCCGCCTCGGTTTTGGCCTGGCCGGGAACAGCTCCGTGCGCCCCGCATTCGCGTCGAAGGTCACGCTTGCCAGCGGCTGAGCCGGGGAGGCCGCCGCAGTCGAATGAAGCTTCGCGGCCGCTTGAGGCGGGGACGCTTCCGCCTCGGCCGGCGCTGAATTATCCCGCACCGTCAGACCGATCACTGCGCCCAAGACTCCGGCCCCGATGATTAGTCCGCCGACGATCTGAGCGGGCCGTTTCCAGCTGACCGAGCCATCTTCGGCCGTTCGCGGCCGCTCCCTTTCCGCGCGCGTCAGGGCGCGGATGTCCTCGAGGACGAACTCCAGGTCGGCATTGGCCTTGCGCGCGGGCGGCTCTGCCAGCGGCGGGCGCGGATCGGCAGCCGCTTCCGAACGCACGGGCTTCGACAGCTCGCGGATCGACGCGGCGATGGATTCGAGCCGGGGATCGAGCGGCGCATCGCGCTGCACGGGTGCGCTTACCTGCGGCTCGGCGGGACGTTCAGACGCAGGCGGCGCGGCGTCCGCCGTTCTCGCGGCGGGGGCCGCGATGAACGGCGTCCACTGCTGCTGCGTGACGGCCATGCTCCAGGCCTGCTGGCGCCGCGGCGCGAGGCCCAGGGACCGGTCGTAGTCCGCCCGCTTGATCCGGTCGCGGAGCGTCTCGTACGCGATCCACAGCTGGGCTGCGGCCCCGGCCGGATGCCAGCGGAACGCCTCCATCTTCCGCGCGAAGGCGCGGGCGATGTCGTCGTCGCTCGCCGCCGGCGTCAGCCCGAGCGCATCATAATGATTGGGTCGCGACCTGACCGCGCTGACCATGGCTCAATCCTCCCCGCAAATTTTCGAGTCTTAAGTCTCGAAAGCTCCTGCCGTTTGGGGGAGAAATCCAGTTCCGCCCGCCGCAAAGCCGCGGCCGTTCACCGGCAACCGCCGCGTGATCCGGTGCATCGAACGAAAAGTTAAGAACGCGCGACCCGCGTCAGTGCGCCAGCTCGGGTTGCTGCGTTCCCAGCAGCTCGTCGAACAAGGCCCGGTAGCCGAGAAGCGCGTTGCGCAGGTCCTCGGTCCCGGCGCTCCCGCGCGAATGGCGGACCGCGATTTCATGGGCGGCGCGATAATTCTCGACGACCTTCGGGTGCTCGACGGAGATGTCGGCGGCGCGTTGCTCGAAATCCTGCACCGGATAGCCGCGCGCCTTCATCACCTCGGCGACCAGCGCATCGGCGAGCGCGATCGAGCGCTCGGGGTCGTCGACGAATCGCGCCTGCACCCTCTGCCACTCCTCGGCGAAGGCATCGCGCTCGCGCGGCGGCAGCGGCCTGATCTCGAGCTTCTCGACGCGCTTCTCGCGCTTCAGGAGCTCGGAATCGGCCTTGGCCTTGCTTCCACCGGCGGCCTCGACCTGGTGCTCATATTCGGCGCCGAAATGCTCCTTGAGCCGATCCCGCTGGCGGCTGCGCACGGCCATCATTGCAATGCCGATGATCACCAGCACGGCGATGACCAGGATGACGATCAGTGTCGGGCTCATGGCAGCCTCCTTCTAAGGCCCGCCCCGCCGCTCTAAACGCGCCCGCGCTGCCGCTGATCCACCGTTCGGCGCAGCTTAGCCGCGCTCGGGACGCACCGTTCCTCCCTGCGCCGCGATCCATTCGTCGACCCTGCGGTCGAGCACCGGCAGCGGCTGCGAACCGTCGCTGATGATGAGGTCGTCGAAAGCCTTGACGTCGAACTTGGGCCCGAGCGCGGCTTCCGCCCTGCGGCGCAGCTTCATGATCTCGAGCATTCCGATCTTGTAGCCCGTCGCCTGCCCCGGAAGCGTGATGTAGCGCCGAACCTCGGAGCGCGCCTCGTCGGGCGAAACGCGGCCGGTGTTGATCATGTAGTCGACGGCCTGCTCCTCGGTCCAACCCATGGCGTGAATGCCGGTGTCGACGACCAGCCGCGCGGCGCGGAAATGCTCCTGGTCGAGGTGCATGAAATCGTCGGCGATGTCGGGGTAGGCGCCCATCTCCTTGCACAATTGCTCGGCATAGAGCGCCCAACCCTCGTTGAAGGCGACATAGCCGCCCGAGCGGCGGAACTTGGGCGTGCCCGTCTGCCGCACCTGGATGTCGCCGGCCATGACGTGCCCGGGAATGCCCTCGTGGCACATGAGGTCGGTCAGCATCGCCGGGTCCGGGGTCTTGCCGAGCAGGTGGACATAGACCCGCCCCGGCCGCGTCCCGTCCGGGCTCGGCGGAGCGGCGTGCGCGGCGCCGCCCGCGACCTCGCTGAACGAGGGCTCGCGGATCACCTCCGCGCGATATTGCGGCAAATTATAGAAACGCTCCGGAAGCAGCGAGCGGTTGTGCGCGACGATGTCGTTGGCGCGCTTGAGATACGCCTCGCGAAGCGCATCGGTCCACGGCACCGGCGGGAAGCGCTTCGCCCGGTCGGCATAGAAGGCGTTGCGGTCCGCGAACCCCGCCTTCCTCGCCAGCGCGTCCTGCTCGCCCTCGATTCGCTTCAGTTCGCTTAAGCCGATTGCATGGATCTGCTGCGCCGTCAGGTCGAGCGTGGTGTTGAGCTTCAGCGCCGCCGCGTACCAGTCGAGCCCGCCGGGCAACGAGATCGCGCCGACGCGCCCGCTCGGCGCCGTCGGAAGCTCGCTGTTGCCCCACGCGATCACCCGCTCATAGCCTGGCTTCATCGCCATCAGCGACGCGCGCGTGTCCGCGAGCAGCGCATCGCCCTCCGCCTGGGTCACCTTGCCGCCGGCGACCAGCTTTCCAACTTTCTTCTTCGCGTCCGCCCACAAGGGCGAATCCGTGCCGGCGTCGAACGGCGCGCCGGTGATGATCACCTTGCTCCCGTTGATCACCCTCTCGACCTCGAATTTCGGCGCGTGCACGCCCGCCGCATCCGACAGCCTGGTCTGCGCGATCGCCGTGTCGAGCACGGCCGGGATCGCCCGAAGCCGCGCATTGTAGGCGCGCATGTCGGCGGCATCGCTGACCGTATGCGTGTTGATCATGAAGTCGGGCAGCTGCGAGTGCACCGAATAGAGGAAGGAATAGAAGGGTGGCTGGTAGCGCCGGTACTTGTACTGCAGCTCCATGCGCTGCAGCTCGGTCTCCCAGATGTCGTAGTTGGTCTGGCCCTTGGGCGAGAGCTTGGAGCGGTCGAACTCGGCCTTCATCCGGGCGACGCTCGCCCGCCGCGATTCGAGCCGCCTCAGCTGAGCGGCGTCGCTGATGTCGTCGAGCTTGTCCTCGCCCTCCTTGATCCCAAGGCGCGTCGCCTGCTGCGGCCTGAGCTTGAGGTCGGCCGCGAACTCGGCGTCGAGGAATTGCGTCAGCCGAGCGTCCTCGGCGTTTGCGGCCGGTGCCGCGGCAGCCGGCGCCTGCGCGGCAACGGCGATCGCCTGCGGTGCGACCCAGGTCGCCGCGGCGGCGGCCAACAACCAGCTGAACTTGCGCATCATTCCCTCCCGCGAGGCCCGGCTGAAGGCCGGATGTCCGGCGGCGGGTGTAACAGGAGCGCGCCCGTCCGCAACCGGGCGGACCGGCTCGAGTGCGCGATTTTTCGAAGCGGTCCCCTGAGCTTAGAACTCAGGCGCTCAGGGGACGCTTGCCCTGCAGCTTAGCCGCGTTCGCCCGCGCGCTTTGGCGGCGGCGGAGGTGGCGGAGGCGGCGGCAGCGGGCAGGTCGAGCCGGCCGGAAGCGTCGATCCATCCGGGCAGGTGACCGGCGGCGGAGGCGGCGGCGGCGGCACCGGGCAGGTCGAGCCGGCCGGGACCGTGGTTCCATCCGGACAGCTGACCGGCGGCGGCGGTGGCGGCGGCTTGGTCGCGCAGGCCGCAAGGCCAAGTCCAGACGCAAGGACCGTCGTAGCAAGGATGAGCGTGAGCCTCATGTTCCCTCTTCTCCTTCTTTTGCGAGCTCCGCTCGCCAACGAAATCGGCTGAGCAACGTTCCTTCAACAGCACGAGCGCCCGGGCGCAAGGGGGTTATCGGCGACCTATTCGCTGAGCGCGTCGAAGCCGTCCGGCTCCTCCGGCTCGCGCGCCTTGTAGTCGGGCGCTTTCGTCCAGCCCGGCGGGATCATCACGTCATGGCGCTCGTCGTGCGTCCACCCGGCCTCGAGCTGCTCGCGCCGGGTGCGGTCGGTGAGCCGCCTGATTTTGTTAAGGACCCGCTCGCGCAGGGCCTGGACGTCATCCTCGCTCATCGACGCCGCCTGCTCGGCAAACGGATTGGGAAGCATTTCCCGCTGCGTCTTCGAGCCGTGGACCTGGACGATCCGGATCGCTTCGGCGACCGAGACGACGGGACCGGCGCGACCGTCCGGGGGACGGTTGCCCAAGGTCACGTCAATTCCGTCCACATCCAGCTCTTCCGGCTCGAAGCTGCGGTTGGCCGCCTCGACCAGGTGCATCTCGATCGACGCCCGGCCGGTCTCGAGCACCGCGGCCCATTTGGCCCTGAAGTGCGCGTCGCGCAGCCGCCGCTGATAGACCGCGTTGGGCGACACCTCCGCGGCCTTGGCCGCGCGCTTGACGTTGGCGGTCGCCGCGAGCTCGTCGAAGAAGGCTTTCTCCTTGCGCTGGCTCCAGCGGTCATGCCCGGCACGCTTCAGCTGTGCCTTCGGCTTCCCCTCTGCTTTAGGGGAGGGGCAGCTCAGCTCGCCTGAGCGGGGTGGGGCAGCACGCCGCAACCGCTCAAGCTCTTCCGCCTTCTCCCGCTCCGCCCCGGCCGCATGCGCCGCGATCGCCTCCTCCCACGCCGCAGCGAACTCCGGATGAGCCCTCCGCCGCGCGTAGGCCGTCGTATGGTCGATCCCGGCGTCCTCGGCCGACGCGCGCGCGTCGCCCGTGCGCTCGAGCGCGCGCAGAAAAGGAATGGTCCACCGCGGCGCGCGTCTCTTTTTCGTCATCCCCGACCCGATCGGGGATCCAGCCTCTTCTTCCATCACCGCTCCCACACATGTGAAAGCGGACGTGCTAACCCATCTGGTTCTCTGTAGGAAAGCGGTTTCGAGCCGCCGGCATCGGCGAGCGATCGCGGCACAATGCGACGCGCGGGTGAGTAGCTGGCTCCCCCCACCTAAACGCTGGACACGCACTCAACTTTGGTTAACTCCCCGTTTCGGGACTCGGGTCTCTTCCCAAGTGAAACGTGTCCCCGGCCCGGCCGCGTTGCCCTTAATCAAGGCCGGGCCGTCACCTTTAAGTTGGAACCCATTGCATCGAGCGCGGTTCTTGCGCTCGTGCCGCTAGTCCCCCTTTCGCGGCACATGGTGAATGGGCGGCTCCGTTTGCGTCGCGGCTCGGGCCGCCCAATCCGCATCCAGCAGGATCAGGGCAACGGATCCCGACGAACCCAAAGACTTTCCCGAGGTCCAGCAGCAGGTCACGGAAGCGCTCCGCGACTGCGACGAGCTGCTGCTCCGCGCTCGCCGTCTGCTGCGCGCGACCGGGCAGGACAACGACCCGCCCGCCACGGCCAGCAGCGCGACCAGGAACGCGCCCGCGGAAGCGCCTGACTAGAGGACGGCCGACAGGACCGCACCAGCCGAGCTTTTCGACTGCGCGAAGATGCTCGGCCGAAGCCACGCGCTGATCCGGCGAGTGAGCGCGAGCTCGCCTTCGATGACAAGGTCGCCGGCAAGAACGGCGTCACGATAGCTTCGCGTCCCCATCCAGATGTCGCTCATGGTTCGCGCGCTCGTGGCGAAGAACACGTCCACGTCGCGGCCGGGATCGCTTATGCACACATCGACCTTGCCGTCGCGGACCAGCAGCCACCAGTCGCGCTGGCCCGGAACGTCGCTGAACTTGAACTGGATCACCGTCTCGCTGCCGGGCAGCTGGGCGGGATCGATGCTCCGTTCGAGGTACAGCATCAGCATCTCGACATCGAGATAGTCGGTCGCGAGCACGTTCTTGGCCCAGCACATGCCCCATTCGCCGAGCGCGACGATGATCGGCTTCAGCTCCTCGCACGCCGGCGTCGGATAATATTCGTAGCCGCGCTGCCCGTTGATCCGGCGGCGGACGACCAGGCCCTCGGCCTCGAAGAACTTGAGGCGCTGGGTCAGAAGTGCCGGCGAGATGCTGCCGAGGCCGCGCTGAAGTTCGCTGAACCGGCGCCCGCCCATCAGAAGCTCGCGAATGATGAGGAACGTCCAGCGTTCCCCGAGGATTTCTGTCGCCTTCGAGATCGGACAGAATTGGCCGTAGTTCACGCCATGCTCCGCCGTGGCTTTTGAGGCGCGTCGCCTCTTCCCAATACACCGCGAAGGCGCGGCTTCCACTTCAAAAACTGTAGCTGGTTTCTTCAGAAGCTGAACTGGATGGGATGCGGCCGATCTCGCAGGGGATGCGCGACCCGCCGGACGGTCCGGCGCGACAGTGAAGGGAAAAGCACATGCCGCTCGTCACCATCGACGTCATCAGGGACGCATTCACGCCCGACCAGAAGAAGAGGATCATCGAGAAGGTCAGCGAAGCCATGATCGAGGTCGAAGGCGAGGCGCTGCGGCCGGTCACCTGGGTCAAGATCAACGAGATCGCGCAGGGGGATTGGGCGATCGGCGGAAAATGCCTCAACGCCGCGGCCGTCCACGCCATGGGGGCCTGAGCAGGGGACTTTGAACGAAACTATCCGAGCATCTCCTGCTCGAGCTTCTTCGCCATCTCCTCGATGTTCTCGGGCGGCCATCCGGGGATGTCCATCCCGAGCCGCAGCCCCATGCTCGCGAGCACTTCCTTGATCTCGTTCAGGCTCTTGCGGCCGAAGTTCGGCGTCCGCAGCATCTCGGCCTCGGTCTTCTGGACGAGGTCGCCGATGTAGATGATGTTGTCGTTCTTGAGGCAGTTGGCGCTCCTCACCGACAGCTCCAGTTCGTCGACCTTCTTCAGGAGATAACGGTTGAGCTGGTTGGTGTCGGTCGGGGTCGCGTCGGCGGCCATCGGGACCGCCTGGCCGATCATTGGCGACGGCGCCATGCGGACCTGCGATTCGTCGAAGTGGACGAACAGCTGCAGCTGGTCCTGGAGGATCCGCGCGGCATAAGCGAGCGCGTCCTCCGGCGTCACCGTTCCGTCGGTCTCGATCGTCAGCGTGAGCTTGTCATAGTCGAGCTCCTGGCCGACGCGGGTGTTCTCGACCTTGTAGGCGACCTGGCGCACGGGGCTGTAGAGCGCGTCGACCGGGATGAGGCCGATCGGGGCGTCGGCCGGGCGGTTGGCGACCGCCGGCTGGTAGCCCTTGCCGATGTCGGCGGTGAGCTCGATGTTCAAGGTCGCGCCCTCGTCCAGGTGGCAGATCACGAGGTCGGGGTTGGTGACCTCGATGTCGCCGGTGACCGCGATCATGCCCGCGGTGACTTCCGCCGGGCCGGTGGCGGAAAGGTGAAGCCGGCGCGGCCCCTCGCCTTCCATCTTGAGCGCGATCTGCTTGACGTTGAGCACCATGTCGGTGACGTCCTCGCGGACGCCGGCGAGGCTGCTGAACTCATGCAGCACGCCGTCGATCTTCATCGAGGTGACGGCGGCGCCCTGGAGCGAGGAGAGGAGCACCCGGCGAAGCGAGTTGCCCAGAGTCATTCCGAAGCCGCGCTCCAGCGGCTCGGCGACGAAGACCGCGCGGCGGCGGCTGTCGCCACCGGACTGCTTCTTCTCGAGCGCTGATGGCTTCTTGAGTTCCTGCCAGTTCTTTGCGTTGACGGCCATTTGTCTTCCTGCCCTTTGGTGAGGCGTCCCTCACCCAAACTAAACTTTGTTCACCGCGGTCACCCGCGGCAGCGGCCCTTTATTCGTCAGACCCGGCGGCGTTTCGACGGCCGCACGCCATTGTGCGGGATCGGGGTCACGTCGCGGATGCTGGTGATCGTAAAGCCCACCGCCTGGAGCGCTCGAAGCGCGCTCTCGCGGCCCGAGCCGGGTCCCTTGACCTCGACCTCGAGCGTCCGGACGCCGTGGTCGGCGGCCTTGCGGCCCGCGTCCTCGGCGGCGACCTGGGCGGCGTAGGGAGTCGACTTGCGGCTGCCCTTGAAGCCCATCATCCCGGCGCTCGACCAGGCGATTGCATTGCCCTGTGCGTCGGTGATGGTGATCATCGTGTTGTTGAAGCTGGCGTTCACGTGGGCGACGCCGGCGGTGATGTTCTTGCGCTCCCTCCTGCGGAGGCGCTGCGGTGCCTGGGCCATTCTATCTCGTTCCTAATCCCTGAATTCCGTTCATCCGGCGGGCCCTGCTCCAAATCCGCTCATCCTGAGTAGGGATTGAGCTTGTCGAAGGCCCGTATCGAAGGATCGGCCTTACTTCTTCTTGCCGGCGATCGGCCGGGCCTTGCCCTTGCGGGTGCGCGCGTTGGTGTGCGTGCGCTGGCCGCGGACCGGGAGGCCCTTCCTGTGGCGAAGCCCGCGGTAGCAGGCGAGGTCCATCAGGCGCTTGATGTTCATCGCGGTCTCGCGGCGAAGGTCGCCCTCGACATTGTGGTCCTTGTCGATCGCCTCGCGGATGTGCAGCACCTCCTGGTCGGTGAGGTCCTGGACGCGCTTGTCCGGCGCAATGCCGAGCTTTTGCGTGATCTGCTTGGCCGTCGTCCGGCCGATTCCGTGGATATAGGTCAGCGCGACTTCCACGCGCTTGTTGGTGGGGATGTTCACCCCGGCAATACGAGCCATTCGCTACCCTTCTTCAGCTCCACGGGGCGCCAGCCGCCCCATCTCATCGCTAGAAAGTCCCGAGCCCTAAGCGAAAAACCGACGCGCGCACGAATGCGCCGCCGGGCAACCGGTGGATCGGGATGAGCGCGAGATAGGATTCGCCTCCAACAGAGTCAAGGCCGCCAAAAGTCCCAAAAGTCACAAGCCTACGCGTACGCGCGTGAGTCCGCTGTCCTGCAGAGGCTCCCAACGGAGTTCGAATATCCACCGTGCTGGATCGTCAGGACTCGCGCCATGACTCGCGAAATCCTACTTTTCCAGCCTAAGTGCGTTGGATCGGCCGATGCAGGAAAAGCGCATCCACCAGATCTTCGCGGTCAGCGTCTCCTTGAAGGGCCTCCACGCGCTGTTCGAGATACTCGCCGGCATCGCACTCTACCTCACCAGCACCGAGAAGATCGTCGGCTCCATCAGCAACTGGAGCAACCGCCAGATCGCGCTCGAGCGGCACGACTGGATCGCCACGCACCTGCTCCGCTTCGCCGAGACCTTCTCGGTCGAGAAGCACGATTTCTACGCTTTCTATCTGCTCAGCCACGGGCTCGTGAAAGGCGTCCTCGTGATCGGTCTTCTGAAGGAGAAGCTATGGGCGTACCCCGCCAGCTTCGTCGTCTTCGGCGCGTTCATCGCCTACCAGCTCTACCGCTACAGCTTCACGCACGACTTCAGCCTCATCCTACTCAGCATCTTCGACCTGTTCGTGATCGCCCTCGCAGTCCACGAATACCGCCTGTTGCGAAAACACCTCCCGACCCATTAAGCGCGCGAACAATGCAGCGCCTGACCCTCGCCGGCGGCATCCCCGAACATCTCAGGGGAAGCATCGTCGCGCTCGGCAATTTCGACGGATTCCACCTCGGCCACCAGGCGGTGGTGAGCCGCGCGGTGGCGCGCGCCTTCCATGAGCGGCGGCCGGTGATCGTCGCCACCTTCGACCCCCACCCCGTCCGCTTCTTCAAGCCCGACCTGCCGCCCTTCCGCCTCACCACGCTCGACCAGCGCGAGTCTTTGTTCGCCCATGCCGGCGCCGACGCGATGCTGGTGTTCGAATTCGGCGCCGAGCTGGCCTCGATGGATGCGGAAGCATTCATCGCCGAGGTGCTGGCGAAGCGGATCGGTGCGGCGGGCGTGATCACCGGCGACGATTTCAGCTTCGGCAAGGGCCGCAGCGGCGATGCGGCACTGCTCGCAAGCCTTGGCCCCGAGCATGGCGTCATCGCCGAGGCCGTGCCGCAGGTCACGCTCGACGGCGAGCGCATTTCGTCGGGTCGAATCCGCGAAGCGCTAGTCGCGGGAGATACCGGGACGGCGACCCACATGCTGAGCCGGGACTATGCGATCGAAGGCGTGGTCCAGCGCGGCGACCAGCGGGGTCGCGAGCTCGGCTACCCGACGGCGAACCTCAGTCTCGGGGACTACCAGCGGCCGAAGTACGGCATCTATGCGGTGCGCGTGACGCTAGGGGACGGAAGCGAGCATCCGGGCGTCGCGAACCTCGGCGTTCGCCCCACCTTCGACCCGCCGCGGGAGCTGCTCGAGGCCCACTTGTTCGACGTCGAGCGCGACCTCTACGGCGAGAAGATCGAGGTCGTGCTCCACGCCTTCATCCGTGACGAGAAGAAGTTCGACAGCGTCGATGCGCTGGTCGACGAGATGCGAAGGGATGAGGCGCAGGCGCGGAAGCTGCTTGCGCTTCCCTGATCGTTATCCCGGCCTTGAGCCGGGATCCGCCTGTCTTTGCTGAGAAAAGGCAGGCCCCGGATCAAGTCCGGGGTGACGCTTCGCGTCAGTTTGCATTCTCACCCATGCCCGCTAGAGCCGCCAACCAAATGGCCGACGCTCCCGAGACCACCAAGACCGACTACAGATCGACCGTCTTCCTTCCGCGCACGGACTTTCCGATGAAAGCCGGGCTGCCGCAGAAGGAGCCGGTTATCCTCGCGCGCTGGGAATCCGAGGGGCTGTACCAGCAAATCCGCAAGAGCCGAGAAGGCCGCGAGAAGTTCATCTTCCACGACGGCCCGCCCTACGCCAATGGCGACATCCACATCGGCCACGCGCTCAACCACACGATCAAGGATATGGTGGTCAGGACGCAGACCCTGCTCGGCAAGGACGCGCCCTACGTGCCGGGCTGGGACTGTCACGGGCTTCCGATCGAGTGGAAGGTCGAGGAGCAGTACAGGAAGAAGAAGCTCAACAAGGACGAGGTGCCGGTCAGGGAGTTCCGCGCCGAGTGCCGCGCCTATGCGCAGCATTGGGTCGACGTGCAGCGCGAGCAGCTGAAGCGGCTCGGGGTCAGCGCGAACTGGGACAAGCCGTACCTGACGATGAACTTCCACGCCGAGGCGACCATCGTCTCCGAGCTGTTCAAGTTCGCCGAGACGGGCCAGCTCTACCGCGGCGCCAAGCCGGTGATGTGGTCGCCGGTCGAAAAGACCGCGCTGGCCGAGGCCGAGATAGAATATGAAGACATCATCTCGACCCAGATCGATGTCGCGTTCGAGATCGTCGAGAGCCCGATCCCGGAGCTGGTTGGCGCTCATGCAGTGGTGTGGACGACCACGCCATGGACGATCCCGGTCAACCAGGGCATCGCGTACAATCCTGACGTTCATTACGGCCTGTACATCCTCAATCCCGCATTCGAGGAATTCGACGGCGACAAGGACGCTTTCTTCGCGCTTCTGCGCCAGCGCGTTCCACTACTGAAATCGCCGATCTTGATTGCTCAGGATCTGCAGCCCGCATTCGCGGAGCGTGTGAAGCGAGCGCTTGCAGCAGTCGAAATGCCTGAGTTCGGTTCTCCGAAAATCTCGGAAGTCTTTTTGGATGACGTCAAAGCTGAGGGTCTCGATACATTCACGAAGCCCATCAAAGGCTCCGACCTAGCCGGCTCCATCGCGCGCCATCCGATGCACGAGCTCGGCGGGTTCTTCGCCAAGCCGCGGCCGTTTCTCGCCGGCGACTTCGTCACCACCGACCAGGGCACGGGGCTCGTCCACATGGCGCCCGACCATGGCGAGGACGATTTCGAGCTTTGCCGCGCCAACGGCATCGACCCCGTGTTCGCGGTCGATGCGGGCGGCTTTTACCGCCCCGACTGGCTGTGGCTCGGGGGCCAGGGCAGCGTCATCAACAACAAGTTCAATGCCCCCGACGGGCCGATCAATTCGGACTTGCGCGACGCCGGCGCGCTGCTCGCGGCGGGCGAGTTCCGGCACAGCTATCCCCACTCGTGGCGGTCCAAGGCCAAGGTGATCTACCGCTGCACCCCCCAGTGGTTCATCGCCATGGACAAGCCGCTGCCGCACCTGTCGGGCAAAGCGCGGGCGCTGCAGCGGTGGGAGAATGAAGGGGGGTCCATAGCTTCTAGCCCCTCTCCCCCTGCGGGAGAGGGG
>Ga0207702_10002936_pt1 | contig 15945 bp, 12 predicted proteins | sample KBSCornC62_FD_184302 | JGI IMG/M metagenome (GOLD analysis project Ga0207702, IMG submission 184302) | Corn rhizosphere microbial communities from Kellogg Biological Station, Michigan, USA - KBS Corn C6-2 (SPAdes) (version 2) | ecosystem: Host-associated > Plants > Roots > Rhizosphere > Soil ...
CAATGATCGCGCGCTATCCCGAGACCAGTTCGTTACTGCGCAACCCCAAAGTCCACATCTACATCGACGACGGCCGGCGGTGGTTGCTGGCGCATCCTGAGGAGAAATACGACGCCGTCGTCGCCAACACCTCATTTCACTGGCGGGACCACAGCTCTCAGGTACTCTCGACCGAGTTCCTGCAGATCATCAAACAGCATCTGCTTCCGGGGGGCATTTATTACTACAACGCGACTGAGTCGCCCGACGTCTTCATTACCGGGCTGCGCGAGTTTAAGTACGGACTGCGGGTGATCACATTCCTCATGGTCAGCGATTACCCCATCGTTCTGGACAAGAATCACTGGTTTTCGGTGCTGAACCAGTACGAGATTGATGGGAAGAAAATGTTCAGGACTGATACACAGCGCGGGCAACTGGTGCTCGCGGCATACAATGCCTTCGCGGATAGCCTCAAAGACCCGCCAAGGGTACTCGGCATTGAAGCCGGGGACGTGCTCGCGGCCCGGCTGGGAGCGCGCCACATTATCACCGACGACAACATGGGCGCCGAGTGGACCCCCGCTCCCAAGCCAAATTGGCGCTAATTCCGGGGCGGCTACAGCCTAAGCGGGTTGCGAGCGCAGGCCGTCCTCTGTAACACTGGACTGGGAACAATCGCATTGAGCGCGATTTCTACGCCATCCATTCCTGAACAGCAAATTGGAGTTCCGCAACGGCTGCGGCTGGCGTCCTATTGGGCGCTGGCCGTTGTTTTCGCGGCCGTATTTTTCGGCAGCCTTTTTTCACCTCCGCTGCTCGATGATGCAGATAGCACGCACGCAGAAGCGGCGCGCGAGATGTATGTAACTGGCGACTATATAACTCTGCACGTGAATGGCGTGCGCTATTTGGAGAAAGCTCCTCTCCCGTACTGGCTGGTTGCTGCCAGCTATCATTTGTTCGGAGTGAATGAGTTCGCCACGCGCTTGCCCATGGCGCTTTCGGTGATGCTTCTGGGAATGCTGGCAGTAGTTTGGGGCGGGCGCGCTTTCGGCGAGAGGGCTGGAATTTACGCAGGACTCTTCGTGTACACCGCCGCGGGTGTGTTCCTGTTTACCCGAATCCTGATCCCAGACGTGCTATTGAGTCTGCTCATTGCAGCCTCGCTCTACTTCTTTCTATCGGCGCTCGAGGATTCCCCTTCTACCTGGAAATGGTATTCCGGTTACACGTGCCTGGCATTAGGAGTTTTGACCAAGGGATTGGTTGCCCTGCTCTTTCCTGCAGGAACAGCTTTTTTGTATCTGGTCGTGACTGGCGAATGGCGCCGATGGCGCGAGTTCCGCCTGCTTTCCGGACTGCTGCTATTCCTGGCGATTGCCGCACCCTGGCACATCGTCGCTGGGCTCCGCAACACAAACGGTCAGAACGGACATGGATTTTTTTGGTTCTATTTCGTCAACGAACATTTTCTGCGATTTCTTGGGAAGCGCTACCCACGGGATTACAATAAACTTCCTTGGGCTTTGTACTGGTCGCTCCATCTGGTGTGGCTGTTTCCGTGGAGCCTGTATCTTCCCACCGCTGTTCGCGCGGCCCTGGATTTTCGGAGAGGCAAGGCGGATTTTCAGTATCGCACCCGAATTTTGTTCTGGATCCTCGCCGGGCTGGTGCTCGTTTTCTTTGCCATCTCCACCAATCAGGAGTACTACACGTTTCCCGCCTACTTTCCGATTCTCATGCTGCTGGCGGATGGCGTCGCGCAGTCTGAGAGGAGCGATTGCGCTGGTGTGCGCAAAGGCTGGCTCAGGGTTTCGGCAGGTGCTCTGGTGACGGTTGGACTCGCTGCAGGAGCCACCTTGCTGATGCTGCTCTGGCAATCGCGGCACCTGCCGTTTGAACCAGACATTGGCAATGTCCTCGTTCAGCACGATATGCAGACGGATACACTCTCCACCTCGCACATGCTCGACCTCAGCTACGCATCGTTCGCCGCCCTGCGCCTGCCGGCGGCGCTTGCGGCCTTTACCTTACTGATCGCGCCGGCGATGTCCTTGCTCTTGCGGGTTCGTCGCAACCATTACGTCGCGACATGGGCTTTAGGTCTTGGCATGGCTGTATTTTTGGTGGCGGCGCATATCGCACTCGGACGCTTCGGACCATATTTATCTTCGAAGGAACTGGCTCAGAAGATCGCTGCACAGGCGCGTCCCCAGGACCGAGTGATGATCTATGGCGATCAAGCCTTCGGCTCTTCGTTATTGTTTTACTTGCAGCGCCCCATCAACTTGGTTGAAGGCCGCACTACATCCATGTGGTTCGGGTCTACGTTTGCGGATGCTCCCCACATCTATCTCGCTGATTCAGACTTAGTTCGCGATTGGAATGGGTCTGTGCGGATCTTCATCTTTGTGCCTCCGCACCTGAAATCGAGGGTTGACGCAATGTTACCCAACCGCATCGTTGTCGAGGGGATTTCGGGTAAGTACGTCTACAGCAATCATCCCTGAAGCTGGCAGAGTTCGAAGGCAATCGCAGCCAGACGGGGCTTTCACATCGGGGTCTCCGATTTATTGGCATCTTGTCTGCCGTTGCCGCTGGTGGTCACGACCGGGTCGGCCTCGATCTTGACGTCGACTTCGGCTCCTTCTTTGAGCTTCACCTTTTGCCCTCTCTCATCCTTCAGTGCATTTGGAACGCGTATCTCGCGATACAGGTGGTCCGCCCCCTCCACCGCGATCTGCGCCTTCTCCGGTTCGGTACTGAATGGATGAGGAGGGATAATTTTTTCTACTTTCCCGGGCAGAGTGGTACTTGCTTTGCGTTTTTCTGGCGGCACGATTTCTACTCTCCACATGCCCGGCACACTCCGCAGTGTGCTGGGGGACTAGGTTGTTTCTCCTAAGTATCTGGTGCGTTCACGGTACTCTGCCATACCGGAAACCCAGTAGACGTCATGACGTAACCAGAAGAATTAGCGCGCCATTGTTCGGCAAACTGTGGCTGCACAGCCCTGGTACAACTTGCCGCCTTTCAAGTCAGAGCACTATCCATCTTCAATAACAAAACCTGATAGGCCGCATAAATAGTTTCGATTTCCGCCCGGCAGTGCCGGACGTTACAGTGAGGCGTCTCAAAATACCGAATTCCGCACCTGGAGTGATGGCTCAGTGCATAGTCGCAAAACGCTGTTAAGTGTTTCGCTAACAGCCATATTGATCCTGTTTGTGGCGCAACTCCTATGTGCTCAGACGGCCGCCCCTGCGGCTAGTCCGTCCACCGATACTGCCGCGCGCCTGGCCAAGCTCGAGCAGCAGACCGCCGAAGCCAAGAGTTCGGCTGACAATGCCTGGATGCTCACTAGCGCTGCTCTGGTGCTGATGATGACCGGCCCTGGTCTCGCCCTGTTTTACTCCGGCCTGGTCCGCAAAAAGAATGTCCTCGGCACCATGATGCAGAGCTTCGCGCTCATGGCTATCATCACCGTGCTTTGGGGACTGTTTAGCTACAGCCTGGCCTTTGGTCCGGGAAACAGCTTCATCGGTGGTTTTAAGAACTTATTTCTCAACGGGGTTGGTGGTGCGCCGGACGCCGACTATGCGGCGACCATCCCCGCGCAGACGTTCATGGTCTATCAGTTGATGTTTGCCATCATCACCCCGGGCCTGATCGCGGGTGCATTTGCCGAGCGTATGAAATTCAGCGCCATGGTAGCGTTCACGATCTTATGGTCGATCATCGTCTATGACCCCATGGCTCATATGGTCTGGGGTAAGGGCGGGCTGTTGAACGCTGCTCTGGGGGGACAATTCCCCACTTTGGATTTCGCCGGGGGAACGGTAGTTCACATTACATCGGGCGTCTCAGCGCTGGTCTGTGCCCTCTATCTGGGTAAACGGGTGGGCTATCCCAAAATGTCCATGCCACCCCATAGCGTGGTCCTCAGCTTCATCGGCGCCTGTCTGCTTTGGGTGGGATGGTTCGGATTCAACGCGGGAAGTGCCCTGGCGGCGGGAAGCTTGGCCACCAGTGCTTTTGTCGCAACTCACTTTGCGTCTGCAGCCGCGGCGATCGGTTGGGCCGGAGCCGAATGGATCCGCAATGGCAAGCCCAGCGTGCTCGGCGGAATTTCCGGCGCCGTTGCAGGGCTGGTTGCCATCACCCCGGCATCAGGATTTGTTAAGCCCATGCCCGCCTTGCTGATCGGATTGATCGCCGGAGTCTTCTGCTACGCGATGGTCGCCAAAGTGAAGGCGAAGTTCGGCTATGACGACTCCCTCGATGCCTTTGGTGTCCACGGGGCGGGCGGTACCCTCGGTGCAATCCTGACCGGAGTCTTCGCGGTGGCCGCCGTCAATCCAATTTTCAAAGATGCGCAAGGCAATCCACTCCCAACAGGGCTGCTGGAAGGTAATGCTCATCAACTGCTGAATCAGTTAATGGGAGTTGTCATCTCGTGGGTCCTTGCGATTATAGGTACCCTCATCATTCTCAAGATCGTCGACGTGACCATCGGCCTTCGAGTTTCGGAGGAGGAGGAAGCGCAAGGTCTGGATCTCTCGCAACACGGCGAAGAGGGATACTATTGGGAGACGCCTGCATAAATCGGCTGCTGACTCCGGACCGGCCGATTCGGGCTGGGGCGTGAAAATTGCCGAGAAGGACTCGCAAATACCATGACGAAGATCGAAGCAATCATTCAGAACTCCAAGCTGGAAGCGGTCAAAGCCGCACTGCAGGAGATCGGCGTTGAAGGCATGACCGTGCTCGAAGTGCGCGGCCACGGACGCCAGAAGGGTCACACGGAAGTCTATCGCGGCCGCGAGTATAGCGTGGATTTGATTCCCAAGACCAAGCTGGAAATGGTGCTGCCCGACGCGCTCGTGGACAAAGCCGAGCAGGCCATCGTCAATGCAGCGCGCACCGGAAAAATCGGCGATGGCAAGATTTTTCGCTCCCGCGTGGACGACGCCATTCGCATCCGTAATGACGAGCGCGGCGAAGGGGCATTGTAAGGGGATGATTCGTTGCGTCCAAGTTGACGCAACTTTTTACCGGGACGCGACCGGAAAGCATTTGCGGCCGTTTAGGCTGCTCTCCCCCGAGTAGAAGACTTGCGGGGGCGGAACTACTTTCATCATGGCAGCGTCCTCATTGATCGGCGAACTACGCGGTTCTATCAACGACGAGTCAACCCGCATCCAGCGGGAATTTGAAGCGACCGGTGACGGCCGCGTCTGCGTGGCGCAGCGCACGCGCCTGGTGGAAGACATTCTTGCTCGCCTCTGGAATGACATCGTCTCTTCTGACGAAGCCAAGCCCGCCAATTTTGCTCTCATCGCAACCGGCGGCTTCGGACGCGGCTGGCTGTTTCCCTATTCCGACATCGACCTGCTCTTCCTTTTTGCCGACCGCGACGCCGAACAGGCTTTCAAAGACCCAGTCCGGCGCTTCTCGCAGGAGCTCTGGGACTTGCGGCTGAAGCTGAGTCCTGCCTCCCGCACGTTGGCCGAATGCGATCGATACGATTCCAACAACACCGAATTCACAATCTCCCTGCTTGACTGCCGGTACCTTCTCGGCGATCGCGATCTGTTCCGGCGTCTGCACGACAAGGTGATCCCCAAGCTAGTCATGCGCGAATCCAAAGCCTTGTTACAAGGTTTAGCCGAGGTCACGCGCGAGCGGTACGGCAAGTTTGGCATGACCCTGTACCACCTCGAGCCCAACCTCAAGGAAGCACCGGGAGGGCTGCGGGACTGCAACGTCGCCAGCTGGCTGGCGCTGATCTCCGCAATGGATAAGCTGCACGACTGGCCCGATGCAAGTTCGCTGCGCACTCCCGTCCGCAAGCAACTGGAATCGGCTCTTGATTTTGTGATGTCCGCCCGTTGCTTCCTGCATTTCCGGCACGGCCGCGACGACAACACGCTTAGTTGGGAAGCTCAGGACGAAGCCGCCGCGCGCAAAATCAGCGCTTCCGATGCCCAGGAACTCACTGCCGCGGACTGGATGCGAATTTATTTCGGCCATGCGCGCGCGGTGCAGCGCACCGTGACCCAGTTGCTGGAAGAGATTCCTGAAGCCTGGTCGGCCGTCTATCGCCAGGTGCAAAGCTGGCGCTCACGGCTCACCACCGCTGACTTTTCCGTAGTCGATGGGCTTATCTTTTTGCAGCAACCCTCTGCTTTGCAGGATCCGGAAGTGTCGCTGCGCCTCTTTCACTTCATGGCGCATCACGGGGTGAAGCTAAGCGCGACCACGGAACACCGCATCGAGCAGGCCCTGCCCGCCTTAGCGGCGACTCCTCCGCGCGGTGCCGAGTTGTGGCTCTACTTGCAGGAAACTCTATTGCAGCCTTACGCCGCGGACGCCCTGCGCGCTATGCAGTCACTCCGCCTGCTCACCCTGCTACTGCCGGAGCTGAAGCTGATCGATTCGCTGGTGATTCGCGATTTTTATCACCGCTTCACGGTAGACGAGCACTCGTTCCTTGCCATCGAGAGCCTGCATCGTCTGAAGCAGTCGAAATCCGACTGGGATAAGCGCTACGCCGAACTGTTGAGCGAACTCGAAGATGCCGAATTGCTCTATCTAGCCCTTTTACTGCATGACACAGGCAAGGGTTTTCCCAACGGTAATCACGTGGACGGCAGTGTTGAAATTGCCAATCGCGCGATGGATCGTCTCGATGTGGATCCCCGGGAGCGAGCCGAGGTTATTTTTCTGATTGCAAATCACCTGGAGGTCTCTGCTTCGCTTCGCCGCGACATTTTCGATCCCGCCACGGTCGCCGCCTTCGCCGAGAAGATTGGAACTCCAGAGCGTCTGAAGATGCTTTGTTTGATGACTTACGCCGACATCAAGGCGGTCAACCCCGAGGCCCTTACTCCGTGGAAGGCCGAAAACATCTGGCAGCTCTATATCGCCGCCGAAAATTACCTGAACCGCAGCGCCGATCACCGCGTTCACATCGGCGTCAACGACGAGAAGCTAGCCCGCCTCCGTTCGCTGGCGCCCGTCACGAGCGCCAAATTCAAAGCCTTTCTGGAAGGATTTCCCCAAAGATATCTTCTGGTGCACACCGCGGAAGAAGTGATGCGTCACCTGCAAATGGCGGAAGAGTTGGGCTCCGACCCGGTGCAGGTCGAATTGAAGCGTGGCCGCCACTGGTACGAACTCACGGTAGTGACCGGGGATCGCCCCTTCTTGTTCGCCAAGTTGGCGGGCGTGCTAGCTGCCTGGGGCATGAACATCGTGAAGGCCAATGCGTTCTCGAACCAGGCCGCTACAGTCGTGGACACGCTCTACTTCACCGACCGCTTCCGCACCCTGGAACTGAATCTCTCCGAATGGGATCGCTTCCGCCGCAGCGTCGCCAGCGTCTTACTGGGCGAAGCTGACCTGGACAGAATGCTGCGAGACCGCCAGCGCTCGGAAAAAGGCACGATTGCAAAAGTCAAAGTGGACACTAAAATCGAATTTGACGATTTGTCCTCAGCCACAACGACTATCGTTCAAGTGATCGCGCAAGACCGCCCCCGCCTCTTGCACCGGGTCGCCTCCTGCCTCTCAGATCAGGACTGCAACATCGAGATCGCCCTGATCGACACAGAGGGCCAGATGGCGATCGATACCTTCTATCTGACCGCGGCAGGCAAAAAACTCACGCCAGACCATCAGAACCACGTAGAGAAGGGTTTGGTAGAGCAATTGAGAGGAGAGTGACAGTCATTCTCCCGGATCGCTGCTCCGCACCCACTACTTCGCCGAAAACTTAAACGAGGTCTTCTGATGGAATGTCTCTCCTGGCTTCAGGATCGTGCTTGGGAAATTGGGATGATTTGGCGAATCCGGAAAATGTTGCGTCTCGAGGCAAAACCCATACCGGCGCTTGTACACGCGATCTTCTTTGCCTGTAACCGTTCCATCTAAAAAATTTCCGGAATAAAACTGCACCGCCGGCTGGGTGGTGGACACCTCCAGCACGCGCCCGCTCGTCGGCTCATACACGCGCGCAGCCAGCTGCATCCCCGGGCCTTTCCGGTTGAGCACGTAATTGTGATCGTACCCGTGTCCCAGCTGCAGTTGCTCGTAATTGTCGTCAATCCGCGCCCCGATCTTCATCGCCGTGGTGAAATCCATCGGCGTCCCCTTCACTGGGCGAAGCTCGCCAGTAGGAATCAGATTCTTGTCCACCGGCGTGAAGCGATCCGCATTGATCATGACTTCATGATCCAGAATGTCGCCAGTCCCCTGGCCCGCCAGGTTGAAGTAACTGTGCTGGCTCACATTGATCGGCGTAGCCTTATCTGTCGTCGCCTCGTAATCAATCAATAGTTCGTTGCTGTCGGTCAGCGTGTACGTGACCTTCACCTTCAGATTTCCGGGGAATCCCTCCTCGCCATCTTTACTCAGGTAACTGAACGCAACTCCGTTCTTTCCCTTCAGGGGCTCAGCCTCCCAGACTACTTTGTCGAAGGTGCGAGTAGTGCCGCCGTGTAGCGTATTCGGCCCGTCATTCTTGGGCAAGGTGTAGGTCTTACCGTCCAGGGTGAAGGTTCCATTGGCAATCCGGTTGGCGTAGCGACCTACGATGGCGCCAAGGTAGGGAGGATTAGGAATATACCCCTCAAGCTTGTCGTGCCCCAGCACGACATCGGCGAACTGGCCTTTGCGGTCAGGCACGCGAATCGACACGATGATCCCGCCATAGTTCATGGCCTTGATTTCGATGCCGTGAGCGTTCTTAAGCGTGTACAAGTTGACAGGCCTCCCCTCGCGCGTGCCGAATTCCTCCTGCTGAACTGCGGCATCGTGCTTTACAGATTTCTTTTGCGCGAACAGCATTGTTCCGGCGAGAACAGCAAGAACGATAATGTAGACAGGCTTCAGGCGTCGCGGCATCATGGCCGAAAGTGTACTACGAAGCGGAGATTTTGTGCTGTGCTGCCGTTACGAAACAGCCGCTCGCGTCCACCTGCAAGCGACACTCATTGCAAAGGAAACTCGCGCGCAAGTCGATCCACTCCACAGCATGCGAAGAAGCCATAGCACAGCGGTAGTCCTGGCAATGATGCAGGCCAAAGGTGTGACCCAACTCGTGAACGCATTCCTTTAGCAAGCGCTGCTGCAGCAACTCGGTGTCCCGAGCCAGCCCGTAAAATTCCTGATGAAGACGGTGTGCCGATACCAGCGCGCAAGGGCCTCCGACCTGCGCCTCGCCGAAAACATACTTCAGGATCGGAATGTACAGGTCGACATCCGCTACCGCCAGCACTCGCCAGCAGCCGTTGGAGATCTGGTGATGGATGCGCTGCAGAATCTCAGACGAGTGAAATTGCTGTCGTTCCACGTGATACGCAGCCGCGGGATCCAGCGCCGGGGAAAGAACCGCGCACCGGATCGGCAGATAGTGAGGGAGCGCGTCGCGCAAGCTCTCCAGCAGCGACTTGCCAATCGTACCCACCGGAAGCAAGTGCACAAGATTCATGGAGACCCGCTCGCCTGGCGTTAATTTCTGCTTCCAGCGGGGCTGCGGCTCCAGCCATACCGCTTCAGCTTGTGGTGCAGCGTTACCCGGTCAATATCGAGAACATCCGCCGCACGGCTTTGGTTGCCGCCACATTCCTCCAGCACGCGCAGGATGTGCACTCGTTCCATCTCGTCCAGACTCTTTCCTCCCAGGCTGGCGCCGTTCGCTTGTTTGAAGATAAAATCCTGCTCGTGCAACTCGGGTTCCTGCGCAACCACCATGGCTCGCTCGACCGCATTTTCAAGTTCACGCACATTTCCCATCCACGTCTGCTGCTGCAGTTGCTGCATCGCAGCCGGCGCGATTCGATGAATGTGCTTGTTCATGGCAAGAGAGAACTTGCGTACAAAATGCTCCACCAGCAGCGGAATGTCTTGCCGGCGCTCGCGCAAGGCCGGCAATTCAATGTGGAAAACATTCAGCCGGTAATACAGGTCAGGACGGAACGTTCCTTCTTCGATCATGGTCTCAAGATTCTTATTCGTCGCCGCGACGCAGCGGAAATCAACTTTGATGACCTGATTGCCACCCACGCGGGTGATCTCCCGCTCTTGTAGCACGCGCAGCAAATCCGTCTGGGTCTTCAGGCTGATGTCGCCGATTTCGTCCAGAAATACCGTTCCACCTTCCGCGATTTCGAATTTCCCCTTCTTCCGGTACTGCGCGCCCGTGAAAGCGCCTTTCTCGTGTCCAAAAAGTTCGCTTTCCAGTAATGTCTCGGTCAGAGCTCCGCAGTGAATTGCCACCAGCGGATGGAAGCGCCGCAAGCTGGCCGCGTGAATGGCCCGCACCACCAGTTCTTTTCCCGTGCCGCTTTCTCCCGTAATCAAAACATTGGCATCGGTTGGCCCTACGGTCTCGATCGCCTCCAGGACTTTCCGCATGGCCGCACTCTGTCCGACGAGATCGCCAGGGCGCGTAGCCTCCGCAACCGTTTCCCGCAGCCGGACATTCTCCTTTTCCGCCCGGCGATGTGCCAGAGCCTTCTTCACCAAATGAGCGATTTCATCGGGATCCAGGGGCTTGCTCACGTAGTCATAAGCGCCATTCTTCAGTGCAGTCACCGCGGTCTCGACCGATGCGTAGCCTGTCATCATGATCACGATCAGGTCGGGATCGAGTTCGTGCAACCGGCGTTGCAGTTCGATCCCGTCCGTTCCCCGCATTTTGATATCGAGCAAAGCGATGTCCCACTTGCTCTCGGCCATGCGCGTCAGCGCGTCGCTTGCGTTCTCCGCCGTCCCGATCTCATACCCTTCTTCGCGAAACCACTTGCCCAAAGAATCGCGCACGCTGAGTTCGTCATCCACGATCAAAAGCTTTCCCTGTGTGTCCACGTCTGTCACCTCCCGCTGATGGCAGCGGCAACTTCTTGGTTGTTGGGAGCGGTTTTCGTGACCTCTGCCTCCCACGGCAGAGTCACTGTGAAAACCGTTCCCTTGCCGAGCTCCGATTGCACTTCAATGGTTCCGTTATGGCGTTCAAGGATGCTGTTGCTGATGGCAAGCCCCAGCCCGACGCCACGGCCGGTTTCCTTTGTAGTTAGAAATGGTTCGAAAATTCGCGGCAAAATCTCAGCCGGAATCCCTGCGCCGTCATCCCGCACAACGATGCGTATTGCTTTTGGATCCAGGCTCGATGTGCTCGTGATCCAGAGATTCCCGCCTTGCGGCATGGCGTCGATCGCGTTCATCAGCAACGCGAGTAGCACCTGCTCGATCTGTGCCCCGTCGCAATCCACGAGTGGCAACTCGGATTCAAGTTGCTCTTGCAGATGGATTCCCGTGAGGTCCATCTGATGTTGCACCAGGCGCAGTACCTGCTCGATGACCCGGTTCAAATTGGTTGGCTGGATATTCATGGGGGTAGTGCGCGAGAAAGTCAGAAGATTCTTGACCAGGTCCCCGCAGCGCCGGCTTTCGGAAGCGATCAGGTCAAGGGAATCGCGGATCTCCTGCCGCCGGCTCTCACCCTTATCTCCATGATCGAGATACTTCCGCAGCAGCTTTGCGTAGGTCAGAATTCCAGACAGCGGATTGTTGATCTCGTGAGCCAGCACCGCGGCCATCTTCCCGATGGACGCCATCTTCTCGGTGTGCAAAGCGTGTTCGTGCGCACGCTTCAGCTCGCGAGTTTTTTGCTCCACCCGTTGTTCAAGGGTGTGAGTCCAGGCGATGTTTTCTGTGTGTTCGGACTTGAGCTGGCTGCTCATGTCATTGAACGAACGAGCCAGGTCGCCAATCTCATCTTCTGAGGCAACCGCGATCTGGTACCCGAGATCGCCCGCCTTCAGGCGCTCCGTGCCACGCTCCAGCGCAGTTACCGGACGTCCCACAACTTCCCAGATGAAGAACCAGCTCAGAACCGCGATCAGCACCAGGCCGCAGCCGGTGTGCGCAATCATCGTCCGGCTGCTTTCCGCCAGTTGGACATCCGCTTTGGCCAGCGAAAGATTCGTATCGAGAACGCCCAGAATTTGCTGCGAGGCCGGATGGGCGTGGCATGCCGCGTTTGAGCATGAAGCCTGGTTCTCGATGGGAGTGATAATTCCGAGAATGCGATGGCCTCCGCCGTTGCGGTAAATGCGGAATCGATCGGGACGGTTCAGCCGTGTGAGCGGCTGCGACTGTGCGTGACACCCGTAGCAGGCCTCCCCGCTCTTGTCCACAACATGGTTCTGTTCCCCGGGCGTAGTGGTATAGGTAATCCTGCCTTCCTGGTCGAAGATGCGGATCTTATAGATGCCCGGCTCAGACGCGATTGTCTGAATCGACTGGTAGAGCCCGTTGCGGTCGTTGCGCAACATGTAATCGCTTGTGCCTTGCTTGATGACATCGCTGATCCGTTCTGCCGCCTGAAGCGTGTTCTGCTCCAGATGCTGCCGGTGCAGGCGCACATTCAGATATCCGAGCAGCGCAAAAATCACCAGCATCGCCCCGAGCAACAGCAGGTTTAGCTTGGCGCTCAGGCTGTGTGTCAGCCGGAACCAGCGTCCTCGTTTTGGTTCAGTCGCCGGCATGCTCCATCACCGCCCCCACTGCAACCCCAGAACTCTCACTTGCCTTTTCCACCGCGAGTTCTTGCTTGGGAAAGATGGGCAGATACTTCACTGCCAATCCAAACGCGGCAAAACCGACGCCGATGATCATTCCAGTTACCGCCAACTCGCTCCACTTGGGGAAGTACCTCACCCCCGTGGATCCTTCGAATCCCGTGATGCTGACGTTCATCCGGTTGGTTATGAAGCCAAGCACAACCAGCACGGCGGAAATGTAGAGTCCGTTCGCACTGCTCCGAACTCTGCGTTGCATGAGCAAGACGAGCGGAAGAATGATCGCCAGCAGGATCTCAAGCCAGAACAGGTAGGTTTCGTATCCGGCATGGAACGCCAGCTTCAACGCCCCACGATTTGCAAGATCTTCGAAGCGCAAAATGCCATACACACCCAGCACCACGACCAGCACCCGCCCCAACTCTTGCAACACCGGCAGTTCCAATTGCAGCCCGAAGTGTTTCGAACTCAGCGATGATTCGAAGATCGTCATGGCCAGCCCCACGGCAATCGCCGAGAGAAAGAAGAACGCAGGAAGCAAGGGGCTGTACCAGAACGGATGCAATTTCTCCGGAACGATCAGATACAGCGTTCCAAGCGAAGATTGATGCAGCGTCGACAAGATCACTCCGCAGATCACCAGCGGAATCAGGATGGCGCGCACGACCTTCAGCGGTTTTTGCAGATTGAATCGTTCCAGCACGATAGGCGAGAACTCGAGCGCCAGTACAGTCGTGTACAACATCACGCAATAAGCCACCTCGAACATCACCGAGTGCGGATTGCGCATGATGAGGGGATGCCAGATGTTGTAGGGCTTCCCCAAGTCGTACATCAACGCGGCGCAGACCAGGATGTATCCGAGAAACGCGGTAAGAATCGTTGGGCGGATAATTGAATGCAGTCGCTTGACGTTGAGGATGTGAACCGCAGCCGTGAGGGTGAAGCCCCCGGCCGCCAGCATCACGCCGCACAGCACGTCAAAGCTGATCCAGATCCCCCACGGGAACTGATCATTCAAATTGGTCGATGCGCCCAGACCTTGCGTGAAGCGGATGAAGGTCGCGTAGACTCCACCTGCCATCAAGAAGAGAAAAACGAGCTTCCAAAAGGTGAAGCGGAAAAGTGGGCGGGCCATCATCGCTTTCCTCCATTCTTCTTTTCGCTCGCCTCTCGCGCTTCTGCCTCGGCGACCTCTTCCCGGCGATGCGTAATCCACCACACTCCTCCCAGCAGCATTCCGCCAAGCGGAACAAAGTCTGGAATGTGCGACAAGACGCGATAGGTCAGCATCGGCAGCGGATCCTTGGCAATATCCGTGCGGTATCCAAAACTCTCAAATGGAACCGAGGACAGCAGGAACACGGATGTGCCTCCCACTTCTTCCAGCCCGTAGATGTGATCTACATAAGTGCCAGGATTGTCGCGAATGCGTTGCCGCGCCTCTGCGATCAACTCGTCCCGCTCCCCGAATTTAGTAGCCCCGGTCGGACAAGCTTCGGCACAGGCGGTCGGTTTGCCCTGGGCCACGCGGTCCGGGCACATCACGCATTTCTGCACTTTGGGGAAGAGCTTTCCCCATTCGTACTTGGGAACGCTGAATGGGCATGCCACCATGCAATAGCGGCACCCCATGCATTTCGAGGCGTCATAAGTGACGGGGCCCATTGCGGTCTTCTTTAGAGCACCCACCGGACAAACGGACGCGCAGGAAGGGTCCTGGCAATTCATGCAGAGCCGTCGCATGAACTTGTCGCCACGCGTCAGGACGGCAGTCAGCTTATGCGCAGACTGGTATTCCTCCGCCGCGATGCCGTCGTCGTACCCCAGGTTGTTCTGGGTGGCGCATGCCTGCTCGCACTGCTTACACCCGATGCACTGGGTGGCATCATATAAAAGTGCTTTGCTCATGAAGTATGGTCCCGGTCTACCTGTTCGAACGTCCTGAGCTGACCGGATGTCCTTTCGACTGACGCCTGAGCCGAATGAGGAAATAGCGATTACCGATGTAACCGGACCGGAACGCCACAGCTGCTTACCTCATCGGAACTGAGGCCGTCGTGAAATTCAACAGCTTCAGACAGCTTAGAGTTTCAACAATTAGGAGGTTTTCATCCGTGACTCCTATCACCCTTGCGCGTGATGGCGGTCAATAGCTCTGCAAGCGCCAAACCAGCCGTGATTTAGGTTGTAATTCGCATCAGCAGGTGATGTGAACTGCAGCAGCAACGGCCGCTGCTCGCAAACCCTTGATATCGGGCCATTCACATCACGTGCCCGGTTATCACCACGTTCTGCCGCGGATCTCCACGTTGTGATCTTCATCAAAGTTGCTGTTGCATTTTTATGCGGCTTCGCCCGGCGCTTATCTCCACCTCGTGGTATCTCCTTTGTAGTCATGACTTAGCGGACGTAGCCTGCTCATCGTGACACTTTGGTCGGGAGATTGCCTTAGCAATAGCGTGAGTGACCTGGAAACCAGGAGGCACTCGGGGCGAGGTGGGTTATGACAGTCATCATGGTTCTTCTAACGTTCGCAATCTTCTTATCGATCGATTATGTTCGCGGCCACAAACAAATCGCAAAGCAAGTTGAGGTGCAACCCGGGCGTCGTCCCACCCTGTCGCAAGTCGTTCCCGCATTTGTGGCAGGATTCGAAGTGCCCGAAAACGTCCGCTATCACGCCGGTCATACCTGGGCGCTCGCCGAAAGCCGCGAACTGGTCCGCGTCGGCATGGACGATTTCGCTTCCAAGCTAATCGGCAAGATCGAGAACATTTCGCTGCCACAGCGTGGCCGCTGGGTCCGTCAGGGGCAGAAGATTTGGACGATTTTCCGAAACGGCAAATCGGTCGATATGGTCTCCCCGATCGAGGGAACCATCACCGACGTGAATGATGCAGTCGCAAAGAATCCGGAGTTGGTGCGCCGCGATCCTTACGGTGAAGGCTGGGTTGTAACCGTGCAGGCTCCCGATTCCAAGGTCAATTTCCGCAACCTGTTGAGCGGCACGCTGGCGCGGCTCTGGACTGAAGACGCGGCTCTCAGGGTTCGCAGCCGGGTGCCAGCCTTGGCCGGAGCCCTCGCGCAGGACGGCGGGATTGCGGTAGACGATCTCACAATCCACATGCCCGACGAGGACTGGGCCAAGCTGACTAAAGAATTCTTCTTGTCCTGACCCTGGACGAGGCGGACCCTCGACCGACCTCCTGATGGTTGCCGCCCGGAAAACATCCCGGGCGGCTTTTTGGTAGGAAGACTATTCCGGCAGTGCAGGCTGAGCGATTGCGCGCGAATATGAGCGCAAGATGAGTCCGCCCACCGCTACCGCTGCACTTAGCATCAGTACGCGCATAAACTGTGCAGCTGGCAGGCT
>Ga0207702_10002937_pt1 | contig 15945 bp, 10 predicted proteins | sample KBSCornC62_FD_184302 | JGI IMG/M metagenome (GOLD analysis project Ga0207702, IMG submission 184302) | Corn rhizosphere microbial communities from Kellogg Biological Station, Michigan, USA - KBS Corn C6-2 (SPAdes) (version 2) | ecosystem: Host-associated > Plants > Roots > Rhizosphere > Soil ...
ATACGCCGCGCCCGGCGACGCGTTCGTCGACACGGCGAGCGACGAAGGCGCCTCGCACGCGCACCAGATCGTGCTCGAGGTCTTGAGCGAAACCGGTGCGATCGGACTGGGCTTCTGGCTTGCCGGCGCGTACGTCGCGCTGCGCGCGTGGCGCCGCGCGAGTGCGGCCGCGCGCGAACGGGCGCTTGCACCGGCGCTCGCGCTGGCGGCGATGTGTTTTCCGCTCGACACACACCTCGCGTTCTACTCGGCGTGGTGGGGACTGCTGTTCTGGTGGCTGCTCGCGCTGTACGCCGCCGCGCTCGGGTCGGACGATGCCTGAGCCGACGCGCGCGCCGTTGTCGCTGGTGGTGACGACGCTGAACAACGCCGCCACGCTCGCGCGTTGCCTTGCGAGCGTGCCGTGCGCGGACGATATCGTGCTGCTCGATTCCGGCAGCACCGATGCCACGCTGGAAATCGCCGCACAGCACCGCGCGCGCATTTTCTCCGAACCGTTCAAGGGATACGGCGCGCAGAAACAAAGCGCGCTGGACAAGGCGAAGCACGCTTGGGTGCTGCTGTTGGACGCGGACGAAGCCTTGACGCCGGCGGCCGTGGCGGAAATCGAAGCGGCGCTGGTCGCGCCGGATGTCGCCGGATTCCGCCTGCCGCGGCGCGAACAGATGTTCTGGACGTTCCAGCACGCCTGGACACGCATCAACGCGCACCTGCGCCTGTTCGACCGCCGCCGCGGACGCATGAACGACGTACCCGTGCATGCGGCACCGGTGGTCGACGGACCCGTGCGCACGTTGCGCCGCGCCGTGTTCCTGCATTACGGCGAGCCCGACATCCGCACCAAGATCGACAAGATCAACGCGTACTCCAGCGGCCTGGTCGCCGACAAGGTGCGCCGGCGGCAGCGCTGCGTGATCGCGCGCATGCTGGTCTATCCGCCGCTGTTCTTCCTGCGCCAATACGTCGGCAAGCGCTATTGCTTCAACGGCTGGGCCGGATTCATCAGCGCCGCGAGCGGCGCGTTCTACGTGTTCCTGAAATACGCCAAGTTGTACGAGGCGCGGCGGCGGCGCTGAAGTCTGGCGTCATCCCGGCGAAAGCTGGGATCCAGCGACTTGGCTCTGCGTCGGTCCTGTGCGAAGTCACTGGATCCCGGCTTTCGCCGGGATGACGAGCGACTAGGGACTAGGGACGAGCGACGAGCGACGCGCGAGTGTCACTCGTCGGGCGTTTCGTCTTCGTCGGGTGCGGGCGGCTTGGGCGGGGTCGCCGCGGCGTTGAGCAGATCGGCGGCGCGCCAGAAAATGATGCGGCCGAAACGGTAAGGCAGCTCCAGCTCGGGCTTCGCGGTGATCGGGTACTTGGTGTAGAAGGTGACTATCTCGCCGTCCGGGTGCATGACGCACCACTCATGCAGGTCGGCGTAATTCACTTTCGGCAGCGGTTGCGTCAGCCGTCCGGCGAATTCGAACAAGCCGTGATGCCAGGCGAGGTGCGCGATCGGCCGGCCGCTCTCCTGCGCCTGTTTGATTTTTGCCGCGGCCACGCTGACGTCGACGGTCGGACCGATGCCCTGCGCGAGTGCGAGCATGCCGATGGACGCCGCGGCGACGCTCGCCAGTGCAAGCGGCTGCGGCGTGGCGAATTCGCGCCCGCGCCAGAGCAACGCGATCCCGATCAGCACCGCAAGCACGCCCCACAGCGGCCACAGCCCCGCGATCACGTGCAGGAACGAATCGGTCAGGTGTAACGCCTGCGTCGTGCGTTCCAACGTGGCGTCGTGCGCGTGTTGCGCGCACAGCGGCAGCACGGCGAGCGCCGCGCCGGACAGCACCAGCATGGCGCCGAACAAGCGACCGCGCAGGCGCGCGCCGTCGCTGCCGAGTACCGCCGCGAGATACAGCGCGAGTCCGGGCAGGATCGGCAGCAGGTAATGCGGCTGCTTGCCGCTGACCAGGCAGAACGCGGCAAATGTCGGCACGAACCAGGCGAGGCCGAAGCGCGCAGCGCGCGAGTCGGTCAGGCGCGCGCACCACGCCGCCCACGGCGCACGCAACGCCAGCGTCCACGGCAGCAGCATCGCCGGCAGCACGGCGAAATACCACCAGATGGGACGCCGGTGCGCGAAACTCTTGGTCATGCGATCGACGGTCTGGTGCAGAAAGATCGCGTCCGAATACGCCGGTCCGCCGGAAATGGCGGCGGGAATCGCCCAGGCGAGACCGACGATCGCGCCGCCGACGATGCCGGCGACGAGCGCGCCGTACCAGCGCGCTCTCATCGTGCGCGCGGTGTCGCTCCACCACGGCCCGAGCAGGACCACGAGCCCCGCGTCGAGCAGCACCACCGGACCCTTGGTCAGGATGCCGAGGCCGAAGCCGAGCGAGAGCAGAAAAATCCCGCGGCCCCAGCGTTTTGCGTCGAGGTCGAGCGCGCCGTGCAGCGCGACCAGGACCCATGTCGCGAGCAGCACGTCGAACATGATCGCGCTCGAAAACAGCGCGAAATAGATCATGCCGAGCAGCAGCAGAGCGGCGCGGCGCGCGAACGGCAACTCGGGCGCGAGCCGACGCGCGAGGCGTTCGAACAGGAACAGCGAGGTGAACGACGCCGCCAGCACACCCAACCGCACCGCCCAGGCGTTGATGCCGGCGACGAGCCAGCCGAGATTGATGAGCCAGAACAGCAGCGGCGGCTTGTCCGAATAGGGCGCGCCGTTCAGATGCGGCACGAGAAAGTCGCCGTGCAGGCGCATCTCCCATGCGACCGCGAGATACCGGGTCTCGTCGATCGGCAGCGCGGGCAGCGCGAGCGCGACCGGCAGCAGGAGCAGCAGCCAAAGCGGACGCCAGTCGGACAGGAGACGATCGAGCGGGGAGGGAGACGGAACCGAAGACATTACGGCACGGGAGCAGGAGCGGGGAGGGCGCGGAATTGTACCGGAAACCTTCCGTCGTCCCGGCCAAAGCCGGGATCCAGTGCAGTTCGTGACGCTTGTCCGAGGCCCGAAAGTCGCTGGATCCCGGCTTTCGCCGGGATGACGAGGCTCCGCTTAGCCGCGGTCCAATAGCGCCCGCAAGTCGATGATCGCTGCGTTCGCGCGCGAGATGTAGTTCGCCATCACCAGCGAATGATTCGCGAAAAAGCTGAACGGACTGCCGTTGAGGATGACCGGACTATGGACCGGACGCTGCGATTCCTGCAGTTCGCGGATCACCTGACGCAGGCTTACGAGCGCGTTCTTGCGTTCCAGAATCGGCGCGAAATCGACTTCGATGGCCTTGAGCTGTTCCAGCAGCGCCCAGCTGTAGCCGCGCGATTCGTAGAACACGTCGTCGATCTGCATCCACGGCGTGCGGATCATTTCTTCGCCCGGCTTCGGGGTCGACTTGGTCGCGTCCGGTTGGCCGGCCAGATCGATGTCGAGCCGCAATTGCCCGACGCTGGCGGAGAGTCGCTGCGACAGCGAGCCGAGCCGGGTCGAGACTTGCTTGAGGTAATCCGACAGGTTGTCGGCGCGGGCGTAGAACTGCGCGTTCGGATGGTTCGCGTCAGCCAGGCGCTTCAGATACGCGTCGAGATACCCGATCGCCTTGCGGTACTGGCTCTCGCTGCTCGGCCACACCCAGCGCGCGTTGTCGTAGTTGAGCAGCGTCTGCGCTTCCTGCAGGTCGCCGTCTTCGGTGGACTGGCTCTGCGAGCGGCTGAAATCGTTGCGCAGCGCAAGCGCGAGATCCCGGCTTGCGGTCAGCACGCCGAATTCCCAGTTCGGTACGTCGTCCATCAGTACGCCGGGCGGAAACTTGTCGTTGCTCAGGTAGCCGCCGCGCTTGTCCAGCAGCGTCTCGACACTGCCGGCGAGCGCTTCGCTGGTGACCGAGCCGGTCACCGGCTGCTGTCCGCGCATCGCGGCGCGCTCACGCGCGAACGCCACCGGATCGAACTGGTCCGGCTCGTAGCTCCACCAGAACATCGTCGCGAGCACACCGACGGTGTAGATCGCGACCAGCGCGAACACGCCGCGAAGGATCCAGCGCGTGCGCGGCTCGCGAAAGCGGGTGACGATGGACATGGGGGGCTCCGCACCAGGCCAACGGGACTGGGATTGTGCCGCATGCGCCGTCGAGCCGCACCTGCGCAAGGTCATCCCGGCCGGGCCGGTAATCCCGAACCAGCTGTATCGGCCGCCGCGCTGCGCGGAGCCGGCGCGGACGGCACCGGCTCGGGCGTTCATTCCGGCCGATAGATCTCGCCGCCGGCGCGGCGGAATTCCTCCGCCTTCTGCGCCATGCCCTGCGCCAGCGCAGCGCCTTCGTCCACGCCCTGCTCCTTGGCGTAGTCGCGCACGTCCTGCGTGATCTTCATGGAGCAGAAATGCGGCCCGCACATGGAGCAGAAGTGTGCGTGCTTGGCCGCTTCCTTCGGCAGCGTCTCGTCGTGAAATTCCTGCGCTTTTTCCGGATCGAGGCCGAGGTTGAACTGGTCCTGCCAGCGGAATTCGAAACGCGCCTTGGACAACGCATTGTCGCGCGCCTGTGCGCCGGGATGGCCCTTCGCGAGGTCGGCCGCATGCGCGGCGATCTTGTACGCCACGATGCCGTCGCGCACGTCCTGCTTGTTCGGCAGGCCAAGGTGTTCCTTCGGCGTGACGTAGCACAGCATGGCCGTGCCGAACCAGCCGATCAGGGCCGCGCCGATCGCACTGGTGATGTGATCGTAGCCGGGTGCGATGTCGGTGGTCAGCGGTCCGAGTGTGTAGAACGGCGCTTCGTGGCAGACGCGCAGCTGGCGCTCCATGTTCTCCTTGATCAGCTGCATCGGCACGTGGCCGGGGCCTTCGATCATGGTCTGCACGTCGTGTTTCCAGGCGATCTGCGTCAGCTCGCCGAGCGTGTCGAGTTCGGCGAACTGCGCCGCGTCGTTCGCGTCCGCGATCGAGCCCGGACGCAGGCCGTCGCCGAGCGAGAACGCGACGTCGTACGCCTTCATGATTTCGCAGATCTCTTCGAAGCGCTCGTACAGGAACGATTCGCGGTGATGCGCCAGGCACCATTTCGCCATGATCGAGCCGCCGCGCGAGACGATGCCGGTGACGCGTTTCGCGGTCAGTGGAATGTACGGTAGCCGCACGCCGGCGTGGATCGTGAAGTAATCCACGCCTTGTTCGGCCTGTTCGATCAGCGTGTCGCGGAAGATCTCCCAGGTCAGTTCCTCCGCGCGGCCGTCGACTTTTTCCAGCGCCTGGTAGATCGGCACCGTACCGATCGGAACCGGCGCGTTGCGGATGATCCACTCGCGCGTTTCATGGATGTGCTTGCCGGTGGACAGGTCCATCACCGTGTCGCCGCCCCAGCGGATCGACCAGACCATCTTTTCCACTTCTTCGGCGATCGAGCTGGTCACCGCGGAATTGCCGATGTTCGCGTTGATCTTGGTGAGGAAATTGCGACCGATGATCATCGGCTCGCTTTCCGGATGGTTGATGTTGCACGGAATGATCGCGCGGCCGCGCGCTACTTCGTCGCGCACGAACTCCGGCGTGATCGCGCCGGGCAGCGCAGCGCCGAAGCTTTCGCCCGGATGCTGGCGGCGCAGCGCGGTGTCGCGCAGCGCGTCGAGCTTCTGGTTTTCGCGCAGCGCGATGTATTCCATTTCCGGCGTGACGATGCCTTTGCGCGCGTAGTGCATCTGCGTCACGTTCTGGCCGGGCTTCGCGCGGCGCGGCACCGGATGGCGCGGAAAACGCACGCCCGCCAGGCGCGGATCGGCCAGACGGCGGCGGCCGAATTCGGATGACGGCCCGCCGAGGGTTTCCGAATCGCCGCGTTCTTCGATCCAGCCGGCGCGCAGCGGCGCCAGGCCGGCGGCCAGATCGATGCGCACCGCGGGATCCGTGTACGGACCGGACGTGTCGTACAGCGCGAGCGGGGCATTTTTTTCCGCGCCGAACACGAGCGGCGTGTCGCTCAAGGCGACCTCGCGCAGCGGCACGCGCAAGTCGGGGCGGCTGCCGGACACGTAGATCTTGCGCGAGCCCGGAATCGGCTGCGTCACGGATGCGGAGAGTTCGCTGGTCTTGACGGCCAGCTCGGAGGCGAGTGCGTTCATGTGGGCTTCGTCCTTAAATCGTCGGAACGAAGCGGGCGCGCGCAAGGGACTTGCGTGCGAAGCTCCCTACGCCTTGGGTCGCGTCGGCGACCTGCCGGATCAGGTACGAAGGGTCTCTCTCAGCCCCACCTGAACGGACCGTCGCCGGGTGCGTCAGAATAGCGCGCGCCGGCGGGTCTGTCGGGTGGAACACCCCCGCTTCGAGCCGCATTGAAGCACGAAGCGGCGCCGCTGGCGAGCACCGGCTGCGGCAGAACCTGCCGCGTGCGCCGGCGGCGGCGGGCCGCGCCGGATCCGGCAGGCGCGGCGACGAAACCCGTCGCCGCTGCGTCCTGTCAAAGCGTTGGAGTTCCCGAAACCTCGAGGTGTACCGTGATCAAGAACCTGTTTTCGCCGCATGCGTTTTCACTGCTTGCCGCCGCCTTGCTCGGCGTCGCGGGATCGGCCGCTTCCGCCGTGCCCGTCGCGAGCGACCGCGTGCAGATCAACTGGGCGCCCGAACAGCAGCTGTCGGAAGTGAAGAACAACCAGTTTCACCGCGGCTGGCTGCGGCCCAAGGACTGGATGCAAAGCCTCGGCGACTATCTGCGCCAGCGCGCAGACGCGACGCTCCCGGCGGGCGAGAAGCTCGACGTCACGATCGACGACATCAAGCTCGCAGGCGATTTCGAGCCTTGGCACGGGCCCGACGCGGAAGACATCCGCTTCCTCAAGGACATCTACCCGCCGCGCATCGACCTTCATTATCGGCTGCTCGACGCGAACGGTACGGTGCTGCGCGAAGGCAGCAGCAAACTTCGGGATTTGTCCTACCTGCAGCGGGTCGTGCCGAACAACAGCGATCCGCTGCGTTACGACAAGCGCATGTTGAACGAGTGGCTGCGCAAGGAATTCCGCAGCGATGTGGCCTCTTCAGGCGGGGCGGCGCAGCGACCGTAGCGGAACTCGGCGATCCCGGCGCACGCCGGGATCCGACCTTCGAAATTATTGGCGCGGCGAGTACGCGCGCAGGAACAGATCCACCGTCGCGTTCAGGTGCTCATCGATCTCGCGCGCGGTGAGCGGTTCGCCGCAGCCGAACTCCATGCGCGCGTGACATTCGCCTTTCAGCAGACAGAAGAACTGCGATGCGGCTCGGTGCGTGTCGGCGATCTCCAGCTTGCCCGCCTTGACCTCGTCGCGCAGAAACGCTTCGAACCCTTCCTGCGTGCGTTTCGGGCCGGCTTCCCAGAACAGCTGCGCCAGTTTCGGCGACTGCTGCGCATTGGCGACGATCGTCCGGTGCACCGCCAGTGCTTCCTCGCTGGTGATCAGCGAGAAGAACGCCCGCGCGATCGTCAGCATCTGGCGCCGGATCGGGCCTTTCAGATCGGCGAGGAAGATTTCCGCCGGCATCTGCTCCTGGCAGACGCATTCCACGGCGGCGACGAAGAGCCGCTCCTTGTCCTGGAAATGGCTGTAGACCGTGAGTTTCGACACGCCGGCGGCGGACGCGATCGCGTCCATGCTGGTGCCGTCGAAACCCTGCGTGGTGAACAGGCGTTTCGCCGCCTGCAGGATCGCGGCGCGCTTTTCGAGGTCTTTCGGCCGACCGGGCCCGGTGCTTTTGGCTATGACGAACGACATGGGTGCTTTAAAAATACTGGACAGTCCAGTTTAGTATCGTTACTATACCACGGAGTTCATTAATAGCCTAACAACGTAAAGCCCCCGTTCACGGAGGATTGTAGCAATGTCAAATCAGGCCCACACGATTCGATTGACCGCGCTTGCGGCCCTGGTGCTCAGCGCCGCGGCCGTGTCCGGCTGCAGCACCCACGCCGCCGCGCCCGAAGCGCCGCGCAGCGCGCTGGTCGCGCACCCGCAGCCTGCGGACGGAATCAATGCCGAGGTGTACTCGGGCGACGTGCATGCGCGGTATGAGAGCCAGCTCGGCTTCCGCGTCACGGGCAAGATCAAGCAGCGCCTGGTCGACGTCGGCGCGCACGTCGGCGCCGGTCAAGCCCTGGCCGAACTCGATCCGATGGACCTGAAGCTGCAGGCGGCAAGCGCGCAGGCGACCCTGACTGCCGCACGCGCGAGCCGCGACCTGGCGCAGTCGGAGTTCAATCGTTACCAGGCCTTGTTGGAGAAGCATTTCGTCAGTCAAACGCAGGTCGACACCCAGGCGAACGCGCTCAAGGCGGCACAGGCGCAGGTGCAGCAGGCCGAGGCCGCGCTGGCGGTCGCGACCAACCAGGCCGAATACACCGTGCTGCGCGCCGACCACGAAGGCGTGATCACCACGATCCACGCCGAGACGGGTCAGGTCGTGAGCGCGGGCCAGCCGATCGCGACGCTCGCGCGCGACGGCGAAATCGAAGTCGAAATCGACGTGCCGGAAAACCGCATCGCCAACTTCGCGCCGGGTCAGCCGGCGATCATCGAAAGCTGGGCGGACGCCGGACATCGCCTCGCCGGCAAGCTGCGCGAAGTGAGCCCGGAAGCCGATCGCACCACGCGCACTTATCGCGTTCGCGTCACGGTGAGCGGCGATAGCCCGCCGAAACTGGGTCAGACCGCGCGCGTGTATTTCGCCAGCGCCGCGCCCGGCGAACAGCAGTTGGTGCCGCTATCGGCCCTGTACGACCAAAGCGGCAAGCCCGCGGTGTGGGTCGTCGATCCGAAGACGCGCCAGGTGCATCTCGCGCCGGTCGCGGTGGCGGCGTATCGCGAACAAGGCGTGCTGCTGGCCGGCGGTGTCGAAACGAAGCAGTGGATCGTCACAGCCGGCGTGCACAAGCTGCGCGACGGTGAGCCGATCACGCCGGTAGACGCGCTCAACCGCCCGGTCGCGCTGTAAGGGTCGCGCTCCACTTTTCTTCCCGGATTTTTCTTCGCTTTCCGCTTCGCGCGCCGTCCGCTGCCCCGCCTCCCCCGGAAGCGGGCGGCGCGCCGAAGCCTTTCTTCTGCGCCGCGCCGCGGGCCGGCGCGCTGCACTCGAGGCTTGGGTCATGACGCGATTCAATCTTTCCGAATGGGCGCTGCGCAACCAGTCGTTGCTGCGCTATTTCATCGTCGTGCTGGCGCTCGCCGGCATCTGGGCGTATGCCGGTCTCGGTCAATCCGAAGACCCGCCGTTCACGTTCAAGGTGATGGTGGTGCAGACGCGCTGGCCCGGTGCGACCGCCGGCGAGATCACCGAGCAGGTGACGGAAAAGATCGAGAAGAAACTGCAGGAGCTGCCCGAACTGGATTACCTGCGCAGCTATTCGCGTCCTGGCGAATCGCAGGTTTTCGTGGTGATCAAGGACTCGCTTCCCGCCGCCACGGTGCCGGAAGTGTTCTATCAGGTGCGCAAGAAGATCGGCGACATCCGCGCCACGTTGCCGCCGGGAGTGCAGGGGCCATTCTTCAACGATGAATTCGGCGACACGTTCGGCAACATCTATGCGTTGACCGGCGACGGCTACACCGACGCACAACTGCGCGACTACGCCGAGCGCGTGAAACTGCAGCTGCTGCGCGTGCCCAACGTGGCCAAGGTCGACCTGCTCGGCCTGCAGGACGAGAAGATCTACATCGAAGTGTCGAACGCGAAGCTGGCCACGCTCGGCATCAGTTTCGACCAAGTGCAGCGCACGCTCGAGGCGCAGAATGCGATCACGCCGTCGGGCAGCTTCGAGACCGACAGCGACCGCATCTATCTGCGTCCGACAGGCGCGTTCGCCTCGGTCGAAGCGATCCGCGACATTTCCATCCGCGCCAACGACCGGCTGTTCCGCCTCGGCGACGTCGCCACCGTGCGCCGCGGCTACGTCGATCCGCCGCAGCCGCGCATGCGCTACGACGGCAAGAATTCGCTCGGCATCGCCGTGTCGATGCGCGCCGGTGGCGACATCATCCAGCTCGGCCGCGATCTCGACGTCGCCGCCACGCACATTTCCAAGTCGCTGCCGATCGGGCTGGATCTCGCGCGCGTCGCGGACCAGCCGCGCGCGGTGCGGCGCTCGGTGGGCGAATTCGTCGACACGCTGGCGATCGCGGTCGGAATCGTGCTGCTGGTGAGCTTCTTCTCGCTCGGCTTCCGCACCGGGCTCGTCGTAGCGCTGTCGATTCCGCTGGTGCTGGCGATGACGTTCGCGGCGATGAAATATTTCGGCATCGACCTGCACAAGATCTCGCTCGGCGCGCTGGTGCTGGCGCTCGGCCTGCTGGTCGACGACGCGATCATTGCGGTCGAGATGATGGCGATCAAAATGGAACAGGGCTACGACCGCGTAAAGGCGGCTGCCTTCGCCTACACGTCGACCGCGTTCCCGATGCTGACCGGTACGCTGATCACCGCGGCCGGTTTCCTGCCGATCGCCACCGCGAAATCCGGCACCGGCGAATACACGCGCTCGATTTTCGAAGTCGTCACGATCGCGCTGCTGATCTCCTGGCTCGCGGCAGTCGTGCTGATTCCGTACCTCGGCTACAAGCTGCTGCCGGAACACGGCGCGGCGCCGAGCCGATTCGAAAACCTCTTGCGCCTGTGGCGCAAGCGCGCGCTGTCGCGTCTGCCGGCGGGCCTGCGCGGCGGCAACGCGCGCACTGACGGCACCGCGCCGCACGATCCGTACGCGACCCCGTTCTATCGCCGTTTCCGTTCCTTGGTCGAATGGTGCGTGTCGCACCGCAAGAGCGTGATCGCCGCGACCGTCGCGCTGTTTTTCGCCGCGATCGCCGGCTTCGGCCTGGTGCAGCAGCAGTTCTTCCCCGATTCGACGCGCCCCGAATTGCTGGTCGATTTCAAGCTGACCGAAGGCGCCAGCTTGACCGCGACCGAAACGCAGGTGAAGAAACTTGAAGCGTGGCTGGCGCAGCGCCCCGAACTCGAAAACTATGTCAGCTACGTCGGTTCCGGCGCGCCGCGCTTCTATCTGCCGCTCGACCAGCAGCTGCCGCAGGCGAGCTTCGCCGAATTCGTGCTGCTGACCAAGAGCCTGCCCGAGCGCGAAAAACTGCGCAGCGATCTTATTGCGCTGTTCGACAAGGACTTCACCGAGCTGCGTGCGCGCGTGCTGCGCCTGGAAAATGGCCCGCCGGTCGGCTATCCGGTGCAATTCCGTGTTTCCGGCGAAGACATCGCGACCGTGCGCGAGCTCGCCCGCAAGACCGCCGATGTGCTGCGCCAGAATCCGCACCTGCGCAACGTGAATCTCGACTGGGAAGAGCCGAGCAAGGTCGTGCACCTGGCGATCGATCAGGAACGCGCGCGCGTGCTCGGCGTGAGCTCGCAGGATCTGGCGAATTTTCTGCAAAGCTCGCTTTCCGGCGTACCGGTCACCTACTACCGCGAGCGCGACCAGCTGATCGAAGTCAGCTTGCGCGGTCCGGCGGACGAGCGCGCGCGTCTCAGCCTGCTGGAAAGCCTGGCCGTGCCCACGCCTTCCGGCCAGAGCGTGCCGCTGAAACAGATCGCGACGGTCGACTACGGCTTCGAGGAAGGCATCGTCTGGCGCCGCAACCGCCTGCCGACGGTGACCGTGCGCGGCGACATCTACGGCGGCGTCACGCCGGCCACGGTGACGGCGCAGGTCTCGCCGCAACTGGACGGCGTGCGCGCCCAGCTGCCCGCGGGTTACCTGCTCGAAGTCGGCGGCGCGGTGGAAGAGAGCGCGAAAGGCCAGAGCTCGGTCAATGCCGGCATGCCGCTTTTCCTGCTCGTGGTGTTGACCGTGCTGATGATCCAGCTGCGCAGTTTTTCGCGCGTGCTGCTGGTCGTGCTGACGGCACCGCTGGGACTGATCGGCGTGACGCTGTTCCTGCTCGTGTTCAACGTGCCGTTCGGCTTCGTCGCCATGCTCGGCACGATCGCATTGTTCGGCATGATCATGCGCAACTCGGTGATCCTGATCGACCAGATCGAGCAGGACATCGCCGCCGGGCATGCGCGCTGGGATGCCATCATCGATGCGACCGTTCGCCGCTTTCGCCCCATCGTACTGACCGCGCTCGCCGCGATCCTGGCGATGATCCCGCTCGCCTCGAGCGCGTTCTTCGGCCCGATGGCGGTGGCGATCATGGGCGGACTTTTCGTCGCGACCGCCTTGACCTTGCTGTTCCTGCCCGCACTGTACGCGGCGTGGTTCCGGGTCACGCGCACGGGCACGGCATCGGTGTCCGCAGTGTCCGCCCAGCCGGACACCGGCACGCACGTGCTTGCGTAGCGCCGCGACGAACCGATGCACGTGTGCGATCAAAGGTTTGGATGACTTCCGGCACTTAGATCGAAGGCGCGCGACCGGCGATCTTACGATTGCCGGAACCCGCGCAAAAACTTATCCTATTCAGTCTTTTTCCGGCTGGAAACCACTGCCATGTCGCTCAACATCGAACTCGCCCGGCACAACATGATCGAGCAGCAGGTACGTCCCTGGGACGTGCTCGACAGCCGCGTGCTGGAAGCGTTGACCGCCGTGCGGCGCGAGGACTTCGTGCCGCCCGCCTGCCGCAACCTCGCGTTCGCGGACCTGAACCTGCCGCTCGGTCACGGCGAAGTGATGATGAAGCCCGTGGTCGAAGGACGCATCCTGCAGGCGGCGTCGCCGACGCGCAGCGAAAGCGTGCTCGAAATCGGCACCGGCAGCGGCTTCCTCACGGCTTGCCTGGCGCGCCTGGGCGCCGATGCGACCAGCGTCGAGCTGCGCCCCGACTTCGCCGACGGCGCGCGTTCGCGCTTGCTCGCAGCGAACGTGCGCAACGCCAAGGTCGAGACGGGCGACGCGGTCGTCGGATTCGATCCGGGCCGCGCGTTCGACGTGATGGTTGTCACTGGCGCGGTATTTGAATTGCCGCAACACTGGCGCGGCTGGGTCAAGCCGGGCGGCCGACTGGTCGCGGTCGTCGGCGCGTCGCCGGTGCAGCGCGCCATGCTGTACACGAAAACCGAATCCGGTTGGGACGAACAAGCCTTGTTCGAGACCGACATGCCGTATCTGACGAACGCGGCGCCGCCGCAGCGCTTCACGCTCTGACACGGCCGAGTGCAGTTTCCACTTTGAGGAAAAGACAGCAATGTTGACAAGTATACGACGCAACGCGCTGCTTTCGGCCATGCTGGCCGCGATCGCCGCGGCCGGCAGCGCGCACGGCGAAGACCTGATGCAGATCTACCAGGACGCGCGCCAGGCCGATCCGACCCTCGCCATCGCGGACGCGACCAAGCTTGCGGTCGGCGAAAACGTCCCCGAAGCGCGCGCCGCGCTGCTGCCGCAGATCAGCGCCAGCCTCGGCTACCTGCACAACGACGGCGGCAACCGCAGCGTCAGTGCGCAGCCGGATTCCGCCGGCAACATCGTGCTGTTTCCCGAGACCGTCACGTACCGCGACCGCTCGCGCCAGGCGCAGGGCACGCTGACGCAGTCCCTGTTCAACTGGGGCAACATCACGCGCCTGCGCGGTGCGAAGGAAACCGCGGCCGCATCGTCGAGCGACTACGACGCCGCGCTGCAGGACCTGATCGTGCGCACCGCGACCGCGTATTTCCAGGTGTTGACCAACGAAGACCAGCTGACGTTCGCGCAGGCGAACGAAAAAGCGCTCGCGCGCCAGCTCGACCAGGCGGAACAGCGCTATCAGGTCGGCCTGTCGGCGATCACCGACGTGCACAATGCGCGCGCCAACCACGACTCCGCGGTGGCGCAGGTGATTACGGCGCAGAACAACCTCGACAACGCACGCGAAGCGGTGTCGCAGATCACCGGCAAGCAATTCGGCGATCTGAAGAAACTGCGCGAACAGATGCAGCTCAACCGCCCCGATCCGACCGACATGAACGCGTGGGTCGATACCGCGGTGAAGCAAAACCCGTCGCTCGCCTCGCGCCAGCATTCGCTCGAAGCGGCCGAATTCAACATCTCGACGCAGCGCGCCGGCCATCTGCCGACGCTGAACGCCTCGCTCGTACGCACCGACACGCCGGCCTGGGGCAGCACCGTGATCGGCGCCGGCGGCGGTCAATTCAACTCGCCCGGGAGCAGCCTGCAAGCCAACACCACTATCGGCGTCACGCTCAACGTGCCGATCTTCACCGGCGGCCTGGTCTCGGCGCAGTCGCGCCAGGCCGTGTACCAGCGCGACGCGGCGCAGGATCAGGTCGAGCTGCAGCGTCGCACGGTGGTGGCCAGCACGCGCAACGCTTACCGCTCGGTGATCGCCGGCATCAGCGAAGTGGAGGCGACCAAACAGGCGGTCGTGTCTGCGCAGAGCTCGCTCGAAGCGACCCAGGCGGGCTTCGAAGTCGGCACGCGTACCATCGTCGACGTGCTGCTCGCGCAGCAGACCCTGTTCCAGGCACAGAGTGCTTACTCGCAGGCGCGCCACGCGTTCGTGATCAGCGGCCTGCTGCTCAAGCAAGCGGCCGGCGTGGTCGATGTGCACGACATCGAGGCCGTCAACGCGTTGCTGGAATAAACCCCGGCATGCAGGACCCGTGATGCGGGATCCGGGAATGCGCTGCGGCGCGCTCCCGGATCCTTTTTCATTTCCGGGATCCGCGATTGGCGATCCGGTATTTTGGAAAGCGCTTCGACACACTCCTGAAGCGCGATCCACCGCGCCGACCAATCCCGATCGCTCTTACGAACCCGCGATCCCCGATTCCGGATCGCGGCCGTCCAGCACCTGCTCCACGATCGCCACCGTGCGCAGCACGCCACCTTGCTCGCGCTCGAATGCGGCCCGCGCGGCGCTGCCCGTGCGCGTGCGCAGGCCGGCGTCGGACAGCAGCTTGGTCACTGCCGCGGCAAGTCCTGCGCCGTCGGCCACGCGCAGCGCGGCGCCGGATTCAAGCAGGCTCGCGGTGATTTCCATGAAATTGAACGTGTGCGGACCGACCACGATTGGCACCGACAGCGCCGCGGGTTCGAGCACGTTGTGTCCGCCGATCGGCGTCAGGCTGCCACCGACGAACGCGACGTCGGCGGCGGCGTAGAAGCGCAGCAGTTCGCCGAGCGTGTCGACCACGAAACATTGCGTATCCATCGCCGCCACGCTGTCCTCGCTGCGCGTGCGCGTGACGAAGCCGAAATCGCGGCAGTCCTGCGCCACGGGCCTGAAGCGTTCCGGATGGCGCGGCACGAACAGCAGCAGCGCGTCGGGGAAGTGGCGCAGCACCGCGGCGTGCGCCTTGATCACCAGTTCCTCCTCGCCTTCGTGCGTGCTCGCCGCGATCCACACCGGCCGGCGTGCGCCCCAGGCCTGGCGCATCGCGAGCGCACGTTCGGCCAGGTCGTGCGGCACGTTCATGTCGAACTTGAGATTGCCGACGACGCCGAGCCGTTCCGGCGCCGCACCCAGTTCCGCCAGGCGCGTCGCGTCGGTCAGGGATTGTGCGGCGACGTAGCGCGCGCTCGCCAGCGCGCGCTGCGCCAGCGGCCGCACCGGGCCGTAGCCGCGCAGGCTCTTCTCTGACAGGCGCGCGTTCGCCACGATCAGCGGGATGCGGCGCGCTTCGCAGGCGAAAAACAGGTTCGGCCAGATTTCCGTCTCCATCACCACGGCGAGCCGCGGTCGTACGCGGTCGAGAAAGCGCCGGATCGAGGCGGGCAGGTCGTAGGGCAGATACACGTTGAACACGCGCGCGCCGTAGATGCGGCGCACACGCTCGGAGCCGGTCGGCGTCACCGTCGTGATCACGAACGGCGTGCCGGCGTAGCGCTGCATCAGCGCATCGATCAGCGGCAAGGCCGCGTTCACTTCGCCCATCGACACGGCGTGGATCCAGATGCTGTCGCGCAGTTTCGGGTCGGCGAAAAACCCGAAGCGCTCGCGCCAGCGCGCGAAATAATCCGGATAGCGCAGGCCGCGCAC
>Ga0207702_10002947_pt1 | contig 15883 bp, 16 predicted proteins | sample KBSCornC62_FD_184302 | JGI IMG/M metagenome (GOLD analysis project Ga0207702, IMG submission 184302) | Corn rhizosphere microbial communities from Kellogg Biological Station, Michigan, USA - KBS Corn C6-2 (SPAdes) (version 2) | ecosystem: Host-associated > Plants > Roots > Rhizosphere > Soil ...
TTTGAGCAGGCGCGGCTGGTCAGCAATTTCGACTTCTTCGCTATCAGAGGAAGCGGCGGACATTGTCCAATTCCGAGCCTCGACTTAAGCGCTCGACTTAAGCGGTCGCCAAGTACTCACCTTCGACACCGACGACGATCGTCTGGTCGCGATGCTCGGCGACAAGGATGTCGCGCTCTACATCGAGCGATCGGTAGTAGATGCGACCACACCGCAATGCACGGGCAAGGGCGCACTCGCGCGTTTTCGCTTGGGCGGTCTTGGGGACCGCACCTTCAGTAAGTTCGACGGCAGCCGCCATGAATGCGTCGCCTTTTCGGCGAGTCGCGACCGCGTATATTTTTCTTCTCATAGTGATCACCTTGCGGCCAAAACAGATGGACGTCGCGGCACCTTGGTCTTTCCAAAGTGCCGCCAGCACGGTTCTCTTGGCCCGTGCTCCGTCCGTTGCAGGGCGCGGGTCAGTCGACCCAGACGTAGGACTGGCGTTCGAAATCGCCGGTGTCGGCATCCATCGCCTCCTCCACCGCGAAATGGATATTGGGCGCGTCACGCAGTGCGTCGACGTTGAGGTTGAGCGTGATATCAGCCGGGTTGCACGAGCAAAGGCTCATGAGATCTCTCCACTGGGGGTTGGGCAGAGATCGCCCCCGGAGGGAAGGATCCCTGCGGGGAATGCACGCGACATGGACTGCCGGTGCAATTGAACGGTCACGAGGGTGACCGCGAATAGGTTAAGGGTTTGTCCGCCCTTTTCGGTTATCGCCGCGAGGGCGATCAAGTCCTATGTATCTTCCACTCTCGCGAGTTCGTGTCAAGAGTGTGGCGATGACGCTTATCGTTTCGTTTGCAGCGAAGTGATCAGCTGACCATTGGTACGCATACCCGAATCAGCCCTTTTAGTTGTCCGGAACAATGTCGAACACCCGCCACAGTCCTTCGTCCGCCAGAGTGGCTAAGCGCTCAGCCGTCTTCGGACACTGGCGAAGCGCTTGGCGCAGCTCAAGCTGCATCTGCGCAACAAGACCGTCCCACTCCGCGACAATTCGCGCCCAGGGGAGGCTGACGTTCGCCATGTCAGACATTCGTGGACGCAGGGTCGGTACCGAATGCAGAAGGTTCTCGCATCGGTTCAGGTCATCCGGCGATTTCGGATGAGACCAATCCGCGGGTGCTAGCAACACGAGACCCGTGAGATGGCTGACGATGGTCTCGCTCGAGATGCCGCGATCCCCCTTGCGCAGCCAGTCTTCCAATCCGCGCGGGGCAGTGACTGGATTGAATCCCATGGGCAGCGCGCGCGGCAGCAGCAATGGCGGCAATGTGTCGGGTTTCACACACGCTGCATGGATCTCCTCGAAGCTGTTGATCCACGCCTGAAGTGCATGCTCGGGTATTGGCTGCGGAAGGGTTTCCACGACTGCGCAGTGACAGCAGGCGATCGAGGACGACGGTACGTCGATGACGATGTGATTGGTCATGACGAACCGCCATCCGCGTGCGCGTTGTTTGCGCCGTCGGTCTTCGACCCGCGGCGACGTTGCTCTTTGTTGGAGCCCTTGGTTTCCTGCGCGGGCTCCTGCGCAGCGGCGCTCGGCGAATTCTTGGGAGTGCTTTCGCACATCTGCGTATTGCAGTCCATGCAGCTCACTCGCAGCTTATGTTTCCCCCACACTGTCGTCTCGCAGTTCGGGCACACGTAGCTGGCCTTTTGCGAACGTTTCTTCTTGGCGGGTGCCTTGGGAAATTGGACGCCCTGTTCCGTCATTGCCTCGTAGATGGTTTCGGCCGGATGAAACAATAACGGCTCGCGATGCCCGTCATGCTCGGGCGACTCGCGCTTGTCGATCGTCTCGACCACCGCCTGTGCGGCGGACGGGACGAGCCCGCCGGCGCTGTCGATCGAAGGCACGTCCGTTGCAAACATGTCGGGCTCTTGCGCCGGCGCCTCACCGAAGCGCACGCCGCGCTTCGCCTCTTCAATCGCGCGCACGCGCGACTCCGCCAGGACCGCTTCGAGCGTTTCTTCGTCCGGATAGCGATCAATCCACGGTAGATTGAATCCGCTGCCGACCAGCTTTTGGCACACCTCGAGAAATTTTCCCTCGAGATCGATCTGCAGAGTGACTCGTTGGCCGGTCTCGCCTTTTCCATCGCCCTGGGGTATCAGGCCGAGAGAGCGCATCTTCTTCGCCCAGGCTTTGTTGTAGTACCCCTCGCGACCCTGTTTGCCGTGCAGGTGGATCCAATGCGTGCACATGTGCCGCACCAACTCCGCGAGGTTCTCCTCTATCGCGCGCGCGGCGAAGCACGTCGGGTTGAGCGCGATTTCATCGGCAAGCGCAGCGTGGGCGTTGATGAAGACGCCGGGCGAGTAGTACCCGAACGATTGGCGTCGACGTTGAAGAGTGATCAGACACGGGGTGAGCTCTCCGGCAAATAACTCCCGATTGAAGACGTCGAACGCCTCTTGCAGCCGCGGATATTGCTGCAGCGTAGGCGCCTCCGGCGGATCGCCGGAAACGGCGCTACCAGATGCCGGAACCACAGTCTCTGTGTCCACGTCGAGGCTCACGCGTCGACACTTCCGTCCAGAGTGAGCGGTCGGATGCGCATCAGATGAGCGTTCATGAAGTGGCAGCGCCGCGGTATGGACTGCGCCCAACAATAGCGATCGCGCCGTCTCTGTGGCGCTCAAAACCCCGGCTTTTTACCCGGAGGTTTCCCGAACAGAGAGAGAGAGACTGGAGGAAAAACGGCGCCGCCGCGCGCGCGCGATCGGGCGGCGACGGCGCGAGCGGTCGCAGCGCCGTTCGGCTTGCTACTCTTCGATGGTTTAGATCGACGTATCGCTCGGTTCCCAGCTTACGAACCCATCAACGAGCGTCTCGCCAGGGCTGCGCATGGATTCGCGTGCTAGGGCAAGCACGTGACCGTGAAGGGTACGCGCCAGGTAGTCGGCCGCTTCGATTGTGCGCGCGAGGCGGTGGCGTGGCAGCTTTGCGCCTTGCCGAGCATTGGCATGCCAATCGGCCACTGTGTCAATGAAAGCACGATAGGCAACGGCATGGCTGCGCGCGGGATCGGCGAGGCGATCCTGCCAGCGTTGACGCGTCTCCACCGGAAGCGGACCGAGCAGGCGGAATACGTCGGCTGTAGTGATGTCCTCGCATGGCGCATCCAGGTTGCGCTTGCGCTCTTGCAGACGCTGGACCGCAGCCTCAAAGATTTCCCACCGCTCACGATCGGTACTGACGACTTTCGTCAAACACCGCAGTTCGTAGGCGGCCTCCTTGACCCACTCGACAACATTGATCAGCAGCACCACGAGGCGATCGTCGATCTGTCGGCGGCTTGGCGCGTTCGACACGCCTGGGCGGCGGCGCTGCCAGTAGATTTCGCTTTCGTATGTCGGTACGTGCTCGTGTCCCTCCGCCACTACCAGCAGCGGCTGCTCGGGCAAGCTCGGTTGGCGCTCCTCCCAGCGGAAGAGCATTTGCGTTCCAGCCTGCTCCGATTCGATCGCGATGACCCGCGGCAGCTCGCACGACTCCGGGTCGTAGCCCATGTCGTTGAGGTCGCCACGCAGCGAGTCCAAGAGTCGGTCACGATAGACTTGGAGCCGGTTGCGCAACTGCTGCGTCACTTTCGGCGAGTACTTCTCCTTCTCGATCTCAATCTGCAGCGCATGAATGTGCCCCGCAAGAAAGACGTCGTCGGGATTGAGAATCGGCACATACGGGCGACGTCTCATACTCTCCTCGGGTTCGCCTAGCCAACGTGTGGTGGCAGAAACGACATTCATTCTCGGCATTAGCTTGCCTGCCGCTCCGAACGACGTTCGTCCGCCATCGAGAGCTCTTCGGCAATGAAGCGAGCAAGTTCAGCGGCGATGCCAAGGCGGCGATCCGGAAAGTTCTCGCACTGGCGACGCAGGAAGTAGGCCAGGAACTCGGGATCCTTCAGTTCATCGCCGAGTAACGCTTCGCACTGGTGCAGGTAGATCTCGCGCAGCGGAGGCGCGGCCTCTGCATTTTTGTCGACGGGGTACATGCACAAGTCGACGTTGAACGCACCCTGCGTCACGTGTGGGTAAATTTCCGCACGGAAGTGCACATTCGATGGCAGCATGCCCACGCAAAGAATCTTGTCCGTCGGGCCACCACGACGTTGGGGTACGGCGAGCTTTTGGATGATCTTCGCGTCAATCGCGGACATCATCGTTTCGAAAGGACCTGTTACACCCTCGTAGCTGACGAAAAAGCCGTCATCGCTCCACTTCGTTCCAGCTCCGCGCACCCAGCGCTCCGAGATCGTGGCCAGCGCCTGGCTGACCTGCTGGTGTTGCTCCGCTGAGAATTTCTTTTTCATGGGCGAGGTCCAGTTCTCTTCTACCGATTGTAGGCAGATTATTTCGGCTGTGGGATACCCGCCGTGAAACGTCGGGGTAAAAAGGCGGGGTTTCTGGCGCCTGGCTGCGGTTTGCGCCGGTAAGCTGTTCCCATCGCTCCCGCACTCCCCTAGCGGCTAGCGATCCGGCCGGCGCCTCCTCCCCCTGGGACGCGCCGGCCTTCTTTTTCCGCTAACCCTTGACGCCGCGCAACGCCGACTTCAAGTCGCCTAAGGACGGCTTGTCGCCAAGACGGGCGAGTTGTTGCGCCTGTGCATTGATCGCGGTGACTACCGCGTTGAATTCTGGCTTACGCAGTGCGTTGGTGATGACAGTGTCGTCTTTGTGTACGGAGAGAATCTTCGTCTTGACCTCGCCGCGCTCCCACCAATCGCCCGCAGCCTTGATGCTGAGGTTCTGAAAGACGCACAGACGCAATGTTCCGGCGAGCAACTCGTAGGCCTGTGTCACGCCCATCTTGTCAGCCGCCATCGAGGCGATGCGCATCAGTGCGTTTTGGATGCTCGAGCCGTGGAAGGTCGCGATAACCAGGTGGCCTTCGTTTGCCGCCAAAAGCGTCTCGGCGGCGGTCTCCGCGTTTCGGATTTCGCCGATCATCAGGGTCGTTCCGCCTTGCGAGATCATCGGAAAATATCGACGAGCGCCGACGAGCGCTTCGGCAAATCCGCTGCCGGGCATCTGGCCAGGAACGGTCGTGACCGGAACCTGGTTGCATCGGCCCTCGCCGTGCCACCCGTGAAGCGGGAGCTCCGGTGGATCTTCGACCGTTGCTGCATACCCTTTGTATTTTTCGAGCCGGGATTTGACGGTCGCCGACGCGGTCGTGGTCTTGCCTTGCCCGGTCGATGCCGTGATCAAGACAAAGCCGCCGTAGAGGAGATCCGGATCCATCAGCAACGTTCGCGTCGAGTCGGGCATGTGCAGCATCTCGAGCGTCGGCGTCTCGCGCGGGATCGCACGCAGCGCGATTTCGGGCCCTGCTACCGTCAGTGCGCGATGCGCGCGGAAAAGCGTGCCATCGTGCTCGAGGCGAAAGTTCTCGCGCTTCTCCAACGCCGCGTCTGATTTCGCGTAGAGTTCGAGCAGCCATTGCGTAAGCTGCCGATCCTTGCCATCGAAGATCAGCTTGGCCGCCGGGCTGCCGGTGAAGGCGTACGCTTCGTCCATCTTGGCTTCCGCGAGCTGGTAGCCCTCTCCGCCCTCCGACTCAGTGAGCGGGATGTAGATGTCGCGGATCAGATGACGATCTTCGAACTTTATGTACTCCAGACCGGGCTGGCTCATGGGACTGCTCCTGGGGTTTGACCTGAAAGAATCTGACGGTTCGCATCTTCAGCGCGCGCGGCGTCTTGTGCAAGCGATACGTGAAACATGCGACGCAAAAGGCGGGGTTTTCCGCACTTCTGTTCCGACACCTCGAATATGATGCGTCCATGCCTCAATTGACGAACGTCCCTTCCGTGCTGCTCACTCGTTCGCCCGACGGTACCGCTCCTGCGATGACCCTTCTGCACTACGTCATGCTCCGCCACGGCGACACCATCGATTTCGCGGTGCTCGATGACCCCGCCTTGCACATGTACGTGATGGGTGCAGGCATCGGTTTCGTCTATGCCAGCCTGAACGCGTCGGATGGCGTGTTTCCACAGTTCGTGTACGAGCGCTTGCCCCACGCCTATGCCGATGCCACCGTGGAGGTGGTCGAACGGCTGCGTTTGGAAGATGCCTCTGCTGCGGTGTGGACAGTGGTCTCCGCCGGCGAAACGTCCCCGCGTGTGTGCGTGACCCCCTTGGACCGGGGAGTAGATCCTGCGATCGCCGCCCTGCGATACCTGAGTAACTTTGGCGAATCGATCGTGGATGACTCGCTCAGCGGTTTTACCGAGCGTGTTCTCGATGGACTGAAGTCGGCCGACGCCGTTGTCGCGCGAAAGATCGAGGACGGCTTGGTAGCCATCCATCTCGACGTGGCCCGTCGACTCGGGATTGCTGACTGCCTGCGTGCTGTGATCGCCAGCGAAGGCTTTGCCACGCGCTGGGCGAATCCCACCCATCACAACAGCCCGGTGGCGATGCGCCTTGGCCCTGTGGAATTGGAAGCTTGGCTCAAGACTCGGGGCTCTCAGCTGTCGGCCGCCGGAACGCTGCTGAGCGCTGAATTTTCGACACGGCACGCGTTCGGCGGCAAGGGTTGCGTGTTGCTCAAGGCCAGTATCCCCGCTGGCGCCGGCGTTTTCGAGACCGTCACGTTTTGCATGCCCGCCGACTCCGTCCGGACGACACAGGACACGCGGTTGGCGCGTCGCGCGATGCGCAAGATGTCCGGTACGAATGTACTGCCCTTCCCGCAACGTCGTCTCTCCGAGCATTGACCAGGACTAGAATAGTCTGCTGGTCAGTTGGCAGGCGAACCACACGACCGGGATAAGTGCGGCCGTAACGAGAGTCCAGTCGATGATTCTGGAGGCGCGCCGGGATCTGCGGCGCGCCTGATTGATCTCGGAATCGAACCCCCACGTCTGCATGGCTGTTCTCCGTCGCTCACATCAGATTGATCGTGAATGTAGCGCTCTTGGTGCCCGCCGTTATCGTGCAGGTCGCCGTTCCCGACACCGCAGGTCCGGTCATCGCCGCGATCACTATCGGCGTGGTGCCGTTGCTGTCGGTCGGCTGCAAGGACGTCGGGGGAGTCAGGGACAGTCCCGTCGACGTGCCCTGGTTGCAGTTTATGATCGGCGTGACGCCGGCGAGCGGGGTCGGAGGCGTCGCGTTGGATGAGACCACCGCTTGAGTCTGCACGTTGCCACTAAAGTTGGCGTTGAGGACCACCGTAGCCGGGTTCATAGCCAGCGCGCCGACAGTCACAGCCTTGTGGGTATCCGTCACGGTAGCCTGCGCATCGGTCACCGTTCCGAGCGGCGTCTTGAGTTCGACCAGCAGTGTGCCCGAGGACGGCGTGCCGTCGCCGATGATCGTGTTCGTGAACACGAGGGGTCCCTTCGCATTGCTGTTCCCCACGGTGTACGTGGTTGGATCGAGCAGCTTGCCGTTGGAACTCGTCACGGTCACCACACTCCCCGCCGGCGGCAAATTGCCGTTGAGATCGGAGATGGAAAACTGCAGGCGCACGGCCGTCACGTCGTCCACGTTGATGTTGGACGGGCTGATGAAGATCTGCGCCTTCGACGTCGAGAAGACGATCACCTCGGATTGGCGAACATACGCGCCCTTCGGGTTACAGTGCGCGCCAGGATTGCACAGGCTGCCGTCATAGACGCCGTTCGGGGAGTCCCATTTGCTGTTGCCATTCGCGTCGATGAAAAATTCGCCGAGCTCGTACTTGCCGTTCTCGTTGTCGTCGCGCCACGGCTCCGGCATATCGACAAACGGCTCACCGTCGTCGTACAACCCATTGCCATTGGTGTCGGTGAATGTCTCGTCACCAACGGCCGTCGCGAGCACTACTGCGCGCCCATTCGTCGGTCGCGGATTCTGTGAGGTCAGCATCACGCTGCAGACGCCAGACTGGGTGGCACACGAGGGAGCAACGCTGCCTCCGTCCGTGGTGAACGCGACCAGGGTGCCGTCGGGAACCGGGTTTCCGTAGTGGTCCGCCGCACGAATGGTGAGCTGCGTTTGGTTGCCGTCGTAGTTGGCTCCCTCGATGTTGAGCGTCGTTCCCGAGATCGAGAAGCCAGATTGCTCAGCCACGCCGCTGGAGATCAGGATGGGTGCGGAGTTCGTCGACGGACCGACGCCGTTTGCGAGCGTGGCCGTCACTTCAACGGACAGTGGTACTGTTCCCGCGTGCAGCACCGTGGTCACGTTGCCGGCGTTGTCGGACGTGGCGGTCGAATTGTCCAGCGTGATGCCGCCGGCGACGGAAGTAGTTGCGAAGTTCACCGCTTGGCCAGGCACGCCGACGCCAGAGCTGCTGATGACTTTGAACGTAACCGTCGAGAAATCCGGCAGGCCGGAATGGCCGCGGCCACGCAGTGCGATCGTCGCTGGGCTGTTACTGACAAACGAGAGACCGCTCGGCGGCGCCGGGTCGACTTTGATGGTTCCGGAGGCAGTGACCGGGATGCTTTGACCCGGCAGCAATGCAGTGGCCTCGATGGTATCAATGCCAAGGCAGCCCTGACCTGGTGTGTAGTGCGTGCTCGCCGCGCCATTGATCGCCGGGATGGGCGATGCGATCGCCGCGGTACCGGCCTTTGCACACTGCGAGTCAAAATCGATCTGCACGGGCAGTGCGAACGGATTGCCAGCGGCGTCGACAAGGAGGACAGAAACTGTCGCGGGTGTGCCGCTGACAAGTTCTCTCGGCGTGATGAGCAAGGTGCCCTGCTGGAATGGCGTGCCCGAACCGAGGTAGACCTGCGGCACGGAGATTTCGTAGTGCGTAACCGCGTTGACCACGACGCCATTGATGGTCGCCGTCGCGCTGAGCGTGAATCCACCGTCGGTGAGATTCGGCTTCAGCCGCACCGTTGCCTTGCCGCCGGCGTCTGTGACGGCCTGTCCCGTGGTGGGATCGAAAGTTCCACCATCCGTCGAGACCGTAATGAGTTCGTTCGCGGCGGGTTGTAGCGTACCGCCAGGTTGCCCCACTACCTGCACGAGTTCCTGAGCGGAAACCGTAATCGTCGCGATCGATCCCGCGGCGATCGTCTGCGTAGGATTCCCGTGTTCATCGGCGATCGTCAGGGTGAGCTCGGGCTGCAGTGCATTGTCGACGAGATAGTTCGCGGCGCTGCTCGCACCGTTCACGGCGGCGTTGAGTGCGTATGCACCTGCGGTAGTGCCCACATCGAGCACTACTTGCGCGTTGCCGTTGCCGTCCGTGAGCGCGGTGCCGTTGGACGGCTCGATCGCGCCGCCGCTGGTCGTGAATGTGACGATCACGTTGGCAGCCGCGCCACTCTTCGTCGAGGTCACTGTCCCGTCCGTGGTTTTGACCGTCTGCTGAACGTTCGCGCGCACGACGCCCTGTGTGCCGGCCGTGAAGTGTGTCGCCGCGACGCCGTCTGTCGTGTACAAACCGACCTGCACGGCGTATGTCGTGGTCGATGTGGTGCTCGACGAAGCGCCTGCTTTCGTACCACCTCCGCACGCAGTGAGCAGCAATGACACGACCGCGATGACAACGAGACTGACCAATGACTTCATGCGACGCTCCCTGATGTTCAACGATTTGCGATGGCGCGGTTGACTTCGCGATCTAGCACTTTCAAAACGAGGTTGAGGTATTCGGCTTGCCGACGAGGTGTATGCGAGTGGTACCGCGCCATGGCCATCACGGGGTCGCGATTGGACTCGAGCCACGTCTGATAAAAGATCCATGTGCCGACGTACGCATTGACGCAGCCGTTGTCGCGCAGCTCGATCTCGTTGATGCCCAGCGGTTTGAGCGACTCCAGCCACGACGAGTTGATTTGCATCGGGCCAATGTCGTACGAGCCATCCTTGTTCGCGGATGTCATGCCGACCTGGCCGGCTTCCACCTTGCGCAGGACGTGAACAGGAAGCGACGGAACGCCGAACGCGCCCGCGGCCTGGTCGATACAGGCGTTGATTTGCGACTCGCTGGCTGGACTTGCGTGTCCTGGCAGACACGCGAGAATCAAGACCATCCCAGCACACCACCGCTCCCAGCGTTGCATGCTCTTTACCCTCTTCGCGGTCCGTCATAGACCGTGGGTGTGCACGTTACCGGTTTGCAGGGCCAATGGGCGCCGGAAACCCCGCCTTTTTACCCCGACGTTTTCGGATTTATTGCCTCAAGAACGGCTTTTCCTATGCCTCGCCGCACACCGTCGAATGCTCGAGTGCGATCGCCATCAAGTCGGCTGCCGAGAAGCGGATCGTGTTGTCGATGAGACGAAGCGGCGCCGAGGCGGACGCTGCAACGATGGCACTCGAGACGCGCGCAGGCTTCCCCTCGCCTGCCCACTCCGTTCCCGGCACGCCAGACTCAATGCTGCGAATGAGCGCGATGGCGCGGAGGAGCATCGCCTCGATCTTCGGATCAGGGAACTCACGATCGAATCGCAGGTGCCTGGAAAGGTCGATTAGCGTCATGCGCCTTTCGCGTACATTTGTATACGCGAAAGCCTCGATCATCTCCTTGGCGCTCACCGCAACTTGGTTAGCGCGGTCGAGCGTCGCCTGCATCGGTTCTTTTGCAGATGAAAGCATGTGCACGTCCTTGGCATGAGTTCTCCGGGGAGCATCGTGCTCCCCGGACCTGAAGGGTTTACTGAGTGGCCGCAGCGCCCGGCAGCTTGGTCATCGTGATGGCCAGGCCGAGCTGGCCTGAGGCGAAGCCTTCAGCGGTGTTCTGTTGGCCCACCACGATGCCCCGACCGACGAGACTATTCGGCCCCTCGAGGTACAAGTCGAAGTGATAACCCAAGGGACCGATCACGTACTGTGATCCGTTAGGGCCGCCAGTCTGCAAGATAGCGAGGTCAATTCCGAAACGGTTTGACGCCTTGTCGTACCAATAAATCATCGTTGCCGGCGTCCCGCCCAGAGCGTCCCCGCGGCCAGATGTTGCGCTTTGAAGTTGGTTGTTGAATAGCGTGCAAAGCGTGTCGAAGCCTGGCTCCTGTGGCGCTCCAAGTCCGATCGTGCTCGCCAATCCGCAGCTACCAACATACGTAGTCGCGGTGGATACGAAGTTCGTCTCGTTCTCGCTACCAGCTGCAACCACGACGGGGTACTGCGTCGGCTTCATGAGTACCGGCGCTGCCAGTGTATTGCGCTGTTTGAGACCGATGTGAGACACGTCGATCGCATAAGCGAACGTGAGCGTTGTAGCCCACGCTCCGGTCAGGTAGTCACCGTCACTGCCGGTATCGAAATTCGGCGCGATGAAATCCCAGTGCTGGTTGCCAACGGTCATTTTCACTTCACGCGAGTTCACCCACGTGAGCGTCGGTGTGAAGGACGTCACAACCGCGCCACCATTGGGCGTATAAGGGCACCCAAGGCACTGACCGTTGAACGCTTGATAGAACGGTCCGGACATCGTGCCAATGACGCCGGTCGTGTACCGCGTGATCTCGTCGGACGCCTGATACTTTGCCTGGAGGATGTACCAGTCCGGTTGCCCGGTAGTGGAGTAAGAGTAATACGTGACGAACGCATTGCCGCTTGAGCCAAGATCGACCTGGATCCCCGTGCCGGCCTGGTGGGGATCGTAGTAGGTGCCCTGGTAGGGCGAAATCGTTCCGAGCGTATTGTCTGCCAAGCCCGCATTGGGGGGATAGGCGCCCTGTGCATAAGCGCCGGAGATCAGACTCAGCATCAGCAGCGCGATGTAGATGATGTTCTTCATTGTTCGCTCCTTCAATTCCGTTTGATCACGGGTGAGCTGGGTTCGGTGTATTGGCGCCAAAGGTGTCGTCGGGGATTCGCTGCAGAATCACTTCGACATTCATCGAACCGTCGCGAGCGGTGCCGAATGAACCCGGATCGAGACCCGCCTGTTTCGTTCCTTCAACAATACCTCGACCAATGATCAGATTCGGACTCTCCAGGTACAAGTCGAGATGCATGTTCGCCGGGCCGATGGTCAAATTGTTTGTCAGATCCGCGCCGATTCGGTAAGTGGCGCTGTCGTACCAAAACGTAAGCTGTCCCGCGCCGCCCAACGTCAGATAATTGAACGCTTCGTCGCACTCGGTTTGCGGTGGCTTCTTCGTATCGTCCGTGTATTGTTCTACGCAATGCCACGAGTAGATCTGGTCGCCCGTCTTATAGTTGGTGATTCCCGCAGGGGCTGTGGGAGCAACGGTCAAGCTCCCTGTGGCCTTCGTAATCGCGATGGTGGCCGGGCCGTCGTGCAAGAACACATTGCTCGCCGGCGAGCCTTCGAACGACTGCACAATGTGAATCTCCCACTGTCCGACCAGATAGTCGCCGTCAGGAATGCCCTCGAAGTTCGGCGCGATGAAATCCCACGTTTGAGTACCGACCGTCATCTTGACTTCGCGGGAGTTGACCCAGGAAAGCGTCGGATTGAATGGGGCGACTACCGCGCCGCCGTTGGGGGTGTATGGGCATCCGAGACACTGTCCGTTGAACGCTTGATAGAATGGACCGGACATCGTGCCAATCACGCCCGTGGTCCAGCGCGTGACCTCATCCGAAGGCTGATACTGCGCCTGCAGGATGTACCAATCGGGCTGACCGGTAGATGAGTACGAGTAGTAGGTAACAAAGGCATTTCCGCCTGCGCCGATGTCCACCTGGATACCGGTACCTGCCTGGCTCGGGTCGTAGTACGTTCCGCGATAGGGATAAATCGCCGTCAGCGAATTGTTCACGTGCGCCGGGTCCGGCGGATAGGGCGCCGCAGCGGCAATGGTGGTGTTTGCGGCAATCAAAAACGCAAACGCGCAAAAGGAATAGATCCATTTCAGCATGTCACTTCTCCATGTGATCGAGCAAACTTCATCCGTGTAACACTCTTATAGCACGCAGGCGTAGATGACCCAAATTTACTGCAAGTGATTGTCGTCATTGTATTATCCCGGACAACAGAGGTTTTCGATGGCGTTCGATTTATAGGTTTCGACTGTGTTATTGGTTACTGGCACCTGGCACATCGTGGTCCCTCCCGAGGGACATGGATATACCCACGATGTTCCGTAACAGTTCTGGTCCGTGTGGAACGACGCGTTGTTGATCATCACCACAACGTCGACGTAGTGATTGCGCGGGCTCATCACACCGCCGCAAAATGGCGCAATAGGGCCAAAATAGCAACCTATGTATGGCGCGTCGACGGTACGCTCTTCGTCCCCAACCGTGACAACGCCCGCCTCCGTACCGAAGACTGGGTAGGGCATGTTGACGTACACGTTGTGTCTCCCGCAGACGGGCCACGTTGCAATGGAATGTTGTCCCGCCGGACATACATTTGTCGCGCCCGTTGGCATCAGCACGCTGCATGTCGCCAGTGAGGGCGGCGTCGGTGGTTGCTGTACCGTCGTACCCATTGACGCGAAATTGTTGAGAACGGCCGGCGTTGTGACGGTTGGGGCGGGGGTCGCCCAAGCGCTCACATTCATCGTGAATGACCCTGCAGGGTCGATCGCGACAGCGTTATTCGCCTGCAGAGTGGCGCACGTGCGATTTTGCTCCAGGCGCAGTGCGGCGTTCACTGCGCTTGCAAATTGGATGTTGCCCGCGTTCCCGGCGGGAAGGCTCAATCGTGCCACCTGATCGGCGCGAGGGCTGCCGTCCACCCAGACAAGCATCTCCATTGCACCTGTCGTCGGATCCTTGACGCCTCGCGCCTGATAGCTTTGGCCCAGTGGTGTCGTTCCGGCGGCGCCGTAACGCAACGCCCAGTTTGCCGGAAGTTGGTGCGCGGCGATCAGCAGCGTAGGTGACGCGTCAAACGAGGCGCCCGCGGCCACGATCGTGGACTGCGTATTCCCGTATCGCAGTGCAGCGTCCGCGAGTTGCGCCATTTCTCTGGCTTGTGTGCTGGCGTCGAACGTGTTTTGGCCTTGCTGCGTTGCTTGGCGCAGCGCCATGAGCCCCGCGAATGCCACCAGGAGCCCGAGGGCTACGATGAGCATCAACTCGAAGATGCCGAATCCTCGCGCGTAGACACGCATCATGGATAACTCCTCAATTCGCCAAGCAGCAGAGTTTGTCGTACGCGGGATTCAAATTGGTGATCGTGGCGTTCGTTCCTCCTGAGATGTAAACACAAGGATAAGAACCTGGGCCGGAGAAATAGCAGCTGCCGCCGAGCGGCATTGAGTACTGGGTGTACATGCGGTTTGCACACTGAGTGTCGGTCGCGACAATGGCACCGTTCAACTTGACGTTCGTGTAGTAGACGCTGTTGGTATAGGGTTCATTGAAGGAGTCATAGCCAGGAGGACTGACTTGGTGGGTCGACTGGCATGTTCCTGATGGCATCGAATAACACCACGTGGTATCGGTTCTGATGACCGTTGACTCATCGACCTGATTGTCGAGGGTGATGTCACCAACCGGGCTGCCATACACAGCGTATTGTGGGCTGATCTTGGAATTACTGTTCCCACAGTAGGGAAATTGCGCGAGCTGTGTCCATCCAGCCGCACAGGCAGATTGGACCGACGTGGGTGAGCCGTAAGGTGTGAACGGTTGGGCTATGGTGCAGTACTTGTATTTTGATCCGTTGGTAGGCGGACCGGATGTGGAGTTCAGGTCAGGGTATCCGTACAAGAGAGCCGGACGCGCGTAGCTGGCTGTCGTCGTGTAGAAGGACGAGACGTCTTCGGTAAAGGCGCCATAATTTCCAGTGACGGTTTTCGTACCGTTAACCACGATGCCGTCTGGATTGTTCACCAGGGCTTGTGCCTTTTCCATGATCTGCTGCTGAATTACTTGAACATCGGTAATTGCCAGCTGCATTCCGTAGCGTGCCAAGCGAGCTGTGGCTGGATCGCTGGCGGTCGTAACCATGATCCGCGGTTGATTGTCGGTGGTCGACAGCATGGCATAGACGACATAAGTCTCGAACAGCGGCGAGGTGCCAAGCGAACCGTTGCGGGTCGCGAAATTCGCCGGCAATTCGTTTGCAGTGACCATGGACGAGATAGGAACGTTGTAGACGGTGCCCGGTGTCCATCCGCTCGAGTTGGCGCTCACATATTGCTGCGAGGCAGACAGGAGCATGTTCAGCTCGCTCGCCTCAATGCCGATCAGTGTCGACACCGTCTCGGTCTGGGACTTTTGCTTGAACAGCAGCAATGCGATGTAAGCGGCACCCATCAGCACGATGATGGCGAGGATGGATTCCAAGAGAGAGAAGCCGCGCTGTTTGCGAACGGAAAGCATGTCGAACTCCTTAGCGTGACGATACCGTCATCGTGCCACTGTGCAACCAGGCATAGCGCCGGAAACCCAGTTGTTTTACCCCGACCTTTCTATTCATGGATCGAGCGCCATGTTCAGTACTGCGGCAAGCCTCTCGCCAGCGATTTGTAGCTGGTGCTGGGCGAGCGCCTTATTCCCGTCGACGTAGCCTGCATCGATGATGTGACCGGCGGGATAGATACCTTGTGTCTGAACCTTTTCGCAGGTGTCTTCCGCCCAATGCGCCGGATCGAACTGCTCTGGCCGCGTAAATCGAACTGGCGTCCCTGAGTCGCCAGCGAGTTGCGCCGCGACGGTGTGCCAAACTGGATCGATGGCATTGACGATCTCTGTATCCCAAATGTGGTGGAGGTTCGTCCCGCGACCCTCGAACTGGACCTGGAATGTGTTTGCGCCCTTGTCTTGCTGGGAGTTGACATGCAGTGGCTGGTGAAGATCTCCAACCAGGTGCACGACGAATTTCAACGCCTCGCGACGCGCCGCCGCGGACTCCGAGGGGTCTGCCAAGACCGCTTCGAAGTGTGCAATCTGTGCGACGACGCATTGCCCGTCGGGACAGTCTCGCTCGGGCACATACCG
>Ga0207702_10002949_pt1 | contig 15879 bp, 9 predicted proteins | sample KBSCornC62_FD_184302 | JGI IMG/M metagenome (GOLD analysis project Ga0207702, IMG submission 184302) | Corn rhizosphere microbial communities from Kellogg Biological Station, Michigan, USA - KBS Corn C6-2 (SPAdes) (version 2) | ecosystem: Host-associated > Plants > Roots > Rhizosphere > Soil ...
CCGCTGCTCGGCAGGCTGCTCAGGTTCAACTCGCAGCCCGAGTTCGACGGGTAGCAAGCGTTGTTGGCGAACAGCGAGCCGTCGGGCTTGTACACGTTGACCTGCAATGCGTTGCCGCTGCTCGGCGTGATGGAGATGCCGGTCAGGGCGAGACCCAGGTTCTGCCCCGCATTCGCGGTGAACTGGAAGTAGGCCGATTGACCGGTGTTGCTCGTGCTAAACGCCTTCGGCGCGCCGTCGACGCTCACGCCGCTGCCGCTGCTCAAGGTCACCGACATCGTTGCCGTCGCGGCGTTTGCCGGATCCACGAACACCGTGTACGTGAGCGGGGCGAGGTTAACCAAGTCCAGCGCCGCGCCTCCATTCGCCAGATTGGTGGCAGCGAGTGTGCTGCCGTCCGGCTTCAGCACGCGGACGGTGACCGTGTTCGCAGGCGTTACACTCGCGCCGCCCACGAGCAGCGCAAAACTCTGACCGGCCGCCGGCGAGAACGTCATGCGGCCGTTCTGCCCCGCGCGCGATACGTTCAACGCATACGGCGTATCGACGGCAAGCGCCGCGCCCGTATCCGACGACAGCGTTGCCGTGAATCCCATGCGGGCCGCGCCGAACGGCGCCGCGATCACCGCGTACGTACCGGTACTCGGCAGGTTGGACAGGTTGAGTTCACAACCTGAATACGACGCGTAACACGAGTTCGCGACGAACGCCGCCCCGTTCGGCTTGTATACCGTCACCTGGAAGTTGGTCACACTGACCGGCGTCAGGTTCATTGCGGTGAGGCCGAGGCCCAGGTTCTGTCCCGCACTCGCGTTGAAATGCAGATAGATTGGCTGACCGGTGCTACTCGTGCCGGCGTTGACCGGTGCACCGTCGACAGTAAAGCTGCCGCCGCTGCCGAGTGTCACGTTCATGCTTGCCGTCGCGGCGTTCGTCGGGTCAACGAACAGCGTGTAAGTTCCCGTGGTCGGAAGATTCGGCAGATTGATCACCGCGCCACCGTAGGACAAATTCGTTCCCGCAAGCTGCGTTCCATCCGGCTTGAGGATCGTGAAGCTGACTTGGTTCGCCGGGGATACACTCGCGCCGCCGATGAGCAGGGCGAAGCTCTGGCCCGCGTTCGCGGTGAACGTCAGCCGCGCGTTTTGGCCGCTGCGTCCGATGTTGAGCGCATAGGGCACATCGGGCTGCAGCGTTGCGGTGACGTCGTTGGAGAGCGTCGCCGTGAAGGACATGGTCGCTGCGATCGCCGGCGTGAACACCAGACCGTACGTTTGGGTGGCCGGCAGGCTCAGGATGTTTAGATCGCATCCGCCCGTGCTGGGCGTGCACGCAATGTTCGTAAGCTGCGTGCCGATCGGCGTAAAGAGCCGCGTCGTGATGGAATTCCCCGAAGCGGGCGCAAGCGCCATGTTGGTGACGCCGAGACCGAGGTTCTGGCCCGCGCTGCCGGAAAACACGACGCGTTTCGATTGCCCGGCAACTCCCGCCGCGACCGATAGGGCAGCGGATGTGCCGAGCATCGGATTCGATTCGACGCCCAGGCGGAATTGGCTCGTCGCGGCGCTATCGGAGCTAAGCAGGACCAGGTACATGCCTTTTAGCAGCGTGGGTGGCAGGTGCACCGAGAGATTGTTCGGCTGCACCGACGGCAACGTGAAAAGATTGCCGGCGCTGTCGTAGACGCTGACGCGCACCACACCGGTCGAAACCGTGAACTGGCTGAACTGCAGGCTCAGCCACTGGCCGGCTTGTACGCTGAACACCGCGGCCGCGACTTTCCCGCTGCCGCTGAAGTTGAGCGGCTGTGTCGGTCCATCGACGGTGAGCATGGCCGAGGACATCACGTTGCCGGCGCCCACGGCGGCCGGCACCACGATCAATGGCGAGGCGCTCTGCGCCAAGCCGTACGGCGTCTGCACCGCGACGGGCCCGGACAGGGCATAGGACAGCGGCGTGAACGCGAGCTGCGTGTCGCTCGCGGGCGTCACCGACGCCAGATCGAGGTTCACGCCCGCTTGCGTGCCGCCGCCCTGCGCGAAGCCCGCGCCGCTGACGCTCACGGTCGTGTTTGAGTCCGCGACCGCCGGTGCGAAGGACGCAATCGACGGCGCCGCGCCGGCACTGTCGCCGGTCACGATGAAGTCGTCGACGCTGCCGGCGTTGGCGCTGCCGACCTGTACGTTGAGCGGACCGGTCGTCGCTCCCGCGGGCACCTTCGCCACCAGTTGCGTCGTCGTCGCCGACAGCACTGTGGCGGGCGTGCCGTTGAACGTGAGCGCGTTGTTGCCCGGCACTGTGCTGAAGCCCTGGCCCGCGACCGTCACCGTCGCGCCGACCGGCCCGTGGTTCGGCACGAAGGCGAAGATCGCCAGCTGCCCGGCCGGGACGTTGTCGATGGCAAGGATGTTGCCGAGCGCATCGTAGACGTATTCGCCGGTGCCGCCGCTGTCGGCGGTCACCGCGCGCAGACGGCCGTTCGCGTCGTAAACGTAGCTCGCTGCATAAGCCACCGACGCGACGAGCGCCAGCGCGATAAAGACTATGCACCTGACCATTTGTCGCCCGGCGGGGGCAATTCCTTCAGCGCTTAGCGCCATGACGGGTTCTCCGTTGACCGCATTTCGATTCGCAGCAAGACCTTTTCCCCACGTCCGTGCTTCGGGTGACCGCATCGCACGCTCCAGGACCGCACGTCGCACGGACCAAGGGCGGGCAATACGGACGCATTCGGAAATCCCGAAAAAACTCAGTCATGCGAAATGTGGCGCCGACACCGGGATCTGGCTCGGGGGTAAGTCGGGCGCGGCCGGTGACCGAATCCAGTGCCGTTTTACGAATGCGCCATGACGACCCCGTGAGATTTCAGCCCTACATCACCGTCAAAAGGACCGCAGCCATGAAGCCCATCGCGCGCGAACGCCGAGGCCAGAACGCCATAGAGGCGCCCGCCGGTGAGCCGGCGACGCGATTGCGCGCGCTGCGTACGCTACTGTTGGTTTGCGCTGCGGTGACAGTACCCTTGCCCGGCCTGTGTCGCGACGCCGCCGACGCGCCGCGCATTGCGCTCGGCCGCGCGCTGTTCGAAGACACCTCGCTCAGCGCCGACGGCAAGACCGCCTGCGCGACCTGCCACGTCGCAGCGCACGCCTACGCCGACCCGCGGCCGCACAGTGTTGGCGTATTTGGACGCAGCGGCACGCGCAACGCGCCGGGCCTGACGTGCATCGGCGACGACACCACGTTCGCATGGGATGGTCGGCGCTCACGGCTCGAGGATGTGGTGCTGGATCCGCTGACAAATCCGGTGGAACTCGGACTCGATTCGGCCGCGGACGCGCTGCGCCGGATCGACGCGTCGACGCGGCTGCGTGGCGCCTACCGCGCCGCGTATGGCCAGGACGCGCGCATCGCTGCGGCAGATGTCGGTGCCGCGCTGGCGGCGTTCGTGCGTTCGCTGCCGTGCGCGACGTCCGCGTTCGACGCCGCGGAGCACGGCGAGCGTGCGCTTACCCCGCTCGCCGAGCGCGGACGCGCGTTGTTCGACGGCGTTGCCGGCTGCAGCCGCTGCCACACATTGGCCGCGAACCCACCGACCCTGACGGACGGCGCGATGCATCACTCGGGCATCGGCGCGGCGACCGGCTCGGCGCAGTTGTCGGTCTTGGTCGGTGCCGTGCTCGCGCAGCACCTCGACGCTGCGCAGATCGGCCCGAAGGTCCTAAGCGACACCGCCTGGTCGGAACTCGGGCGTTTCGTTGTCAGCCACCGTCCCGCCGATATCGGCGCATTCCGCACCCCGTCTCTGCGCAACGTCGCCGACACCGCGCCTTACATGCACGACGGCTCGATCGCGACCTTGCAGCAAGCGGTCGACCGCGAGATCTACTACCAGTCGATCAGCAGCGGGCGGCCTGTCAATCTCACGCTGGACGAGCGGCGCGCACTGGTTGAGTTCCTGAAAACCCTTTCCGACGCGCCGGCCGAAACTGCATCGGCGCCACCGGCCGAGGTAGCCGTAGTGTCGCCGTAGACAGAACGGCGCGTGCGACGCAGAGGATCAGCGTTTTTCTGGTGTCGCGTCGATCTTGTCGACGACCCCAAGCAACTTAGCGGCGGCACTCTTAGTCGGAGCGCCTTCGGCACCGTCACGCGCGGCGTCAAGGAACTGCAGAGCGAGCTTGCGCTTTACTGCCGTGCGTTCGGCGTCGTACTCGCCGAGCGCGACCACTGCGCGGGCGAGCGGAAAGACGTCATATTCCTTGAGCGAGGGATTTGCCTCGACGTTGTCGACGGCGATCTGCGCCACTTCACGCGCTTCTTGGTAGGCGCCCTGACCGACCAGATAGCAGGCGAACGCGACACGGAATATCAGGCGATTCAGATCCGTCGGCAGCCACACGCGTTCGCCGATTTCGATCGCCTTGCGGTAGTGCATTTCGGCCGCAGCGCGATCGTTCAACGCGCCGGCGATGCCGCCGAGATTGAACTGCGCGCGCGCAATGCTCGGATGCTGTTCGCCCACCGCGTTGAGCAGGATCGACAGTTCTTCTTCCTGCATTTTTAGTGCAGTGGGCAGATCGCCGCTGGCCGAGGCGACGTACTGGCGCATGCCGAGCGCCCGTGCGTAGCGCAGCGACTGGTGGCCATATACTTTTTCCGCCAGCGCGAGAGCCCGGTCCGCGTCCGCCCTGGCGTCGTCGTTCTTCTCCAAGTGCAGTTCGGCGCGCGCCAGCCCGCTGTAGGTCAGGATCAGCGCCGACTCGGGCGTATCGGGCCGGGTGAGCTGATCCGCCAGCAAGCGGCGGTATTCGCCGATCGCATCACCCTTAGCGGGTCCGAGAATGTCGTACGTCTGCGCCAGCTGCCCGCGCATGGCGTCCTTCACGTCGGTATCTAGCGACGCGTCGCGATACTTGAGCAGTATGTCGCGCGCTTCCTCGAGCTTGCCCGTCTCATAGTCTAGACTCGCCTCGAGCAGTGCCCAGCGCGGGCGCGACGGCGCCGCTTCGGGCGTGCCAGTGTGCTGCGCGATTAGCGCACGTGCATCGTCGTACTTCGCCAGTGCGATAAGGCACTCCACGCGCATGCGATCGATCGGGTCGCGCTGCGACGCGTCGAGCGCATGCTGATCGATGCGCTCAAGCGTCTCCATTGCCTGCGGCGCGAGGCCGAGATTGACGTCGATCTCCGCGATGGTCGACAGGATCGACGCGCGCGCCGCCGGATCGAGTTCGGGATCCGCCACGGCTTGCGCCGCGACGCGCTCGAACACTTCGCGTGCGCTCAGGTCCTTTTCCTTGCGCTGCGACGGGTCCACCGCCTTGACCGCGGACAGGATCAGGCGCGTGACCTGGTCGGCGCGCGTGCGTTCGGCATGGGTTTCAATGGACTGCGAGCGCATCGCGAACGCGACCGCGGCGGCGACTATCGCGCCGCAGGCGGCGGCGCCGACCGCCAACCCGTGACGCGCGACGAAGCGGCGCACGCGATACAGCGCTTTACCTTTGCGCGCGTTTACGGGCCGCGCGTCGAGGTGGTTGCGGATGTCGCGCGCGAGTTCGTCCACCGACAAATAGCGTTCGCGCGCCGACTTGCGCAGACAGCGCAGCACGATGCTGTCGATGTCGCCGTCGAGTGCACGCGCCAGTCCGCCGGTGCCGGTGCCGCGTCGCTGCGCCACGCGCGCGGCGTGTTCGGGTTCGGTCGCGCGCAGACGCGCGCTCGGTGCCGGCGGCGATTCCTCGAGGATGCGTCGCTCGAGCTCGGCCGCGGTCACGCCGTCCGCTTCGATCGGCAAGCTGCCGCAGCACAGTTCGTACAGCAGCACGCCGAGGCCGTACACGTCACAGCCGATCGTGACCGCTTCGCCGCGCACCTGCTCCGGCGCCGCATGCAGGGGCGAGAAAAACCGTTGCGCCGTGCCGGTGTCGTCGAGCGCAACGCCGCCGAATTCCGTGCCCAACGGCTTGGCGATGCCGAAATCGAGCAGTTTCACCACGCCGGTGCGCGTCACCAGGATGTTGCCCGGCTTCAGGTCGCGGTGCACGATGAGGCGGCGATGCGCTTCGGCGACCGCGGCGCAGATGCTTTCGAACAACTGCAGCCGCTCGCGCAGCGGCAGTTTCAGCGCATCGCAATGCACCGTAATGGCGCGGCCGTCGACGTATTCCATCACCAGATACGGCGCGCCGTCGGCCAGCGTGCCAACTTCGTACAAGCGCGCGATGTTCGGATGTTCGAGCAGCGCGAGCGCCTGGCATTCGAGCTGGAAGCGCAGGCGCGTCGCCTCGTTCAGCGCGTCGGGGCGCAGGATCTTGATCGCCGTGGCCTGCGCGAAACCGCCTTCGCTGCGTTCGCCCCGAAACACAGCGCCCATGCCGCCAACGCCGAGCAGGCGCACGAGCCGGAACGCGCCGACCTGCTGCCCGAGATAATGCGCGTTGAGCAGGTTCGCCAGCGGCGGCGCAGCGGCGGACGTCGACGCGGCGTCGCCGTCGATCGCTTCGAACGCGGCGTCGCGTTGCAGCAGCGCGCGCAGCCGCTGCGCGAATTCCGGCTGCGTGCGTTCGAGCTGCGCGAGCTTCGCCGCACGCGCCTGCGGCGTGGCGGCGATCAATGCCTCGAACGTCTCGCGCAGGTCGGTATCGGTCCGGGACGACACATCTTGCGTCATGCGGTCGCGACTCCGGCGATCTGCAGGCGTTCCGCCAGCCAGGAGCGCGCAAAGCGCCACTGCCGCACGACGGTCGCGTCGGACGAGCCGTTCGCGTCGGCGATCTCGGCGATGCTCATGCCGGAGAAGAACTTGAGCTCGACCACGCGCGCGCAATCCGGGTGCGCCGCTTCGAGCTGCGACAGCGCCGTGTCGACGCCGATCCAGTCCCAGCCGAGATCGAGCGCCGGCACGCCATAGGATTCGAACAGCTCCATCGGCACGAACGCTATTTTTGCGCCTCGCTTTTCCGCCGCGCGTTCGCGCACCAGATCGACGATCAAGAAGCGAATCACGCGCGCGGCCAGCGCCAGGAAATGGCGCCGGCTTTCCCAACTGCCTGTTTTCGAATCCGAGATGCGCAGAAACGCTTCGTGCGCCAGCTCCGTTGTGCTCAGGGTGATGTTCCCGCTGCAGCTGCGCAATTGTGCGCCGGCGATCTGCCGCAATTGCGGGTAGACCAAGCGAATGGCACTCTCGCCAGCGGCGCTGTCGCCCTGCCGCCAACGGTTGAGCAGCAGCGTGACGTCTTCGGGATCGAAATCGGATTGGCTCAACGGCGTGCTCGGCTAACTCCCCGCGCGGGAGTTTGCCATACACATTCAATCGAGCAAGTAATGACGGAGTTAACTCGGGACCGCGTAAACGTTTTCAAGGCAAGTCTGCGCGAAAGATTCCGCGAAAATTCAGCAGCCCGGAAAATATTGCGTGCGCAAGTGATCGATTCTTTCGCCCAATTCCGATCTACACGACGTGACTGCTGCAACCGGACGATCTTGGATCAAGACGCCAACGCGATGCGTCATAAGAGCGACCGTTCCGTGCGACACTTCGCGTCAATTTTTCGGGAGCATTCCATCGATGACCACGATTCGCCGGACGCTGCACAAGACCGCGCGCACGCAAATCTCGCTTGCTTGTTGCATGTTCGTTTCGCTCGCAATGGCGCGCGTCGCCGGGGCCATGACGGTTACCGTGTCGAACCTGTACGACGGCGGACCGGGATCGATCCTCTCCGGTTCGCTCGCCGACGCAATCTACAAGGTCAATTCATCCACGGACGCGGACAACAGCATCGTATTCGCGCGAGGATTGTCGGGCGTGATCGTGTTGCAAGGCCCCTTGCCGCTGGTGCTGAACAACGTGTCGATCGACGGCAGCGGCGCGAACATCAGCATATCCGGCGACCCGGGGCTGCGCCCTTCCGACCGCCAAAGCGGCACCCTGTTTCTCGGCATCGATGAGCAAACTCGAACCGGCGTGATCCAGCCGCAGTTCCCGGCGAGCCCACTGACGCAGCGCATTGCGGTGAGCCTGTCGAACCTGGAATTCCGCGATGGGTTCGCACCGGGCGGCAGCGGCGGCGCCGGCGGCATGGGCGCGGGTGGCGCAGTGTTCGTCAACGGCACCGTCGACCTCACGCTGCGCAATGTCGTGTTCAGCCGCAACGGCGTCGCGGGTGGCATCGCTGTGGCGAATGTCGCCGGCGGTGCGGGCCTCACCGGCAGTGCCTCGGCAGACGCCGGTGCCGGTCTTTACGGCAACGCCAGCGCCGGTGGCGGCGGAGGCGGTGGCGGCGGGATGCTCGGCAAGGGTTTCCAAGGTGCAGGCGGCTATAGCTGGAATGCCGATGGGGGCTCGTTCGACCAAAGCGGATCGCCGGGCTCCGATCTGCTGGCCGGAATCGACGGCCATAGCGGTGCCGGATATCTCGGCGGCGGCGGTCAGCTTGACGGTGGCGGTGGCGGCGGCGCCATGGCCGACGGGATGGGGGGATACGCCGGCGGCAGCGGCGGCGGCGGTTTCGGCGGCGGCGACGGAACGGCGACCGATGGCGGCGCGGGTGGATTCGGCGGTGGTGGTGGCAGCGGCAAGACCAGTGCGAGCGGCGGCGGCGCCGGCGGATTCGGCGGTGGTGGCGGCAACGGTGGTGGCGCCGGTGGCTTCGGCGGCGGTGGCGGCGGCAGTTCGGCAACCGGCGGCAATGGCGGCTACGGCGCAGGCGGCGGAGCCGGCGGCTCCGTCGGAGGCAATGGCGGCTTCGGCGGCGGTGGCGGCGGCGTCAGCAGCGGCACGACCGGCGGCACAGGCGGCTTCGGCGCCGGCAACGGCGCAAACGGTTGCGGCGGCGGCGGTGCCGCATTTGGCGGATCGGTCTTCGTCTCCGACGGCGCGACGATCAATATCGCAGGCAATTTGGCGGAAAGCGGCGGCAGTGCGATCGCCGGCTATTCCACCTGCGGCGGTGGTGCAGGCTTCGCAGCAGGCTCGGCGATTTTCCTCGAGGGCGCCGGTACGCTGCATTTCGCGCCCGAAGGCGGCGAGACGCAGTCGATCGCGGGCGATGTCTACGATGAGGAAGGCAGCCGGATTCCGCTGCCAGCAGGATTTTTCCCCGGCCGTTGGTCGATGGACAAGAGCGGCGCTGGCACCCTGCAACTCGAAGGCAACGCAGCTGTAGCGGACGGCCTGAACGTAAATCAAGGGACGCTGCGCCTGCTTGGACGCACGGAGGCGCTCGATGTCGCGGCCGGCGCAACGTTGACCGGCAACGGCGAAATGGGTCTGGCGCACGTGCACGGCGTGCTGGCGCCGGGAACCGCGAGCGCGCCCTATGGCGCTCTCGGGTCGGACTCGACGCTGGTCACGTATCCGACCACGCTGACTTGCTTCAGCGCCGACGCGACGGGCAACAGCAGTTCGCTATTCGGCAATGTCGTGTCAGTGAACGGCAACGTTTGGATCACATTCAACGGCACGCCGTCGGTCGGCACGCGCTATATGCTCGTCAATACCCTGGCGGTCGGGCAGTTCGCGGCATGGGGTTCCAACCTGCCGAACGTCGATGGCTCGTTCAACAATGGAAGTTTCCTGGCGTTCACCGTCACGGCCGTCGACGGGATCTTTCACGACGGTTTCCAAGGCAGCGTGAACGGTATGTCATGCGGCGAGGCCATGGCTCCGTGAGTCGGCCGTCGCGGACGGTGGAAGGATTCGGTTCGGATCGCGTCGGTAGCACAAAAGCGTGTCTAGGCTGCCGAACAAACGGCACGCAGGCGCACCAGACGTCGGGAAAGAAATGGTCGGCAATTGCTTCGAGGAAAAGACAACATGAGTTCAAGATACCTTGCTTGGATCGGCTGGATCCTGTTCCTGTGCCCTGCAATTTCAGGAGCACAATCCATTGGATCGCTTTCTTTCGAGCCGGCGCACCCCAATAGCGCAATGCCGGTGACTGTCGTCCTCATACCTGCGGTGTCGGACTTTTGTCCCGAAAGCGTGACGGTCCAAGGCAGCACGATCGTCGTTTTTTCGTCACCAGGCATCTGCACCTCCTCATCGGGAACAACCGATCGAAGCGTTGTAGGACCCCTCGCCGCCGGCACGTACCAGGTTCGATGGGAATTTCCCGACGACATTTTCCACAGCGGCGCGGTCGGTATTTTGACTGTGGCAGCGGCCCCGGACACCACACCCGCGACATCCTGGGTAGCATTGTTGGTGCTTGCGGCATTGCTGCTGGGAACGGCCTTTTCTTCGTGCAACCGGCATGCGCCGGATACGAAGTTCCACTGATCCCGTGATCCAACTTTGCTGGCCGCAACTCCTTCTTCGCTCAAGGCCGCTTCCGACCCAGAGCGGACTCTCTCTCAAGCCGCTCTTGTGGGGAATCGCTTTGGCACTTCGGGACGTTTCAGGGAGAATTGGCTTACGGCACTGCCGCAATCCTGAATCTACCGTTTTGCCGACGGCTTCTCTTCGAGGTTCGACAATCGCGAGCAAATACGATGCTGAAAAGATCGATTATCTTTGGTGCGGGCGTGGGTGTGGCGTTCCTCGCCTATTTTGCGGCAATGGGTCTCGGTATAACGTACCGGGTCATCGGACCGACACAGAGCTTTGTCATTCAAACTGTGGCACTGGTGTTCTGTGCCCCTGTCGCAATTGCTGTGGTTTCCTTTTTTGCGGGTGGCAAAGTTTTTGGATATGAGCGCCCATCGGTCTTTACGTTTGTTCTTGGCATGTGTTGTGTAGCACTGCAGCCCTGCCTTTGGCTGTTGTTTGCATCGAAGTTATGGCTCTACGGCGGCCCTGCGATGCGGGTTTTCTTTCCGCTTATCTTGGTCCCCGTATATTTTCTCGCTCCCCTTATTGGCAAGATCGAAAAGCCGCTTCTGAGTCCAGTCCCTTTGGTTGCGCTCGCCGCGATTACTGTCATGCTGACGATTGGTGGGAGCGGCCTCTATCTGCTCCCGTGGACCGTTGGCTTCTTCTGGTCGATTCTCTGCTTGACAAAGGCCGTGCACCAAGGACGAGCTTCAGCCTTGTTTATGGTCGTATTGCTTGTTGGATACATTCTCCCAGCGTCATACGTACTTTACCTGGGTGCGCATGTTTCTCATTAATGCCGGTCATGCTGCTAAATCTCGTCGAGCAACTCTCGAGCCAAGACTGACATTTGCAACCCACTGCCGCGTAGTCAAGTAGGAAGACTCGTCGTGACGCTCGTTACCTGAGCCTTAACATATCTCCCGCCCAGTCAGGGCTGCTTCCGACCCATAGCGGACATCAGTTGAGCCAGCATTCGGCTGATGGATGCCGGGCCCAACTGGCGTTAGTCGGGCTTCTGGACGTACACCTGGACAAATTGCGTGATGACGCTCACGGGCACCGTGAATCAGCGTGCCACGCGCACCCGGTTGCGTCCGGCGCCTTTCGCCAGGTACAGCGTGGCATCGGCGCGCCGCATGATGCCGTAGATGTCTTCCGCGCTGTCTCCCGCGTCGAGCGACGCGACGCCGATCGACACGGTGAGCCGTATCGGTTATGCGTTCGCCCGCGGCACGAGGAGCTCCGCTAGAATCCGGCGCAGCCTGTCAGCGATGACGCGGGCCTCGACGGCGTCGGTTGCGGGCAGCGCCACGACGAATTCTTCGCCACCTACGCGCGCGAGCACGTCGGCGGCGCGAAGTTCCGCCTTGCAGGCGAGCGCCATCGATTTCAGCACGGCGTCGCCGGTATCATGGCCCCAGCGGTCGTTGATGGACTTGAACTCATCGATGTCGATCAGCAGCAGCGACAGCGCGCTGCGCTCGCGCCGGCAGCGGGCGAGTTCGTGTTCCGCGAGTTCGAAGAAGTGCCGTCGATTCCCGATCCCGGTCAGCGGATCCGTGCTTGCCTGGCGCATGAGTTCCAGCTCCAGTTTGCGGCGCTCGGTGGCGTCGAAGACGGTCGAACGACTCATCAGGAATTCGCCCGCATCGTCCCACGCGGCGCTCGCACTGACCGCGACCGGCAGCACGCTGCCGTCCTTGCGCAGGAATTCCAGGTCGATGTTGCCGATGTAGCCCGTTTCGACGAAATGCGGAAAGTTTTCCGCGAACGTTCGCCGCGAATCCGCCGTCATGAGGTCGGTGATTTTCATCCTGCCGACGACTTCGTCATGCCGGTATCCAAGCCACTCCAGTTCCGTGCGATTCATGCGCACGACGAGGCCATCGCGATCGAGCGAGTGATAGCCGCAGGGGGCGCGTCCGTACAGGTCCGCGATCTCGCGCGCGGCAACCCGCTCCAGTTCGCGCGCGCGCCGCGGATACAGCCAAATGTAGGCAATCACGATCGACAGCGGCAGTAACGACACATACACCGTCGACAGCAGAACGCGCCCGAGCGGCAAATACAGAAACAGCAATCGGCGCAAGGATGCCGAGGGGACGTGAAGGACGATCTTGAGATACGGCGGCTGGTCGGCGCCGCCGGGCGTGGAAGCCGATTCGCCCGCGTTCGCCTCGCGTGCCGATGGCGGAGCGTGCACGGTCGCGTGCACGAAGATCCCGAGCCGGGTGCGGAATACGCCGTGGTCGGCAGCACCGATGCTGCGCCATTCGGCGGGATAGGCGTTGCCGAACGTGGCGTCCTTCCTGCCGAACATGAAGCCCCATTCCCTGCCGTCGGCGCCGTTGCTGAGCCAGTATCCGTCGGGATTGAGCAGCATCGCCTCTTGCAGGGGTTCGGTTTTCGTGATTTCGCGGAAGCGATCGAGCATGTCGTCGCCGCGCACGCTGAGCACCAGGATGGCGCGCCGCTCGCCTGCGCTGTCGTACACCGGCGCGGCGACCCGCAACGTGGGCCGATACGGCACTTCTATCTGACCGTTTTCGACATTGAGATCGACCGGCGACAGGTAGACCTTCCCGGATTCGAGCGCGAGCGCGGCCTTGAAATCGGAGCGCTCGGATTGGTCGTGCAACTGCGCCTCCGGCACCACGACGGCGCGCCCATCCGCTTCCTTGACGCGAACGACCTCGCGGCCCGACAGGTCCAGCAGCTGGATTTGGCCATAGCGTGGATAGGCCTCCATCATGTTCTGGAGCGCGACGGAAAACACCTGCCGTCGTTCGGCGGTCCTGTCCTGCAGGTACTGCTGCAGCGAAGGCAAGCGTGCGGCAACGCGCAGGTCGGCGAGCATTTCGCGCAACGCGGTTTCGATGTCGAGCGCGGTCGTCTCCGCATAGCCTTGCTCGCGCGCCTCGACGACGTCGATGCGGCCCGCGTCGTAGGCCTGCTGGGCGCATCAAGGTGCGCGTTCAGCGATTGACCTCGGCAGACGCGGCCCTTTCGAAGCGTGATGTCGGGTTTTGTAGGGTCGCTCGTACGCCAATGGGCTTACCAGAGAGGATTGCGTCGAAATTTGTGCGATCGAGCAGCCAAGGGAGATTCCGAGACTTGTGGGAAACGCCAAACACAATATCTGCCCTTGCTAGAGCACGCTTGAAAAAGTCGATCCAGAAACGAAAGTCAGCGTTGACTGGAGAGTCTTGGATGCGCTGGACAATGAGTTCGCGCAGCTCGGAGGATAGCGATGGGATCTGATCAAACTCGGTAAGAAGCTTGTTGTGGAGCGCGACGATCGCCTCCGGACGTGCGGCAATATGTTCCGCGTGCTTCTCGATGGGCATTCGTGAGACTTTGGGCGGCCCCTCGACAGGCGAGTGCATGTCAGTGGACGTGCTGCTGCCTGTCATCTCTTCGGCTCCGAGATTGGTGTCCGCTACACCGGCCTCTGAGGGTGGTGGAAAGCGCGATGCTTTGGCGCGCCCACGCTGACGCCAGTCGCAAATGGCGATGACAGCTAACCCGTCCGCAGAGTACCTCCGAATCAACTGCTGCTCAGACAGCTCGACTAACCAACGCTCGACGATTTCGGCGGACACGTCCCTCAACGGTAGCGCCTTGCACCTGACTATCGACACGCGCCCGTCGAGCCGGCCGAAGTCGTCGGCAATCAGCATGAGCCTTACTAGCAGTGCCTCCGCGCCGATAGACACGGCGGAGACTTGCCCAGAGGTCACAAACGACTCGCGAAGGGTACGATTGGGCATGTTTTCTTCCTAGATTACGTGCTGTTCTGGGCCATCAGGGTGGCGTATCCGTCGCCCGGCAGGACCCAAACACACCGCTGGAAGGTCCAGGCGAGGTTACGTTTGGTTACGGGTCTAGAAGCCAGCGCTCCCACCATCAGGTGGCGGATCGTGTTTGGGCGGATTCGCGAGGCCGTAGTCGAACAGGAACCCAAGCTGATCGGTGTGTGCCGCCAATTGGTCGGGGCTCAATCCCTTCGGAAGCTTTGATAGCCCATCCTGGATGAACTTGTTCCCCCCTTCGATCACCGCGCTGCGCTGCTGGGTTATCGGTTCAAGGCGCGCAAAGCCGTTCGGGAGTGTCGCTTCGGCCGTGGTCGCAGCCAGCGGAGTCCGCGGCGACGCGTCCGGCAAAGGTGCGCCGGGCGGCGGCAAGCCGGTCGGTGATCCCGCAAGTAGGCTTGTCTGCGTTGGCTGAGCGGACGATGCATTCAGCGCCGCAAATGGAGGAGAACTTGCCGTGCCGTACGGCGTCGCTGCGCCCGCGGGCGAGGTTGCCGGCCTATTAATGTCGATTGTCGGCTGCGAAGGCAATTGGCTCAGCGATCCGGCGCGCGCGCTGCTAGATGGTCCGCTGCTCAATGTCGACGCGGGACCAGTCAATCGACTGTCTGCGGACCCGAGTGAAGACATGCCTAGCGCTGGTGAACTGCTGGGCGAGGACGCCCCCAGAAGAGAGCTGCTTTGCGATCTGTAGTCTCCACGACCAGAATTGCCCGACGTCGAAGCGGTTCGTCCTGATTCGTTGGAACTGGCTAACGATGATCCTGTGGGCAACGCAGGTTTCTTTACGGTTGCAGCTCCGGTTCCAGTAATGCCAGCCGGCGGAGTCGGTCTCGAAATCGGGCCAATATCAGCCATGGGGTTGCTCCGTTCGGGTGGCGGAAGCCGCACGGTCCTTCCTGTCCACGCTCGGGGAGATGCCAATGACTGCGTTCGCGTGTATGGGCTCGAGTTGGTTCACTAGGACCGCTCCTGCAATGGGGTTGGCGAGAAGGTTTCTTGGAAGATCTGGACGGGTTGGGTGTTCGCGCTTTGTCATCGCGCTCACCCTGCCTTCCGCAGCGGCAGCGCCGCGCCGGCGTTCTGCGGTCCTGGCAGCGCAGCGGCGGCGTCGCCTTGCGCCTGCTCCATCACGAGCCGCGCGCGCGCCGGGTCGCCGATCAGCACCGGCCGCGCCGTGCGGTCACCGTAACCGCGCGCGCTGTTCTCGGACTCACAGAGGCCGATCAGGCGCGACGGATAGGGGGGTGTCTCGCGGCGCTGCCGATAACCCGCGTAGCTGCGCTCGAACTCGCGGGCGCGGAACGGCAGCTCCTCGACCGGGCAGCGACACAGCGCGCACCAACCGCCCATTCCGGCGACAACAGCGTGAATCAAAGCGTCGTCGAATACGACCGATCGATACTGCCCGACCGTGCGCAGAGCGCGCTCGACCTTCGACCAAGCGCGCATGCCCTGAGTCTGCGTGCTGCCTTCAAGAACGCGTACGACGTCGGCGACTTTTGGAGCGAACTGCCCATGGTCAGGATCTTGAGCGTGCAAGTCGAATGCACGTCGGACGTCGTCAAAGTCGAACCGGCTCAGTCCGGCCCAGAACACATCCAGGAGGAAGGTAGTCGCGTCCTTCGAGTAGTAAGCCATCACGTTTGTGACGAGCTCGCCGAAATCGGATTTCTGATCAGGGCGCATTGTGTGATTCCTCCGGTTGGCCGGCCCAACGTTGCGCCACGACACGGTTGC
>Ga0207702_10002950_pt1 | contig 15875 bp, 10 predicted proteins | sample KBSCornC62_FD_184302 | JGI IMG/M metagenome (GOLD analysis project Ga0207702, IMG submission 184302) | Corn rhizosphere microbial communities from Kellogg Biological Station, Michigan, USA - KBS Corn C6-2 (SPAdes) (version 2) | ecosystem: Host-associated > Plants > Roots > Rhizosphere > Soil ...
CATTATCGCGGATAACCTGACCGTCTTTGATCAGCGCCGTGGCGGTCAGGTTATCCGCGATAATGGGCCAGATGGTCCAGTTGTTGGCGTTGGCGTCCGCATCAGGCACATGCACAAACAATTCACCCGTCGCCAAACCCGATTTAAGATATTCAGCACTTCCAGTGTTGGCGTTGGCGTTTTTCAACCACCTGCTAATGCCCCCCAAAACAAGTCCGCCGCTGTTCAGCGTCAGCGTTTGACCACCGCTCAAAGTCACGTCAGCCCACTGGCTCAACGAATTAATGGTGGTGCTGGCAGTCATGGTGGCGTTGGCGGTATTCTTAAAATTGGCGGTCGCCGGCTGACCGGCAATAACGGTTCCCACCGTGTAGCCGGTGTAAGCAACGATGTTGCCACTGCCGTCATTGGCCGCCCAATCACCGGTTGTGGCCGATGACACGTTGTTGCCCGTCGTCGCCCAGCCACCAAGGATGCCGCTGGTGTTGGCGGTCGTCGTCGTGATCGGGCCGTTGGTGGTAAAATCCACCGTCCCACCGCTGGCCTGCGACAAGGCTCCCAATGCCAGCGTGCCGTTGCCGGTGTTCTTGATGGCCGTGGCGACACTGGCACCAATGGTAATACCACCACTGAAGGTTTCATTGACGTTCGCAGCATCCGTCAACGTGCCGTTCAGCGTGAAGCCATTGCCACCGAAAGTGAACGCACTGGCACCGCTGTTGATGTTGAAATTTAAAACCGAAAGGCCGAAAATGTCGTTGTTCAAGGATGCGCCGGCGGAGCCAGCCGCGCCAAACACCAGCGAGTCGCCATTGGCCGGCGGTGTGCTGCCGCCGGAAGTGGTCCAGTTGGCTGCCGTGGTCCAGTTAGCGTCGGTGTTACCGACCCAGGTATCCGTCCCGGCGGCGGAGACGGAGACGATTGACAGCGCCGCTGTCAGCAGGGCGCCAAACAGTTTTATGGTGGGTTGTTGCATGGGTTTTGTTGGGGGTTGTGGGTGCGGTTACGATGTGAAGGGCAGGAAAATTTGACGACAAATCTGCTTCATGGTTTGGCTTGGGCTGATGCGAGCCAATGTCTCACCGGCCATCCCGGCATACAACATGTGTTTTGCTGTCACTGTTAAGCTGATTGTTTTTAAAGCTGTTTTTCAGTTCACCAAAACGGCTCCCCGCCCCTGAGTTCGCGGCTGACGGCCTCCATCAGGTAATAGTCGCCCCAGCTTGAATACGCCGGCGTGTCACCATAGGCGCTTTTCAAGACGCCGGGACAATCCGGAGTGGCGTCCAGATAATCGTTGCGGCAAATCCGTTCCAGCAGGCGGTTTTTGGAATTCAAAAGCTCCGCGTCAGCCGCTTGATGCTTGGCCAGCTCTTGAATGCCACAAACCGTAATGGCCGAGGCGGAGGCGTCCGACACCTGCGGCCGGTTTGATGGCAGGCGGAAATCCCAAAGCGGCACGCCGTCAATCTGCGGCTGGACGATAAACCGTTTGGCCAATCGCACGGCAGCTTGCAGATATTTCTCGTCGCGCGTGTGGCTATAGCTCAAGGCAAAGCCATAAATTCCCCAAGCCGCGCCGCGCGACCAGTAGGAATCCTTGGAAAAACCGCAGTGGTTGGCCGCTCCCAATGGTTGCCCGGTTTTGGGATCAAAGACATAGGCATGAATGACTGAGTCGTCCGGTCGGATAAATTGCCGCATGGCCATGTCGGCGTGACGGATGGCGATCTCTCGGTATCTGCCGTCGCCGGCCTCGTTGCTCGCCCAATACAGCAATGGCAGGTTCATCAAACAGTCAATGATTGCCAGGTTGTCCGTGCGCAACTTGCCATCGCCTACGGAAGACTCCATCTCATCCATCCGACCCCACGCCCGGATGAAATTGCCCTTTTCATTGAACCGCTGCGCCAGCACCTCGGCGGCGCGCAGGCCCACTTCGCGGTGCTGTTGGTCGCCCGTCAGCTTGTAAAGCGCGACGGAATAGAGCGACGCCAGGAAGCCGAGATCGTGGTGGGTGTCCAGGTGGCGTGTGAACACTTTCTCGCGGTAGTGTGGCGCGAGACGTAGGACTTGATTCAGGAAGAATTCGTCTTCCGTTTCCCGCCAGGCCAGCAAGGCCATGCCGGTGAAAAAGGAAGAGGTCCAGTTCCCGATCTCGTAGAAACCTTCTTTGTGGGCGAAATAATTGCCATCCAGCGCCCACGGCGCGGCCTTTGGCTCGTCGGCCAGGCGTTTGATGTTGATGCGCGTCTTGCGCACGCAAAGATCCAACGCGATTTTTAATTGTCTGCCATCTGACGCCAGGCCCGCGACGGCGGCCTGGTTGCCATTGACAGCAGGATTGGTGTTCATGCCCGAACATTATTCGTGACATGACCGCCGGGGCAAATCGTGTTTTGCTGTCACTGTTAAGCAGCCTAGCCTTCCGCAGCCAGCCTGACCTCTACGCCTGGCATTTGCCGAAATCAATGCCGGGGCGGAAGGGATTTCCCATCCAGCCAGCGGCTTTCGACCAGAATGCGGCAAGGGTCGGCCGGTTCGCCGCGTTCGTTCAGGCTGATTTGCTTGATCAACATTTCCGCCGCGATCTGCCCAATGACGTTGGGACATTGGTCAATGCCCGCGTCCACGGAAATGTCGTAAGGACTCGTGCTGGCCACAGCTACATCTTGGGGAACCCGATAGCCCAGTTCGCGCAGAAATATCAGCGCTTCGGGTGCGGCGGTCAGGATGGCATCCGGCTGGTATTTCTTCAGCCAGCTCTTCAAATCGCGTTTGGTGCGGGCAGCTAATTCGGGCGTTTTCGCCTCGGATTCCAGCGGTGGAATTGGCTGGTCAATCCCCAATCGTTTGTGCGCCCAGAAAAATCCCCCATAATGATTGCCACCCATTGAGCGGTCATGCGCCTGATTGTAAATCAAGCCAATCCGGCGATAGCCATACTCGTGGATTTTGCTCACGGCCATGACCATCGCGCGCTGGTGATCACCGGTGACCAGATTGGCGTCCACTCCCCGCACCGACATGCCAAAACGCATCAATGAAAATTTGCTCCAGTCAAAACCGCCCCAGTCTGCCTCCGGTTTGTGCGGTGGAATCAGCAGCCCCAACACCCCCCGGTCCAGCAGCATTTGCTCGGCCTGTTTCGCCGGGTAATCCGCGGACCAGATGAATTCTTCCAGCCGGTAGCCCAGACGCTTCGCCGCGAGTTTTGCACCGCGCCAGTATTGCTCGAATTCGTGGTGGCGGCGCAACTGCTCCGGCTGACTCCAATGATTCAACCAAACAATCACACTTTGAGCCTTATGAATCGCCCCCGTCCGCCGGTATTCAGCGAGAGACTGGAGAATGGGATCGGCCGCATAACCCATTTCGTCCGCGACGCGGCGGATTTTCTCCCGCATTGCCAGCGAGATGGCGGGACTGTTGCGCAGCGCCAGCGAAACGGAGGTCTTGGTAACGCCCACTTTCGCCGCAATGTCTTTAAGGGTGATGCGCATCGAAAATAAATGAGTCAGGCCTGGCGCCTTGGTGGCAAGGATTTTCCGTCCTGCCACCGGCCCTCGACCAAAATCCGGCTGGGATGGCGCGGCTCGCCACGCTCATTGACATTCATCTGCTTCAGCAGCGTCTCGACGGCCGTCCGGCCAATCGCCTCCGCATGTTGGTCAATGCCCGCATCCACCCACGGAATATCCAGCACCGTCGTCCCGGCCACCGCCACGTCTTGAGGGATGCGATAGCCGAGGTTGCGCAGCATGGCCGGCACTTCAATGTCGGAAATCAACAGGGCCTCGGGTTTTTGCCGTTTCAACCAACCGGCTAAAATGTCCTGTTGGCGGGATAATTCCTCCGGGGTCCGGGTGTTCAGAATGGTCAGCAACGCCGGCAGCGCCGGCTTCAGCCCCAGCAGCTTCTGCGCGTAAAAAAATCCGCTCAACAGATTGCCGCCCACCCGCTGGTTGAATTCGCCGTTGACGGTCAGACCGATCCTTCGGTAGCCGTATTCATGCATTTTACCGATGGCCATCACCGTTGCGCGATAACTGTCAGAAGTCACCACATTGGAATCCGGACTCGGCACCGAGAGCCCGAAACGGACGACGGAAAATTTGTTCCAGTCGAAATCTCCCCAGTCAATCAGTTCACGGTGCGGCGGAATCAAAATTCCTTCGATGCCGCGCGCCAGCAGGATTTTTTCCAGCCGCTTGGGCGAACAGTCCGGCTCCCAGCGAATTTCATCCACGCGATAACCATACTTGACCGCAGCTTCACTCGCGCCCCGCCAATACAAGTCAAATTCTTTGAACTGGCGCAGCCTCTTCGAGTCTTGCCAATGGTTGATCCAAGCCACCACGCCGTGGTCCTTGGCTGGGACCCGCTGCCGCCGATGCGCAGCCAGGGCGGAAAGAAACGGATCAGGAACAAAGCCCATTTCCCGCGACACCCGTCGAACTTTCTTTCGGAGTTCAACCGAGATGCGGTGATGATCACGCAACGCCATGGACACCGCGATCCTGGACACGCCCAATTTCGCGGCCATATCCGCCATCGTCACGCGCCGTTGCTTCATTTCACAAGAATGTCACGCAGGCTGACCCCGACAAGATATTTTGAATCGTCCGTATTGAATATGTCTGAAACTCAATGGTCGTGGAACGGAGGGAGCTGATCTTTTTCATCATGCATCAATGCGCGACACCATTGGTTCAGAGTTTTGGCTTCACTTCTCTGTCGCAACCTTGGAAACGGCGTCGGCAATTTCCACGCAGACGACGGACGCAATTTTGTCCGGCGCAATGGCCGGCAGGTCAAGTGTCACGCCGGCGGCAGTCCGGCTGAACTTCAAATCTTTCCGGTCGGCCAACAGATACGCTTTGGTGACCTTGCTCTCCAGTCCGGGCAGCGTCATTTTTCCGCTCGCCGGCCAGTTGAAAATCAGGACGTAAATTTTCCCCGGCTTGGTGGTGCAACGCCAGTCGTTGGCGGACGACACCGTGGTCTCGCGCCCGTAACCGTCCTTGGCCTTCACGGCCTGACCAAGTTCGGAGCCGAACGGCGTGGCGCCGGTGCCGTAAATCGCTTCGCCGTTGACCTTCATCCACGCGCCAACCTCAGCCAGGCGTTCGAGGCTCGGCTGCGGTATCAGGCCTTCGCTCGTCGGGCCGACATTCAGAAGATAGTTGCCGCCCTTGCTCGCGATGTCACAGAGATTGCGGATGAGTTTCCCGGTGGATTTCCAATTATTGTCGTCACGCTTGTAACCCCAAGTATCGTTCATCGTCATGCAGCTTTCCCAATCGCGTCCGGGGAAACCTTGGGCTGGAATTTTCTGCTCCGGGGTCTCGGTGTCGCCCTTGAACCCGCCGCCCAGCCGGTTGTTCTGAATGACGTTCGGTTTGAGCGCGTGGACCGCATCGTAAAGTTTCTGGGCGCGATTGGCGTTCATGCCCGTCGGCGTATCCCACCAGATAACAGCGGGGAACTCACCGTAGTTCGAGCAGAGTTCCTTCACCTGCGGCACGGCCACTTTATCAATGTAATCATCCATGTCATGCTCCTGGGCGGGATCCCATTTGCCGCCAGCCGCCGCCCCGCCATTGTTCCAATCCTGCGCCTGCGAATAATAGAACCCCAGCTTGATGCCATATTTGCGGCACGCGGCGGCGAGGTCCTGAAGCGGGTCTTTGCCGTAGGGCGAGGCTTGCACGATGTTCCACGGACTCGCCTTGGTATCAAACATTGCGAAGCCGTCATGGTGCTTGGAGGTGATGACGATGTATTTCATGCCGGCATCTTTCGCGGCTTTCACCCAGTCATCCGCATTGAACTTGACCGGATTAAATTCCTTGGCGAACTGCTGATATTCCGCCATCGGAATTTTTCCCTTGTTCATGATCCATTCCCCAATGCCTTTGACGGGCTGGCCATGGTAGTAACCGGCGGGCACGGAATAAACACCCCAGTGGATGAACAGCCCAAATTTGGCGTCGCGCCACCAAGCCATGCGGGCGTCGTGCGCCGCTTTGGACTCGGTCGGAGCTGTTGTCGGTGTTTGGGCCTGCGTAATGACCGTGGCCAGCAGGAATGCACCGGCCATGATCAAGTTTCGAGAGGTTTTTTTCATAATTTTAGCAGCTTGGGTCATAATCAATTAATCGTTGCCTTCATCGCGTCGCGCAGTTGCTGTTCGGACTCCGCATTCCAGTAGCCGCACTCCAGTTGAAAAAACACCGAGGTGTATGGCTTGGTGAGCGGCGTTTTGATGATCAACACCTTGAATGTTTTTCCCGCCTCGTCAAGCTTGCCGATGATCTGCTCGTGCGGCAGCACCTGCTCGGGCTGGTTCGCAAGGGTTTTGGCCAGTGCCTCACGATACGCGCTGATGCCGGGCGCATTTGTTTCCGCGACATACTTCAACTCCGCGTCAGTGTAGATGGTCGGCTTCACATGCTTGGTCTTGGCAAGTTCAGCGATGACGCCTTTCACGACTTGCAGTTGGTCCGCATCCACATAAATCGTCTCAATCCCCGGCGCGGTTTGCAGCGGATAGGCGGAGTCCGCGACCACGATCCAGTTGCGGTGCCCCAGCAGCGGCAGTTCCTGCTGCAATTTCTTTTGCCAGTTGTCGCCGGCAAGCGCGGTCACGGTGGTCAAAACCAGCAAACCGAACAGTAGTTTTTTCATGGTGTGGCAGAGTTGGAGTTGTTTTCTTTATTTGCGTTCATGCTGGCGGGCGGGAACCAGTCGGCAGGCTTGGGCGCGGCAACTTTGAGCACGCCGATATCACCGCTGCTGCGCATTTCTTTCTCCAGCAAGGTAGTGAGTTCAGCAACTTTCGCGGCGTATTCGGGCTGGTAGGCGAGGTTTTTCGTTTCCTTCGGATCGCTTCGTAGATCGAAGAGTTGTGTCTTGTCCACCTGCGGGTAACGGATGAGCTTCCAACGATTATCGCGATAAGCGCGTTGCACATTCTTGTAGGCGAAAATCAGGCTGCTCCGCGCAGGCTTGGCCGGGTCGGCGAGGGTGGCGCTGAATTCAACCCCCTCGCTATCCTTCGGGGCGGTGATGCCGCAGATTTTCCCCAGTGTGGGCAGCACATCAAAGAGATAACACATCGCGGCGGTGCGTTCGTCCGCCGGAATACCCGGACCGCAGATGATGAGCGGCACGCGCAGGGAATGCTCATAGCAGTTCTGCTTTCCAATGAGGCCGTGACTGCCACACGCGACGCCGCTGTCAGCACTGAAGACGACGATGGTGTTGGTGGCATAAGGCGAGTCAGCCAGCGCGTCCAGAACGCGGCCGATCTGCGAGTCGAGATAGGTGATGTAGCGGTAGTATTCTGCCAAATAGGCTTGAACGCCTTCCGGGGTGCGCGGCCAGGGCATGAGTTCTTCATCGCGAATCGTCATTTCGCCGTTGTTCCAGGGATGTTGCGGCAGAAAACTTGGCGGCAGCGGGATTTGGGCGGAATTATATTTGAAGGTGAAATCTGGCGGCACGATGTGCGGGTCGTGCGGCGCGTCAAAGGGCACATAGGCAAAGAACGGCCCGCTTTTCTGCTCTTTCAGAAAACGGATCGTCTCATCCGCAAAGGTGGCAATGGAGTGTTTAGCGGCAACGCGCGGCGGAGTCAGTTTACCATCCGCTAGGTCACTCAACTCCAGTTTCATCGGATTACCCATGCCGCCGGCGAACACCGAGCGGGCAATTTGAAAGCTGTGCGGGAGGGACGCCGGGCCATTGTGCCACTTGCCAGTCATGAAGGTGGTGTAACCGGCGCGGCCAAACGCAGCGGGCCAGGTGTCATCAAAGGCCTCCCCCTGCTTCAGATGCTCGTGGCTGTGGAACAAGTCGCGCCCCGAGAGCAACATCGCCCGCGAAGGCACGCAGGTCGCCGCATTGAATCCACCTTGCATATAGGCGCGGTCAAACGCCAAACCGCTGTGCGCCAGCCGGTCAAGGTTCGGCGTCTGGATGACCGGATTGCCGAGCGCCGCGATGGTGTCCGCGCGTTGATCATCCGCAAAGAGGAACAAGATATTCGGCTTCGCTGGCTGACCAGCCTCAGCGGCCCAGAGTGTCGGCGCCAACGATAAGAGCATCGCAGCAACATTAGCGCTAATCACGGACGTAAATAGTCTAGGCGCGGCGGGAACTGTGGTTTTCATTTTAAATCAGCTCAGAAAGATCTCCAACGTCTCCCCGGCCTGAATCGTGACCGGCGTGGTTAAAGTGAAAAGAACCTTCTTTCCTTCCCGTTTGAGTTTCGCGCCAATCAACTTTCCGGCGAGCAAAACCTTGACCGCCGTAGCCGAGTTATTTTCCAGCGCGATGGTCTTCAGTTTTAGCTCACCCCAGCGCACGGCAATCTCGGCGCGCTGCTTTCCGGCTTCCGTTTTCTGAGAATAGCAGCCCCATCCCTCGGCAGCGGTGAAAGCGCATTTGAAATTCTCCGGCGTCAACTTCGGCGCGAAGCCGATGTGCTGATGCGGCCCGTGATATTCCAAGCCGCAAGCGGCCAAATACACGCCATGGCTCGCCATGCTGCGCGCGTAATGATCGCCGCACTCGATTTCATTCCACGGATTCCGGCGCGACGCGTGATACCGATCATGCACCGCGCGTGTGACCGCCAGACCTTCCATCACCATGCCTTCCCAAAGCATGTGTCCGGCGACCTGATATTCAAAGCCGTTCATGCATTCGTTGAAGTAACCCGCGAAGCCAGGCTTCTTGTTTCCGATGCCGCATGATTTCTGGAAATCCCAATCTGTCCGCGGGAAGGTGCACATCAGCAAACCCGCCTCGCCAGGCATGGCATACCAGCGACCTGGTTTGTTCACCTCGCGATACGGTCCGACATCGGGCGTAAAATTGTAGCGCCAGAGCGATTTCAGCGCGGACACCGTTTGCTTTTCCGGCAGCACGCGCGGCAGCCCGACTTGAAACGCCCAGCTCTGGCCGAAAACCTGGTCAATCTCACAGCCCGTGCCAGAATTGATCGCGTTGAGGTGGTTGGGATCCACCTGGTTGATGAAATAATCACTGTCAAAAAGTTGTGTGACGAGATTCTTCTGGCCAGCCGCAAGAATTTTTCGACAGGCAGATGCGAACTGCAAATCGCCCGCTTCATCGGCCATCTGCGCGGATGCCGACAAGGCGGCGAGATAAAGCCCGCTCAACCATGCCACCTTGCCAAACCAATCGCTGTCCAGCGTGTTGTGCTGGTTGCTCTCAATGAGGCCGTCGTTATTGGCGTCCTTGGCGATGAGCCATTGCGTCGCCAGCCTGATCTTCGGCCAGTTGCGTTTGAGGAGGGAATCGTCGGCGCACATCTGGTGTTCGCGCAGCGCCCTGAGGATCGTGCCCGCCTGTCCGTCCACGGCGGGAATTTTATTGAACTCGCCCCGGAAGAAAATCGCGCCGTCAGGCTGCAGCGCCAGACCAAAATCCACCTGCTCGCGGGTCCGCCTTTCCAGTTCGGGAAACAGTCGCGCAGCCGAGTGGGCGTAATGATACACGTGTCCGCACGTGCCCGCGCAGCAGCCCACACCTTCCCAGCCATAATAACGTCCGTTCGCAAACAGGTAACTCGTCGAGCTAGCGAGCGTGGAAGCATTGAGCAAGGTCCGGTCGAGAAACCAGAACGGCAGCGTCGAGTCATACCACGTATCACGCCACAGCCGCGTCTGTCCGGCCAACCGGTCAAGGTTTTCGGCGACGTGCTGGACGACCGCGTGAGCGGAAGCAAACGGGGTGGCGTAATAACGGCCGGCATTTTGCAGAGCGCCGCCGAGCGAGAGATTGGGGAAATGCCACGCGAGCAAAAACGTCACCGTGACCGAGGCCCCGGGCGCGAGCTTGATTTTGCGTCCGAGCGAGCCGGACAATTTTTCAGTGAATGTCGCGGTCGCATCACCACTTGCCTGATCCGCCGGTTCGCCGACCACGGCCAAAGCCAGTGTGCCGAAATCGGGCAGATCCTTCAACGCGCTGGCGCGATTCTCGGGTTTGCCCTCCTCGGAATTTGTTTGCGAAAGACGGTTTGCCGGCGATGGGGCCGCTTCCGCAGAACAGAGCAGCATGGTTGATCCGGCTTCGCGGACGATCCGGTTGCGTAAAACGCCATCCCGTGTGCGATGGTTCAAGCAGACGCCATTTTCCAATTCGCCGGACAACATCGCCTCAACCGGCGCGGCGGAGGGGTTGCGCACAGTGAATTGAAGAATCGTCGCGGGGAGGCTGGAGTCATCGGTGTTGAGCGGAATGAACGGTGAAAACGCCTCCAGTTTCACCGTCAGCGGCACGGCGGGATCGGCGTAGTCCACCATGCCGATTGGATATTCGCCGCGAAATGAGACATCGGAAAACCCTTCCCGATCCAGCGTGCGCGTCTGCTCCCCGACCGTCAGCGTGAATTTCTGGGTCAGCGGCGAGAATGGGATCGGCGGCTTGGCGTAATGCTCCGCGCCGGTCTTGATGGACTGATTGAAAATGTCCCAATGCCACAACCGCCCGTCGCCGCCGAGATAAAGCTGGCCCGCGCCAATGCCGCCCACCGGCATCCCGACATATTTCAATTCACTCCCGCGCAGAACTTCCGGCGTGCCGCGCGCGAACAGGGATTTGACCCAGTCCGGCGATAGTTTTTTGTCGGCGGGCACGAGATGGTCAAAATCCTCGCGCGTGAAGGGGCCGGCCATGGCGGGCAGGTTCGAGAATGCCAGCCCGAACACCGCCGACGCCGAAAGCTTCAAAAAATCCCGGCGGGGCCAGCCGTCGGCTTGGTTCTTCGAAAAACTGTCTTTAGGGTTCATTCGTTATTTGATTCTGTTTCAGGTTTAAACTCGGGTCTTGCCCGGTTGGTTCATCTTTTCCTGCAGTTCAGCCAGATGCTCTTGAAAAATCCCGCGCGGGGTCGTCTGTCGGCTCACACAGATCGCGGCGGCTTTGCCGACGATCTCGCCCATCATGCCGCAAGTGCGCATTACCCTCACCGGACCCAGCCCGTCGTTGGAAACACTGATATCGCGGCCGGCCATGAAAAGATTGCCGATGTTGCGGCTGTAGAGGCAACGGTAGGGAGCCCAATAGGGACCTTGATAGGAATAATCCTTCCCTTCGGAGGCGCGTGAAATGAACGCCTCGTCTTCCAGCCCTTTGGAAAATCTTGGATCCGGCGAATGCAAATCAATGTGCCACGAGCAGGGAAACGCTCCGTCCGGAAATTTCCGAAGAGTTCGGAAATCATCCGCCGTGAGAATGACGTCACCCAGCAGTCGTCGCGATTCGCGTTTGCCGGCGATGAACGCCGCCCAGCCCAGGCGGTAATTGGGATAGAGCTTGTCCACATTTTTCAGCGCATCCCAGGCACCATACATCGCGCGGAAGTTGAAGTCACGAATGCGTTCGATGTCCGTGGTGGGATCGTCGTCAAAGCCACTTTCCCAAAACCAGCCGCCAAGATTATCCAGCGCGTTCTTGCCGCCCCACTGCCCTTTCGCATTTTTACGACCGGGAAATGGTTTGTCGGTCAGATCCAGCGCCCAAGGACAGCGCGGAAAGGGTTGTTCGACTTCGTGGGCGACCATGGCCATCGAGAGCGCGTCCTTGTCCTTGCACTCGCATTGGAGCAACTGTTTTTCGTCAGCAACGTCGAGGACGTTCCAGAGGTTGCTGGTGCCCATTTTGCCCGTGCGGGACATTTCAAAATCCGCTCCGGCGAGGAACCCGATGGTGGCGTCACCCGTGCAATCGGCAAAAAATTTCGCTCGCAAGCGAACTTGTCGCGCGGTGCGGGTATGCTGTGCGATCACGGCGCTGATCCGGCGATCCGTCGTTTCCACGGCCACGGCGCGTTGTTCCGCCAGCAGCGTAATGCGCGGCTCGGCATGCACGGCTGCTATCTTGCGAGTATCGTCATAAAGATCGGAGCCCTTCGCATTCTTGTTACCCGAAGGCGGATTTTGCGGACAAATTTCATCCACGATCTCACCGATGTGCGGATAGGGCGGCTGCTTTGTATGACCTTCCGCCCAGACGCGCACTTCCGAGCTGCAATTCCCGCCTAGCACCGGCCGATCCTGCACGAGCGCGACGCGCAAACCGTTCCGCGCCGCCGAGAGCGCTGCACAGGTGCCGGCCAAACCGCCGCCCACCACCACCAGGTCAAACTCCCCGCCCTCGTCCGGATGCTCCGGCAGCCCCAGCAGGGCGCGACGGAATTTCGTGAGCGCCGCCAGTTGGTTAGTGGGTTTGAAGGCGGTGTCTTTGCAAAATAGGATGGCCTCGCAGCGACCCTCAAAGCCGGTCAAGTCGTGCAACGCGACCGTCGCCTTTTCGCCAACAGTCACGACCCCGCCATCGTGCCAATGCCAGACGGCGCTCTTGGTTCCGAAGGTTTCCTTCAACGGCACGCCATCGAGCAGCAATTGAAATTTTCCCGGCGCGCCGGGAACCTTCCACGGAGCCACCCAATCCCGCGTGCGCACCCAAACGCGATATTTGCCGGGTGACGGAAAAGTCACCGTCGTCACCGCATTCTTCACCGGGATGCCGAGGCCGCGCGCGAGGAGATAGGGCGAGCCCATCTGATCCATGGACTGCTGATCCAGGTCCCAGCCGCCGAGATCGGCAAATTGCTCCGCCTCCAAAAAAACAAATTCGCCAGCTCTTTGTGAACCGCTTTGGGCGAAGGTGCACGGGTTGGCCAAAAGGAACAACAAGCTGCTGCCGGTCCGGCCGATGAATTCTCTGCGGTTCATATTGAATATCCAATGTCTCCAGCAACTAGACCAATAATTTGTGCATAAATTCAGGCGGAAAAGTCGCTGACCGCCTCCGGTTCAGGGGAATCGACAAACGTAGTTGGTTGATTAGTCATCGTGAGGTTTCCTTGAGGGCTTGGGCAACAACTCCAGCGATGGCCGCATAGCCGGCTTGGTTCGGGTGGACGCCGTCGTTGGTAAATAATTCCGGCTGGCCGAGGAACGGCGTGTGCAGGTCAATGAAGCCGGTCCCCTGCTCTTTCGCAATTTGCTGGATGACGCCGATCAACTCATCCAGCCGCGGTATTCGCTCGGCCAATTCCTGCCGGCGGCTGCCGCTAACCCCGGGCGTTTCGAGCACCATCGGCGTCGGCGCGCATAACCACAGACGCGGCTGGGACGGCAGCGCCCGCAGCTCTTTAATGAGTTCCCGGTAATCGGCGGGAAAATCTGCGTTGTGCTCCCAGCAATGGCGGGTGCCGCCACACGTGTCGTTGATGCCAAGATTGATCACCACGATGTCTGGCTCCAGTTTATCCGCCCGGATCTTTTTCAAGGTGGTCCAGACATTGGGCAGACCTTGGTGGATGAGAGTGCAACCGCCTACGCCGTAGTTGCTCACCGCATACTTTCCACCAAGCAATATCTGCAATTGTGCGGGATAGGAATCTTTCGCCGGGTCTTTTAACCGCGCACCCGCGGTGACGCTGTCGCCAAGACAAATCACGCGGATGGATCGGGCGTTCGTCGCCGGGCCGGCCGCTGGGAGATTTGCCGGCGAGGCGAGCAGACCGGTAACGAGCGCGAGCCAGAGATGAAATTGCAGCTTCATTTTTATTCGATGCAGATCCAAGGGGTGTTGTGTTCAGTTTATGATATCAGTTTCGGACGTCGGCCGCGATTGGTGATTTGGATTTGCCCTGGGTGGTAATCATGATCACCGTATCCGCCGGATGCGCGGTGCGATTGAGTCCGGTGATGCGCAGCGAGCCATCGGCTGCGACGGTGAATTTTAGCTTCTCGCCGGTGAACAAATCCCAGCAGCCGGTGACCTTTTCCGAAATGACTGGTGCAGTGAAGTCCATGCCATCATAGCCCGACAGCAGGTGGACAAAAATTTTGCCGGGCTTGCAAGTGAATCCATATTGCCCATCCACTGGATTCCACGGGCCGCCGCGTGTGCCATAAATGCTGTCGCCGACCACCTTGAGCCAATCGCCCACGCGCTTGGTCAAGGCGGCGTGACTCGGTGGGATGACTCCGTGCCGGTCGGGCCCGAAATTCAAGAGCATATTGCCGTTGCGCACCACGACGTCCACGAGGAAGCGGATAATTTCATCATAGGACATGAGGTTCTGCTTGTCGTTGTAACCCCAGGACGGCTTGTTCAGGTTGAGACACTTCTCCCAATAAAACGGCCGGATCGGGCCGGTGACGGGCTTTGAACCTTCTTCGTCGCCGATATCCCCGATCCAGCCGGAACGCTTGTTACAGATGACGTTCGGAGAGTATTTGCGCGCGATGCCCATCAAGCCCAACGGCCGACCAGTTTCATCGAAGTCACTATACGCATCGGCCACGGGCCAGGGATTATGGGGATCTCGATATTTGCCCGGCTCCCAGAAAAACGCGGCGTCGCGGTCGGTTCCTTGCTGCGCCAGCCAGCCGCCGTCCCAGAAAACGTAGTCGAACGGGCCGTAGTTTTTGAACAGGGTCCGCACCTGCTCGTAAACCTCCTCCTTCATCATGCGCGCGTTTTGCTTGTGCGCCGGATCGGTTTGATAATGCCACTTGTTGCTCGCGCAATTTGTGCCCCACACGTCGTAGTAACCGGGATAGCGCCAGTCAATCGGCGAAAAATAGAGCCCCACCCGCAGTCCGGCGGCGCGACAAGCTTTGACGTATTCCATGTAAAGATCGCGGTGAATAGTCTGCACGCTCGTAAAGGCATTCGGGTAACGGCTGTCAAAGAGAGCGAAACCATCGTGATGCCGCGCCGTGAGGCAAATATATTTCATTCCGGAATCCTTGGCGATTTGCGCCCAGGCGGCCGGATCATAATCCTTGGCATCGAAATAGACATCATCGCCCTGATTGGGGGCGGCCCGTGCGTATTGCTCGGGCGACACGTGATTTTTTCCTATGAACCAATTGCCCTGGCTTGTGGCGAATTTTTTGTATTCCTCCGGAGAGAAATGCTTGTTTTCCATATACCACTCACCTTTGGCTGGCACCGCATAAAGCCCCCAGTGAATGAACATTCCAAACTTGGCATCCTCGAACCACTTCATAGTGGCATCATCCTGCTGCACGACGTCCAAATCGTTGGTCACCGGGCGTGCTTCAACCAATCCGACGGCCAATCCGAGTGACAGCAGCAATGTTGGCAGAAAATTTCCGGTCATTTCATTTTTGATTTGATTTAATATTTTCCGGCAGCTCAATAGCACCTATATCGGGCACCCCTGGAAGCGGGCAGCCGAGAATATCGTGCTCCGAATTGAGTCCCACCGTCAACCCAACTTCATCGCCGCGCAGCTTGGGAATCGGGATGCCGCGATTCCGGATCAAACTGGTGTTTTGGGGAATGTAATCATCCAAACTCATTCCCCCGGCGCGCCGAAACTCGGGATTCCCGATGATGGACGACCGGTCCTTGATCGGGGCGTCGGCCGGCCAACTGGTGACGCTCCGGTAGAGGTTGTTTTCAAAAACCACGTTGTGCGGTCCGCCGGCCGCGCTCTTATCGGCACGGTTTTGGTCCCCGATCACGGTCTGGCTATGACCTTCAATACAAAAGATATTGTTGGCAATCAGCACGCCCTCCGCGGTGTTGGCCACCGCCATCTTGGCGATGATGTCCGCGCCCACATAAATGGTGTTGTTGTAAAAATAGGTATTGAACGGCCCCCGGCGCGGAACCTTGTCACCGGTGTAGCCGCTCAACCAGAAGGTTTTTCCTTCCTGGAACGCCCCGTTTTTGCCTTTGACGCGATACCCGTCGTTGACGCTGACGTTGTAACGGTAGGCGCAGTTATAATTATTGCCGAGAATTTCGCAAAAGCCGCCCGCGTTATTCGCGCTGAAGTTGTATTGCAC
>Ga0207702_10002951_pt1 | contig 15874 bp, 17 predicted proteins | sample KBSCornC62_FD_184302 | JGI IMG/M metagenome (GOLD analysis project Ga0207702, IMG submission 184302) | Corn rhizosphere microbial communities from Kellogg Biological Station, Michigan, USA - KBS Corn C6-2 (SPAdes) (version 2) | ecosystem: Host-associated > Plants > Roots > Rhizosphere > Soil ...
AGCTGGAGCGACGTGGCTACCTGAAGAGCGGCCCGTATGTGCCCGAGGTGGTGCTGGATCGGCCGGAGGCGGTGGCGGAGCTTCATCGCGAGTTCCTGGATGCGGGAGCCGAGGTGATGGTCGCGTTCACCTACTACGGCCACGAGGAGAAGCTGCGCATGATCGGCCGTGAGGGCGACCTCGAGGCGCTCAACCGCCAGGCCGTGCGGCTTGCCGTCGAAGCCGCCCGCGGCGGCGACGCGCTGGTGGCGGGCAACATCTGCAACACCTGGGCGTATGACCCTGCCGAGCCGGAGGCATCCGGCGAGCGAGTGCGGCGCATGTACCACGACCAGGTGGCCTGGGCGCTGGAGGAGGGCGGCGACTTCATCATCGCCGAGACGAACGACTACCTGGGCGAGGCGCTGATCGCAGTCGAGGTGATCAAGTCGTTTGACGTGGCGGCGGTGGTGACGTTCGCCTCCTCCGAGCAGACCACGATCGACGGCGCCTCCTTCGAGGACGCCTGCGCGCGGGTGGAACAGGCCGGCGCGGACGTGGTCGGCCTGAACTGCTCAAGCGGTCCCCGCACGATGCTGCCGCTCCTGGGGCGCGTTAGGGACGCCGTCTCCTGCCCGGTGGCGGGCCAGCCGGTGCCCTACCACACCACCGCCGAGCAGCCCACCTTCCAGTCGCTTCGCGACGCCGATGGTCGCCGCGTGTTTCCGCTGGCGCTCGATCCCTTCGTCTGCACCCGTTTTGAGATGGCGGAGTTCGCCACCGACGCGCGCGACCTGGGCGTTGGCTACATCGGCATCTGCTGTGGCGGTGCCCCCCACCATGTGCGGGCCATGGCCGAGGCGCTGGGCCGCACCGTGCCCGCCAGCCGCTACTCACCCGACCTGTCGCTTCACCCGATCCTGGGCGACGGCGCCGCCGACGTGGCCGAGCGCTACGACAACTGGCGCGACAAGGACTCGTAACCCGCCGGGGGTCGCAGCCGTCAGGGCGCCAGCTGCCGCAGCGTCCAGCCCTCGCCGTTACGGCGGAACTGGCGGCGCCGGTGCAACCGGTACTCGCCGTGCTCCCAGAACTCGATCGCGTGGGGCACCAGCAGATAGCCGCCCCAGTGCGGTGGCCGTTCCACCGCGCGCTTGCCCCAGCGCCGCTGCTCCTGCGAATAGGCATCGAGCAGCACCTCGCGCGACTCCAGCTCCCGGCTCTGCTGGCTGGCCCACGCGCCCAGCTGGCTCTCGCGCGGCCGCGATGCGAAGTACGCGTCGCTGGCCTCGTCGTCGAGCGGCCGCACCGGGCCCTCGGCCCGCAGCTGCAGCCCCGGCGGCTCCCAGTAAAACGCGATCGCCGCCCACGGGTTCGCGGCCAGCTCGTCGCCCTTGCGGCTTTCGCGGTTCGTGTAGAAGCGGAAACCCTCCTGGTCGAGCCCGCGCATCAGCACCATCCGCACCGACGGGTGGCCCTGCTCGTTGGCCGTCGCAAGGGCCATCGCCTCGGGCTGCGGGGCGCCGGCGCGGGCGGCCGCGTCCAGCCAACTCTGTGCCAGCGCGATCGGATCGGGGACGGTCACGCCGGGATTGTCCCTCAGGTCACGGTCAGCTTGGCATTCATACCCAGCGCGCGGTGCCCGGGGATGCCGCAGAACACCCAGTAGACGCCCGGCTTCAGGTTGACCGTGATGGTGGCTGTGCCGCCGCTGCGGATGCGACCGCTGGAGCCGTACTGCGTTCCGTGCTTGCGGATCCTGATGTTGTGGTCGTCCTGCCCGAAGTTGTGGATCGAGAACGTGATCGTGCCGTGCTGCACCTTCAGCCGGCTCAGCGTCACGCTCCACTCACGCTCGGACACGCCGACGGCGCCGCCGCCCGCGGCCCCGCTCCAGGCCGGCGAGACGAGCACGAACAGGCACAGCGCAGCGGCCAGTGTCACGAGACCCCTCATCGCCCCTCGTATCGACGCGGGCGCCGGCGGTCACCATCCCCCGATCGGCCGATTCACCCGTATGCTCCCCCGGTGTCGGGAAGAACCGGTCAATGACTCTGCTCCTGCGCGTCATCTTGGTGGTCGTCCTCTCGGCGATCGTGCTTGCGATCGCCTACGTGGTCGTCACCGACCCGGGATCCGGTACCGACGTCACCGCTCGCGGGCACCGCTCGCCGGTGCAGGCCGAGGTCGGCCACGCTGTGGAGCTGGGCCGGGGGCGCGCCGTGATGGCGTCGGGGCCGGCCGGCCTGTGGGTGGCGCGGCAACCCCCGACCGGCTCCCCGGGGGAGGTGGAGCGGATCGACACCGCCACCGGCAAGCCGAAGCACGCCTACAAGATCAACATCCTGCCGGAGGGGATCGCCGTCGGACACGGCGTGATCTGGGTGCTCGGCATCAAGCCGAACGACGACCTGGCCACGCTGCTTCGGATCGATCCGGCTAGCGGCCGCGTCCAGCACCGCCTGCAGCTGGCCGAGCAGAGCTCGTGCGCCACCGAGCAGTCCGCTAGCTGCTACCCGGTCGCGACCCACGACGGCGTCTGGGTGCCGCTGATCAGCGAAATCGTGCACGTCAACCAATCGGGCACGATGGCCGACCGGACGGCGCCGGTGAACGGGCACGTCTGGGATCTGACCGGGGGCGTCGGCCAGCTGTGGGCGCTGGCCGAGACCGCGATCTACCGGATCACCGAGCGCACTCGCCTCCCCCAGCGGATCGGCCTCAAGCCGAGCCTGGGGGTGGGCGTGCAGTCGAACCACGTCACCACCGACGGCAACTCGGTGTGGGTTTCGAGCTTTCCCCGCGACACCAGCACCAACCCGGGCCGCCTGACCCGCATCGACCCGGTCGGCCAGGCACCGCAGGTGACGGTGTCGCGGATCTACCCGGGCGCGGGCGCGCTGGCGCTGGTGGACGGCGGCCTCTGGGTGGCCCGGTTCGACGGCCAGGGCGAGCTCGACCGGCTGAACGCGGCCACCGGCGCACTCACCGGGCCGTTCATAGTGATGCCCGACAACCCGGTCGTGCTGACCCGGCGGGGCGACGACCTGTGGGTGCTCAGCTACCGATCCACCGGCAACGTGCGCACGGTCACGAAAGTGACGCTGACGCCTGCGGCGAAGTAGATTCCAAGGGTGCGTATCGCCATCATCGCCCCGGCCTGGTTTGCGGTTCCGCCCACCCGGTACGGCGGCATCGAGTGGGTGGTGTCGATCCTGGCCGACGGGCTGGTCGACCACGGGCACGAGGTGACGCTGTTCGCGGCCGGCGACTCGCAGACCAAGGCGCGGCTGGTGACCAGCTACGACGATCCGCCCAGCATGCGCATCGGGCTGTCGATGCCCGATCTGCATCACGCGCTCACCTGCTTCGCCAACGCCGACCAGTTCGACCTGATCAACGACCACTCCGGCCCGCTGGCGGGCGCGCTCGGCGGCGCCTGTGCAGCGCCGGTCTGCCACACGGTGCACGGGCCGCTGTCCGGCGAGCCGGGCGACGTCTACTCGCTGATCGGCCGCGTCAGCCCGTCGGTCGGACTGATCTCGGTCTCCGACCACCAGCGCACGCCGCTGCCCGACATCAACTGGCTGGCCACCTGCCACAACGCGATCGCGATAGACGCCTACCCGTTCCACGAGGCGAATGACGGCTACCTCCTGTTCCTGGGCCGGATGTCGCCCGATAAGGGAGCGCACAACGCCGTGCGGGTGGCGGCCGAGATGGGGCTGCCGATGATCCTGGCCGGCAAGATGCACGACGTGGCCGAGCGCGAGCACTTCCAGGCCAACGTGGAGCCGTTTCTGTCGGACGACATCCGCTACGTGGGCGAGGTCAGCCACGACGAGAAGGTGCGGCTGCTGCAGCGGGCGCGGGCGACGGTGTTCCCGATCCAGTGGCCGGAGCCGTTCGGCCTGGTGATGGTGGAGTCGATGGCCTGTGGCACGCCGGTGGTGGCGACGCGGTTCGGGGCCGTGCCGGAGGTGATCGAGCAGGGACGCAGCGGCGTGATCGTGGACGAGTTCGAGGGCCTGGCGGCCGGGGTGGAGCAGGCGCTGTCGCTGGATCCGGCCGAGTGCCGGGCAAGCGCGGTGGAGCGGTTCTCGCCGCGGCGGATGATCGAGGACTACGAGGCGGCGTACCTCCAACTTCTGGCCGGTTAGATGTAGAGTTGAGAGCGACCGTGCGCCGGCTCCTCTTCATTTTTCTGTGTCTCCTCGGTGTCGGCGTGCTGCTGCTCCTGGTACTGCGCTCGGGGCGCGGGCCGGCGCCGGAGATGAACGAGCCGGAGCGCGAGCCGTATTGGGACCCTGAGCCGGTCGCCCAGGCAGAGCCCGAGCCGGAACCCGAGCCTGAGCCCGAGCCGGCCGCTGAGGCGGAGCCGGCCGTCGAGGCGGAGCCCGAGCCAGAGCCGGCCGCTGAGGCGGGCCAGGAGACCGAAGAGATACCGGTTGTCGAGCTGCCGGAGGAGGACGTGGTCGCGCCGTCGGCGAAGCGCGACGACGGCAAGGGCCGGATGGCCGAGGCGGCGGCGCTACGGGCCGAGATCGTGGGGCGGGTCGAGCGGCGGCCGCTGTTCGTGATGGCGGAGGAGCGAAACGTGCCCTACTTCCGGCTGTTCTTCATGACCAAGCCGGAGCTGCTGGAGGCGATCCTGGAGGTCGAGCACGTGCCTCCGGACGACGTGATGCCCTCGCATGAAGCGCTCCAGCGGGTGCGGGAGATCGCAGCCGAGGCGTACCGCAGGCACGAGGAGATCGCGGCAGAGGAAGCGGAGCTCGGGGGCCAGGCCTCAGCCTGAACCTGCCGGAGCGGGCGCTGAGCGGCGCCGGGCCGTCAGCTCCTCGATGCCCGATGCCGCGATCGGCTCCCATACGCACTCGCTCGCGTCGACCTCGAACAGCACCCCCGATTCCCGGCACCGCTGTGAGGTCGTATGGAGACAGCGCAAACCCGCCTCGTCGATCGTGACCAGGTCGGCAAAGTCCAGCCTGAGCCGCGGCACGCGGTCCTCCAGCGCCCTCTGGATGATCGCCTGCAGCTCTCCACACGTCTCATGGTCGAGCTCACCCCGGCAGACGATGACCTCCGAGTTGTCTGAGCGGCTGTGGAGTACGTCGAATCTGGATGATTCCACTGGAGCCAGCCTCCTTAGGAGTTCGCGCCCCTCGCTTTACTGATACCCACCGCGTGGGGGATTCATGCCTGAGAGCAGACTGCGCGGTTCAGCGACCGCGACCGGTCACCGCACAGCCGTGCGGCCCGCCCGTAGCGGGCGTAGGCCCAGACCAGAGCGACTGAACGTGTTAGGGTCGAGCGTCCGCAACGGGAGGAGGATGGAATGCATGCAGTTGTCGTGCGGGTCAGCATTGGTGACCCCGAGAACGCGCAGGAGGAACTGCGGACGCGGGTCGTCCCCGGCGTCTCCCAGGCACCTGGCTTCGTCGCTGGATACTGGACGCGCAAGGACAACGAGGGGTTGTCCATGACCGTGTGGGAGTCCGAGGATGCCGCGCGTGAGGCGGCGGAGCGGATAACCCGGAACATGCCGCAAACCGTGGAACTGCAGGACTACGAGATACGCGAGGTTGTCGCGAACGCCTGACGGTTGGTGGGTCGCCTTGCCCCGCAACAGTGCGACCTGCCTAAGCCTCACGGCTGTGATTCCCCGCGCGTCGCGCACTCGAACCGGCGACCCGGGCGTCCGGTCCGGCTACGCGCTGGCCGGTTGATCGTTCGGTGGCACGACCCGCAACGCCGCCGCGCGCGTCTCGAACACGGGAAGCAGCGCCAACACTCCCGTCAGGTCCAGCGTCCTTCGGACGGCGCCCTGCTTGGGCACGACCAGCAGCAGATCCTCTCCCCGCTCCACAAGGCGAAGCAGCGCGCGAATAACCGTCGAGTCGATGAACGACGCCTCGCTGAGATCCGCCACCACGGTGGTACCGGTCTCGGCGATCCGGTCGCACGCCGCGTCGATCGTCGGCACTGTCGAAAGGTCGTGCTCCCCGGCAAGCTGGAGCACCCAAAGCGAGTCGCCTAGCCGCTCAATCTCGACTGTCCCCAGATCCCTGTCCACCAGAAGCTCCTCTCGGTGACGAAGCGAACTTGTGGAGGCTGGAAGCCTCGCTCTATGTGCCCCAAAAATCTACCGCCGGCGGTCCTCGGGATCAACCCTCCCGAGCGGCACGACGCTACGACGCCCACTGGTGCGCGCTGCCCTCGTGTACCGCCGCGTACACCCGATCTCGCAGCCGGTTTGCCTGCGCGGCCGTGAGCGTTCGCGTCGGGTGCCGCAGCACCAGCCGCAGCAGCACGTTCTTCTGCCCCGGCAGCAGGCCGATCCGGTCGATCGCCTGGGGCGGCAGCCGCTCGCCCGGCGTCTCGGCCACCACCGCCACCTCCTCGACCGACTCCAGCGCGGCCGGGCCGAGGCTGTCGCGCACGCGGTCGCCCAGCTCCTCGGCCGAGACGTCGGCCGCCACCGCGATCGACAGGTCGCGCCGCGTCGGCGGCATCGAGCTGACCTCCTGGTATGCGTCGAGCGTCTGCATTTGCGCCGCGACCCGCGGGTCGTCGCTTCGCAGCAGCCGGATGTCGCCGATGCCCTTGCGCAGCATCAGTGCCCGGTCGAGGCCGAGGCCGAGCGCCAGGCCCGACCACCGCTCCGGGTCGAGCCCGCCTGCGCGCAGCACGTGGCCGCCGGCAAGCCCGCACTCGAGCAGCTCGACCCACTGCTCGCCGACCAGCACCTCGACCTCGAGGCCGTCGTCGGTGTAGGGGTGCTCGGCCGCGATCGTGCGATGGCGGCTACCTGGGAGCACCGCCGAGACGACCAGCTCGACCATCTGCTCGAGGTCGCGGCGGTCGAGCCGCGGCCCGCTGCGGATCCGCCACAGATCGAGCTGGTGCGGCTCGCCGACGTGCAGCCGGTCGACCACGTCGCGGCGGTAGACCAGGCCCGGGCATGCCACCACCGCGTCCTCGTCACGGCCGGCCAGCAACCGCAGGGCAGCCGGCACCATGGCCGAGGTGTGCGAGCGCAGCAGGTGCGTGTCGTCCACGTACCGCGTGTAGCGGGCGTCGCGGGTGGCGGCGTCGGGCGGGTAGCCGAGCAGCTCGTAGTTCTCGGCGACGGTCACCACCGGATCGGCCCGGTGGACGAGGACGGGGCAGCGCCAGCGCGCGGCCACCGCCTCGGTGATGGCGGCGGCCACCAGCTGCATGGCGTGGGGGCCGCCGGCCGGGTCGGACAGGTCGCGCAGTGCCAGCGCGGCGTCGAGCTGCTGGGGTGTGATGGTGCGGGGCATGGCTGATTCCTCTCGTTGCGATGGACGGCGGCGGGAGCCCCGGCCGGCCCGGCGTGAGAGGAACGGCGATGCCTGCGGCTACGAGAGCCCGACGCGCGCCGACACCCCAGCCTGCGGCCGGGGCGAGGTAAACAGCAAGCTGCTGCGCGTCGACATCATGTGATCATTGTAGCCAGCGGCTCAGCGTGTCACCAGCCACGCACCGGCCGTTACCAGCGCCAGCCCGATCACGCGGTGGGCCGAGATGGCCGTGCGCTCCAGCCCCAGCAGGCCGTACTTGTCGATGATCACCGATGCGGTCAGCTGGCCGACCAGACCGGCCGCCAGGATGCCTGAGGCGCCCAGCGTGCGCACCGTCACCAGCAGCGTCGAGACGAACACCACGCCCAGCAGGCCACCGGTCAGGTAGTACCAGGGCACCGACGTCAGATGGATCTGCCCGAAGCCGCCTGCGAACGACACCACCACCACCAGCGCCAGCGTGCCGATCGCGAACGAGATGAACGCCGCCTGGAAGGTGCCGATGGCCTTTCCCAGGTGCGAGTTGATCGGCGCCTGTGCCGCCACCAGCGCGCTCGCTGCGATCGTCAGCGCGAACGCGCCGTTTCGGTCCATGTGACCAAGTTCGCCCCGCCGGTGCGGCAGTCCTTCACTTGACGAGATGGCGGCTATCACGGATGTTTGACCGCATGAAACCGCGCGTCGCAGTCCTGATCGGCCTGGTCGCCGTGGCCGTGATCGTGATCGGGATCGGCGGCTACTGGTACGTGAAGGTCCACACCCGCATCAGTCAGGCCTCGCTCGAGTCCCAGGTGCTTGCGAAGGAGGGCGGCCGCAAGGCCACCTGCGTCAAGAAGGACTCAAACGCCGCGCACTGGCTGTGCGCCGTCACCGTCACTCGCCGCGTCGTCAGGTGTGTCAAGACGCACGTCCGGCCGTGGGGCTCGGTCAGCGTCATGGACGGCTACCTCAAGTGCCGGGCCGATCCGGCACTGGCGCCGCTCTTCCCGAAAGCGACGCATAAGAAGAAGAAGCATAAGAAGAAGCGGCAGTCCTCGGCGTGAGGCTGGAGGCCTGGGCGAGGTAGTAGAGCGCCATCCCCGCCAGGATGCCGCCCGCGATGTCGGTGGGTAGGTGCCAGCCGTTGATCAGCAGGCAGACGGCGACCGCCACGCACCACACCGCCAGCGCGGCCCGCAGCGCCGGGATCACCGCGGCCACCGCGCCGGTGATCAGGATCGCGCGCAGCATGTGGCCGCTCGGAAACGACGAGTCAAGGGTCAGCCCGAAGCCGTGCCAGATGTTGCTGCGGTGCTGGTCGACCACCAGCTTGGAGACGACCTCGACCACCAGCGCCAGCGCCAGCGCCGCCGGCCAGGCCGCCGCCGCACGGGTGCGGCCGCGCGCCAGCAGGCAGATCGCCGCCACTGCGATCACGATCGCCGTGATCATCGGCCCGGCTGGGCTGACCAGCACCGTTGTGGCCTCGAGCATCCGCGGGTGACCGTTCCCGCCTGCGAGCGGCTGCAGGTGCTGCACCGCGAACGCGTTCAGGCGGTCGAAGTCGGTGATGTCCACGAGCGCGGCCAGCACGACGAACGCTGCGGCGTACCACAGCGCTCGCCGAGTCAGAGGTGAACGCCGGGGCACAGATAAACGGTACACGAGCCGGATTTGGGGATTGACGGTTCGCACATGTAATGGGATTGTAAAGGTGGCTCCGTCGGGTACACAGTCGGGAGGCAGAGTGGGGCAGACCCACCGGGGGCCGCTGCGCGTGCGCGCGATCCCGGTGGCTCTGCCTCCCGCTGTGGACCGGCGGAGCTGCCAGCTCCCTGTCGTGCGATCTGACGCGCTGCGTGTGAGCCACGGCGAGTACAGTCGCCCGCATGACCGACCACCTCACCGTCACCACGCCCTCCGGCCGCGCGCTGCGGGTGCACACCGCGGGCGACGCCGCCCACCCGTGCGTGTTCGTCCTGCACGGCAGCCCGTCCAGCGGCATGCTCTATCCCCCCAACGTCGAGGACGCCGCCGCCCACGGCCTGCGGCTGGTCTCCTACGACCGACCCGGCTACGGCGGCTCGACGCCGCACCCCGGTCGCACGGTGGGTGACGCCGCCGCCGACGTGCTCGCCGTCGCCGACCACCTGGGGGCAGACCGCTTCGCCGTCTGGGGCCACTCAGGTGGCGGCCCACACGCGCTGGCCTGCGCCGCCCTGCTGGGCGACCGCGCCGTCGCCTGCGCGGCGCTCGCCGGACCGGCGCCGTGGGGCGCCGAGGGCCTGGACTGGACGGCGGGCATGGGGGAGGGAAACGTCGAGGACTTCGCGCTGGCCGTGGCCGGCGGGCCCGCCTACGAGGCGCGCCTGGTGGAGATCCGCGAGGAGCTCTTGGGCGTCGATGAGCAGGGAGTGTTCGAGGTTATGCAGACGCTGCTCTCGCCGGTCGACCGGGCCGAACTGACCGGTGAGGTCGCCGCCTTCCTGGTTGCGGCCACGGCAGAGGGGCTGGCGCCGGGCGTCGAGGGCATGCGCGGCGACGACCAGGCTTTCGTCCAGCCGTGGGGCTTCGACCTGGCGGTCATCCCCGGCCTGCTTCGCATCTACCACGGCCACCACGACCGGTTCGTGCCGGCCAGCCACGGCCAGTGGCTGGCCGCGCAAATCCCGGCCGCGGAGGCGCACATCTCCGAGGAGGACGGACACCTGACGCTGTACACGCGCGGCGCGCGGGAGTGCCACGCCTGGTTCGCGGAGCTGCTGGCGGGCTAGCTGCCGCTAGCCGGCGCGGAGCTCGGTGGCGGGCGCGTCGGCGGGCTGGTTCACCCAGGCGTCGACCGCCGCCTCCTCCCACAGCATGCGGCCGCGGAAGTAGCCGGCCGGGGCGGGGAAGGTGGGCTCGCTGATGCGGGCCCGCACCTCGTCGCGGCGGACGCCCAGCTTGGCCGCGATCAGGTCGCGGTCGAGCAGCCGGGCGGGCGGCGTGGGCACCGGGTGTGCAACCTCGGGCGTGCGCTCGCTGGCGCGGCCGTAGTCGTCCATCAGCCGGATCACGTCCTCCAGCTGGGGCGTGGAGGCCTCCAGGATCTCGCTCGCCTCCAGCGCCTCGATCGTGTGCACCTCGCCGGGGCGCGTGTGCCAGCAGTCGCCGGGGTGCATCAGGGTGGTGACCAGCTGGTCGATGCCGGGCCCCTTGGACAGCCGCACGGCGCCCGACAGCACGTAGCTGCTCTCGTCCTTGTGCTGGTGGTACTGCAGCGACAACCGCTGCCCCTGCTCCACATGGAGCAGCTTTCCGGCGTACTGATCGGTGTGTGCCCACCAGATCTCGAAGCCCCACGGCTTCTCAACCCGTCGAATCTGATTCATCGTGCCCAGCCCCTCTCCCGGCATTGAGGATTGCACTGCCGCGAGAGCGTGTCAAGTTCTACAGCTCGATTAACCTCGATTTCGACATCTGGACCAGAGTAGGCCGGGTCTACCCTTCACGCACCGTCCGCGTCGAGCTCCGAGAACCCCCGTGATCGAGGCGATCGGTCGTGGACTCATGCCGTCTGATCGCTACGCACGTGCGCGTCGGTCGCTATCTGCTCGTGAAGACCCAGGGCCTCAGCGGCAATCTCTCTGATCCGCGCCGCTGACTGTGGCGATGGCGTGACATCGTGCGGGGGCAGTCCCTCCGCCTCAAGCACGGCCTCAAACAATTCCTGCTTAGTCATGCGGAACAGCTCGTAGAACGGAACGCCGCGGCGCTCAGCCATTACAAAGAATGGCCGACGTTCGACCCGCTCCACCACGTCCGCCCGGATCCGAGCCAACTCGGTCATCAACTCCTCGCCGGCGTCAACGACGGCATCCAACGACACGTCGCCGTCGCCGTGCCAGCCAGGGGCCGCTTGAGGCGCCCGTGCCTGATCGGTCGCCGACACGGGCCTCAGCGGCGACTCTGCGACGCGCCGTTCGTCCACAGCCTCAGCGCGGACCTCGATCAGTTCGGCCACAAGGTGCTCACCGTCATCGATTGGCTCAGGCCGCGACACCGGCGCAAACGCCGGCCCGGCGACAGGTTCCGGCCGTACCACCTCAGCTCGAGCAACGAGCATCCGAACCAGTTCAGATACTTGTTCCTCGCCGCTATCAGCAAGCTCGGGCCCCGACACGGGCTCAGACGCGGGCATCCTTGCCTCGTACATCGCGCGTTGCGGCGGTTGCGGGCGCGGCCCGACGATCGCCGTCAGGTCAGGCCCCGGCCGGCCTGAACGCCGCCAGAGCCAAAACACTGAGCAGACGCCGAGACAGAATGCAATGACTAGTAGGCGCCGCACGTTCCTCGGATCGATTCTAACCGGTCATAGGAATGCCGGAATCAGGTCGTCCGTTCGATTCACAACCCATACGAAGCAGTCCCGGATGTTTTGACTTCATCATCTAGTTTGACGAGCGCCCCCCTGAACCACGACTGAGAGCGTCGCTCTTAGCGCCTCGTCCTTACCACGTCTACTTGCGTCGTCGCTGGAATGCCTGGTTCATTTTGTCTCGTTGTTGATTTAGCCCAGGGCTTTGGTTCTGAAGCTTCGTGAGATCACGAGCAATCAGTACGTCAATTATCGCCGGTGCAGGAAATCGGTCTAGGCAGCCGCGTGGTCGGCCGATATCACGCGGTTGTATATACCAGTTTCCGACTGAAGCTAGCATCTCACGCTCGTTGGGGTAGAGTAGGCCTCGTCGTCGGGGTGGGGGGGCTCCAGCCAGGTCCGCCAGTAGACGGCGACGCCGCCGCGAACTTTGTGACGGCTTGGCTGTGAATTGCGGGGTTGGTCGGCTTCAAACGGGGTTGGGACGGCTTCAAACCGGAGGCTTGCGTCGTGGGCGGGGCAGCAGTTGCTGGCGCGACATCACTGGGGGCTTACTTGGGCGTAGTTCGTCGACGCCTACCGCTGGTCATACTCCTCGTCGTCATCGTGCCCGTGGTAGTGGTGGCGTTCTCACTCCATCAACAGAAGCTGTATCAGGCATCCGCGCAGGTTCTGATAACCAATCAGAACAACGCGCAGACCCTCTTGGGCCAGCAAACGTCGGGGTCCGCGATCGACCCGACCCGGCAAGCCAACACCGATATGACCGTTGCTCACGTCCCGGAGGTTGCCCAACGTACGCTCGATGCCCTCGGCTTGCGTGATCGCTCAGCTCAGGACCTGCTGAATCACACAACGGTATCGGCTGCCTCGGATGCCGACATTCTCGATTTTGCGACGACCGATCCAAGTCCGAGCCTTGCGGTGCGGCTTGTGAATGAATACGCGAATCAGTTCATCGTATACCGCCAACAGTTCGATACGGCCGCGGTAACCGCGGCCCTCAAAGGAGTCGACGTTCGTATACGTGACTTGGAACAACGGGTGGCCAACGGTAACCAGTCTGACCCTGCGCTTGCAGAACAGTTGCACACACTTCTGCAGAACCAACAAGACCTGCAGACTCAGGAACAGCTTCAGGGCGGTAAGCTCTTCGTCGTTCGGGATGCGAGTGACCCAAGTCAAACGCAACCAAGGGTCATCCGAAACGGCATCGTCGGGCTAGGACTTGGCCTTATATTGGGACTCTCGCTCGCATTCCTCGCTCATGCGCTCGATACGCGAGTGAGGAGCGCGGACGAGATCGCGGCCAGCTTAGGGCTCGGGTTGATCGGTCGAATCCCGAGTCCGCCGCGTTCGCTCCGAACACGCCAACGGCTCGCAATGTTGGAGCATACGAAACACAGCCACCGCGAGGCGTACAGCAATCTGCGAACGGGGTTCGACTTGGCGAACCTCAAGCTCAAAGCGAAGACAATCCTCGTGACGAGCGCGGTGGAGCGCGAAGGTAAATCCACTACGGTAGCCAACCTAGCCGTCGCGCTTGCCCGGGCCGGCCGCCATGTGGCCCTAATCGACCTCGACTTGCGACGTCCGCTGATCGCGAAGTTCTTCGATGTAGAGGGTCCTGGCGTTACAAGTGTGGCGATAGGCTCTGCTCCTCTCCAGGATGCTTTGACGGCTTTCGCAGTCGGACATGCCCCCGTTGCCACAACGAAGACCGGGGGAAACGGAAACGGTCCCAATCCGATCCAGGGGTTGCTGGAGGTCTTACCATCGGGGCCGCTACCCGCCGATCCGGTTGAGTTCCTGACGACGAGGGAGCTGATCGCGATCATCGAGCACCTTCGGGAGCGTTGCGACCTGGTGCTTATTGACTCGCCTCCGGCGTTGCCAGTTGGCGACCCGATGGCACTCAGTTCCGAGGTGGACGCGATGCTTATTGTCGTCCGCGCGGGCGTTATTCGCCGACGCTCACTTGCTGAACTCCACCGCCTACTCGATACAACACCAGCCGCGAAGTTGGGGTTTGTGCTGACTGGCGCGGAAGCTGAAGACGATTACGTGTACGGAGGGGGATATGGGTACGACGAGACCGACACCAGTGAGGTGGCACGGCCGACCGTTCAAGACACTCGGAGTTCGACTGTGCCCTGAGGCCGAGCTCGCCTCGAGGCTTCTGGTCGCAAACTGATGGGTAACTGTCGGCGGAATCGTGATCGTGTACTAGTTGTGGGCCCACTGCCCACGCCATACAACGGGATGACTGTTGTGACCGAAACGATTCTCTGCTCCTGGCTTCGAGAGGCTTTCGACATTGTGCACGTTGATACTTCGGACCATCGCGCGATCTCGAACGTCGGCCGCCTCGACGTCCGAAACATCGCGCTCGGCCTCAAGGCCGCAGCTGACATGATAAGGGCGCTGGTTAAACGTGACGTGGATCTCGTCTATTTGCCGATCGCGAAAAATAGACTAGGAGTACTAAGAGACGCGCCCTTGCTCCTTGCAGCTCGCGCAACTCGTCGCACCATTATCGTACATTTCCACGCCCGAGGGTTTGATGAGTTTCGACGATCTCAGCCGCCATGGATGCGCCGGCTGATCGAACTTTGTCTCCAGTCCGAGCGTACGCATGCCATCGTGTTGGGCGAGCGCCTTCGACATGAGTTCGAGGGTCTCATCCCTGGCCAGCGAGTCCATGTGCTCGCCAATGGGGTCAAGGACCACCGAACGGACGCCCACAACGGAGCGTCGCAGCCGCCTACCGTGCTGCACCTTTCGACGCTTTGGAGCACAAAAGGGGTGTTCGAGGTGCTCGAATCCGCCGTCAGGCTCAAAGAGAGCTTCCCCAGTATCCGCTATGTGCTCGCCGGAGGTTGGTACTCGGCTGCCGAAGCTAGACGTGCACTGCGCTATATCAGTGAAAACGACCTGCACGACTACGTGTACATGACCGGCCCCGTGAACGGCGAGCAGAAGAATCAGCTTTTTGCCACAGCGACAGTGATGGTCTTGCCATCCTACTCCGAGGGCCATCCACTGGTCATACTCGAAGCAATCTCGGCGTCCGTGCCTGTAGTCGCCACCCGGGTCGGGGCCATACCTGAGATCGTTGACGATGGCAGGGAAGGCTTTTTGGTCGAGCCCGGGGACGTCGAAACACTCACCGAACGTATCGCCGAGGTCATTGGCGACCCGGCATTGCGAGCCGAAATGGGTCGGCTGGCCCGAAATCGGTACGAGCGCGATTTCACCGCCGGCCGCTTTGTCATTGAACTCGGCGAGATCTGGTACTCGGTCACCGGACGCACCCGTCGCGCCATCGATGACCAACCCTTCGGAGCGAACGCGGAAGCGATTTGTTCGTGAAACAGGTTGCACAGCGGCCAAGAGATGGGCGCGTCAGCGTGGAGCAGGTACCGGCCCCAGCTCTCCGCGCGGGCTGTGTGCTGATCCGCACCAGCTATTCGCTGATCAGCGCCGGCACAGAACGCAGCAAGATCGACCTCGGCAAGAAGAACCTCGTCGCGAAAGCACGCGCCAGGCCCGACCTCGTACGAAAGACGCTGGAAAAGGCTCGCACCGAAGGGATCGTCTCCACGGTCTCGGTGGTACGCGACCGGCTCGCCGGACTGAGTCCATTGGGCTACTCGCTGGCCGGCGCGGTGGAAGCGGTCGGGGCTGGCGTCGAAGGATTGGCTCCGGGAGATAGGGTCGTCGCCGCCGGGGCGGGATGGGCGAATCATGCCTCGACGGTTTGTGTGCCGAAGAACCTGGTGGCGCGCGTACCTGCGGGGGTCGATCTGGCTGACGCCGCCTACGCCACCGTCGGTGCCATCGCGATGCACGGCGTGCGGCAGAGCGACGCACGACTCGCGGAGCGAGTGGGGGTGATCGGCCTGGGGTTGGTTGGACAACTCGCGGTCCGGATTCTGATTGCTGCCGGCTGCGAGGTATGGGGAGCCGACCTCGACCCTCAGGCGACGAGCCTCGCCGAACAGGCTGGCGCTCGAACCTTGTTGCCGGGGGAGAACGGCTACGACTCGGCGACTTCCCGCATCGCGGAGGTTGCTCTCGATGGAGTGATCATCTGCGCGGCCACGTCGTCGAACGGCCCGATCGATCTCGCCTGCCAACTATTGCGCCCGCGCGGCCGGATTGTCGTCGTCGGCGACGTCCCCATTGCGGCGGACCGGTCCATGATGTACCAGAAGGAGTTGGAGCTGCG
>Ga0207702_10002956_pt1 | contig 15854 bp, 10 predicted proteins | sample KBSCornC62_FD_184302 | JGI IMG/M metagenome (GOLD analysis project Ga0207702, IMG submission 184302) | Corn rhizosphere microbial communities from Kellogg Biological Station, Michigan, USA - KBS Corn C6-2 (SPAdes) (version 2) | ecosystem: Host-associated > Plants > Roots > Rhizosphere > Soil ...
CCGACCTTCGTCAGCGCCGCCGTCAGCGTCGTCTTCCCGTGGTCCACGTGACCGATCGTGCCCACGTTCACGTGGGGCTTGGTGCGCTCGAACTTGCCCTTTGCCATGACTTGAGACCTCTAGATAGAACTTTTCGTCAGTGCGGCGATTGCCGCGTCGTTTGATCTACGCGACCCATGGGCCGCACTGTTTGCTTCTGAAACACAAAAGCGAAAGACCGCTGTACCTATTTGCTTGTGGCCGGGGCGGCCACAAGCATCACGCCTTCTTGACCACCTGCTCGGCGATATTGTTCGGCGCCTCGGCGTAGTGGTCGAACTCCATCGTGAAGGTCGCGCGACCCTGGGTCAGCGAACGGATGGTGGTGGCGTAGCCGAACATCTCGCCCAGCGGGACGAACGCGTCGATGGTCTTGCCCGACGGCGTATCTTCCTGGCCGCGCAAGATGCCGCGACGACGGCTCATGTCGCCCATCACGTCACCCACGTAATCCTCCGGCGTCACCACCTCGACCTTCATGATCGGCTCGAGCAGCACCGGCGAGGCCTTCGCGAAGCCCTGCTTGAACGCCATCGAGGCGGCCAGCTTGAACGCCATTTCCGACGAGTCGACGTCGTGGTAGGAGCCGAACACCAGCTTCACCTTGACGCCCACCACCGGGAAGCCCGCCAGCGGACCACTGGTGATGGTTTCGCGCAGGCCCTTCTCGACCGAGGGGATGAACTCCTTCGGGATCACACCGCCGGTGATGTCGTTGATGAACAGGAAGTCGTCCTTGATCGCCGCGGACAGCTTCTCGTCGGCGCGGTCGGCGTCGCTGATCGGCGACATCTCGATCACGACGTGGCCGTACTGGCCCTTGCCGCCGGACTGCTTGGCGTGCTTGTAGTCGGACTTCACGTCGCTGGAGCGGATCGTCTCGCGATACGCCACCTGCGGCTTGCCGACGTTGGCCTCGACGTTGAACTCGCGCTTCATGCGATCGACGATGATGTCGAGGTGCAACTCGCCCATGCCCGAGATGATGGTCTGGCCGGATTCCTCGTCGGTACGCACGCGGAAGGACGGATCCTCGGCGGCCAGGCGACCCAGCGCGACGCCCATCTTTTCCTGGTCGGACTTGGTCTTCGGCTCCACCGCCATCGAGATCACCGGCTCCGGGAACGTCATGCGCTCCAAAGTGATCACGTGATCCTGCGAGCACAGCGTATCGCCGGTCGTCACGTCCTTCAGGCCGACCGCGGCGGCGATGTCGCCCGCGCGGACTTCCTTCAGTTCGTGGCGATCGTTCGCATGCATCTGCAGGATGCGGCCGATGCGTTCCTTCTTCGACTTCACCGGGTTGTAGACGGCGTCGCCGGCATTCAGCACGCCCGAGTAGACACGGAAGAAGGTCAGCGAACCGACGAACGGGTCGGTCATGATCTTGAACGCGAGCGCGGAGAACGGCGCGGCGTCATCCGCCTTGCGGGTCGCCTCGTGGTCGTTCTCGTCCATGCCGGTCACCGGCGGACGATCCACCGGCGACGGCAGCAGGTACACCACCGCATCCAGCATCGCCTGCACGCCCTTGTTCTTGAAAGCGGTGCCGCAATAGACCGGAATGATCTCGCTGGACAGGGTGCGCTGACGCAGGCCGGCGATGATCTCGTCCTCGCTGAGGGAACCCTCCTCGAGGTACTTGTTCATCAGCTCCTCGGTGGCCTCGGCCGCGGACTCGACCATGAAGCCATGCGCTTCGTCCGCCTTGTCCTTGAGGTTCGCCGGGATGTCCGCGTACTCGAACTTCATGCCCTGGGACGCCATGTCCCACACGATCGCCTTCATCTTGAGCAGGTCGACCACGCCCTCGAAGTTGTCCTCGGCACCGATCGGCACCACCATCGGCACCGGGTGCGCGCCCAGGCGCGACTTCAGCTGGCCGACCACCTTGTCGAAGTTCGCGCCGGTGCGGTCCATCTTGTTGACGAACGCGAGGCGCGGCACCTTGTACTTGTTGGCCTGGCGCCACACGGTCTCGGACTGCGGCTGCACGCCGCCGACCGCGCACAGCACGAACACCGCGCCGTCGAGCACGCGCAGCGAACGCTCCACCTCGATGGTGAAGTCGACGTGTCCGGGAGTGTCGATGATGTTGAAGCGGTACTGCTCCATCGAGCCATCCATGCCCTTCCAGAACGCCGTGGTGGCGGCGGAAGTGATGGTGATGCCACGCTCCTGCTCCTGCTCCATCCAGTCCATCGTGGCCGCACCGTCGTGCACCTCGCCGATCTTGTGCGAAACACCGGTGTAGAACAGGATGCGCTCCGTGGTCGTGGTCTTGCCGGCATCGATGTGAGCCATGATGCCGAAGTTGCGATAGCGCTCGATGGGAGTGGTGCGTGCCATGGTCGTATCCGACGGAGATCCATCCCCGAATGGGCAATGGCGGCCATCCGGGCCGCTCTGGTCATGAAAAAATCCGGCACGCGTGCCGGCTTGTCTGGCGCCGCCCGCATCAGCGGGCGGCGCAACCACCGCCGATTACCAGCGGTAGTGCGAGAAGGCCTTGTTGGCTTCCGCCATGCGATGAGTTTCCTCACGCTTCTTGGCGGCGCCACCACGGCTCTCGGAAGCTTCCTGCAACTCGGCGGCCAGCTTGCGCGGCATCGAGGTTTCGCCGCGCTTGCGCGCAGCCTCGATCACCCAGCGCATCGCCAGCGCCATGCGGCGACCCGGACGCACTTCCACCGGCACCTGGTAGGTCGCACCGCCGACGCGACGGGACTTCACCTCGACGGCGGGCGCGACGTTGTTCAGCGCCTTCTCGACCAGAGCCACCGGCTCGGCGTGCTTCTCGCCCAGATGCTCCAGCGCGCCATAGACGATGCTCTCGGCCACCGACTTCTTGCCGCTCTTCATCACCATATTGATGAAGCGGGCGATCAGCTGACTGCCGTGCTTCGGGTCGGGCAGCACCACACGGGCGGGATGGGAACCTTTACGCGACATAGTTATTGTCTCTTTGAATAGGCATCCATGCCCCAAGAAAAGCGGCCGTCCTGACCGCGCTCCTCAATTAGGCCTTCGGACGCTTGGCGCCGTACTTCGAGCGCGACTGGCGACGCTTGGTGACGCCGGCGCAATCGAGGCTGCCGCGCACCGTGTGGTAGCGCACGCCCGGCAGATCCTTGACGCGACCGCCGCGGATCAGCACCACCGAGTGCTCCTGCAGGTTGTGGCCTTCGCCACCGATGTAGCTGATCACCTCGTAGCCGTTGGTCAGGCGCACCTTGGCAACCTTGCGCAGAGCCGAATTCGGCTTTTTCGGGGTGGTCGTGTAAACGCGCGTGCAGACGCCGCGACGCTGCGGGCTGTTCTGCAGAGCAGGCGAATCGCTCTTGTAGCTCTTCGGGCTGCGGGATTTGCGCACCAACTGGTTGATAGTCGCCATGCGAAGCCTTTCCTGAAAACATAAAGGCAGCCCGAACAAGCTCGGTCTGCCAAGAAGCGGGAATATAACACGGACGGCCTGTCACAGACAAGCCAGCGTCCCGCCTTCCATGACCCGAACACGAGGTGCGTCCGTGCACCTCATTTCGTATGTCTAGCGAGCAGCGCCCGGAACGGGCTTACTCGACACCACTTTCACTGCCGGCCGGCGCCTCGGCGAACGAGACGGCGGAAGCGGCACCGGAGAGCGTCTCCAGTTCCGAGGCGGTCAGGCCGCCCTGACTGCGACGCGAGGCGTGATACGCCAAGCCGGTACCCGCGGGAATCAGACGTCCGACGATAACATTTTCCTTCAGACCCCGCAAGGTATCGCGCGTGCCACGGACCGCCGCCTCGGTGAGGACGCGAGTGGTTTCCTGGAACGAGGCCGCCGAAATGAACGACTCGGTGGCCAGCGAGGCCTTGGTGATGCCCAGCAGCACCGACTGGTACTCGGCCGGACGCTCGCCCTTGCCTTCCGCCCGCTCGTTCTCGGCGTTGATGCGCACGCGCTCCACCTGCTCGCCGCGCAGGTAGTGGCTGTCGCCCGGCTCGATGATCTCGACCTTGCGCAGCATCTGGCGAATGATCGCCTCGATGTGCTTGTCGTTGATCTTCACGCCCTGCAGACGGTAGACGTCCTGGATCTCCTTGACCAGGTAGCCAGCCAGCGGCTCCACGCCCAGCAGGCGCAGGATGTCGTGCGGGCTGGGCTCGCCGTCCACCACGGTCTCGCCCTTCTCCACGTGCTCGCCTTCGAACACGATGACCTGGCGCCACTTCGGAATCAGCTCTTCGTGCTCGTTGCCGTCGGCATCCTTGATGATCAGGCGCTGCTTGCCCTTGGTGTCCTTGCCGAAGCTGACCACGCCCGAACGCTCGGCCAGCACCGCCGGCTCCTTCGGCTTGCGCGCTTCGAACAGGTCGGCCACGCGGGGCAGACCGCCGGTGATGTCGCGGGTCTTGGAGGTTTCCTGCGGGATACGGGCGACCACGTCACCCACGCCCACCGCGGCACCGTTCTGGATCGACACGATCGCGCCGGCCGGCAGGAAGTACTGCGCGGCGATGTCGGTGCCCGGCAGCTTGAGCTCGCGGCCCTTGGCGTCTTCCAGGCGCACGATCGGGCGCAGATCCTTGGCCTGCGTACCGCGGCGCTTCGGATCGGTCACCACCGCCGACTCCAGGCCGGTCAGCTCGTCGGTCTGGCTCTGCACGGTGACGCCATCGATGAAGTCGATGAAGCGCACCACGCCGGCCACCTCGGTGACGATCGGGTGGGTGTGCGGGTCCCAGTTCGCCACGGTCTGGCCGGCCTTCACCGGTGCGCCGTCCTTCACCGCGATGGTGGCGCCGTAAGGCACCTTGTAGCGCTCGCGCTCGCGACCGTTGGCGTCGAGTACCGACACCTCGCCCGAACGCGACACCGCGACCAGATGACCTTGCGCGTGCTGCACGGTCTTCAGGTTGTTGAACTTCAGCGTGCCGGTGGTCTTCACCGTCACGTTGTCCACCGCGGCTGCACGCGAAGCCGCACCGCCGATGTGGAAGGTGCGCATGGTCAGCTGGGTGCCGGGCTCGCCGATCGACTGCGCAGCAACCACGCCCACGGCCTCGCCCATGTTGACCAGGTGGCCACGGGCCAGGTCGCGGCCGTAGCACAGCTTGCACACGCCGTGGCTGGCGGCGCAGGTGATCGGCGAACGCACCTTGATCGACTGCACGCCGGCCTTGTCCAGCTTCTCGACCAGCGCCTCGTTCAGCAGGGTGTCGCGCTCGACGATCGGCTGGTCGTCGTTGCCGGGAGCGTAGACGTCCTCGACCACCACGCGGCCCAGCACGCGGTCGCGCAGCGGCTCGACCACGTCGCCGCCTTCCACGATCGGCTGCATCACCAGGCCTTCCTCGGTACCGCAGTCGTCCATGGTGACCACCACGTCCTGCGCCACGTCCACCAGGCGGCGGGTGAGGTAACCGGAGTTCGCGGTCTTCAGCGCCGTGTCCGCCAGACCCTTGCGGGCGCCGTGGGTGGAGTTGAAGTACTGCAGCACATTCAGGCCTTCGCGGAAGTTGGCCTTGATGGGCGTCTCGATGATCGAGCCGTCCGGACGCGCCATCAGGCCGCGCATGCCGGCCAGCTGGCGGATCTGCGCCACCGAACCACGGGCGCCGGAGTCGGCCATGATGTACAGCGAGTTCATCGACTTCTGGGCGACCTGCTTGCCCTCGCTGTCGGTCACCGTCTCGGTGCCGATGCCGTCGATCATCGCCTTGGCGACCAGCTCGTTGGTGCGCGACCAGATGTCGACCACCTTGTTGTAGCGCTCGCCGGCGGTGACCAGGCCCGACTGGTACTGCTGCTGGATCTCGACGACTTCCTTCTCGGCCTCTTCCAGGATCGCCTTCTTCTCGCCCGGGATCTTCATGTCGTCGATGCCGATCGAGATGCCGGCGCGCGTCGCGAAGCGGTAGCCGGTGTACATCAGCTGGTCGGCGAAGACCACGGTCTCCTTCAGGCCCAGGCGGCGGTAGCTGGCGTTGATCAGGCGCGAGATCGCCTTCTTGGTCAGCTCGGTGTTGGCGAGCTGGAACGGCAGGCCTTCCGGCAGGATCTCGGCGAGCAGCGCGCGACCCACGGTGGTCTCGACCAGCTTGATTTCCTCGCTGCGGGCGCCATCGGCGGCGATATGCACCTGCCTCAGACGCACCTTGATCCTGGCGTGCAGCTCGACCGCACGGTTGTCATAGGCGCGGCGCACCTCGCTGATGCCGGAGAACACCATGCCGGTGCCCTTCGCGTTCACCAGTTCGCGGGTCATGTAGTACAGGCCCAGCACCACGTCCTGGGTCGGCACGATGATCGGTTCGCCGTTGGCGGGGCTGAGGATGTTGTTGGTGGACATCATCAGGGCGCGCGCCTCCAGCTGCGCCTCGATCGACAGCGGCACGTGCACCGCCATCTGGTCGCCGTCGAAGTCGGCGTTGAACGCGGTACACACCAGCGGATGCAGCTGGATCGCCTTGCCTTCGATCAGCTTCGGCTCGAACGCCTGGATGCCGAGGCGGTGCAGGGTCGGCGCGCGGTTCAGCAGCACCGGATGCTCGCGGATCACCTCTTCCAGGATGTCCCAGACCTGGCCTTCCTCGCGCTCGACCAGCTTCTTGGCGGCCTTGATCGTGGTGGCCTCGCCGCGGGCCTGCAGCTTGGCGAAGATGAACGGCTTGAACAGCTCCAGCGCCATCTTCTTCGGCAGGCCGCACTGGTGCAGGCGCAGGGTCGGACCCACGGTGATCACCGAGCGGCCGGAGTAGTCCACGCGCTTGCCGAGCAGGTTCTGGCGGAAGCGGCCCTGCTTGCCCTTGATCATGTCGGCCAGCGACTTCAGCGCGCGCTTGTTCGTGCCGGTGATGGCACGGCCGCGGCGGCCGTTGTCGAGCAGCGCGTCGACCGATTCCTGCAGCATGCGCTTCTCGTTGCGCACGATGATGTCGGGCGCATTGAGTTCGAGCAGGCGCTTCAGGCGGTTGTTGCGGTTGATGACGCGGCGGTACAGGTCATTCAGGTCGGAGGTCGCGAAACGGCCACCGTCCAGCGGCACCAGCGGACGCAGGTCCGGCGGCAGCACCGGCAGCACGGTCAGCACCATCCACTCCGGCTTGTTGCCGGATTCCAGGAACGCCTCGATCAACTTGACGCGCTTGGTGAGGCGCTTCAGCTTGGTCTCGGAATTGGTGGAGGCGATCTCTTCCTTCAGGCGGATGACTTCGCCCGGCAGGTCCAGCGACTTCAGCAGCTCGTAGACCGCCTCGGCGCCCATGCGGGCGTCGAACTCGTCGCCGTGCTCTTCCACGGCCTCTAGATACTGGTCCTCGCTCAGCAGCTGGCCGCGCTCCAGCGCGGTCAGGCCCGGATCGATCACCACGAAGGCCTCGAAGTACAGGATGCGTTCGATGTCGCGCAGGGTCATGTCCAGCATCAGGCCGATGCGCGACGGCAGCGACTTCAGGAACCAGATGTGCGCGGTCGGCGAGGCCAGCTCGATGTGGCCCATGCGCTCGCGGCGCACCTTGGCCAGCGTCACCTCGGTGCCGCACTTCTCGCACACCACGCCGCGGTGCTTCATGCGCTTGTACTTGCCGCACAGGCACTCGTAGTCCTTCACCGGGCCGAAGATCGCGGCGCAGAACAGGCCGTCGCGCTCGGGCTTGAAGGTCCGGTAGTTGATCGTCTCCGGCTTTTTCACTTCGCCGTACGACCAGGAGCGGATCAGTTCCGGCGAGGCCAGCGCGATCTTGATCGCGTCGAAATCGCGCGTTTCGCGCTGCTGGTTGAAGAGGTTGAGCAGGTCTTTCATGGATGTCTCCGAAGATCGGAAATAGGGAATGGAGAATCAAGAATCGGGAGTGCGCGGAGCGACGGTTCGTTCCACGCCTCCTCCTCAACTCACTTCACTTCTTCCAGATCAATATCGATACCGAGTGAGCGGATTTCCTTCACCAGCACGTTGAAGGATTCCGGCATGCCCGCCGCCATCTCGTGGTTGCCGTCGACGATGTTCTTGTACATCTGGTTGCGGCCCTGCACGTCGTCGGACTTCACCGTCAGCATTTCCTGCAGGGTGTAGGCCGCGCCGTAGGCTTCCAGCGCCCAGACTTCCATTTCGCCGAAACGCTGGCCGCCGAACTGCGCCTTGCCGCCCAGCGGCTGCTGGGTGACCAGCGAGTACGGACCGGTGGAGCGCGCGTGCATCTTGTCGTCGACCAGGTGGTTGAGCTTCAGGTAATGCATGTAGCCCACGGTGACCGGGCGATCGAACGCCTCGCCGGTGCGGCCGTCGTACAGCGTGGTCTGGCCCGACTCGGGCAGATCCGCCAGCTTCAGCATCGCCTTGATCTCGGTTTCCTCGGCGCCGTCGAACACCGGCGTGGCCATCGGCACGCCCTGCTGCAGGTTGTTCGCCAGGGCGAGGATCTCCTCGTCGGTCAGCGACTTCAGGTCGACATGCTGCACCGCGCCGGCGACGTGGTGGTTGTAGATCTGGTCGAGGAACTCGCGCACCTGCTTGACCTTGGCCTGTGCCTCCAGCATCAGCTGGATCTTCCGGCCCAGACCCTTCGCGGCCCAGCCCAGGTGCACTTCCAGGATCTGGCCGATGTTCATGCGGCTCGGCACGCCCAGCGGGTTCAGGCAGATGTCCACCGAGTTGCCGTCGGCCATGTACGGCATGTCCTCGACCGGCACCACGTTGGAGACCACGCCCTTGTTGCCGTGACGGCCGGCCATCTTGTCGCCCGGCTGGATGCGGCGCTTCACGGCCAGGAACACCTTGACCATCTTCAGCACGCCCGGCGCGAGGTCGTCGCCCTGGGTGATCTTGCCCTGCTTCTCCTTGAAGCGCTTGTCGAACTCCTCCTTGTGGCGCTTGACCTGCTCGGCCGCGCGCTCGAGGAACTCGGTGACCGCCTCGTCCTTGACGTTGATCTTGAACCAATCGTCCTTCTTCAGGCCGTCCAGATAGGCGTCGGTGATCTCGGCACCGCGCTTCAGGCCGCCCGGGCCGCTCATCGCGCTCTGGCCGACCAGTTGCGTGCGCATGCGGTTGTAGATCGCGCCTTCCAGGATGCGGAACTGGTCGTCGAAGTCCTTGCGGATGCGCTTGACCTCGGTTTCCTCGATCTGCTTGGCACGCTTGTCCTTCTCGATGCCGTCGCGGGTGAACACCTGCACGTCGATGACGGTGCCGTCCATGCCCGGCGGCACGCGCAGCGAGCTGTCCTTCACATCGGACGCCTTCTCGCCGAAGATCGCGCGCAACAGCTTCTCTTCCGGGGTCAGCTGGCTTTCGCCCTTGGGCGTGACCTTGCCGACCATGATGTCGCCGGCCTTCACCTCGGCACCGATGTAGACGATGCCGCTCTCGTCGAGACGGGCCAGCGCCTGCTCGCCCACGTTCGGGATGTCGGCGGTGATTTCCTCGGCGCCCAGCTTGGTGTCACGCGCGACGCAGGCCAGTTCCTCGATGTGGATCGAGGTGTAGCGGTCTTCCTGCACGACGCGCTCGGAGAGCAGGATCGAGTCCTCGAAGTTGTAGCCGTTCCACGGCATGAACGCGATCAGCATGTTCTGGCCGAGCGCGAGCTCGCCGAGGTCGGTCGAGGAACCGTCGGCCAGCGTGTCGCCCTTCGCCACCACGTCGCCCACGTTCACCAGCGGACGCTGGTTGAGGTTGGTGTTCTGGTTGGAGCGGGTGTACTTGGTCAGCGTGTAGATGTCGACGCCGGCGTCGTTGTCGCCCACTTCGGCCTCGTTCACGCGCACCACGATGCGGCCGGCGTCGACCTGGTCGATCACGCCGCCGCGCTTGGCGGAAACGGTGACGCCTGAGTCGCGCGCCACCGCGCGCTCGATACCGGTACCCACCAGCGGAGTCTGCGAACGCAACGTCGGCACGGCCTGACGCTGCATGTTCGCGCCCATCAGCGCGCGGTTCGCGTCGTCGTGCTCCAGGAACGGCACCAGCGCCGCCGCCACCGACACGGTCTGCATCGGCGAAACGTCCATGTAGTCGACCTCGGCGGCCGGGCGCAGCTCGGATTCGCCGCGGAAGCGGCAGGAGACGAATTCCTCGACGAAGGCGCCGTGCTTGTCCAGCGGCGAGTTCGCCTGCGCGATCACGTGGTCGCCTTCCTCGATCGCCGACAGGTAGTCCACCTTGTTGGTGACCTTGCCGTTTGCCACCTCGCGGTACGGCGTCTCCAGGAAGCCGTACTGGTTGGTGCGCGCGTACACGGCGAGCGAGTTGATCAGGCCGATGTTCGGGCCTTCCGGTGTCTCGATGGTGCAGACGCGGCCGTAATGGGTCGGGTGCACGTCGCGCACCTCGAAACCGGCGCGCTCGCGGGTCAGGCCGCCCGGCCCCAGGGCCGAGACACGGCGCTTGTGCGTCACTTCCGACAGCGGGTTGTTCTGGTCCATGAACTGGCTGAGCTGCGAGGAGCCGAAGAACTCCTTCACCGCGGCCGCCACCGGCTTGGCGTTGATAAGGTCCTGCGGAGTGAGGCCATCGGCCTCGGCCAGGCTCAGGCGCTCGCGTACGGCGCGCTCCACGCGCACCAGGCCGATGCGGAAGGTGTTCTCGGTCATCTCGCCGACCGAACGCACGCGGCGGTTGCCAAGGTGGTCGATGTCGTCGACCGTGCCGTGGCCGTTCTTGATCTCGATCAGTACCTTCAGCACGTCGAGGATGTCGGAGGTTTCACCCTGCTCCTTGACCAGGCGCTGGGACTCCTCTTCCTTGCGCTCGCCGAAGTATTTGTGGTCGTACAGCACGCCCGGACCGAGGATCTCCTTGCGGCCCACGCGGCGGTTGAACTTCATGCGGCCGACCGCCGACAGGTCGTAGCGGTCGAAGGTGAAGAACAGGTTGAAGAACAGGTTCTGCGCGGCGTCCTTCGTCGGCGGCTCGCCCGGGCGCATCATGCGGTAGATCTCCACCAGCGCCTCCAGCGGGGTGCGGGTGTTGTCGATGCGCAGGGTGTGCGAGATGTAGGCGCCGCGGTCGAGGTCGTTCACGTAGAGCGTCGGCACGACATCGATGCCGGCCTTGCGGAAGTTCTCCAGCTGCTCGGCGGTAATTTCGTCGTTCGCCGAGGCCAGCAGCTCGCCGGTCTTGGTGTCGACGATGTCGATCGCCAGGATGCGGCCCACCGGGTAGTCGTCCGGCACTTCCAGCGCGGTGATGTTCTCGGCCGCGAGCTGGCGCACGTGGCGCGCAGTGATGCGCTTGCCGGCTTCCACCAGCACCTTGCCGCCGATCGCCAGGTCGAACGACAGCGTCTCGCCGCGCAGGCGTTCGGCGACCAGCTCCAGCGTGGTGCCGCCCTTGGCACCCAGGTGGAACACGTTGTGCTCGAAGAAGATCGCCAGCATCTCTTCGTTCGAGTAACCCAGCGCACGCAGCAACACGGTCACCGGCAGCTTGCGGCGGCGGTCGATACGGGTGAACAGTGCATCCTTCGGGTCGAACTCGAAGTCCAGCCACGAGCCGCGGTAGGGGATCACGCGGGCCGAGAACAGCAGCTTGCCCGAGCTGTGCGTCTTGCCGCGGTCGTGGTCGAAGAACACGCCCGGCGAACGGTGCAGCTGCGAGACGATGACGCGCTCGGTACCGTTGATGATGAAGGTGCCGGTGTCGGTCATGAGCGGGATCTCGCCCATGTAGACCTCCTGCTCCTTGACGTACTTCACGGCCTTCTTCGAGGCCGGGCTGTCCTTGTCGTAGATCACCAGGCGCACGGTCACGCGCAGCGGCGCGCCGAAGGTCATGCCGCGATTGCGGCACTCGCGCTCGTCGAAACCGGGCTCGCCGAGGCGGTACTCGACATACTCCAGCGCGGCATTGCCCGAGTAGCTCACGATCGGGAACACCGATTTCAAGGCGGCATGCAGACCCCTGTCCTCGCGCTTCTTGGGCGCGACGTGCTCCTGCAGGAATTCCCGGTAGGAATCGGTCTGGATGGTCAGCAGGTTGGGCACGCCCAGCACGGGGGGCCGCTTGCCGAAATCCTTGCGGATGCGCTTCTTCTCGGTAAACGAGTAGGTCATGGGTTGACGCCTCGGTTCGCAGTGACGCCGGTGGTGCACGCACCGGCTGAATGGGGATGCTTGGATCTGGGGGATCGCGGTTGTCGACTCGTGCGAATCGACAGCCGCGATGCCTCAGAGCAGGAGCGTCCGTGCCTTCTGTGTCTGGAATGGGCTCCTGCCCATTCCAGACTCGCCGGGCCCAAGGGCCCGGCTCTTGAAGCGGCCAAAGCCCGGGGGCTTTCGCCCCCAGGCTTGGCTTGCGCTAGGTCTGACTGACGACGCGCAAGAGCGCCGATTACTTCAGTTCGACCGTGGCGCCAGCAGCTTCCAGGTCCTTCTTGAACTTCGCGGCGTCTTCCTTCGAAGCGGCTTCCTTCACGACGCCACCGGCCTCGGTGAGATCCTTGGCTTCCTTCAAGCCCAGGCCCGTGATCGCGCGGACGGCCTTGATGACGTCGACCTTCTTGTCGCCGGCGCTCTTCAGGATCACGTCGAACTCGGTCTGCTCTTCGGCGGCCGGGGCGGCGCCGCCACCGGCGGCGGCGACAGCAACCGGGGCAGCGGCGGAAACGCCAAACTTCTCTTCGATGGCCTTCACCAGCTCCATCACCTCCATCAGCGACTTGGCGGCGACGGCTTCAACGATCTGTTCGTTGCTCAGGGACATTTTGATTTACCTCTGGAAATGGATTCGATACGGATAAGCGTCGGGATCAGGCGGCCGCAGGGGCTTCGGCGGCTTCGCCGCCACCCTGCTTGTCGGCCACGGCCTTGACGGCGCGGGCGAACATCGCGGCCGGCTCGGCCAGCACGCGGGCCAGCATGGCCAGCGCCTCGTCACGGGTCGGCAGCGAGGCCAGCACGTCGACGTGCGCGGCCGGCAGCAGCTTGCCTTCCACCGAGACGACGCGCGCCTTCAGCTTGTCGTTGCTCTTGGCGAATTCCTTGATCAGGCGACCGGCAGCGCCGGGTTCCTCGGTCGAGAACGCATACAGCAGCGGACCGGTCAGGACGTCCTTGACGACCTCGAACTCGGTGCCCGCCACGGCGCGCGATGCCAGCGTGTTCTTGACAACCTTCAGAAACACGCCGGTCTCGCGGGCCTTCTTGCGCATCGCGGTCATCTGTTCGACCGTGGTGCCCGCGTACTCGACAGCGACCAGGGAGTGGGCCTTCGCGGCGACTTCTGCCAGCTCGGCGACTACTTCTTGCTTCTGGGACAGATTGAGAGCCATTGCACTCCTCCAAATGAACTCCGCTCACGGCTCCTGCCGCTTGCGGTCCTGGGCGACGCCGTCCCTGACGTCGGGGACGCGGGGCGTCCCGGGTGGTGGCCTTTCCAGAACGACGAATCATTCCAGTGGGGGCGTCACCATCTGCGCAGGCCGGATGGCGGGCATCCGATTAAGCGACCGGGCTGGCGTGACGACGGCGATTCCCTGCCATGGGCGAGCTCCCTGCCCGTCGTCGTCGCGCGCTGACCGCGCCTGCGGTCTTTGACGGCTGCCTCGATCATGCGATCGGGGCCGCCCTCAAAAACGACCCGCGCGACAACCGGTCGCGCGGGAAAAACACGTTCTTTACTTGGTCGCGATGTTCAGCGACGCGGTATCGACGGCAACGCCGACGCCCATCGTGGACGACAGCGCCACCTTCTGCAGGAACTGGCCCTTGGCCGTGGCCGGCTTGGCCTTCAGCAGGTCGGCGACCAGCGCGTTGAGGTTGTCCGCGAGCTGCGCGGCGTCGAACGTGGCCTTGCCGATGGTGGCGTGGATGATGCCCGCCTTGTCGTTGCGGAACTTCACCTGGCCGGCCTTGGCGTTCTTCACCGCGGTGACGACGTCGGCGGTGACCGAGCCGTCCTTCGGATTCGGCATCAGGCCGCGCGGGCCGAGCAGCTGGCCCAACTTGCCGACCACGCGCATCGCATCCGGCGTGGCGATCACGCGACCAAAGTCGAGGTCGCCGCCCTGCATGCGCTCGGCCAGATCATCCATGCCGACCGCGTCGGCGCCGGCGGCCTTGGCGGCCTCGGCCTTCTCGCCGGCCGGGCAGAACACGGCGACCTTGACGGTCTTGCCGGTGCCGTGCGGCAGCAGCGAGGAGCCGCGCACGCCCTGGTCCGACTTCTTCGCGTCGATGCCGAGGCGCACGGCCACGTCGACGGATTCGGCGAACTTCGCCTTGGCGTTGTCCTTGACGATCTTCAGGGCCTCGGCGAGACCGTAGACCTTGCCCGGCTGCACCGCAGCCTGGGCGGCCTTCATACGCTTGGTGATCTTTGCCATGTCTTAACCCTCCACCACCAGGCCCATGCTGCGCGCGCTACCGGCAATGGTGCGCACCGCGGCGTCCAGATCGGCAGCCGTGAGATCCGGCTCCTTCTGCTTCGCAACGTCCTCGAGCTGCTTGCGGGTGATCTTGCCGACCTTGTCGGTGTTCGGCTTCGACGAACCCTTGGCAACGCCGGTGGCCTTCTTGATCAGAATCGTGGCCGGCGGGGTCTTGGTGATGAAGGTGAAGCTGCGATCGGAATACGCGGTGATGATTACCGGGATCGGCAGACCCGGCTCCATCTTCTGCGTGGCGGCGTTGAACGCCTTGCAGAATTCCATGATGTTCAGGCCGCGCTGACCCAGCGCCGGACCGACCGGCGGACTGGGGTTGGCCTGACCGGCCTTGACCTGCAGCTTGATGTAACCAACTACTTTCTTTGCCATTGGATTTTCCTCGCGAGTTCAGGCGCCTTGCGGCTCCTCGCCATGCAACGTCCCTGGTTGAGAGGGGAACCCGCGCTCCCGCGGATTCCTGAAACACGGACACGCCGGGTCGAAAGACCCCGGCGGGAACCGTGCAGTATAAGGATTGACCAGTTCTCTAGCAAGCCCCATGCCGAACTCTCTTCTCCCCTCCGGGGAGAAGAGCCTGCCCCGGACTCGATCCGGGGTGCCCCGAAGGGCCGGATGAGGAGCCAATCTGGCACTGACGCCAGTCCAAGGGCGCCGCGAGTCAATCTCTGCGCAAGCCCTGGGCCCCTCATCTCAATCCTCTCTCCGGAGGGGAGAGGAGGCGAAACGTGCGATGCGATGCCGCTCCGCCCAGACGATTCGGCCAGATCAGGCCTTCTCGACTTGGCCAAACTCCAGTTCCACCGGAGTGGAGCGGCCGAAGATCAGCACTGCCACGCGCAGGCGGCTCTTCTCGTAGTTGACTTCCTCGACCACGCCGTTGAAGTCATTGAACGGACCCTCGGTGACGCGCACCATTTCGCCTGGCTCGAACAGCACCTTGGGCTTGGGCTTTTCCACGCCCTCGCGCACGCGACTCAGAATGGTGTCGGCTTCGCTGTCGCGGATCGGCAGCGGGCGATCGGCGGTGCCGCCGATGAACCCCATCACCTTGGGGGTTTCCTTGACCAGATGCCAGCATTCGTCGTCGATGCGCGGCGCCTTGCCCTCGGTATTCGTCTCGATCTGCACCAACACGTAACCGGGGAAGAACTTGCGATCGCTGCGGCGCTTCTGGCCGCCGCGCATCTCGATCACTTCTTCGGTCGGCACCAGCACCTCGCCGAACTTCTCCTCCATCCCGGCGCGCACGATGCGCTCGGAGAGCGCCCGCTTCACCTGATTCTCGAAGCCCGAATAGGCGTGCACCACATACCAACGCTTACTCACGGCTTTGACCTCACAGCTTGAGCAGCCAGTCGAGAATGACCGACTTCAGGATCAGGTCAATCAGGCCCAGCAGCAGCGACAGGATGATGACCACGACGATGATGATACCGGTGGTCTTG
>Ga0207702_10002957_pt1 | contig 15851 bp, 11 predicted proteins | sample KBSCornC62_FD_184302 | JGI IMG/M metagenome (GOLD analysis project Ga0207702, IMG submission 184302) | Corn rhizosphere microbial communities from Kellogg Biological Station, Michigan, USA - KBS Corn C6-2 (SPAdes) (version 2) | ecosystem: Host-associated > Plants > Roots > Rhizosphere > Soil ...
CCGCCCGCCGCCCTGACCTCGCGCAGGCCCAGAGAGAAGCCGACACCCTGGCACGCATGGCTCAGACCATCCCTGCCGATATGACGAAGATCCGGGAAGGCATGCTGCCGAAAGACGTGATCGAGAAATTAAAGCAGATCGAAAAAATGTCAAAGCATCTGCGGACGCAGTTGAACCCATAGTCTTTGGGAGTACAATCTCACGCAAATTCTCTTCCGGTAGGAGGTCGCACCGTGAAGATCAAAACTCACTCCGAATGCTTGTTCCTGGTTTTAACTCTCTTTGCGATTCCGTTGAGTTCGCAAAAAGGGCTGGATGAGCCGCCAGCAAAACTTGAGGTCGCGAAACACCCGCTGATCTTAGAACGGCCGATCGGCCCGCAACCGCAGAAGATCAATTTTGCCCAGCTTCAGCAGGATGCGTTCGATTTAGCGCAAATTGCACAATCTATAACAAACGATGTCGATCAGGAAGCACAAGGAAAGCTGGCGAAAGATCTACCGGAGAAGCTCAAGCGCATCGAGAAGCTTTCCAAACACCTGCGGAACCAAATCACGCCTTGAGCTGGGAATCTGGCTAGTGAACGGCCCTTTGCAGCCGCTGCGCCTCGCTCTGCTCCACGCGCGCTTTCTCCGTATCGCCGAGCTCGAGATAAACATTGGCCAGAAATTTGTGAGCATCCGCCGAGCCGGGCTCGAGCACCACCGCTTTTTGCAGGAAGGGCAGCGCGGTTGCGGGATTGTTCTGCATCCCAAGCAACCTTCCCAGAAAAAGATTAGCTCGATAGTGTTGGGGATTAATCTTCAGGGCCTCGCGAAAATTCTTCTCCGCATCGGCGGCGCGGCCGATATTGTCGTAAGCCCGTGCCAGGTAATAGTGAAGATCATCGGATTTCGGAGCTTGCGACACTGCATTCTGAAGCTGTAAGGCGGAGCCAGCCCAGTCGCCTGTCTCGCCCAGCGCGACTCCCAGTTCGAAGTGCGCCCTTCCTGACTGTGGCTCCAGGTCCACCGCCTTCCGAAGCCACGGCAGCGCCTGAGTGTACTGCTTCAGTCCGTTGAGCGCCCGGCCTAGTTCCAGGTTGGCGAGGGCCAACTGCGGCTCTTGCTTCAATACGCTTTGCAGTTGGGAAACGGCGCGTTGGTATTGCTCCCCGTCCATGGCAATCAACGCCTGGTGGAGTTGATTGGCAATTTCAATCTTGTCCTTGGGGTCAGGACCCCTTTTGCCATTGTCTTGAGCAGGGTTCCCCGCAGACATCACGTAACCCAGCGCCTGCAGTTTTTCTGCCTGTTCCGGAGTCAGGCTGGCTGCTTCTGGGGAATCTCCTGCGCTCGTCCTGCGCCGAAGATCGTCGAGTTGGGCCTGCAATGTGTCTGCTACCGCGGGAAAAGAGTCGGCCACATTGTGCAAGGCCTTTGGATCGGACGACTCCTCGTAGAGTTCACGGTGGGGAGCGTCGATGTACAGATACTTACCGGCACGCCAAGAGCGTAACCAACTCCATCCGAAGGCACGCTGCGGATAATTGGTCTCGGAGTAAATCGGACGCCCGTCTTCGCGATCTGCGGAGCGTGACTGGTCCCCCTTGGTCAGTGGGAGAAGCGAATTGCCCTGCATGCTGGGCGGAACTCGCACACCCACAGCGGCGAGCAGCGTAGGAGCCAGGTCCACTAGGCCTACACGACTGCTCACCTGAATGCCCGACGCGCGGGTCCCCGGCATCTTGATGAGAAGCGGGACGTGGATCGTCTCGTCGTAGAGAAAAAATCCATGGCTCTGCTCGCCATGCTCGCCGAAGGTTTCGCCGTGGTCGGCCGCAATTGCAATCACCGAGGAGTTATACAGACCCGCACCCTTCAGAGCCGTGAACAACTTGGCTAAACATGCGTCAAGGTAAGCGATCTCGCCGTTGTAGGGGGCAGTGGCATATTTCGATTTAAAAGGCTCGGGAGGATCGTACGGATCGTGCGGATCGTAGAGATGGATCCACAGAAAAAACGGCTTCCGACCCTGACTCTTTAGCCAGTGCAGCGCGTGATCAATAACGATGTCCGCGCGGCGTTCTTCACTCGCGTAGCGATCCTCGCCCTCGGCTCGGCTATGGAAGCCCGCATCGTAGGTGTCGAAGCCGCGTTGAAATCCAGGCGCCGCTGCCCCCTTGGGATCAAGCACCTGCGATCCGACGAAGGCCGCGGTCGCGTATCGCCGCTGATGCAGCAGGTCGGGAAGGTAAGGAGTGTCCTTGGTCAGGGCGTTCCCCAAATCGCCGAGATGATTGAACTGGGGATAGGTGCCGGTCAGGATCGTCGCGTGCGAGGGGGTGGTCAGCGGTACCTGGGCGTAGGCCCGCGTGAAAACCGTGCTTTCCCGCGCTATGCCGTCCAAATTTGGAGTTAATCCGAGTTGCGAGCCAAGAAAGCCCATGCGGTCCGCGCGGGCCGTGTCCAAGGTGATCAGGATGATGTTTTCGGGTTTCGTGGGGTCTGCAGCGGATAGCGGGAAGGGATAGAGTCCGGCCATCAGCAACAGCAGAAGAAATCGCTGGCCGAAGATCATGAACTCTTTGAGTCTAGCACTCTGCCTCTGATCACCAATCCTGAGATAAACAAAAAAGACCGGCCCACGATGGGCCGGTCTGTTGAGAGTTTCGCTGTTTAGAAGGTGACGCGCAGGCCAAATTCAACTTGCCGCGAAGCACCTACCGCGAACACTCCTGAACCGGTGCCGGTGCGCACTGAGTTAAGATCCGCAACGTTCGGATTATTACTCTTATGCGAATTTAGGGTGCCCGTAACACTCCCGCCAGCGCCAAAACCGGTGGTTGGGTCCGGAGTATTCAGGAATCCGGTTAAACGCCCGAAGTTAGAAAAGTTGAACACGTTGAAGGCACTGATCGAAGGTTCGAGCGTAAAGCGTTCCTTGATTCTGATGGGCCAACTCAGGACCGTGCTGACTTCTTTGTAGATGTTATTCCCAGCCTGACCCGGAGGCGGAGCAGCAAGAACCTGCTTCACTCCACCTAACGACTGCAACTGATCCAAACGGAAGAGCCCGGCGTCAATTAGAGCCTGGCCCGCGGGAGTCGGCGTACCAGCCTGGTTGGTGTTCCATTTACTAACGGCCTGAGTCATGGATGACGCATTGACTCCACGCATGAATTGACCGGGTTGACCGACGGTTCCTCCGTTGATTGGAAACAAATCTTCTACCGTACCGTCACCCGTGAGATCACTGCGGAAGATCTCGCCCGTGCCGGTGGTACCTCCAGGGGAAGCGAGTTGGAGAGTGGTCGGCGCCGGAGAAGCGAAGTTGCCGATCACGCTGAACCGCGGTCCACGATGCGCAATGTCGAACGTCACGCCAAACTTAAACTGGTGCGTGCGATCGAGTGCGGTTGGACCAAAGAAACCGGTGGGGTTTCTGAAGTCCCAAGCCAGCGGACTGAAGTTCTGGTCGCTTCCTCCAGTGCCCTTGAACCGTGACAAGGTATAAGCGATTGTCAGATCGAGTCCAGTCACACCGCGAAGAGGGTTTGAGACCTGCTGCTTGTAAGAGCTCTGCAAACCGTTGTATACCGAACGTCCAATCGGGAAATTGAATTCTCCGACCCCGAGATTTCGGTTGACTCCACCGAATGCCGCAAAATTATCCGGTGTTGTGCCGTAGACAGCTGCCGGACTTCCCAGACCGAGGGCTAAGGTGGAGTCGAGCCCGTTGGCAGCAAAGTCGTCGATGCTAGCACCCGGCGTGGACGCAACGTAGGCATCTACTGCGGCCTGGGCCGTTGCCGCATCCGTCACGGCTGCCCCCGTAGTGGCGGCGATCGCATTCATAGCCGCGTCCGTGTAGAGGTAGCGCGAGTCGCCAGCATGGTTCACGTCAACCGCCTCCTGGAAATGCAGGCTGACATTACGCACATAATCCACACTCAGCACACCCTTTCCGATTTGACGTTGAAGCCCGAGATTCATCTGGTACGAGCGGGCCGTCCTAAAGTTGGGATCGAAAGCTGGACCAACGACGTGCGTGTTGAGGGTCAGATCCGTGCCTACGAAGTTCCCATTTGCCTGCGGTCCCAAAGCTGCTGTAGCTGCTTGATATTCCTGCTGCAGTTGGAAAACCAGCGGGCCGGCAACCGACATAGGCTGCTGACACACACCGGTCGCAATATCCACGCCATTGACATTATCGACGCTATTGCTGGGTGTGATGTTGAACGTAACCGAACCCGGAAGCCCCGGTGCCGTGCAATCCAGGAGTCCCAATCCAAAGAAGAGGCCTTTCGCCAGCTTGTTGGGGCGATCGAAGAGCGTGTTGTTGAAAATATAGTTCTCGTAGTAGAGGCCCGCACCGCCCCGGATTACGGTCTTGCCACTTTTCCCAGGATCCCACGCGAATCCAACCTGTGGACCGTAGTTGTTGTTCGGGTTCTTGACTCTGTTACCTAATCCCGGTCCCCACATGTCCAGGAGGTTGCCGGTGCAACCTGGAAAGCCCGCAGCGAGAAGATCTGGACTGATTGCGGAGCATGGGGTGGGTGCCAGATCGCTGTCGCTTCGACCCGTGTCACGGTTGTAACGCAATCCGTAGCTCAGAGTGAAGTTGGGCTTGATCTTCCAAGAGTCGCCGACATACCACTGGAAGCGAGTGTCAGACTGACCTCCACCAGGATATCCAAACGCCTGCTTTTCTGTGAAGAAGCCTTGCCCATTTCCGAGAATGGCGAGCTGAAACGGCTGTGCGGCAATATCACCGCTGCTGGGGTTAGAGAGAATGTAGTCGAGAGGCGCAAGTCCGAAGAAACTCGCGAAACCTCCACCCAAAATGCGGTTTACCCCCGCGCCAAAACGGAGGATGTGCGATCCCCAAACTTTGCTGCCGTCATACTTGATTTGTTTGTTGGTTTGCAGCGTTCCCTGCGGGGCGAGCAGGTTCGGGCCGGAAATGACTTCGCCAGTGTCGATAGCCGCGATTTCACCACTCGGCACAGGATTGTAGGACGCGGTCGCACCGGCAATCTGGTTGTGGAATTTCAGATAACCCGCACGGATACTGTGCGACCAGCTTCCCTTATTCCAGTCCAGGCCGGCGGCGTGCGAGGGTGCGTTGTCCTTATTCGCGTAGATAGAATAGTCGTAACCGAAATTGCTGGTCGAGATGTTCCAGTTGTACGTGAACCGATAGAAAACATGGATATCCTTCGTCGCATTCCAATCCAGCTTTCCTGTAACCGCCGTGTCCCGGAACGGCGAAGTGAACCCGCCATTCAGTCCGGGAAACGACGCCACCGCAACCGGGACGATTCCATCCTGCTTCATGCGTTCGCCATCCACGAAGAAGAACAACTTATCCTTCCAGATGGGTCCGCCCAAGCGCCCGCCAAAATTGTTGCGCTGGTAGTAGCCGCTGACGTCTTCAGCGAAATTAGCTGTCAGAGCGTTGCGATCGCGGAAATTGTAGAACGCCAGGCCATGCAGCTGATTCGACCCGGAGCGAGTGGCGACGTTTACAGCGCCTGCGGAGGTCAACTCGGTCGACAAATCAAGGTTCGAGCGACTGATGTTGAACTCCTGAATCGAACTCAACGAGATGTTTTGCGTGGTCGTACCCACGTTCTCATCGCTGATATCGAGTCCGTCAACTTCAATGCGCGGTGTGCGCCCGTAGACCCCGTTAATGGAAATAGAAGAGTATCCCGCCTTGGTAGGGTCGAAGGTTTGGCCATCCTGAATTTGAACGCCGGGTTCGAGCGCAGCAAGGTCCAGGAAATTGCGGCCATCCACCGGCAGTTTGTCGATCTGGTCGGCCGTGAGAACCCCTTGTACTGTGGCTTGCTCGGTGTTAACCGCAACTGATGTGCCCTGGACTTCGACAATCTGGCTTTCCTGCCCGACCTCAAGCTTCACGTTGCCCGACGCGGTCACCGCTACCTGCACCACAATCGGAACGGTGGTCGTCTTGAATCCCTTGGCCTCGACGCGCACAACGTAGTCACCCGGAATCAAACCGCCGGAGTTATATGTTCCTGAATTGGAAGTCGTGGTCGTCGAGGTCTGGCCATTCGCCTTGTTTACAATAGTGACCTTAGCGCCTCCCACCACTGCTCCAGTGGGATCCGTAACCGATCCCTGAATACTTCCTTGTGCGACTGTTGTTTGCGCGAACACGCTCGACGAGCCTAGGGCCAGCATCGCGACCAGCGCGAAAACCGAAGCTACTCGGGCCGACACGGGGCAGGAGTTAAATCTCAGCATCTTCTTACCATCCTTTCAAAATTGGGGCAGTCTCGGGAAGTTTCGAGCTTGCTTCTATGCGCTTAAGCTTCGCGCTCGAAAAGACATCGACAGGGCGACTTCGCGCCGCAAATTCCTGCATGTTTCCCCGTGCCCACACAAACCTTTTGCTATGAACAACACAGAAGCAATTTCCTAGCCAGCCGGAAGGTAAATTGTTGATTCCATCAAGGATCTCCTTTGTCTTGTTGATGTTATGTCTGTCGTCACGAGGTAAACACCTCGCGCTGGCACCCTCAAATCTCACGTTTTCTTCAGTTTTTGGAATATTGATCTAGGATTACGGAGGGTGACCGGGGAGTTCTTGGGGCCGTGCCGTCGCTAACTGGGCTGCCTGTTGGCGTTGTTATGAGTGTTATGTTTCGTTGGTGGTTAGAACTCGGACTTCACACTGTAATACCCAGCCCGATGACGCACGTGGTATGCCCCCGAGTCAGCCACGCCGGCGACTTTGACTTCTATGCGCCGAAATTCGGAGAACGATGCGCGTTGCGAGGGGTAATAGGCCAGGAGATACTGCGTGCGCAGTTCGTCACTGATTTTGCGGAAGGCTTCGTCGAGCTGTGCAATCGATGTGGCGTAATAATATTTGCCCCCGGTATCTTCGGAGAGCTGAATCAGGGCGTGCTCACCGCCAGTTTCCCGTCCGGCGCTGCTTTCGATGGGCACGATGATTATGGAATAGACCAGCGCCTCGGCTTCTTCCGCGGCACGCAGCGCTTCCTTGTAATCGACTCTGCTGATCGTATCGCCGCCATCGGTGATCAGCACCATGACTTTGCGCCCTTTGCGATGGTCGAGCGATCGGGCCGCTAAATAGATAGCATCGTAGAGCGCAGTGGCGGCACCTACCCGCAGATGCTCGATTCCCTCATCAATCCGCTTTAAATTTGAGGTGTAGCCGTTCGTCGTCTCATGGACTACCTCGCTAAAGGCATACACCGAGAGTGCGTCCACAGGCCGCAGAATTGTGTGGACGAAATGTTTGGCTGATGCCTGCTCCAATGGCAGATCGCGACGCGTACTCAGGCTGGTATCGATCGCCAACGCAATGGACAACGGAACTGCGGATTCCTTGTCGAAGACGGCGATCTTCTGTTCGTGACCGTCTTCCTGCAGAATGAAATTGTCTTTCTTGAGGCCCCCGATGGGAGAGCCTTGAGCGTCAGTCACGGTCACAAAAACGTTGACCAGATTGACATCGACCTTGAGCGTTGTACTTGGCTCTGCTTGGCTTTGTGCTTTGTCAAAAGGCGCTTTGGAAGATTGCTGCGCCTGTAAGCTGCAAATGCAAAAGATCAGGCTAATCAGAAGCAGAATCGGCGCCGATTTTCTCATCGAGGGCTGAATTATACCTTTGGAAAGTCGGGGTGGATCCGGCCGACCGTGCCGCGCCGGCGAGCCGACGGCCGCGAACGATTCCAGCCGGCGCCGTTTCGTTAGATGCCGCGACTGGGTGTGGGCTGCCTGACCCTAAGAATTAGCACGCGGAATTTCCGGAGGAAAAGGATCTCCGTCCGCCCAAACGGCACCGTCTTCAAAGTACTCCTTCTTCCAGATCGGGACTTTGCGCTTGAGCGTGTCGATTAACCAGCGGCATGCCTCAAAAGCAGCGGCGCGATGCGCGGACGCGACGGCGATCACGACGCTGGTTTCGCTGATTTGCAGGCGTCCCAGGCGGTGCACAATGGCCACGTCGCGGATTTGGATCCTGCCGAGCGCTTCAGCTGCCAGCGTTTCCATCTGCTGCAGCGCCATCTGTTCGTACGCTTCGTAATCCAGGTAGAGCGTCTTGCGGCCGCGCGTCTGGTTCCTCACGATTCCCTCAAAAACCAGCGCAGCGCCATCTTCTCCGCGCTTGACCGACTCGAGAATCTGCTGAGTTTGGATGGGCTCACGAGTGATGGAGGCACAGCGCCGTTCCGCCGGCCTCTCGCCTGCCGCTCCGCCGCTGACGGGCGGAAGCAAAGCCACTTCGTCGTTGTCCTCCAACTTGGTTTCCGGCGACGCATACTGCTGATTTACTGCGAGCGCGATCGAGGGGAGAGAGTCCTTGAATCGCGGAATTTGGCTTTCGTATCGGGCGATCACGTCCCGCACCGACCCACCCTCAGGCAACTCCAGCGAGTCGTTGCTCTTGCCCGCCAAGTCTCGCAATACGCCGAAAAAGAGCACGCGCACTTGCATCGACGATCAGTGTACCGCGAAGCTCGGTCAATGTAGGAGCGGACGCCCTCGTCCCCCGCCAGCGGAGCCAGCGTCATGTCAACGGAAAATTTGAGGCTTCTGCGAATAGATGAGCCTTCCCAGAAGCTGATTACGAGGTTGCGCGCAGAATTCTGATGGGATGTATATGAAGTTAGCCGATGGGCCTGAAGAGGAATTACGACCTCGGGCTTCAGGGCAGCAAAAAGATCGAGGTTTCAACGTTCCTGCGAACTTGCAGCGTTGAAACCTCATGTAAGCTTATGTGAGGACTCGATCGTGCACCGGCTCCGGCTCTTTGACCGGCTGCGTGGGCTGATAATCCTGCTTCGGATCCTTCGACGGAGCGGAAGGAATCATCTTGGCCGCCGTGCTTTGCTCAACGCTCGGCAGAGACACCGCCAGGGCTTCGTCAATCGTCTTCACGAAATGAACTTTGAGGTTCGCCAGTTGTTCCGGAGAGAGATCTTCCTCGAGGTTCATCTTGTTCTCCGCGGGCAGAATCACATCGCGCACGCCTGCGCGTTTGGCGGCCAGGACCTTCTCCTTGATTCCGCCGACCGGTAAGACGTTCCCGCTCAGGGTGATCTCGCCTGTCATCGAGATCAGCGGCATGATGCGACGCTTGGTCAGTAGTGAAACCAGGGCTGTTGCCATGGTGACGCCCGCGGAAGGACCGTCCTTCGGAATCGCTCCTGCGGGCACGTGAATGTGGATGTCATGAGTAGCGAAGAAGTCTTCCGCCACTCCCAGACGATCCGCGTTGGACCGCACCCACGTGAGTGCCGCTTGCATGGATTCCTGCATGACCTGACCGATTTGGCCGGTCATGGTAAATCCGCCTTTGCCCTTCATGGCATTGGCTTCGACAAACAGTACATCGCCTCCGGACGGAGTCCACGCAAGACCCACGGCAACTCCGGGACGCTCCGTCCGCTCGGCAATTTCGCCTTCGCTGCGGATCTTGATTCCACCCAGGAACTCCTGAATGACCTCTTTGCTGACGACAAGCTTCTCCGTTTTCCCTTCCGCCAACCGGCGCGCCTGCTTGCGGCAAATCGTTCCGATGGTGCGTTCCAGGCTGCGCACGCCCGCTTCCCGCGTGTAGTGCCGGATCACGTATCGGACCCCCTCTTCGGGAAATTCAATCTGCTCGCCCGTAATGCCGTTCTCGTCGATCTGCCGGGGAATCAGGTACCTGAAGGCGATGTGAACTTTCTCTTCTTCGGTATAGCCCTGTAATTCGATGATCTCCATGCGGTCGCGCAACGGCTCGGCAATCGGATCGAGCATGTTCGCGGTCGTGATGAAGAGCACCTTCGAGAGATCGAAGGTCACGTCGAGATAGTTATCGCGGAACGTCGAGTTCTGTTCAGGATCTAAGGCTTCGAGCAGTGCCGAAGCTGGGTCGCCGCGGAAGTCGCGGCCGACCTTGTCGATCTCATCCAGCATGAAGACCGGATCTTTGGTCTCAGCCCGGCGAATGCCCTGGATGATCTGCCCCGGCAAAGCTCCAATATAAGTGCGCCGGTGACCGCGGATTTCCGCCTCATCGTGCACACCACCGAGCGAGAGCCGTACAAACTTGCGTCCTAACGCCCGCGCGATCGACTTCCCGAGCGAAGTCTTGCCCACGCCCGGAGGTCCTACGAAGCACAAGATGGGACCCTTCATGTTGGGCTTCAACCGCCGGACCGACAGGTAATCCAGGATGCGGTCTTTCACTTTCTCCAGATCGTAGTGGTCGGTATCGAGAATCTCTTTGGCCTTGGGAATCTCGATCTCCTGTCCTGAGGTCTTCGCCCACGGTAATACTGCGAGCCACTCGATGTAATTGCGCGTAAGCGAATAGTCGGCGGCCATCGGCGACATGCGCGACAAGCGGCCCAATTCTTTCAGAGCCTCTTTTTTGACCTCGTCAGGCATGCCCGCTTCTTCGATCTTTTTCTTCAGATCCTCGACGTCGCGCTGGCCCTCATCCTGCTCGCCCAGTTCTTTCTGAATGGCCTTCATCTGCTCGCGCAAGTAGTACTCACGCTGCGTTTGCTGCACGCGATCCTGCACTTCGCTTTGGATCTTGTTGCGCAGTTGCTGGACTTCCAGTTCCTTCGCCAGGTGCTGGTTGATCTTCTCCAGCCGCACATGGATGTCGAGCGTTTCCAGAGTGTCTTGCTTATCCGGCGTTGAAAGTGACGGCAGGGACGAAGCGATAAAGTCGACCAGCCGTCCGGGCTCGTCGATATTCATTGCGACCGTGGATAGCTCGTCTGAGAGGGTCGGGGATCCGGCCACGATCTGCTGGAACAGCGTCAAAACGTTGCGTTGCAGAGCTTCAATCTGCGAAGTTGCGATGGGCGCGGCTCCCTCCGGCAATACGGAGTAATGCGACGTCATGAATGGCGTTAACTGGGTAAACTCCCCTAAACGAATGCGCTCCAAGCCCTCGGCAAAGACGAACAGGCTTTGATTCGGCATCTTCACGACTTTATGTACGACTGCGGAAGTTCCTACGGTATAAAGATCGCTCGGTTGAGGAGCATCCACCCGCGCCTCGCGCTGGGCCACAACAATGATCGTCTTATCTTCCCCAAGAGAATTAATCAGTTGAACTGAACTTTCCCGTCCCACAGTAAGCGGCAAAACGGCATGGGGAAACAGAACCGTATCCCGGACTGGAAGCACGGGAAGAGCCCTTTGTTCGTTCGCTTCGTTGGGTTTAGGAGTGCGCTCTGCGGGCGTCTGCTGGCTCATATTTCTCCTTGAGTGTAACTCGCTCAAGTTTAGATGATGCTCCACCGGGAAAGGTTTCAGAGGCGCCGAGCGATTCCCGACGTCCGGATTCTATTCCGTTATTTCAACTTCGGAATGTGTCTAAGGTGCAGAGGCTAACGCGGCAGCCCCACCCACGCAAGCCTTAAATTGGCGAGCCAACGGCAGGCCCTGGAGACCTGCCTGCCCGCCGGAGCTATCGCAGCCAGCATGCCGCGCACAGTGTCGTGCGCGGCACAGGAATTCATCGAAATCCGATTGTGGTTTACGGTTGGAAAACGTGCTTGGCAGTATCGCCGCGGAAGACCAGTTCCTGGACAATTCTGTCATTACCCGCGATCTGGTAAACCGTCTGACTCTGCTCTGCTTTCCGCTCCAGCGGCACCAGATTGCACTTCACTTTGAACTCCTGGTTGCTGAATCGTCGCTGGAACACCATGATGTGCTCCTCGCCCTGCATGGTGTGGCGGACCGTGTACTCACCTGCCGGTAGCGATTCAGTTCCGATGCGGACTGGATTGTCGAACTTCACGTGGTTCACTTCCTTGATTCCGAGCTTGTTATCTGCCGCCATGGCGATCACGCTGCACGCGCAGATAAGAAGACCCAGAAGTCGCAATATGCGCATAAACCCTCCCTTAAAAGTATTTCGCGGCCTCGAGAAGAGGCCATGAAGAGTGTAGGAGTCCTCACGTTTGTGTAATGTGCGCCGGATCACTCCAAGATGTGATGCAACACTGCAGAGTTTCACTTCGGAGTGAACTGAGCCAGGTCGTAGATGCCAAGCCTTCTCTCTAGCGCCGCAACCTGATCGACGACTTTGAAAAAACCGTCTTCGCCAAATAGCTCGTCTTCCTTTTTTTCGAAGTCGTCGCCTAGTGCTTCGTACTCATGTTTCGACACAAGGGAGCGGAAAGCGGGAAACAGAACCGTATCCTCGCGTGCTTCATGCGGACGGTACATGCGCAAGAAGCTACGGAGGGCATCGGCCAGCTTGTCGGTGTCGGAGGACACATACTTCAGAGAGGCGGTTGCGCCTAATTCGCGAATTTGTGCGGTGAGCTCACGCCCGCGTTTGTGCTGAGCCTGCAAGGTGTCTACCAAGCCAACCAGCTTCTTTGCTTTGCGAAAGCGTGGGAACAGGTAATTTTCCTCGAGTTTCTCGTGGTACTCCTCGACAAATCGCCGCACGATGTCAGCTGACCCCGCAAGGATGGAGCCATCAAAGGGGCGCTTGGCCGAGATCAGGTGCAGGTGATGGTCATAAATTAGAAGAATGCGGTTGAGTAGGCCATGCTCTCGCATAAGATCTTCGGCGGGAGAAATCTCTTCTCCTTCTTTCTCATCGTCCTTGCGTTTGCCGTTGCGGTTGGAGGCTTGTTCCGCGAGCAGCACTCCGGGGACAACGAATGCGGCCCCAGCGATCGAACTGCACAAGAAGTTACGGCGTGTTCGGGAGGTGCTTTCCATGAATCTATCCTTCCTTTTCTGGCGTTGGAAGTTCACCCAGTGAAGAAGGTTCATGCGGCCGGGTAGATGCCAAGAACCTTCACGAAATCGGCCACCTCTCCGAGATGCCGCAGCGCGTTCTGCGCGGGTTCATCGTCTCCGCGCAGAAAATCGACATAAAAGACGTACTCCCATGGACGTCCTCGCATGGGTCGCGATTCAATCTTGCTCAAGCTGATATCGCGCAAGGCGAATACGCTCAGCGATTTAAAGAGTGCTCCAGGCACGTTCTTCACTTTGAAGGCAATTGAAGTCTTATTGGCTCCCCGGGGAATCATGCGCTCATACACAGCCCCAACCCGGGAGTGCGACCGACTCGGACGGCCAACCTTTCTAATCAGAAAGAAACGGGTGAAGTTGCTCTTCTCATCTTCGATCCCGGATTTCAAGATCTTGCCGGAGTATTCACGCGCGGCTTGGCGTCCGGCAATTCCGGCCGCATCCCGCAAGTTGTTCTCGATGACGTGCTTCACGCTGCCGGCGGTGTCGTAAAAAGGAACGGCCTCAATGCGGGCATGCTGCCGGAAGAAATTGCGGCACTGATCCAGCGCCACCGGGTGGGATAAGACACGTCGCACGGAGGTCAATGGCACTCCCGGCGCAGCAATCACATTGTGGATAATGCGGAGCAGGTACTCTGCCTGAATGAAGACGTTGCACGAAACCAGCAGATCCGCGTGCTCGGCTACGGTGCCTGCCAGCGTGTTTTCGATAGGGATGACCGCGGCGTCGACGGTGCCGCGCTCGACTCGATCGAAAACTTCGGCCGAACGGGTACATGGTACGACTGAACAACGAGGCACCATCTGTTCTGCCGCCTCGTGACTGAATGACCCACGCTCCCCCTGGATCGCTATTTTCATCAACAAGAAAGTAGCTGGACCACAGGCAAAAGCGCAAATCGCGGCTAACCGGCAGGCTGTTTGGGATCAGTTCAAAGCCTTCTTTAAAACCAGAGCATCCACCCCATTTGAGTAGTAATGAGGCCAAGTACGGATCACCATATAGCCATGCCGCTTATAAAATGACAATGCCGTCAGGTTATCCACCGCGGTTTCCAGACCGACCGCCTGGCTACCCGCTCCCCGAAGCCGCTCCTCCGCGGAACGCAACAAAGTAGATCCCACACCCGCACGGCGTGCCTTTTGACTCACGTCGATGGTGACAATATGACCCGTCGGGCCGGCGTGAGCGACGATGAATCCTTGAGTCTTCCCGTCATCGGGATCAACGGCAACTAGGGTAAACGCCCCACGATGGCGTATGTAGGCTCTTAGCTCCTGTTTTGAATACGCGATTCCCGGCGCGAAGCACTCCTGGTCCATCCGCCAGAGCGTCTCAAAATCCTCAGGTTTGAAGTCGCGGATCACTGGCGACATTGTAACCAGTCAGAAAACCAACTTTTACATAGGTGCGGATCCGATTGGCAAACTTGTATTTTCCACACGGCTCACAGCATGTAAAAAAAAAATGGTGCAGGAGAGATAGGTCCCTTGCCCTGCCGCAACCTCGGACGTACCATCGGCATCAGAGAAACAGCGAAAGCGAGACGTCGTGGGTCGCCTCCTGGTTATTGACGCTGGTTGTGCTGTAGCCGCGCTGAGTCTTTGGTACCTGCTCTTCGCCGCCTACAATCGCCGCCGAGGCGCGGAAGCACTGCGCTGGGTGCAGTCGGCCTGCGCCGGTAAGGGACGCATTCTGGACTTCCGTTGGCTGAACAGTTCGCGTCTGCATGCGCGGCTTCACTTCCCTTCCCGCAGCTTCGAAAATGCGCACGTTACCATGAAGTTTCGGCCGCGTCCGCTTCCGGTACAGTGGCTGTTGAGCCGCATTCACAAGCAGAAAGAAACTCTGACCTTCGAAGCCGACCTGGGAGGCTCGCCCAGCTTTCATCTGGAGGTCGTGCGTCATCGCTGGTGCGCTCATAGCCGCGGCATCGATCCCCGCAAGCGTGACCAACGTGAGTGGGACGTCTACGAACCTGGACCAATCGTCCTGACCACCCGTACCCACTGGAAACAGGATTCCACTCCGGAGCTGAACACCCTAATGACGGTTCGCCAGCAGGATGTTCTGCAAGTTCGTTTTCGACCCGATTCCCCCCAGTTCTCGGCCACCATCGCCCTGGAAGCTCTGCATGACCCGCGAACGGCTTCCGGTTTCCTGAGCACGCTACGCGAACTCGCCGCGGGAGCGTCAGCGCATAGACAGTAAGGTTCGGCAGCGAGCATCCTAAAATGTGCGCTCCGCCAACGCTGAGAACCACCCTTCCCACGCCGCTAGACGCGGCGTTAAGGCTGGCGATCCTCCACCCGGCCGTTCGCTGTTCGTTTGTAACAACCCTTTTTTGCACACTCAAGTAAACTAGATTCGCCCATGCCGACTCGCCAAGGCTCAATCCACCTCTTCCGCTTATTCGGAGTCGACGTCTTCCTGCATTGGTGGTGGTTCCTCGTGGCGATCTATGAAGTGAGCCGCGCGGGACGTTACTCCTCAGTGACGTGGAACGTCGTGGAGTACCTGGCCCTGTTCCTGATCGTGCTCATGCACGAGTTCGGACATGCTTTGGCTTGCCGGCAAGTTGGCGGAACGGCGGACCGGATCGTGCTTTGGCCGCTGGGCGGAGTCGCCTACGTCGATCCCCCGCAACGTCCAGGCGCCACGCTCTGGAGCATCGCGGCCGGGCCTCTCGTCAACGTGGCGCTTATTCCTGTCCTGTTCGCGCTCAATTCAGCGGCCCGCTCCTCGGGATGGGCAGCGAACCTGCCCGACCTTTATAAGCTGATTCGCGCAGTTTTATATATAGATGTCGGGCTTCTGATCTTCAACATTCTACCGGTTTACCCGCTCGACGGCGGTCAAATCCTGCGTTCGCTGCTTTGGTTTGTCCTGGGACGAGCCCGTAGTCTAATGGTGGCAACCATCGTCGGTTTGCTTGGCGTGGTCGGATTTTTCGGGCTGGCCATTTACGCCCGCGATGCCTGGCTCGGTATTGTTGCCGTTTACATGCTGATGAACTGTTGGGGTGGCTTGAAGCATGCGCAAGATCTTTTGAAGTTATCCAAACTTCCG
>Ga0207702_10002959_pt1 | contig 15849 bp, 13 predicted proteins | sample KBSCornC62_FD_184302 | JGI IMG/M metagenome (GOLD analysis project Ga0207702, IMG submission 184302) | Corn rhizosphere microbial communities from Kellogg Biological Station, Michigan, USA - KBS Corn C6-2 (SPAdes) (version 2) | ecosystem: Host-associated > Plants > Roots > Rhizosphere > Soil ...
GTGCCAGCACATGCTGTCGGAGAAGCCGGTTTTCTTTTTAATCAATGCCTACACCGCGCGCCTTTCGCCCACGGTCGTGACGAATTTGTTGAGCGAACTCATGCGAGAGCATGGCGGCAAAATCACGGGTGGCGAAGTCGGCCTTCCGATCGAGGCGGATGGAAAAACGTTGCCGTGCGGAATCTATGGACGCTGGGAAGCGTGAAGATTCCCGTCTTTTCTCAACACCCTCACGGGGAGTGCGAAATTCCTGTCAGCCTCAAAATTTCCAACGAGCAAAATTCGCGACTGACGGGATCTTGAAAGTCAGTCGGCAGCGCGTCGTCGATGAGCGCAAAGAGACTCTCCGCGCTCCCAAATGGATTACTCGGACTGCAGCGCTTTCGCTGGATCGATGCGCGCCGCGCGGCAGGCGGGCAAGTAACTCGCGACTATCGCAACCGCTAAAAGGATGGCCGCAACGGCCACATACACCCCAGGGGTCGTCGACTTCACTTGGTAGAGCATGGTTTCAAGGAAACGGCTGAGCGCCAGCGCTCCGGCGATTCCGATGAGCAATCCCAACCCTGCTTTCCAAAGCCCCTGTTTCAGGACCAACTCCATGATCTGCGCACGCGATGCGCCGAGGGCTCCGCGAACGCCGATCTCGCGCGTGCGCTGGGAAACGTCGTAGGCGAGCACACTGTAGATGCCAATGCCCGAGAGCAGAAGAGCCAGTCCGGCGAAGCCAACGAGCAAGTAGAGCATCGAGCGCCGATCATTGAGACTGAGGCTGATAACCGACTCCATTTCGGAGACACTGAAAATGGGAATGGCGGGATCAATCCCGGCAACGGCCTGCCGGAGTTCTCGGACGACATCGGCCATGGGCCTTTCCGTGCGAAGAAACACGCTGAATGCGTAGTGCGGCCCTTGGCTGACGGGTGAATAAAGATAGGGATTGCCGCTGCGTTCATCGAGGCCGTTCTCACGGACGTTACCAACCACGCCGACGATTTCGGGCCAGTCCTCATCTTTCTTCGGAATTTCGCCAAAGGTGATGCGCTGACCGAGCGCGCTTTGATGAGGAAAATAGTGTTTCGCGAAATCCTGATCGACGACGTAGACCGGTCTGCTCTGGGCGGTATCGGCGTCGTTAAACCACCGGCCTTCGATCAACGGTATGCGCAACGTTTCCAAATAGCGCGGAGACGCTGACAGGTTGAATGTCGACGGCTGTGTCTGTTCGGAACGATTGCGAATGGTGAAAGCGTTGACGTTCGTTCCGGTGAGATAAGGCGTCGCTGTCGCTAGGCTCGGGATGGTGCCGGGAATGCGGCTCATCGCCTCGAGCAGACGATGATCGATGTCCGCTGATTTTTCCGGTGACCGATAGCTCGATGGAAATGCGATTTGAGCCGTGATGACGTGCTGCGGATCGAAGCCGGGGTTAACATTCAGAGCGCGAGCGAAACTGAGCGTGAGCAAGCCGGCGCCAACGAGAAGGATCAGAGCAAAAGCAGTTTGAACCACAATCAGCACGCTGCTGACTTTTTGAGTGCTGCGTCCCGCGGAGGCACTGCGGCTGCGAGCAGATCCGGTGCGAAAGGCTCCGGCTTGAAATAAGTGGATCGCCGGAATCAAGCCAATCGCAACGGCCACGACCGCCGTGATGATGACCGCAAACCCGATCGCGCTCGCGTGGAGGGAAAACGGAAGGAAACGCGCCAGCATGTGGGGCGCGAAAAAGTTGATGAGATGGATGACGCCGAACGCGACCAAGAGACCGAGCAAAGAGCCGAGCCCGCTCAGCAAAAGCGATTCAACCAGCAGTTGTTTGATCACCACGCGTCTCGAAGCGCCGAGCGCGACTCGCACCGTGAATTCGCCTTCGCGCGCGTTGGCCCGGGCGAGGAGCAGGTTGGCGACGTTGACGCAGCCAATCAGCAGCACGAAAAGAACGGCGCCTTCGAGCAAGAAGATCGGATCTTTTAATCCTGCAATCTGGACGTCGCCCAGTCGCTCGACGGCGATCTGGTGGCCGCTGTTGGTCAGAAAATCGTGCATCATCGGAACAGCTCGATCGAAATAAGCCTTCTCTCTCGCCTCGACTTGCGCACGGGTCGCACCGAGACCGGCTCCCGGTTTCAAGCGGGCAAATAACTGGGCCCAGCACGCGTAGCGCATGTTGTCGTTCACCTCATCGGAGGTCCATGACATGGGCCGGAAAAGCTGAGTTTGATGATTGAACTCTTCCAGCAGCCGCGGAGCGACGCCGATGATCTCGCAGACATCACCATCGATCGTCAGCTTTCGCCCGATGATCGAAGGATCGGCGTTGAAGTGATTTCGCCAAAACGATTCGGTAAGGACGACGACGCGTTTGTTGGCAGGGACTTGATTTTCTGCGGTGAAAAATCGCCCCATGATTGGATGCAAGGCAAAGACATCGAACAAATCGGCCGTCACGAGTGCTCCTTGCATCCGAACCGGACCGCTTTCTTCGCCAACGGTAAAGAAATTCGGCGCCCACAGCCCCGCCGATTCCAGGCCGTCTACGTGAGCCTTGAAATCCAAGTACTGCACAACATTGCACGGCATCTGATTGAGGCCGGCTTTGGGAAAGCGATTGTAAACTTGGACGATGCGATTCGGCTCGCTGAACGGGACCGCAAAATCAGTCGATCCACAATCGAGGAAATCGCCGTGTTCGCCCCGATGCAGAGCGCCAGCGTCAGCAACGCGGCGAGTGCGAACCCGCGATTTTTGGCGAGCATGCGTGCGGCGAAGCGGAGATCAGCCAGCCACGAAAGCCAACTGGCGGAGGACGGGGTGGGGTCAGCCATGAATGTATTCAGAAATTATAGACAGGACGGTGTTCCGCACTTTGCTTTTATCTTTAAGGTAAACGCGCTCGTGAGAACGCGGGCCGTCACAATCGCAACATGCAGGGCCCGCGTTCTCACGAACGCGGCCATTCAGCGCTAAAGGCCCAATTCCCGCCGCACCTGGGCGACGATTTCAGCGGGCGTTTTTGCGATGTCGCAAATCACCGCATCACGCGGCTCTTCCAGCGTGGTTAACTGGCTCTGCAGCATCTCGGGTTTCATAAAATGACCGCGTCGATGTGAGAGACGCTCAGCCAGCAGCGCGGCGTCGCCTTTGAGGTACACCCAGCGCACCGCGCTTGTGGGGCTGGTTCTATTCCCGCTGTCATCGGCGTGGTCTTTGCTTAGTGTTTCCCGATAGCTTTCCTTCAACGCCGAACAGGTCACGACCGCGCTTTTTCCCTCGGAGAGCGTTGCATCGATGTACGCACGAATCGCGGCGAGCCAGGGGGCGCGATCGCTGTCGTTGAGCGGGGTGCCCGCGGCCATTTTCGCGATGTTGGCCGGCGGATGAAATTCGTCGGCGTCCCGAAAGGGCCAGCGCAGTTCCGCCGCGAGCGCTTGACCGATGGTGGTTTTGCCGCTCCCGGCGACTCCCATAATCACAATGACCATGGCGTGTTCAGCGGTGGCTCGCGTACACGCCCGTCACGAGCAGTCCGAAAAGGAATGTCGGAACAATCACCCAAAGTGCATTGAACGGGATGGGATAATGACTGCATGCCCACCAAACGAACGCACTCTTCGCCACGATTAAACCCCACATCCACCACAGCAAACGTTCCATCCGCGGATTGCGCGGGCGTCTGCGCTCGACGTGCACCTCATGCACGAAAGAGTCTTCGTACGTCGTATTCGCGTCCGGTTTGCGCCCGAAGAGGTTGAAGAAATTAGCGAACATCTCCGTCCAACCTACGCCGTTTTTAAATTACAACAACACGCCGTGCAGAACGGCCAGAGCGACGGTGAAGTAGATGATCAAACCGGTGACGTCGACCAAGGTCGCGACAAACGGCGCCGACGACGTAGCGGGGTCGAGGCCGCATTTTTTCAATGCGAACGGCAGCAAAGATCCCATCAGTGAACCCCAGAGGACGATGCCGACGAGGGAGATCGCCACCGTCGCACCGATCAGCGCCCAGTGCGGGCCGTAAATGGTGCTGAAGCACGACCAAATCGTGATGCGCAGAAAACCGACGGCACCGAGGATCGCGCCGAGCGAGAGGCCAGCCTTGATTTCGCGTCGCGCGACGAACCACCAGTCGCGCAATTTCAATTCGCCGAGTGCCATCGCGCGAATCACGAGCGTCGATGCTTGCGAACCGGAATTGCCGCCCGAGCTGATGACGAGCGGCATGAATAAGTTGAGCACGATCGCCTTGGCCATTTCGTCTTCGAAGTAGCCGAGCGCTGTGGCGGTGAACATTTCACCGAGAAACAAGATCACCAGCCAACTGGCGCGCTTCTTCACCATGCGCGGCAGCGAGATCGTGGTGTAGGGTTCGTCGAGGGCTTCCGAACCACCGAACTTCTGGATGTCTTCGGTGGCCTGTTGAGACGCGACGTCGAGGATGTCGTCGACGGTGACGATGCCGATCAATTTATTTGACTCATCAACGACCGGGAGAGCGACGCGATCGTATTGGCGAAACAGTTCCAACGCGCGCTCTTCGTTGTCGGCCGCATGAAGCTGGGTGTAGATGCCGTCCATCAACGTGCGCATCGGCACCTCGGGGGCGGAGAGCAAAAGGCGGCGCACGCGCACGTCGTCGATCAGGCGCCCTTGTTCGTCGACGACATAAATCACATTCAGCGTTTCACGATCTGTGCCGTGAGAGCGGATGTATTTCAACGCGTCGCCGACGGTCCAGTCGGGTTGCACCGCGACAAAATCGAGCGTCATCATGCGGCCAACGCTCTTTTCGGGATAAGCGAGAAGAGCTTGAGCCACTTTGCGCTCTTCGGGCGAGAGCAGCGAAAGCATCTGCATCGCGACATCGAGCGGGAGTTCGTCGATGAACTTTGTGCGATCGTCGGGCGCGAGTGCGTTGAGCAGCGCGGCGGCTTGTTCTTGGCTGAGTAAACGCAGGAGGCGGCGCTGCGCTTCCGTGTTTAAATAACCGAAGGTGGCGGCAGCGACTTCGCGGGACGACACGCGGAAGAGCGCGGCGAGTTCTTCGATCGATAACTCCGCGATGACCGGCGCCAGATCGGAGGCCAGCCAGGGTTCGAGAAATTTGCGGAGAGCGGCAGTGTCCTTGCGCTCAATCAGCTCGGCAATTTCAAGTCGGAGCTTCCCATGCTGAATCATTCGAGCGCGAGGTTTGGCAGGGAATCTGCCGCAGGCAAGGCCTAGTCGGCTTGAGTCGGGTTATTTTCCGGTGTCGCTTGTGGCCAAGGTCCCTCGAAGCGCAGACTTTGGGTCGGCAGCGCGAGCGAAAGTTTACGCGCGTCAACGGCGCGCATGATCGAGAGATTCAACTTTTGCTTCAGGGCGCACTGCTTGAAGTAGTCGGGACTGATGGTGTTGTAGGCAATCGAGATGACGAGTGACGACGGTCCGAAATCGATGAATTGAACAAAGATCGAGGGTTGTTCGATCTCGGCTTCGGCTTTGAGCAACGCGCGAATGTCCTCCACCAACAGGGCTACTTGTTCACCCGGTGAACCGTAAGGTACGCCGATGGTTTGTTCGACCCGTCGCTGGGTGAAGCGCGAGAGATTCACGATGACTTCGCCAGCCACCGTCTTGTTCGGAATCACAAGGAGCGACTTGTCCGCCTTGCGTAGCCGCGTCGACCGAAGGCCGATGTCTTCGACCGCGCCAGCGTTCGCACCGATTTGGACAAATTCTCCGATCTTGAATGGTTGATCGATCGCGATGACGACGGATCCAAAAAGATTCGCGAGCGTGTCCTGGGCCGCCAAGGCGAAGGCCAAACCGCCGATGCCCAGGCCGGCGAGAAACGCCTTCACGTTGTACCCCAGGCTTTGCAGCAAGATCAGCACGCCCACGATCACGAAGAACGTGATCAACGTTTTCTTGATCCATGGTGAAAACGCGGCGATGCCCAGTTGGCGTCCGCGAGCAACTTCTTCAGCGTGGTCGAGCACGGCAGCGAAGCCGCGGTATAGGAGCCAGAAGATGACGAGCGAAACCGCGATCGTTGTGCCGTAGTCGATAAAGTATTCCGCTTCGACCGAGAGCTTGAGGACGCGAAGTCCGATCACGAAACCAAGCACAACCACGAGCCACGAAACCGGCGCTTGGATTGCGGGAAGCAGCCGATCGTCGAGCGTGGTTTGCGTGCGTGACGCAATTCGTTTGGCGATCTTGAAAAACACTCCGATGACCAGCCAGCGCAGCAAGAGTCCGATGACGACGCAGCCCGCGGCGATGCTGTAGCGGGTCGGTGTGTTTTTTGTCGGATCGAGGTCGAAATGAGCGAGCACCTCATCGACCAGGCCTTCGAGCAAATGCGACGCCGGAGGTGGGTGGAGACGTGCGTAATTGGCGGCGACGGCAGCCGTCGTGTTTTTCTGTGCGTCGGTGTTTTTGGCGGTATCATTCGCCGTCGCCGACGATGCGCCATTGGGCGCGGGGGTCGCTGCTGGCGCCGTTGCCGCCGCGGAAGCCTGAGTCGCCGGCGCCGCGGTGGATTGAGCTCCTGACACCAGCGCGGGCGCTGTGCAGCAGAAGAAAGCGACGAGGAGAATTCGGAGCCATTTCATCGAATCGACTTGTTCCGCCTCCCACTCCTCGGTGTCAACCCCGAGCGCGGCAATGTTTCCTGATTTTTGACTGGGGAAGGCTGAAGGCGAAAGGCTGAAAGGCTGAAGGACTGAAAAACTGGAGGACTGAAGGGCTGAGGGTTGAAACTTGAGGACGGGGGCTGAAAGACTGGGCGGCTGAACGTGGAAGACTGAATGGCTGAAGGGCGCTGAGGCGGGACAGTCCAAACTTAGTTTCGACGGAAAATTGGGATCTTGTTTCGACCCCGCGTCTCCGATTCAGCCTTCAGCCTTCAGTCTTTCAGCCTTTTCTTCTCAGAGTCCCAGCAGGCTTCCGTTTTGTTTGATCCAGCGTTCGGCGTCTTCCCAGTTTGGACAGACTTCTCCGACCCGCGCCCAAAAGCGCGGTGAGTGGTTCATTTCCCGCAGGTGCATCAGCTCGTGGTAAATGATGTAATCGCGAACGAAAGCCGGTGCTTGAATCAACCGCCAGTTGAGCGAGATGGTGCCGCTGCTGCTACACGATCCCCAACGTGTGCGTTGGTCTCGTACCGTGACTTCTTTGACGTCGACGCCCGTTTCGGCGGCAAGCTCCCAGGTACGCGCGGGCAGTTCGATTTTTGCGCGACGGAGAAAATGCGAAAGCAGCGTTGGACGCAGATCGCCGTGAAAACCGGAGACGCGAAACACGTCTGCGCCGATGCAAACCTGAGGACGGTCGCCTTCGACCGCCTTGCGAATCTCTAATAACTCGCCTCGCCACAGCACGTGACCTCCCAATGGCCACGTATCCGGTGAGCGAGGGCGAGAGCGCTGACGCGCGCGTGCGCGCTCGAGCCACTCGCGATTTTGTTCGAGAAACCGCAACGCTTCGCGCTCGGAACCGCGAGCGGGGATGGTGGCGATGGCAGTACCGTCGCGACGCAGCGTTAGCCGATAGCGATGCGCGCGGAGACTGCGCTGAAACACCACATCGGGCGGACTTTTATGCACGCCGGCGGTGGGCGCAAAATCACCGAAAAGATCCTGTTGGGTTTCTTGATCCAAGACGGAGAAAGTCAGAGCGAAATCGGACTGTTTTGGCGAGCTTTCAGGTGATCGACGGCGTCTTTCGTGAGCACGCGATCTTTCGGCGTAAGAGCGTGCAGGGTCCGCGTTCTCACGAACGCGGCTTGTGGCTTGATTTGGTGTCTGAGAGGGATCGCTCCCAACGGGACGCAGACTCGGTAAACCGCAACGCGGCTGCGTCGTGAGCCGCGTTTCAGAGCAGCATCACTTTCCAACTTGCAATGCGTCCTTTCTCGACGGTCATCCAGGCGAAGCTCGCCGGCGCGCCGCGATTTGGACGCGAGATGCAGCCTGGGTTCAGGAAGCGGACGCGGCCGATGGTCTCGTCGCGGGGGACATGGGTATGGCCGTGTAGCACCACATCGCAATCGGGCGGCGGACGTGTCGGCGGAATATGGACCAAATGGAAACGCATGTTCTCGCGTTCGAGATTAAGGACGAGGGGCCACGTCCATGAGTCGTTATTGCCGAGGATCACCTGCAGTGGCGGCCCAAGCTGTTCGAAGGCGATCAGCGTCGCTGGATCACAAACATCGCCGAGGTGCCAAATCTCGTCGGCGTCTTTCAATCGCTCCGGCAATCCCGGTGGATATCGATTGTGGGTGTCCGCGATAACAGCGATCCGCATGTTCGTTCCTAATGGTGAGTGAAGAATGTAGAGTGTAGAATGACCGGTCGCCCTGCCTCGTTTGCTCCACATCTTCGCTCATCAGAACATAAAAAACGAATCGCTTGGCGAGCCATTCATCATTCTGCATTCTCCACTCATCATTAGGAACGTGAAGAAACAGCGTTGACAGGTCGGACCGGGCTGGGTGTATCTCTCACCTCTTTTTCGTGCCATGAAACCGACATTTCGTCCCCACCGTTTGAAGCGAGCCCGTAAGATCGGCTATCGCGCTCGTAAGGCCACCAAGGGTGGTCGCAAGGTTCTCGCCTCCCGCCGCGCTAAGGGCCGGAAACGTCTGACCGTGGTCTAAGCGTTCAGCGCCACTTATCCGGCGCTCAACCAGCTACTTGCGCCATGCGTTTCCGCGCCGAGCAACATTTGCGTCGGCAGCGAGATTTTCGCTTGGCCCGTGAACAGGGCCGTCGCATCGAATGCGGCGGCTTTACTTTGTGGTACGTCGCCCGCGAGAACGGGAATGTCGTCGGAGCACTTCAAGCCCCTCGCGTGGGCGTCGTCGCTTCCACCGCTGCGGTCGGCGGCGCTATCCAGCGGAATCGCGCCAAGCGCCGTCTTCGCGAAGTGTTTCGGCATCACCAGACTGAGGTGCCGGCGCAACTCGACCTCTTGTTGATCGCGCGGCGCTCCCTCAATCAACTAGCCTTCGCCGAGATCGAGAAAAAATTTCTTGAAGCCTGCACGCGTCTTCCACGTTTACCGGAGGCGATCTCGTGAAGCTTGTCGTCGCTCCGATTCTGGGTGCCCTTTGGTTGTACCGCACGTTCGTTTCTGCGCCGCTTCACGCGCTGTACGGACCGGCGGCCGGTTGTCGTTTTTACCCAACCTGCTCGCACTACGCAACCGAGGCGGTCGCAGTTCATGGACCGATTCTTGGCCTTTGGTTAGCGGCAAAGCGCTTGCTCAAATGCACTCCGTTCCATCCTGGGGGCGTGGATCCGGTTCCGAGTCGCCGACCGACGCGCGTCTTGCGCTGCGAACGGGTGACGAGCGCGGTGAACCTGCCGCAGACGTCCTTGTCCTCATCAGCTTCGTCAACATTTTCAACGGCTTCCCCTTTTCATGGATAAAAAGAACACTGTGATCGGCGTTGCGCTACTTCTCGTGGCCTTCGCTCTCATGTATTACGGCGCGAAAACCACGCCGCGTCCGCCCGCGACCCCGCAAATCGGTCAGCCGGCGACGATCACTAATCCGCTCGGCAATGCCAACCAGGCGCCGGGCCCCGCGACCGCGGCGCTGCCACCTACTTCGGTGAGCGACGCGACGCTCTCTTCGCTCAACAGCACGGATCAAACCGCAAAGTTCATTTCGCTTTCGAACGACTTCATCAAGGTGAACTTCGTCGATTTCGGCGGTGCGATTGAAAGCGTCGCGTTGAAAAAATATCCGGCGGTCAAAGACAAGCCGGAGCCGTTTATTTTCAACCAAAACCACACGGATCCGATTCTCGCGTTCACCCGCGACTCCTTTCCGGGCGCCGATCGTGCTGTCCATTACACGGTGGTCTCACAAACCGATCGCGAAGTCGTTTTCCGCGCTGTCTGGGAAAACCGGATCGAGATCACGCGCCGCTATGTGCTCCCGCCGAGCAATATTCCGCGCTCTCAAGGAGACCCATATCAACTCCACCACGAAACGACGTTCCGCAATCTCACGGGGCAAACGCAGCAAGTGCCTCATTTCAATCTCGATCTCGGCACGGCGGCTCCGGCCAATCCGAGCGACTTCATTTACATTTCCTCGGGATATGACGACGGCAAGAAAGCGGAGTTTATCGAACGCGCGAAAATGGAAGGCGGCGGCTTCATGGCGAGCATCGGCTTTGGCTCGAAAGAACCGACGCCCAAAATCAGCAACAACAGCCCGATCGCTTGGGCTGCGGTTGAAGATCAATTCTTCGCCAGTATTCTCACTCCGGATACGCCGGGCAGCGGCTTCGTTGCTCGCCGTTTGGAATTTCCGCCCCTGCCAGGGACGACTCGCCCGGCGCAGGGCATCGCGGCGGCTGCCGGTTTCGACGTCGCTCCACTCGCTCCAAATGCGGAAGCGAAAGTGGGGATGAGCCTCTACGTCGGTCCGAAAGAGTTCGAACGTTTGTCCAACCAGGACGTTTTCAAACTCGATCAAGAAAAGGTCATGCGCTTCGGCAGCGTCTTCGGCATTTTCAGCCGAATCCTGCTCATCATCATGACGAAGGTGCACCACTGGGTGGGCAATTGGGGCTGGGCCATCATCATCACCACGCTCGTCCTCCGGACGATTTTCGTTCCGTTCACGCTCGCGGCGTCGAAATCCTCCAAGCGCATGCAAGGGATTCAACCGCAACTGAAAGAATTGCGCGAAAAATACAAAGACAACCCGGCGAAACTGAATCAGGCCACGATGGCGCTTTTCAAAGAAAACCGGGTCAACCCGGCCGGCGGTTGCTTGCCGATGCTGATCACGATTCCGTTTTTCTGGGGCTTCTACGACATGCTGCGCCACACATCTGAACTGCGCTTCGCGGAGTTTCTGTGGTGTCGCGATTTGTCCGCGCCCGACACCGTGGCGCATGTCGCCGGATTTGCTCTGAATATTTTCCCGATTCTTCTGACGGTCGCGATGTTCTTTCAGATGCAGTTCACACCGCAGCCGTCCGTCGATAATCAGCAGGCGAAGTTGATGAAGTACATGCCGCTCGGCATGGGTCTTTTATATTATAATTTCTCCAGCGCGCTCTCGGTTTATTCGACGGTTAATGCGCTCTTCATGATGGGTCAGCAGTTCATTATTAACCGTATGAAAGACACCCCACCGCCTGCCGCTGCTCCGGCGAAGAACGGTCCTTCGGGTCGTCCGATCAAGAACGTCACTCCGTCCGGTCCGCGCAAAAAGAATTAACGCTCAATCCCTCGCATTCCATGGCAGGACATAGCAAGTGGGCTAAGGTCAAACGAATGAAGGCCGTCACCGACGGTCGCCGAGGGAAAGTCTTCTCTCGCTTCTCCCGCGAAATCACCATCTCCGCGAAATCGGGCGGTGGTGATCCGGCGATGAATCCGCGTCTGCGCACGATTTTGCTCAAAGCCAAAGAGGCCAACATGCCCGCGGACAATATCGACCGCGCAATCAAGAAAGGCACCGGCGAACTACCCGGTGTTTCTTATGAAGACGTGACCTACGAAGGCTATGGCCCCGGTGGAGTTGCGTTCGTGATAAAAACCACGACCGACAATAAGAATCGCGCGGCCTCGGAAATGCGCAGTATTTTCACCCGGTTTTCCGGCAATCTCGCAGGCGCGGGCGCGGTGGCTTTTCAATTTCTCCACGCCGGCCAATTTCTCATCGCGAAAGAAAAGACGACGGAAGACAAATTGATGGAAGTCGCGCTCGAAGCGGGTGCCGACGACGTGCTCACAACCGACGAAGGTTTCGAAGTGCGTTGTAATGTCCACGCTTTCGACAAGGTCGCTCACGCGCTCGAACACGCCGGAATCAAACCGGACTCGTCCGAGGTGGCGTATATACCGAACGTGACCGTGCCGGTGAATGACGTTCACCTGGCCCAGACCCTCGGGAAATTACACGAGGCACTCGACGAACTCGACGATGTGCAGAACGTGTTCTCGAACGAGGAAGTGGACCCGTCGATTGCGGTGGAGTGAACGTTTGTCGCCGGATCGCGCTCCTCGGAGGGCTGACATCCACGTCCGCCTTCTGACTTCTGAGAGCGGAACTCGCCATTGATTCAAAAAGTGCGCGCTTCGCGCGGATGGGATGGCGGACAAGAATGTCCGCGCTCCCAGGAGCGGCAATCCTCCGTGCTTTTTATCCATCGCGCTGCTCGTAGAAATCCTCTAGACCGATTTTATGAACGACGCCGAGGTCATGGAAACAACGGAGCGCGCCGAGCCGGGTGAAGTCGGCTTGGTGGAGGCGCACGATTTTGTTTCCAATGAAGGGTTCGTTTTCGAGAGCGGACAAACCCTCCCTGGTTTCACGCTGCGTTATGAGACCTACGGTCGGCCTAACGCGGCCCGCGACAACGCGATTTTGATCTGCCACGCGTTGAGCGGCGATCACCACTGCGCGGGGATCAACACGCTCGCGGATCGCAAGCCGGGTTGGTGGAATAACCTCATCGGCCCGGGCAAGGCCGTCGACACGAACAAGTATTTTGTCATCTGCTCGAACGTTCTCGGCGGCTGCCAAGGCTCGACTGGCCCCTCGTCGATCAACCCGGCGACTGGCAAAAAATACGGCATCACATTTCCGTTCGTCACTGTTCGCGATATGGTTCGCGCGCAGAAACGGCTGATGGACTTTTTGAAGTTGCCCATGCTGCATGCAGCGATCGGCGGATCGATGGGCGGTATGCAAGTGCTGCAATGGGGTCTCGAGTATCCCGATTTCGTCAAACGCATGATCACCACGGCGACCACCGCGCGTGAGAGCGCGCAAGGCATCGGCTTCAACGAAGTCGGCCGGCAAGCGATCATGCAGGATCCCCTCTGGAATAAAGGTGATTACGCGGACAAGAGCGGCCCTCGCGTCGGTCTCGCGATTGCACGCATGATGGCGCACATCACCTACGTTTCGGATGCGAGCATGGATCGCAAATTCGGTCGCCGTCAGGTCAAGATCGGCGCTTCAGCCACGCGCGTGCCGGCATCGGACGCGTTGACAATCAAGACCACCGCCAACGCCAACGGCATCGGAGATGAGCCACTGGTCGCTGACGCGACAGCTTTACCTAACGCTTCAGATGAGTCAAAACGGTCGGCGCCTGGTGCGGCGGCGGTCGCAACCGTGGCAGCGACTCCGAAGACCTACACCTTCGATGTTCAATTCGAAGTCGAGAGCTACCTTCGTTACCAAGGGGAAAGTTTCACCAACCGCTTTGACGCGAACAGTTATTTGTACATCACGCGCGCGATCGATCACTTTGATTTGGCGGATAAAACCGGTTCTTTGGAAGCGGCTTTCGCGGGCGTAAAAGCATCGACGTTGGTGATCGGCTTTACGAGCGATTGGCTTTTCCCTCCGGAACAAAACCGCCGTATCGCGCTGGCGCTCATGCGCGCCGGCAAACGTGCGAGCTACGCTGAGCTGACAACCGACCTCGGCCATGATTCGTTTCTGCTGGAGTCGGAAGAGCTCTACGCGCTGATTCGGAATTTTCTGGGTGTGACGACGGGGTGAGACGTCAATCCTGCGGCAGCGCTCAGACATGGAGTGCGGCGACTCGTCGCCGCCTTGGACGGGCGGATTCATCCGCCCGCAAAATCGTGAGGGGCGTTAGTAATCCTTGCTCGCAGCGTTGTCATCCGAAGGCGAAATGAATTTCGCCTTTGAAGGCGGTGACAAGTCACCGCACTCCGTTTCGGAGTGCCGTTGGTTCTGCCATATTCGTTCCCGGACGGCACAAAAAAGCCGGTGAACGCATCACCGGCTGAAATGCCTGAACGTTAAAAATGAAACGCGTTACGCTTTCTTTTTCTTCGCCAGAAAAAACACGATCGCACCGAAGACGAAGAAAACGATGCCCCAGCGAATGTTAACATTTTCGCCGAGGGAGTGCTGGGCATAGATGGCCGGGTCAGAGGTGAAACCGTAGACCGTGAGAATCACGCCGAGGGTCAGGAAAAGCAGACCCATCGGGAGACGAACATCGAGTTGCATGAGCTTGAGAAATTAAAGGTTACCAGAAGATGATATTCAAAACCAACGTGGCCAGCAACACGAGCGACCCGAGGACCGCCGGGCGTTTATACCAGGCTGCGCCTTCTGTACTCGGTTTTTCCGTCAGCGAATAGACCAAACCGCGCAACTGGTCGTCTGTGCGGTTGGGCGTGGTCGCGAGTGAAATCGCAGCGGTGAGGATGAAGCAGCTCGCGAAGGCCGCGATTGCCATCCAGAAGTTCTGCGCCATCGAGCTGGCAAACACCCAATGAGGTGCAATCCAGCCGCCCTTGATCCCCGTCAGGGCACCTGCCGGAATCGATAGACCGTGGAAGATCGCGGCCGAAACGGTGCCGAGCAACAGGCCGAAAAAGCCGCCGTGTCCCGTTGCGCGCTTCCAGAACATGCCGAGCAAGAACACCGCGAAAAGAGGTGCGTTCACGAAGCCGAACACCAGTTGGAGCATATCCATGATGTTGTTGAACTCGCGAGCGAGGTAAGCGCAGCCAGCGCTGATGATCAAACCCACCACAGTGGTAACCCGACCCACCGTGACCAGATGGTGATCGGTCGCGTTTGGCTTGATGTAGCTTTGATAAAGATCGTAGGTCCAAACGGTGTTGAACGCAGTCACGTTACCCGCCATGCCGGACATGAAGGAGGCCATCAAGGCGGTGAGGCCGATGCCGAGCATGCCGTTCGGGAAATACTTCGAGAGCAGCGCCGGCACGACCATGTTGAAATCCGGTCCGCCATCCGCGGCGTGGGGGAGGGTAAAGCCGCCCCGCTGGATTAGACCAAGGGCAATGATACCCGGCAAAATCACGAGCGCCGGGAAAAGCATTTTCGGGATCGCGGCGATCAGCGGCGTGCAGCGCGCCGAATTCATGTCCTTTGCCGCCATCGCGCGCTGAATGACCAAGAAGTCGGTGCACCAGTAACCGAAAGACAGCACGAAACCTAAACCAAAGACTAAACTGAACCACTCGACGCCCATGGGATTCGAGGCCGTGTTGCCCATGTAAGACCACGAGTGGGTCATGTTCGGCTCCAGCTTCGACATGAGGCCGTGCCAGCCGCCAACATCCTTCAGACCGATCAGAACGAGAGGCAGGAAGCCCAGCACGATCAAGAAGAACTGAAGAACTTCGTTGTAGATCGCCGAGGTGAGACCGCCGGTCAAAATATAGATCAGCACGATCAAGCTCGAGATGACGATACACCAATTGTAATTCCAATCGAGGATCGCCACGAGCAGCGAGGCGAGGGCGTGCATCGAAATGCCGGACGAAAAAACCGTCATGATGGCGAACGTGATGGCGTTCAGCCCGCGCGTTTTTTCGTCAAAGCGAAGTTTCAAATACTCCGGGACCGAGCGCGCCTTCGAGCCGTAGTAAAACGGCATCATGAAAATACCGACGAACACCATCGCGGGGATCGCACCGATCCAGTAGAAGTGGCTGGTCGAGATACCGTATTTGGCGCCGGAGGCCGCCATGCCGATCACTTCCTGGGCTCCCAGATTGGCTCCAATGAACCCGAGGGCGCAAACCCAAGCAGGGAGTGAGCGGCCCGACTCAAAAAAGTCGGCGCTGGTCTTGAGGTACTTGCGTAGGACCCAGCCGATGCCGAGAACGAACGCGAAGTAGACCGCAAGGATGATATAGTCAACGGAAGCCAGTTTCAGGAACAGCGAGGAGCCGCTCGCGGCGTTCAGGGGAGCCGCCTCTGCGAACAAAGGAATCATTTGATTGCTTAGGGTTGGGGGGTGATGCGCGGAAGCTCCACCGCCTGGGGCAGCGGCTTCACGGTGTTGGAGGAGCTATCTCTACA
>Ga0207702_10002960_pt1 | contig 15845 bp, 25 predicted proteins | sample KBSCornC62_FD_184302 | JGI IMG/M metagenome (GOLD analysis project Ga0207702, IMG submission 184302) | Corn rhizosphere microbial communities from Kellogg Biological Station, Michigan, USA - KBS Corn C6-2 (SPAdes) (version 2) | ecosystem: Host-associated > Plants > Roots > Rhizosphere > Soil ...
GGCGTCAGACCTAACCCTTTTCGAGGCGAGCACGACAGCAGAGAGCACTAATGGAATAGCCATTAGCGCCAGTGAGCAAATTATGATCGAAAATCCCATATGCCTAACGTTTAATGGTGAGCCATGGCGAGAGGTGGCGCGACTCGTGCCCCGCACGAGGCGTGACGCATCTCGCCATTGGCTCTAGCGACTGGTTAGCCCGGTTTGGGTAACGTGTCATTTCTAACCTGAGTCAAAGCATCTCGTAGTTTCGAAAAGGCAACGGTATCACCTCGTTCTCGCACCTCGGCAATAAGAGAAATAAAACTGGTCCAAGTACTGGGTTCTTCAGCAAATGTCTCTGTCATAACCTCACTCGAGTACATCTCGGCTCCGACAACTAGCATGATGAACAGATCATCACGGAGCAGAGACTTCATCGGTACACCGAGGGCAGCGAAACCAAGCCACCTATCGAGATAATTATCAAGTTGGTCGAGCAACCAACTTCGTCGGCGCTCAAAGCTCCATCCCTGAGAAACTAATGAATCAATTTCACGGCGGAGCGACTCAGATAGCTCTTTAGCTCTGGGACTCACTTTCAGCGAAATTTTGCCTTGGCCGCGTTCTGCACAGTTGGATCAGCGGGAAGCTGATTACCATAGAATGTCTTAGAATTGATGGCGACCACTTGCCTACCGACCTTACGGATCGTTCCGACCCAGGCACCGTCCGGCAACTGACCTAACTCGCGCCGAACGAATTCCGCATGCGATAACGCCACGTCGAAAGTGTATGCGATGACTTGATCACCTTTCGTGCTTGCGAGAAGCGTATCGCCGTCGCGCAAACGAATGCGATCAGCCGATTCAGTCTTGCGGAAAAACAAACGCGATACTTTCGAAAGAAGGTTCATTGGCTAACGTCAAATGGTGAGCCATGGCGAGAGGCGGCTCGACTCGTGCCTCGCACGAGGCGTGACGCATCTCGCCATTGGCTCTAGCGACTGGTTAGGCTCCGAGCCTGTGGCTAATGATATCTGCAGAGGAAATAATAATCGCCTTGCTTCGTTCATCATCTCTTCGGCTATCGCATCAGCCCGACCGCTTAATTTCAAGATAGACCTCGGTCATGACCCATTCTTCAAGCTGATGGCTAAAAAATCCGATAGACCACCAGCGTGAGGATGAGAGCTAGGAGCGCGACGGCCACGATCCAAGTGAAGTAAGTCACTCCACTCGAAGCCGTAGCCCTTCTATGGATCGACCGTTTGGGAACTGAATCAGACTCGAACGCACTTTCGGGGATATCCATGTCATCGTATTGCGTCGTTTCTTCGTTCCAGCCGGTGCGCTCGTCTGCACCGCAATTCGGGCAAGCCAACGCTCCCTTGGGAACATGAGCTCCGCATATGGGACACTCCGACGGTGCATTAAATTTGCGCAAAGATGGACTCAATCGAGGAGGCCTAACGTTATATGGTGAGCCATGGTGAGAGCGGGCGCGACTCATGCGCCAGCATGAGGCGTGACCGATCTCGCCATTGGCTCTAGCGACTGGTTAGGCATTTTTATCGGGATCTCTAGGAAGCGCCCCCATATCAGCACAAAAGAAAAACGATACCAGCGAGAAGACTCCAAGCAGTTCTTGAGCACGAATGAGGCCTTCGGAGGGATGCTCAGAAATCAAAATTAAGGAAAGGACGACTAACGAAGGGACTAGCCCCAAAACGAGGATAATCGCGCAGAACAACCCCACTCTTGCGCCGTGCATTCCTCCGCGTGCAGATAAACCGCCAACGAGTTTGACTATCCCCTGTCCAAAGAGAACCGACGCGCCAAAAGACCATTCGGGCGACGCCATAATTTCTGAAGCTCGACTTTTGAATAAGAATATTATCGTAAGCACGATGAGCGGGAGAATGACGAACAGAACCTCTGAGGCGGACTCCGCCAATACGTTCTGGGTATGCACGGAAAGGTCCGTGCGTCCTGTCGATTGTTGATCTTTTTGCTCCGTCATAAAATACACCTGCCTAACGTTTAATGGTGAGCCATGGTGAGAGGTGGCGCGCCTCGTGCCCCGCACGAGGCGTGACGCATCTCGCCATTGGCTCTAGCAACTGGTTAGGCCTTTTTTGAGTAAGAAGCACGGGTCTCAACCTCAGCAGCATCAGCTATTACCAAGAAGTACACTGCCCAAATCATGACGATTTGAAGTGGAAGGCGAGCCCAGAGCGACCACATCGGGAGACTGACACCGGGCCAACCATTCAACGCCACATTTAGATTTGCTGGGAATACTGCCACCAGTAGCGCAATCAAGCCCCAGCCAGCTACAACTTTCACTGGACGGAGCAAGATACCAATGCCGCCGCAGATTTCTGCAATACCGCTGATCCATACGAGGAGACTGTGCCAAGGAAGATAAGACGGCATCATCGCCAGATATGGCGTGGGGCTTAAAAAGTGATTGCTCCCCGCGCCAACGAAAAAGACTGCGATGATCCAAGTCCAAATGACTCTTTTACGGCTATTCATGCGTAAGGAAAGGTCGGTAACGCAATGGGCCTAACGTTAGATGGTGAGCCATGGTGAGAGCTGGCGCGGCTCGTGCGCCAGCACGAGACGTGACAGATCTCGCCATTGGCTCTAGCGACTGGTTAGGCCGGATCGAGATTTTTTGCATCTCTTTTCGCTTCTCGAAGTTCTTTAGCACGACACCAATGTACTCGACCGAAGCTATCGATGATACCGACGTGGGTCCAGTACTCCCGTAAAAACTGCGTATCTGGTGACCACGTGAAATCAGCTCCTTCTCCGACATCGATAGTAAGAGGGAGCTTTCCGCCGTAGGGATGGTCGTACTCATGCATCAACGCGGCGCGCCTCGTTCTTCGGAGAAGTCGTCGCCACATTGGTGCGGCTTTGAGATGAAACATCGTGATCTTCAGCTTTCCCGGCCCGTGATTTACAACTGAAAACACAAGACGAGTAAGAGGCTCGGGCAAATTTGCTTGATGAATCCGCTTGAGGCCAAACATAACGCGTAGCCTGCCTCGAAGCGCCAGCTCCTTATAAATGCTCCAGCCTACGTTCGCGGCGCTAACAAGCAGCGCCAAAATGCTAATCGCGAGCGCTCCTACGGGAACAAATGGCAGCCATTCTTTTGGCATGGACAATTGGCCTAACGTTCAATGGTGAGCCATGGCGAGAGCTGGCGCGTCTCGTGCGCCAGCACGAGACGTGACAGATCTCGCCATTGGCTCTAGCGACTGGTTAGGCCGGATCTGCATCAGATCAGGTAGTCACAAACAGAAAAACGGCGCCGAGCACTAGGAATACATACGTCCAATACCGCATCGGTAAGAAGAAAAGAGAATGATTACGTCTTACCACGATTTCCCTGCCAGTGTCTTTCTCAATCATAACCTTCCCGGGTCTCGTATCGTAGTAACGCGCGATCAACCAGACCACGCCAGCCGCAAGCCAAAATGCGACTAGCTTCGGCCAGCCGTGCTCTTGGTAATAATACTGATCCTTGAAAGTACGAGTAAGGTACTCTGCGAGAACGAGAGACCCGAAGCCGATGACTGCTACGATGAACCCGAAGCCTTGCCAGACGATCATTTGATTTTGAAGCTATATAGTTGAGGACGCTGGAAAAGTGCCTAGTGAAGGATGACTGCAAACGCTCGACGAGTGCAAGACAACAAGGGCCGTTTCGACGCCTAACGTTTAATGGTGAGCCATGGCGAGAGCTGGCGCGCGGCCTGCGTCAGCAGGACGCGTGACAGCTCTCGCCATTGGCTCTAGCGACTGGTTAGGCGTATGGTCAACGTCTGTTGCCACGCGTAACATAGAATAACCACACAAGGAATATGCAGGTAAAAGCCACCAGCACAACGTCTGAGATTCTCTTGGCCTTCTTTTGCTCGGCTAAAGATGATGCTGGTATCTGCAACTTGATCGGGACGTTCGAACTTCCCTCAAACTTGAGAAGCATTTCCGAGATATCCACGCCTCCGTTTATGTTGTGGGCCAATGCCTGAACAGTCCAGAATACTCCGTGTAGCGACCACCAACCGCACACCATAGTCGGGAGAGAATGCAACAACATCGCCTGCCGTCTATTTCTGCCAGGAGCGATCCATACTGCCCGGAAATCGGAGTGTGAAATCACAATCGCCGATACGACGTAGCGGTACAAGATGACCTGTCCGCCATGCGTCTTAAGCTGGTCTCTAAGCTCTGCGGGAGAATCGACTTCTGCTTCAGACGCATGTTGAAGTGGTATCATATCGAAAAGCGCCTAACGTTTAATGGTGAGCCACAGGTATAGCCGGCGCGCAGCCTGCGTCAGCAGGATGCGTGACGGCTATACCTGTTGGCTCTAGCGACTGGTTAGGACGGGAACTACCTACTCTCTTCGCCATTCCGGATTTAAATTCCAGCCGCTGCACCGCTGCAACCAAGATCTCACCTGTAACTCAGTAGGTTTGGTTTGGTCCTTTTGAGATGGCTTACTCGTATGATAAGGCTTTCGCGCTTGCGACATGTCGAACCCGCACAGTCGGTATTCTCAAGAGGCCTTTTTTTTTGATTTTGGCCTACGCGCCCCCTCGAGATCCACGCTTGCGCATTTATTTCAGCCTCACGCGTCAAATCCCCTGCGAAGTCGTGTGGGATGCGATGCACGCAATGTCGTACGTTCAGCGAATCGAATGGTGTCCTAACGTTTAATGGTGAGCCATGGTGAGAGGGGGCGCGACTCGTGCTTCGCACGAGGCGTGACGCATCTCGCCATTGGCTCTAGCGACTGGTTAGGCTCAAGGCTAAAGTGAGGCAACCAACGCGCATACATTTTTACGGTTCTTGCCCCAATCGAAGTGCTGGAACGGAAAAGAACATTCAGACCGGACTATGATTGATTCGTTCTCGCGGAAGACACTGACCTTCTCGCCCCAGGACCAAAAGCTTGCGCTCACATCAAAGGACACTTCGGACTCACTTTCGCCGCGAGGACGCCATTTTAGACGCTCCGCATTTTCCTTTACGCGAGTAAAGATCTCGGACTCCGGTTTAACCGCTGTAATCGCCTGTTCGTAAACCGCCCGATGCGAATTTTTCATAGGTAGCTTAAGGAAGCGATAAGATGGATGAACGAGCGGTAATGGCAAGCTGGCTGTGATCAGTAAAAAGCTAGATATTCCGACCCCGAAGGATGGAGCCTAACGTTTAATGGTGAGCCATGGCGAGAGCTGGCGCGGCTCGTGCGCAGCACGAGGCGTGACAGATCTCGCCATTGGCTCTAGCGACTGGTTAGGCTCAGGGCTAAAGTGAGGCAACCAACGCGCATACATTTTCACGGTTCTTACCCCAATCGAAGTGCTGGAACGGATAAGAACATTCAGAGCGAACTACAATTGATTCGTTTTTGCGGAAGACGCTGACCTTCTCGCCCCAGGACCAAAAACTATCGCTCACTTTAAAGGACAGTTCGGACTCGCTTTCGCCGCGAGGACGCCATTTCAGACGCGCCGCATTTTCCTTCACGCGAGTAAAGATATCGGAGGACGGTTCCACCTCAGTAATAGCCTGTTCATAAACCGCCCGACGCGAATTTTTCATAGGTAGCTTAAAGAGGCGGTAATATGGATGAAGCGAGGGGTCATGGCAAGCTGGGTGTAGTCGGCAGAAAGCCAGGTACTCACACCTCGAAAGATGGAGCCTAACGTTTAATGGTGAGCCATGGCGAGAGCCGGCGCGACTCGTGCCCCGCACGAGGCGTGCTGGATCTCGCCATTGGCTCTAGCGACTGGTTAGGACGGGAACTATCTACTCTCTTCGCCATTCCTGACTTAAATTCTAGCCGCTGCATCGCTGCAACCCAGATCTCACCTCTGACTCAATGGGTTGGCTGGGTTTGGTTTGGTTTGGTTTGGTTTGGTCCTTGCGAGGATGGATTACTCCTTATGATGAGACTTTCGCGCTTGCGAATATGTCGAACCCGCACCTTCAGGTATTCTCCAGAGGCCCCTTTTTTGGATTTGGCCTACGCGCACCGCGAGATCAACGCTTGCGCATTTATTTCAGCGTTACCGCGCCAAATCGCCTGAGCGAAATGCTGCCACGAGATAGCCTGACTAAATGCTGGACGATGCGAGGCGCGTTGCGTCGCCACGTTCACCAAAACGAATGACGTCCTAACGTTTGATGGTGAGCCATGGCGAGAGGTGGCGCGTCTCGTGCCCCGCACGAGGCGTGACGCATCTCGCCATTGGCTCTAGCGACTGGTTAGGCCTGATTCTCTTTAAACGGTCTCTCGCCATATTTCGCTTCGCACACTGCAGATCGAATCGTTAACCTTCAATCCTAGACTCGACGAGGCGAACGGGACGACGAACCTTAAAACTCGGTACACCTTGACCGGGCTCACTGGCGGCCAAAACGACGCCGTCCAAGAGCCACTCGTCTGCTCAAACACGATCATGATTCGATCTGAATCGTCGTCGGCAACAGGAACCACGGTGGCCTGAACACAGGCGAGGCCCGAACAATTTACAACGAGTTCCACCTGCGATGGCGTAGTCCTACGACAGACCCTCGGGTCTTAGCCTCCGCAAACAAAAACCGAATCCAGGAACACCTACGATAAAAGCACGCCGCGGGTGACGATCTCCTGCTCCCAGCAAACTTTAGGAGCTATACTTCGGCTAATGGCTCGCGTTGAGCCGCCGCAGGTCGGCTCTAACGATGAATGCCCCACGCTTTCACGACGCCTAACGTTTAATGGTGAGCCATGGTGAGAGCTGGCGCGACTTCTGCGCAAGCAGAAGGCGTGACGGATCTCGCCATTGGCTCTAGCGACTGGTTAGGCACTACTTTTCTTCTGGAGCAGCTTGTGCCATTTCTCGCACCGATGCCCAGCCGGTTGCACTAGCCGTAGATCTAATGTAAACTACCATGGCCCGTCCCCGAGATGTGATCGGCGGGCGTCCATCCTTGAATGTGACTCGAATCACAAAAATACTGGTCTCAACAGCCGTGTCCCCGTGAAACAGTGTGCTCTCCACGCGATTGTCGATAAACTCCATCTTCGAGTTGCTGAACATCTCGGTCAGGCCTTTTTTTAGATTTTCGCGGCCGAGCACAACATTAGCACCGCCGAAATACTTTACAACCGATGGGTCATGCAGTGCCACTACGGCATCCACATCCCCGCGGGCGAACGCGTCTCTAATCGCAGCGGTCGTCCTTACCAGCGATGCTCGGTCCTCCGCCGTTTCACCGTTACAGATCGAGATGACGAGAGCCGAAAGAACAATCCAAAGTAAGAATCTAATTTTGCATATGGGGCTCATAAAAAAATAATATCGGCAATAATGCCTAACGTTTAATGATGAGCCATGGTGAGAGCCGGCGCGACACGTGCGCAAGCACGGGGCGTGACGGATCTCGCCATTGGCTCTAGCGACTGGTTAGGCATTTTTCCTCTTCGTCAGCTCCTCAATATCTGCCAAATCTTTCATCCGCCCACTGGCAGCCTTATTTTTTAAAAGGCTTTGTAAGTCGATAAATGGCACCCTCAGACCATCGATTGTTTCTTCAATGCGATTGGGATAGATCTCGCCGAAGCTAACCCCTGAAATGCCATTCAGGACCTCAATTCGAAGCGGAGGCAGACCGATACGGACGATTTTTCCTGCCTCTAAAAACAGCTGCTCCTTGAGTTCCGGAGTAGAAAATCCGAATTTCTGAAAGACCTTCACCAGGGCAGAAGCATTCTCGGCAGAGATGCCTACGAAAATGTCCAGATCGCCAGTCGCGCGTACGAAACCGTGATATCCTACAGCGTAGCCACCGATCACCAGATACTCAACGCTGTGCGAGTTCAGTAACCTCAAAAAGTCGGCGAAGTTCCGGTCTAGCTTTTCCATAGGAGAAAAACTGCTGCCTCAGAAGCTCAATGCCAGCAAGCCGATCTTCGGGCGTCCGCGAGAGCCAATAAGCCAAATCATCGGGCTCATCGGCGAATGACCCAATGGAGATAGTGGCAGAATCCATGCCGGTAATGCTCCCAAAACCATCGGATAAGTCAACTGCAGCCATGCCTAACGTTAGATGGTGAGCCATGGTGAGAGCCGGCGCGACACGTGCGCCAGCACGGGGCGTGACGGATCTCGCCATTGGCTCTAGCGACTGGTTAGGCAACGGAACTGAAGTCATCAGATTTTCAACGGTGGGCCCACCACTTTCATCTGATGCGCCTCAAATAACTTCTCCAGCTCTGACTCCATATTCTTCGGGATCGCCCGGCCAAGCTTAGCCATATCGCTAAAAAAAGCCTCCATACTGCCCGCTGGCTGGAATAGCACCAGCATCTGGCCCTCTCCTTCACCGACCATAGCGAAAGTGTGCGCAATCTTGCGCGGCGCGAAAGCCGAGTCGCCAGGACCAAGCCTAAGGACATCGTCGCCCACTTTTGCGATGAACTCCCCTCGAACCACATAAAACCACTCATCTTGCGAGTGATGGAGGTGTAACGCAGGTCCGCCTTTACTCGAACGCCGCGTGTCGTAAATGCATAAGTCGCCACCTGTGTCCTTGGCAGATACTTTCAGATCGAACTGGCCGCCCATGATGAGAAGTTCCTCACCATGACGGTCTTCATTAGCGCCGACGCGAAAGCCACCTTCGCGAACAGGATCAGATTCATGTGTCGACGCGCCTTTGGCGACGGCAGCCAAGGCTCCCATAATCATCGGCCCAGCGATAAAGTTTCTTCTATTCATAAAGCCAAGTAGACGTGCCTAACGTTCAATGGTGAGCCATGGCGAGAGACGGCGCGACTCGTGCCCCGACGAGGCGTGACGTATCTCGCCATTGGCTCTAGCGACTGGTTAGGCATAGAACTACCCTCGATCATCACGAAACGCCACGAGCTTTAAGCAGAGCATTCAGCTCTTCCTGATCTACGGTTCCTTTAATAGTGTTCAGACTGCTTAGAACCTTCATCCGATCGCCCGGGCCGCATGAGGAGATATCTACCATCCATTCTTCCGTCTTTGATGCACTGACGATCACTTCGTCAGTCCATGCAATGACCTCAGATGCTTCAACGAAGCCATTCGTGATTCCTCGGGCGTAAAATTCTGCCTTTGTGCGATAGTCCATGGCCGAATATAAGCCATACGCCGCATCGAGAGCCAAGGGCATTCTCTGCTTCGCTCCGGTGGAGGCCTACTCGACCTGGCAATCATCGGTCGCATAGTTTTCGAGAAGTCCGCATTTTGTGCAGCGGTAACTTCGAATCCGATAACGCGCTTTGCCTCTCACCACGGCTTGATCAAAGATTGAAGACTCAGGCTGTCCTTCGACCCAACTCGCGGGCACTTGGCCGGCCCGAAGTAAATCGAGAATAAAGCCTTCTTGCATAGGGCCGCCACACTTGTGGCATGCGAAGAAATCACTCATGTTGGATTTGGATGAAAAATAGACTGATTCACTGACCACGGTCTCGCGCCACGAGAGTCGCCTAACGTTTGATGGTGAGCCATGGTGAGAGCTGGCGCGCGGCCTGCGACAGCAGGACGCGTGACAGATCTCGCCATTGGCTCTAGCGACTGGTTAGGCTGATCGGAAATTGGCGTCATATGGGGCAGCATCAACGTTATGGCTACGACATGGTGCTGATCAAGTATACACAAGCTCTCCAAATAAAATCTGAAAGACGGTGTGGCCACTGGAAAAAAAGAACGGTCTCAGCCAAGGTGCCAATCAAGGAGAAATAGAGCAGCCCTTTCGTCGCGGCCAAGGTAAACTTAGGCCATCGCCGATTTTTCCAAAGGCAGAGGTAAATGATCGGGCAAAGTACGATTACGATCATTGAGGAAGAGAGTGTAAGCACATCCCATGGGTGTAGCTCTGATTCGCCCATCGGAGGTCCCCAATAGAACAGAAAGCCCAGAACTATGGCGTTCACTAAATGGACGACGATTGCAGCATTCTTCATGTGCCTAACGTTTAATGGTGAGCCAGCAGCGAGAGTGGCGCGCCTCGTGCGTCAGCACGAGGCGTGACGCTCTCGCAATTGGCTCTAGCGACTGGTTAGGCCTGATGCGCTTTAAACGGTCTCTCGCCATATTTCGCTTCGCACACTGCAGATCGAATCGAAAACCTTCAATCCTAGACTCGACGAGGCTAACAGTGCGACGAATCTTTAAACTCCGAACACCTGGACCGGGTTCACTGGCGGCCAGAGCGACGCCGTCCCGGAACCACTCGTCTGCTCAAATACGATCGTGATTCGATCTGAACCCTCGTCGGCAACAGGAACCACTAAGGTCTGAACACCTGCGAGGCCCGAACAACTCGCACGACGCTCACCTGCGATGGGCTAGTCCTACGACAGACTCCTGGGTCTTAGCCTCCGCAAACAGAAACCGAATCCAGGAACACCCTACGATAAAAGGACGCCGCGGGAGACGATCTTCTGCTCCCTGCAAATTTCAGGAGCTAACCTTCGGCCAATGGCTCTTCTCGTTGAGCCGCCGCAGGTCGGCTCTAACGATCAATTCGCTGCTGCTTTCATGACGCCTAACGTTTAATGGTGAGCCATGGTGAGAGCTGGCGCGACTCGTGCGCCAGCACGAGGCGTGACGGATCTCGCCATTGGCTCTAGCGACTGGTTAGGCCCGATGCGCCTGAGGTGGTGTATCGTCATATTGCTTAGTAGACTGCCTAGTCGGACGGGCATCAATCTTAGACTCGACTGGTATCTGGCTGCTACAATGCGTCACCGTGCATTCCTGCGATGACGAGAGAGATCACAACTGACGCCAGGGACGAAGAGAAGAGATACACTGCCAACCAGAACGCTCGCTGACGATAAGAGGCCTCATAGAATCGCCACGTAAGGACACCGCCAGCAGCGAGAGATATGAAAAGAGCACCCCAAAAACCTCCGGGGCCAAAAAAATGAGTGCGATACATCATATCGGTCGAGATTGCGGCGACGCCAGGTGCGCCCGCCCAAATCCATACGCATGACAGAAAACGGGAAACTTTCACGTGGCGAAGGGAGGAGGGTCGTGGATTCAGCAGTCAGCGACCGCTGACCGGCATTGATAATTTAGGGTAGTTTTCTACTGCCTAACGTTCAATGGTGAGCCATGGCGAGAGGCGGCGCGACTCGTGCCTCGCACGAGGCGTGACGCATCTCGCCATTGGCTCTAGCGACTGGTTAGGCGTGTAGGGGAATGTCTCTGGATAGAACACGGTAAGAATGCGAGAATGCTATGGCACGCCAGAGAAGTGAAGCTGGTTCTTCGCGGGCCCCTCCCACTGTTCAGGTACTTTCCCACTGAAAGCGTATCTCACGCCATCCCACTCAAGCGATGCGTTCGGCCCAGCGATCAGCACCTTCGCCACGCTTTGTTGTGGCGCGATCTTCGCTAAACTCTGCTTATCGTACCCCAAAGAGCTGCATGGGCCCTCGCTTGTTAAGTACAGATCATGATTTGCGTAACGCCAGACACCCTGACTATTCGAGTGTAAGTCGTACGCGACCAAAGCCGAAATTCGGACGGCCTCGCCGTTTGAAAACGTTCTCTGCCAGGCAAAGTACTTTCCATCGGGCGCGAGTTCTAATGTGAGCTCGGTCGAGTGAGTCGAATCCTCTAGAACCGGAGCTGAAACGTAAAATCCAGCAACAGACTGGGCTGTAGGCGTCGTTGTGCATCCCGCCAGTGATGCGACAGCGATCCACGACATCGGCATACCGGATGACTTATTGAATGGGTAGTTTACGGAGTGATAGTCGCCTAACGTTTGATGGTGAGCCATGGCGAGAGGTGGCGCGACTCGTGCCTCGCACGAGGCGTGACGCATCTCGCCATTGGCTCTAGCGACTGGTTAGGCATGTCTTAGTCTTTTCCGTCGAACACACACTCACTTACGGTCAGAAAATACTCGGGCTTCGAGTGGACGAATCCAGGCCTCATTTTGCAGCTCTTATCGAAGTTTATCGCTGCTTCCTGCTCTATGCGACCCGATGCAGCTATACACCATACTTGAACGACATTGCCGCTCGGATCGATAAGATCAACCGTCAACGCCTTCCCCTTGGGTGGGCGCTCACCGTGGTTCCCGCGAGGTACTGGCAGATGATCCACGGCGCTTTCGGGTCCATGACTCGTGTGATCTCCTGGGTCCAAAAATTCGATGGCTAGGGAACTCCCAGTGATCGCCCTAAACTTTTTAGTGAAATCTGGATCTTGGAACCATGCATTCGCCCCCAGAAGCTCGACATATGCCTTTGAGGGTAAAGCGTCCGATACCCGCCCCCAAGACACAGCTACAAAAGTGGGGAGTATCAAAAGTAAAAAAGGATTTCTCATTTTCATGTGCCTAACGTTTAATGGTGAGCCATGGTGAGAGCTGGCGCGGTTCGTGCGCAGCACGAGACGTGACAGATCTCGCCATTGGCTCTAGCGACTGGTTAGGCCTAGAACCACCTTGTGCATCAAAACGAATTTCGCCTTGCAACGATGAAACCATAGAATCCCGATAGCAGACAAATCGCAGAGCCAATCCAATAGCTCCACAATGCCAATCTTTCTGTAGCAAGCGCATGGTAAGCTACTCGGAAAAAACCGTACGAGAGAACCCAACCAGAAAAACAAGCCAAGGCACCAATCCAAGCTTGAGCAGACCTTTTCTTTCCAGCTTTTCGCTCCGCATCCTCAACTTCGGCAACGAACTGCCCCCAAAACTCTGCCGGATTTCCCGAACTTTCGGCCAGTAATCTCAGTTTTTGGCTGCGATACTGCCAATAGAGCTGACGTGTAAGGCTTGATACCCCGCCGGAAGACGCCTGAGCGGTCGCAAGCACATCGGGATCTGCTCGACCAATGTTTAATTCACGCTCGGCCAACTCGTAAAGTGCCTGTTGATTCATCGGCCTAACGTTCATTGGTGAGCCATGGCGAGAGCCGGCGCGACACGTGCGCAAGCACGGGGCGTGACGGATCTCGCCATTGGCTCTAGCGACTGGTTAGGCCGGCTCATCCTGTAATCCAGAAATAAATGGCTCCAGCGATGCCACCAACCGAGGTGAGAGCGAACAAGCTTCGAAAAGCTAACGTGTACGAAACGCCGCTAGCTACCTCCTGCTTAGAACGCTTCCATTTCGCATCGAGGTCAAAAAACTTGAGCGCTTCAGGCATGTCTGGCTCAAGTCGGTCAAGGGCCACCAGGGCGTCGGTGCCGTACTTTATAAGACGCTGACTACGCAAATCGACAACGTAGAAGATTATTGAAACAACGGTTACAGCTGCACAAGGCACACTTAAGGCCTTGCGATGGTTATCCGCCTTACCGCCAGCCCAAGCCGCGATGATCCCGCCAGCAAGTACGGTGAATGCGACGATGAAGAAGTTGAACGACTTCATGCGTTGATCTGCATTCATGATGAAGTATCGAAACGCGTATTCACGCCACTTAGATAGTTGGGTTTGGTCCATATGTGCCTAACGTTTAATGGTGAGCCATGGCGATAGGTGGCGCGACTCGTGCCCCGCACGAGGCGTGACGCATCTCGCCATTGGCTCTAGCGACTGGTTAGGCTGGTTTGCCATTGAGATGCATCAGATACCAAGCTGCCATTGCGCAGCCAGTTCTCAGGCCAATCTGAACAACGCTCATTAGGATCAAAGGTTTTGCCGTCGGCTTCTCATTCACTCGGTTACGGGAAATGGCCAGATGACTAAGCGAGTACACCACTAGCCCCAAGAGACTTAAAATTGCGTCGTGTTTCAACAACACGGAAAAAGTTCCGGAATGCTCGTACCGGTCCAACGCAATCCCCGCCATAAAAATAATGGAAAAACCCACCACGCACGCGCCGATACCGCTGCCCCAAGTAGGTCTAAAGCCGGCAAAGGCTTTTGTAAGCGGACGAATCACGGCGATCGCGATAAGCGCATAGATGAGAGAAACCAATACTGTACCAATCAGACCACCAATAGAATACGCCATTTGATTATTAGGATAGTTTAACTCTTACGAGGAAAAGAATGGAATTTTAGCCTAACGTTCAATGGTGAGCCATGGCGAGAGCGGGCGCGACTCGTGCGCAAGCACGAGGCGTGACAGATCTCGCCATTGGCTCTAGCGACTGGTTAGGCTCACGGTCTTGAGGCCAACGCTTCCGATCACTCGCTTTTCGTTCCGTAATACTCATCAAGCGATTTAGAATAGAATTTTGAACTTTCACCTTTTGGGTCCCACCTAAGCCGATATTTCCGCACAGCTTCCGTGTAAGTAATAGGCGCTTCGGGCGAAGCAATCTTTGAAACCACCGAGATGACGTTCGTCGACCAGCTGGGAACAAAGCCAGCAAACTCGACCGAAAGCTTTCTGGACATCGTGCCATCATCGCTCTGCGTAATTCGGAGCAAAGGCGCGCCCGTGGAGAAGAAGGCATCCAGGTGCTTCCCCATGTATTCACGAGGGATCGCTGTAATAGCGCCCAAAATATCCTGCCAGTCTGATTCTGAAATTGTTCGAGTGAACACAATCTCGTCCCGGCGCCCCAAGTAATCGTACATCCGATAAACCGTCAGTTTATGATCAGCGATAGCCCAGGCGAGGCCCTCAGGATGCTGCCATTGCTCGATTGTGATCAGACGGCCAGCGAGAGCCAAATGCTTGCCACTTCCAACGCGTGAACAAGCGGCAAGCGTAAGTGTCACCAGAAGTACAAAAAGACGTCGCACGATGAGCCTAACGTTTAATGGTGAGCCATGGTGAGAGCGGGCGCGACTCGTGCCCCGCACGAGGCGTGACCGATCTCGCCATTGGCTCTAGCGACTGGTTAGGCTGTATGCGTATCAGGTCCATATAGGTCTGAATAACGAGGGTCAGCATGCTCCCATTAATACTTACTATTAGATAGAAACTGGACTATCGCGTCAAAATTGGCTTGAGGAGGAATATCGATGCCGAAGAAGCGGCCATTCGAACCTTCGTAGGTGCAACCCAGTCCGCTTAAGCTTGCAAGCGCTTCGGGCCGCTCGGCTTCATCAAGAATGATCCGCACTGTACGATGTCCAGACTTTTGCACCACCCTTGTAAACGCGAGGCCCTCTGGGGGCGACGGTGCTTTCGCTTCGACGATATCGTTCCAAGAAATGCCGTACGCATACCAGGGAGTGTTATCGATGCGGTAGATGTCTCCACCGAGCGACGTCGCCCATACGGTCTCGACATTCCCATCGTCGTCAGCAAGGCGGATCTTAACCATGTTTTTATCCATGCGGCGCGCCTAACGTTTAATGGTGAGCCATGGCAAGAGGCGGCGCGTCTCGTGCCACGCACGAGGCGTGACGCATCTCGCCATTGGCTCTAGCGACTGGTTAGCCTCCATGGCGCTTCAGCTTTTTGAAGTCTGGTGGCAACATAGTCACGACCGGACCGACATAACTCGCCAAAGCATCGTAACTCTCAAAACGCGTATTATTCGTGAAGCCTGTAGTACCTCCTTCTTGCGTCCGCTGAACCACCTTATCTTCTAAGCTGTAACCATCCCGCCCATCAACGGCATTTCCCACGGTATAAGTGTGATCGCCTGCCCCAAAGAAGCCGAAGGTTAATTCCATCTGATCGTCCAGGAGTGCGGCAAAATAACTATTGCGCTCATCTCCTAGTACTCCACCCAGACTTTGATTCAACTCGTCATAAACTTTTCCACCTTCGCTGGGGAATGGAGGCACTGCTATAACGACCTTTCCGTCTGACAGAACCCTCACCTGCGCCCTTTGTTCGGCTTGAGCGGCAAGTTCATACCGAGCTCTATCGAAACTT